>Ga0335074_10002998_pt1 | contig 22994 bp, 23 predicted proteins | sample Lox_Sample_23_FD_206715 | JGI IMG/M metagenome (GOLD analysis project Ga0335074, IMG submission 206715) | Soil microbial communities from Loxahatchee National Wildlife Refuge, Florida, United States - Lox_Sample_2.3 | ecosystem: Environmental > Terrestrial > Soil > Wetlands | place: USA...
CCCTTGCCAGAATTGGCCGTCCATCCGCACCGCCACCGTCCCATGCTCAGTGAATTTCACAGCATTGCTGACCAGATTGGCCAAGATCTGGCGAATGCGCAGCGGATCACCGACAATCTCCTTCGGAACCCCGGGATCGACTTGGGAGGTGAGCTGCACGGAATTTTCCTGCGCCTTCCGCTGATAGGCCGTGACGCAATCCGCCATCAGCGCGCGTGCGTCGAAGGGAATTCTTTCGAGTGTCATTTTCCCGGCTTCGATCTTGGAAAGATCCAGAATATCGTTCAATAAAGAGAGCAGGGATTGCGTGCAGCGCTGCGCCGTCTGCAGTTGTTCGGCCAGCTCCGGATTCAGGTTTTGGTCGAGCGCGATATCCAGCATCCCGATCACACCGTTCATGGGAGTGCGCAGCTCGTGAGAAATATTCGCCAGGAATTCGCTCTTGGCCTGATTGGCTGCCTGGGCCGTGCGCGTGGCTTCGGCGAGCTGATCCGTGCGATCCTTCACCTTTTGCTCCAGCATCTCCTGCTGTTCGCGAATCTTCCTCTCCGATGCCGTTAGCGCTTCGATCATTCCGTTGAAGCTTTCTCCCAGAAACTCGATCTCATCGCCGGTTTTGCTCACTTGGATCGGTTGCAGCCGTCCGTTTCGCACGGCCGTAATCCCGGCCTGCAACAACGCCAGCGGCCGGGCCAACAAACGGATGGTGAAGCGCGCGATGGCAGCCGCCACCAGCAACACCACCAGGCACAAGAGCACGCTTTTCCCGACGTCGAAACGATTCTGCCGCAGATCGTAAGCGAAAACGGTACCCACCACCCAGAAAACCAGCGTGGCTGTAAATAAGGAGAACTTCGAGGCCAGCGAGCGCAGCGGTGCAGGCCGCGACGGCACGGACTCGGGCTTCGGGGACTGCCCTGCGGGGGGCTCGGCCATCATAAGCATTCATCGGCTTTTCTAAGGTCCTCAGTATAAGGGCTTAGCCTTAGCATTTACCCTAGCTCCCGGCAGAACCAGCGGTACTCCGCCCAGCCAATGCTATCTTGGACAAAGTGAGTCGCCTGAGCACGACCCTGTGCGGCATCCCGCTCTTGAATCCAGTGATTGCGGCTTCGGGAACCTATGGCTACGGCGTGGAGTTCGCGAGCGTCGCCGACCTAAATGCCATTGGCGGCATCGTGGTGAAGGGGCTCTCGCGCGAACCGATCGCCGGTAATCCGCCGCCACGGCTGTGGGAAGCCGAAGCCGGGATGATCAATTCCATCGGGCTGCAGAACATCGGCGTACGGGCTTTCGTGCAGGAGAAGCTCCCCGCCTTGCGCCACGTGCGAACGGCGATTTTCGCCAACGTGTTCGGCTACGCCACCGACGATTACGCCGAGGTGATCCGCGTTTTGGAAGACGCGGAAGGCATCGCCGGATACGAATTGAACGTTTCCTGTCCTAATACCAAGCACGGCGGCATCTACTTTTCGAGCGATCCGGCCCTGCTGGCGGAATTGGTGAACCTGATCCGGCCGCTGGCGCATCGTCCCTTGATTGTGAAACTTTCGCCCAATGTCGCGCGTATCGAACCGCTGGCGCTGGCCGCCGAACAGGCCGGAGCGGATGCGATCAGCCTGGTGAACACGTTCGTCTCCTTGGCGATCGATGCGCATGCCCGCCGGCCGCGAATCGGCGCGGGGTTCGGCGGATTGTCCGGGCCCGCCATCAAGCCGATCGCCCTGCGCTTGGTGTATGAAGCTGCAAAGGCGGTGAAGATTCCGGTGATCGGACTGGGCGGCATTCGCAGCGGCGAGGATGCGGCCGAGTTTCTGATCGCCGGCGCATCGGCCGTGCAGGTAGGCACCGCGAATTTCTGGGATCCGGCCGCGCCGGTTCGCATCGCGCGGGAGTTGGACGAATATCTGAGTAAAGAAAAGATCCAAGACGTTCGAGAAATGGTAGGAACTCTGCAACTATGAAGCAAATGATTTCGACCGAACAGGCGCCCAAAGCGATCGGCCCATATTCTCAGGCCGTGGTGTACGGCGGCTTGGCCTACTTGAGCGGCCAGATCGCCATCGATCCGGCCAGCAACAAGGTGATCGAAGGCGGCATCTCGGCGCAGACGGAGCGGGTGCTCGAAAATATCAAGGCGGTGCTCGAGGCCTGCGGCGCGTCGCTCGATTCGGTGCTGAAGACCACGGTCTTTCTCAAGGACATGGGTGATTTTGCGCCCATGAATCAAACCTACGAGCGATATTTCGGCAAGAATCCGCCCGCGCGGTCGACTGTGCAAGCGGCCAAGTTGCCGCGGGACGTCGGCGTCGAGATTGACGTGATCGCCGCGATCGTGGAACCAGCACCCGCGGCCTAGCGTTCACGCGATATCGGGCAGCAGAAACTTCTGTTCGTTGCCTGCTGCTCGCGCGACGGCCTCGGCCGCCAGGTATCCGCTGCGGACCGCGCCTTCCATGGTGGCCGGCCAGCCGGACCGAGTCCAGTCGCCAGCTAAAAATAGATTGCCGAACTTGGTGGCGCTGAGCGGACGCGCTTGCTCCAATCCCGCCCGCGCAGAGAACGTCGCTCGAATTTCCTTCACCACGTGCGCTTTTTCGATTTGGGCATCCTTTACACGCGGGAAAAACTCGCCGAGTTCGCGGACCCCCAGAGCGATCACGTCGGCCCGCGGCATCTCCACCAGGCTTCGCGACGCGCTGACCACCAGCTGCAAGTATCGCCCACCGGATTTGTTGAACATCCACTGAATCGTGCGATCGAGCAAGGTGGCGTGCGGTAATTGCGTGATGCTGCGGTCAAACCAAAGGTGAATGCCGGTGATCGGCGAATGGTCGAATCGTGCGACGTCCAGATCCAAATCCGGGATCACGGCTGGCACGCGCTCGAACGGCAGCGAGGAGATGTAGTAATCGGCGGTTTTCATTTCGCCTGCCGCCATCACCCCACGGATGCAACCCTTTTCCGCGACGACGCGCTCCACCGGCGCGCGCAGATGCAGACTGACGTTACCGATCCGGCTCCAGGCATCCGCGCCGTACAAATCCCCTAAAGGCACAGCCGGAATGCCCATTTCATAAGTGTTGGCGCGCGCCAGAAAGCCGAGCCAGAACACTTGAAATCCGTGGCTCGCAGCCATGCGGTCCAGATCTTCATTGATCGCACTGACCAGCACCTGATTCCAGAACCGGCTGATCGCCGCCTTCGTCTGGCGCTTTTCACGGAGCCAGTCCAGCATCGTGATTTGATCCAGATCTTTGCGCTGGCTGTGTTCGCGGCGGATGGCGAGCAGCGCGCGGGCGATCGCGATCTTGTCGGACAAGCTGAGAAACGTCAGCTTCCGAAAGCTTCCCGTGAAGTGCAATGGCGCGGGCAATGCGCCGGCTTCGAGCGTCGATGTCCGGCCGCCCGGCTCGATAAAGTAGAACTTCTTATGAAACTGGATCCGATCGGCAACACCCAGCCGCCGGTAAAAATCCATCAAGTTGACGCAGCAGCGCAGCAGCACGTGCTGGCAATTGTCGATGACTTCGGAATTGTCGCCGGGAACGGGATAGGAAGTGGCTCGGCCGCCAAGGAATCCGCGAGCTTCGAAAAGGTCGACTTGGAATCCGGATTGTCCGAGCGCTGCCGCCGACGCAAGGCCAGCCAGACCACCGCCGATCACGATCGCCGAGGGCATGCGGTCTTACGCTGCCGAGCCGCGAGAGAGAATCACAGCCTTAGCGGGACACCGGAACCGGGACGCGCGCGCGATGCCCGCCCCCACCACCGCTGTTGTTAATCAACAACACTGCGATCCACAGCACAACTACGAGGAATACGATATCCGACGGATCAAATTGCACGATATTTCCTGGAGACCTTGGCTTTCGGCCCCGCGGATTTAAATTATGAAATCAGTCTAAGATTAGCACACTAGGCCATTTGCGCGGTCCGTACTAGGCCGGACTGGCTGTGCGGACTGCCGCGGCGCGGGACACGACATTCTCAATCAGCCGCAGGCCGCAATTGCCGTCCAGCGTGAGGATGGATTCCGGATGAAACTGCACGGCTTCGATCGGGAGCTCTCGATGGCGGAGCCCCATAATGACGCCGTCCTCAGATTCCGCCGTCACTTCGAGGCACGCGGGAAATGTCTCCTTGCGCGCGAAGAGGGAATGATAGCGCCCAACCTTGAAGCGCTCCGGCAGCCCCTCGAAGATTCCCTGGTTATGGTGGATCACGGTGGATGGTTTTCCGTGCATCGGGTAATCGAGAACGCCCAGTTCCCCGCCGAATGCTTCCACGATGCCTTGCAATCCGAGACACACGCCGAAAACCGGAATACCCGCATGTGCGGCGAACTTCACCAAGCTCGGCACGCCGAAATCGGACGGGCGGCCGGGCCCGGGCGAGATCAGGATCAGATTGGGTGCGAAATCCATGATTACCTGATGCGGAACGCCGGCACGATACGTCACCACTTCGGCGCCGGTTTGGCGGGCGTAGTTGGATAACGTGTGGATGAAGCAGTCGTCGTTATCCACCAGGAGCAATCTGATGCCTTCGCCGGGCCGCATCGCAGCCCCCTCCAGTGCCTTCGCTGCCGGCGCGCCGCGCAATGCCCGGAAAAAGCCCGTGGCTTTGAGACGCGTCTCCTGCTCTTCAAGCTCTGGCACCGAATCGTAGAGCAACGTGGCGCCCGCGCTATAGCGCGCGATTCCGTCGCGCAGATGCACCGTGCGGATCAAAATACCGGTGTTGATGTCGCCGTTGAGAGACAGCATGCCGACCGCGCCGCCGTACCAGCCACGCGCGTCTTTCTCCAGATCCTCGATGGCTTGTGCCGCCGCTTTCTTGGGTGCACCGATGATGGTGACGGCCCACATGTGCGTGAGGAAGGCGTCCAGCGAATCGAAACCCGGCTGCAGGATGCCTTCCACGTGATCCACGGTGTGGAATACGCCCGCATACGACTCGATCAGCCGCCGTCCGATCACCTTCACGGATCCTGGAACCGACACGCGCGATTTGTCGTTGCGATCCACGTCGCTGCACATGGTCAGCTCAGACTCTTCTTTTGTGGAATTCAACAGATCGCGGATGCTGTCGGCGTCACGCAACGGATCGCCCGTGCGGCGCGCGGTTCCGGCGATCGGGCACGTTTCCACACGATTGCTTTCCACCCGCACGAACATCTCCGGTGATGCGCCGATCAGTTGCTCGTCGCCTAATTGCAGCAGAAACTCGTACGGGCTGGGGCTGGCCTTCTGGATGCGTTGAAACAGGGCCGAGGCGCCGCCGGAATAGTTGGCCTGGAACGTCTGCCGCAGCACCACTTCGTAGTATTCGCCCTGGCGCATGCCCTCGCGTACGGTTTCCACCTTGGCCATGTACTCGGGCGGCGTGTGATCGGACGTGATCTCGTTGTCGGGGCGCTTGGGGGAACGGCGCGCGGGAGCGCCGGTGCGCGGGAGACCCACCGTTGTTAAATATCCCAGCTCGAAATCGTAGCGGAAACGCTCGATCTGCTCCTTCTTGCGATCCATATAGTAAATGTCGTCACACAGAAAGAGCTGCAAATCTTTGTGGCCGTGGCGGGGGAGCTGGAGCTGAATGGGATCGAACTGAAACAGAAGATCGTAGCCGAACGCACCCACCAGCGCTAGCCGCGAATCCACTTCGCTCTGAAATTCACCGATCAGCGCGCGCAGAATCGAAAAGGCGGAGGGCTGCTTGCTGCGTTCTTCCTCGGGGAACAGCGCGGGCAATGGCTTCAAACATCCTCGCAGCGCCGCGCCATCGAGACTGAACTGCTCCCAATGCGGATGATGCTCGAGAATGCGGAACAGCATCGCGTTCAATACTTCGCCGCGCGCGTTCAGCGGATTGAATGCGATCTCGCGTCCGGCTGCGATAATTTCCACCGGAGGACACACCGAAGCCACATCCCAGCGCGAATATCGCTCCGGATATTCGTAGCCCGAGGAAAGATAGATGCCGCGATAGCGGTCGAGCTTATGCATCAGCGATCCGAGCCCTTTGTGATAGGGAATAGAGGATGTTTGGCGAGTAATGCTAATGCCACTCGGGGTCTTGTAAATCAGCTTCGACATAAGCGAGAATTCGGCGTGGGGAGCCCTACCAGCATAGCACCACGTGTGCGTGGGGAAACGAGAAGATCAGTTTCCGCTGGCAGGCGCCGGATCTGGCGGCACTGCCTTGTTTCCGGCCTGCGGCAGCACCTCACATCCGGAAGGTTCCTTTGATTTGGACCGCTTGCTGAGCTGCGTCACCGTGACGCTGGCCGCCTCCCAGTGGTAGTGCCAGGTTCCGCGCACGCAGATCGAAAGCTCGCCGCCGCGGAGGAGGCCCGCAATCAGTTTTCGGTCGTGATTGGCGATGTCCGGCCGCATGCGTCCCTGGATTTCGGCCTTGCAAACCGGGCGGCCATCGTAATCCGTGGGCTGGGACGCGTTTTCTCCCTGGCACAAAAGGGGCATCGAAACCAGGAGCAGGGCCGCAGCCAGCCGGTCCCCGCGAAAACCTTGGAGCATGCTTGCCGTCCAGTCTTCGGGCAGAGGGACGGAAGCGCAAGTTCGAAGCGCTCAGAGAGAGAGCAAAATGTACTGGCAATACCGATTCGGCTACATTTTCACAAAATCGTCTTCGAGCGGAATCGCGCGAGCACTCAGGGCTTTGACCGGCGCCGGGATTCTGCGTTGGGGCGATACGGCGGTGCGCAGCGCCGCTAACTCCGTGGACTTCGGCTGGCTGGACGGCGGACGGAGGTTGTGCCGGATTCTGGCTGAGGGAGGCGGAATGCGTGCATCTTCGCTGCCTCCCACCAGTTGCCGTAAATCCCCAGCGATGTTTTGCAGCGCCTCCGACTGAGCCGACATCTGTTCGCTCGCCGATGCGCTTTGCTCCGCACTGGCCGCGTTGGCTTGCGTCACGCGGTCCATTTCGGCGATCGATTTGGAGATGTGCTGTATCCCGCGCGCCTGTTCCTGGCTGCCGAGATTGACTTCGTCCACCAGCGTTTTCACCTTGGCGGCGCTCTCGGTGATGGCATGGATCACTTGCGCCACGTGTTCCAGGCGCTGGCTGCCTTCATTGGATTTTGCGATCGATTCCTCGATCAGCCCCGCGGTGTCTTTGGCTGCTTGCGCCGACCGTTGCGCCAGGCTGCGGACCTCGTCAGCCACAACGGCAAATCCCATTCCAGCTTCGCCCGCGCGGGCCGCTTCTACGGCCGCATTGAGCGCCAGAATATTGGTCTGGAATGCGATCTCATCGATCACTTTGATGATCTTCGAAATCTTGTCGCTCGATCCAGTGATCTCCTGCATGGACTGCACCATGTCTCCGAGCGTGCGATTGCCCTCCGTCACGCGCTGGTCCACTTCCGCCATCACGGCTGCGGCAGCCTGCGAGTTCTCAGCGTTCTTGCGCGTCATCGAAGTGATTTCTTCGCTCGAGGATGAGGTCTCTTCAAGCGATGCCGCCTGCTCGGACGCGCCTTGGGCCAGAGTTTGGCTCGAAGAGGCCACTTGTGCGGCGGCGCTGGTGATCTGTTCGGCGCCGTCGGCGAGATTGGCCGCCAGGCCGCGCAATTCGTGCGTCGTTTTCAAAACCATCTTTACGGCGAATGGCACGATTACCAGCGCTGCGGTCAAAAGGAGATACGCCATCCAGTGTGCTTGGGAAGAATCGGCTGCACCCCGATTGGAGCTTTCCTCGGTCAATTGCTTCTGCAGGCCCACCAGATCGTGCGCTGAAGACTCAAGCGACGTCAGCGATGGATTCGAGCGGTCGTCGTAGATCTGTAGCGCGCCTCTGGCGTCGCCGGCCATAGCCGCTGCCGCCACTTGTTCAAAATAGTTCTTGAAATTGGGCAATTCAGTTTGCAAGGATTCGAGATCCTTCTTTCCTTGCCCAGTGACCAGCAGCGGTGACAACTGGGCAAGAATGCTTTCCACGCCCGCAGCGCGGCTTTCGAATTCTTCTTTGTTGCTTGCCACTTTTTGCGGCAGGTTATGCATCGCAAACAGCATCACGCCGCGCTGGCAGCTCCGCATCCGGAAGAGTTGCCCCTCCAGCTCCGAGATGAGGAACACTTTCTTCGCGGTCACATCCGTCGCGGTTCGTAGCTCTCCGCCCAGGCTTCCTACCGAATATAGATAAGCGCCGGCCAGAGACGCCACAACGAGCAGCACCGCACCAAAAACGAGCATCATCTTCTTGCAGATTGTCATCTGAATTCCTTTCCGCCCCTCCGTCTCATCGGACGATCCCTTCAACGTGTGACCACCGCGCTCATGGCGACCAATTCCGTTGCCATGCGATTCAGCGGCAACACGCGATCCGCCGCTCCCATCCGGATGGCCTCGCGCGGCATTCCGAACACCACGCAACTGGCTTCGTCCTGCGCGATCGTCCGCGCCCCGGCGCGCTTCATCTTCAGCAGCCCTTGCGCCCCGTCCGATCCCATTCCCGTCAGAATCGCGCCAATCGCGTCGCCTTTGGCCGCTTGTGCCACCGACTCAAACAGCACGTCCACCGACGGCCGTTGATAGCAAACCCGCGGGCCGTCCTGCACCACGACGCGGTACTCGCCTCCCACCCGCCGCAGCGTCATATGGAAATTGCCGGGAGCGATCAAGACCAAACCCGATACCAGGCGGTCGCCATCCGCGGCTTCCTTGACACGGAGCTTGCACAGATCGTTCAGGCGATTGGCGAAGGCCGCCGAGAAAACCGGCGGAATGTGCTGCACGACCGCAATGCCGGGCATATTTTCCGGCAGACCCACCAAGAGCTCCCGAATGGCTTCCGTTCCCCCGGTCGAAGCGCCGATTGCAATCAGCGTGGAACTGCTGGCGCCCGGAAATGTGAGAGGCGCGGCAGGCACCCAAGCAGCCAGTTGCGGCTTTGCCTTGCCGATGCGCGCGTGCGCCGCCGCTCGAACCTTCTGCGGCAGATCCTGCTTGAGTTCCCCGACCGAATAAGGACCACCCGGCTTGGCTAAAACCTCCACGGCCCCGCATTGCAGCGCTTCGAGAGCGGTTTGGCTGGAGGACTGCGCGAGCGAGCTGATCACGATCACCGGCAGCGGATGGAAGCGCATCAGCTTCTTCAGAAACGTGAGGCCGTCCATGCGCGGCATCTCGACATCCAGGGTCAGGACATCGGGATGGAGACTCAGAATCTTGTCGCGCGCCACAAAAGGATCGGGCGCCGTACCCACCACTTCCAAATCCGGCTCCCCTGCCAGGGCTTCGGCCAGCATCTTGCGGACAATGGCGGAATCGTCCACGATCAACACCCGGATTTTGTGCTCCGCTGCCATAGAGTCTTTATGCCCCAGCCGTGGGAGCGCCCAACAGCCGGATCGAGATGGCCAGCATTCCCTCCGGCAGCGCGAAGCAACGGTGCAGGACTCCCTGGCTCAGCCACTCCTGCCAGCCCGTCAGCTCCGGAGAAGCCAGCGCCAGTTTGGACTCCGGCCACAGATGGCTCACCATCGCGCCACACAGAATATTGGCCAGCTCCTGGAGCACCTGGCCGCGCTGCGCGTCGGTAAGCTCCATCGGATCGAGCCCCAGAAAGGACGCGGCGATCGGCTCGGCCGCTTCCGCCGAAACGCCCAGCACCATCTCGCCAGAATGCGAACCGTCAAAACGAATCTGAGCGCACGGAGCAATCTCCAGCCAGACGTGATCGCATTCGACCGGCTCGGCTTCGGTGAAAAACATTGTCTCCAGTACCTCGGCCGCAACGTGCTGGATCATATCCCCGGCTGCGGGATCCATCTCCACGCAAACTTGTTCCAGTTCTTCAGACATTTCTGTCTCCTAATACCCGCTCCAATTCCTCGCGCAGCGATTCGGGCGTGAACGGCTTCGACATGTAGCCCTCGGCGCCGAGTGCGAGCATCCGCAGCACCCGCTCCTTGGTGGCGTCAGTTGAAATCACCAGCGCCGGAATACGCTTCAAAATGCCGTCCGCTTCCAGCCTCTTCAGCAACTCCTCGCCGTTCATGCCCGGCATGTTGATGTCGGTGAGAATCACGTCGATCCGATGCGCGCTCAACTGCGCCAGCGCTTCCTCGCCGTTGCCGGCTTCCATGGTTTCGCCGACTTCGAAGCCCGAAAGACCCAAAACGCGCCGGATGAAGCTGCGCATCACCGGCGAATCGTCCACGATCAGCACAGAGTAGGCCATCGATCGCTCCTCATTGCCTTTCTGGGGGCTTTTCGGCAGCCCGCGGCGCGGCGTGATTCCGTACCAGTTCGCGCTCCACGCCGCCCCCTTCGCGCACCCACAGCCGGCCGGTTCCCACTTCGAGGCGCGTGGTCCGGGAGACTTCCCCGCCGACCGCTTCAGCCGCGATCAGTATCCCGGCCTTCCAAAGAATCCGCCGCGCCGCCAGATAATTGCGTTTGCCGATCTGAAAGACGCCCTGGCTGTCGAGCACCTGCGCGCCCCCCGTCAGCCGCACCACCATCCGTTTACCGTCGCCGCCGGCGGACCTGAGCGCTTCCATCAAACGCGGGATACCGGTATCGGCGAACATAAACGGGTTTTGCGCGGCTTTGTTTTGATCGATGGACGATTCCGGAAGCATGTAATGCAACAGGCCGCTGACCTTGGTGACCGGATCGTGCATCGCCACCGCGATACAGGAGCCGAGCGCGTAGGTCACGAGCACCGACTCGGCGTCCCGCGTGACCTTGCAATCGGAAATCCCTACAATCAGCGAACTCACCGCCATGATGTCTTCACCGCCCTGCCCTTTTCACCGCCCGGTCTTCTTACCAACGCCTCGATCCGGTCTGCGCCTTTTGATTGCGATACGTGGCCGGGCGCACGTAATCGAGCTTATGTTCGATGCCCGTCAACGATTCCGAATGTCCCACGAACAGATAGCCGCCCCGCTCGAGGCAGCCGGTCAGCCGCTGCACGATGTCCTGCTGGGTTGACTTGTCGAAATACATCATGACGTTGCGGCAGAAGATCACGTGAAACAGGCCGCGCTCCGGGAACGGCTCAATCAAGTTGAGCCGCTCGAACTCGATGTGCGAGGCCAGCTCCGGCTTGATCTTATAGAATCCCTGCGATTCTCCCTGTCCGCGCAGCAGATGCGCGCGGCGCCAACCGTCCGGCACTTCCTCGAACCGGCCGGTCGGGTATACGCCGCGCCGCGCCGTGGCCAGAACCCGGGTCGAGATGTCGGTGGCGCGGATGCGGAAGTCGCGGGCGCGCGCTTGCGGCGTCTTCCAGGCTTCAGCCAGACACATCGCGATCGAGTAGGGTTCCTCGCCGCTCGAACAAGCCGCGCTCCAGATGCGCAGCGTGGATGCGGCGCGGAACTCCTCATTCGCCGCGCGCGCCAGAAATTCGAAATGCGCCCGCTCGCGCAGAAAGCTGGTGTGGTTCGTGGTGAGTGCGTCAATGAGATCCACCAGCGCGTCGCCCGTCGCATCGGCCAGCACGTGGCGGTGATACTCGGCGAACGATTGAAATCCGAGCTGGCGCAGCTTCTTTCCGAGGCGCGCCGCCACCAGTGCCTCCTTACCGCGCTTCAGATCGAGACCGAAGCGCTGGTAGGCCAGATCGCTGATTTGCCGGAACTCGCCGGCCGTAAGCTGGATAGCGGCGCCTGCGAGTCCGCCGCCTTCGGCCAACACCGGATCATTCGACGCGGGGCTCCCCTTACTCGCCACGGCTCGCTCCGAACAGGCCCTCGGGATCGAGAATCAGACCGACCCGCCCGTCGCCCAGAATCGCGCCGCCGGCCACTCCGGCAATGTGCCGCATACTGTCGCCCAGGCTCTTGATCACCACCTCCTGCTTGCCGATCAGTTCGTCCACCATCAGACAGAACTGTTTTCCGCCGCTTTCAGAAACAATTAAGAGGCTCTCCCAGGGGTTTTCGTGCGTGGGCCGGATATGAAAGCGCTGGTGCAGCCGGACCAAGGGCAGCAGCGATCCCCGCACCATCGCCATCTCCTGGCGGCCGTGGATGGTGGAAATCGCTTCTTCGGCCGGTTTCATCATTTCCCGCACTGCAAACAGCGGAACCACATAGCGCTGATCGCCTACTCCCACCACCAGGCCGTCGATGATCGCAAGCGTCAGCGGGAGCTTCAGCAGAAACGTGGTTCCTTCGCCCGCCTTCGAAATCACATCGATCCGCCCGCGCAATTTCTGCAACTGCTTCCGCACCACGTCCATCCCAACGCCGCGCCCGGAGACATCGGTGATTTTGTCGGCGGTCGAGAATCCCGGATGGAAAATCAAAGCGAAGATCTCGTTTTCCGACGGCTCGGCATCGGCCGCGATCAGGTTTTTCTCGCGCGCCTTGCGGAGGATCTTCTCGCGCGCCAGGCCCCGGCCGTCGTCGCTCACTTCGATCACAATGAAGCCCGCCTGATGCCCGGCCTTCAACGTCACATGCGCCATGGGCGGCTTGCCCGCCTGGAGGCGTTCGGCGGGCTCTTCGATGCCGTGATCCACCGAATTCCGCACCATATGCATCAGCGGATCGGCCAGCTCCTCCACAATATTGCGGTCAAGCTCGGTCTCTTCGCCCGCCAACACCAGTTCCACCTGCTTCCCCGCTTTGCGCGACAGATCGCGCACCAGCCGCGAGGTCTTCTGAAAGAGCTGCCCGATGGGTATCATGCGCATCGACATGGCGGTGCGCTGTACATCGTCGGTGATGCGCGTCAGTTGCGAAAGATTGCGCGCCAGGCGCGGCTTGAGGCCCGCCGCCAAATCCGGATCATGCCGCACCAGCGATTGTGCGATGACCATCTCTCCGACCATGTCCACCAGGTAATCGAGTTTGGCGGTATCCACTTTAATGGACCGCACCCCGGTCTTCTGGGTCTCGGCCGCCTTGGCTGCTTCGGGCGTTTCCGGTACGGACAACTCCGCAGCGCTCTCGGCAGGCGGCGCAGTAAGTTCGTGCGCCAGAGTGAGCAACTCGGCAGCCGTCCCCGCCGCCGGTAACGCGGAAGGCGGGGCCGGTTCCGCCGGTCCCCCCGAAATCAGCGCGCGCAGCGAAGCAAGCAACTCACCGGCCTCCGGCGGCGCCGGCGTCCTCCCGTTCTGCAGCAGGCCCTCCAGCTCCGCCATCCAGGCGCTCAAATAGTCTTTGCTCTCCAAAATGCAGTCGATGATCGCGGGCGTAATCGCCAGCTTCGAGTTCCTCGCCAGATCGAGCAGGGTTTCCACTTCATGCGCCAGGTCGCGCACCGCATCCAGGTCGAGAAACCCGGCCATGCCCTTGATGGTGTGAAATCCGCGGAAAATGGCGTGAATCGCCTCCGAGTTCGAAGGATCCTGATCGAGCGTCAGCAGCTGCAATTCGATGGCGGTCAGATGTTCACGCGACTCGGTGATGAAATCGTTCATCAACTCCGGATCGCTCGCCAGCGGATTCGCTGCCGGCGGCGCGGGCGTCTCGAGGCCCGGCGCAGATTTATGATCGGACTCGACGGCCATGTTTCGCTCTCCTCACCTTGTACCTAAGTCCCCCGGTTGTACCTAACTCCCCCGGTTGTACCTAACTCCCCCGGTTGTTCCTCACAACGATCCCAACCCGGCCAGCGACGCCAACTCGCCTCCGGCGAGCAGTGCTTGGATATCCAGCAGGATCTTGACCTGGCCCTTGATTTTGGCCATCCCGAGCAGGTACGGCAGCGCAACCCCGGTCCCGAAGTCCGGCGTATTCTCGATGTCGCCCGCCTGCAGGTTCAACACTTCCGACACCGCGTCGACAATCACGCCCACCAGCAGGCTCGCGCCCGGACCCTCGCCCGGCGCTCCAGCGCTTCGCGCGGCGTCAATTTGCACCACGATGATGCAGGTGCGCTCGGAATATTCGATCTCGGCAAGACCGAACTTGAGCCGCAAATCCACCACCGGAATTACCCTGCCCCGCAGATTGATCACGCCCTTGACGCCCTGCGGCGTTTGGGGAACCGCGGTGATCTCCTGGATGCCCACGATCTCCCGCACCCGCAAAACCGGAATCGCGAACTCTTCGTTTGCCAGCCGGAACGAGATGTATTTTCCTGCGCGCGGGTCGGTTTTCTGCTGGACGGCGCTCGCGCTCACGGTAGCTTGCATGCTGCCTCCTTCTGCTAACTGTGCAGCACATGCGGAATGGGAAAACCGGTGCGCGTGGTCTTCTTGGCGGCATCGGCGTTCGGCACGATGCACAATTGCACGCACATGCAGTCCTCGCCGAGCGTAAATGGCACCACGGTCCATTCCTGATTGCCCGTGCTGCGGGTCTGAAAGTTGCGCCCGTAAATAACAGTCGGCGTGCTCAGCCCCATCGCCCCGAGCCGATTCTCAAGCGCCGTTTTTACGTTCCCGATGATCATGTTGGTAACTTCAGCCACCGCATCGAGCACATCCTCGTTGATGGCTTCATAGGGCGTCATCAGCAGCGCCGAGGCGATCTTGGCCGCAAATCCGGCCGAACACGCCAGGCTCCCCGATCCCACCCACGACCCGGCGAGTCCAATCAGCGACACCACCCCCGAGCTCGGCACCGCCTCTTCTTTTTCAACGAAAACGCTGCCCGGCGTCACGCTCAGGTTCAGCATGGTCGTAAACACGTCCTCGGTAGCCACGCAAATGGCATGCACCAAATCTTCTTGCGCAATCGCTTGCGTCGCCTCTGGCTCGGTTGTCATGGTCTTCCTCGCGTTATTCTTGCTCAGGCTGCTGCCCGTTTTGCCACCCGGCTACAGCAGTCCCGCCAGCTTTTCCTTGATCTGATCGGCGGTGAATGGCTTGCGCACGTATCCCGAGGCGCCCCGCTCCACCGCTTCGAGCACCTTGGCATGCGTGCCTTCGGTACTCACCATCACGATCGGGATGCGCTGCCAGTTCTGTTCGGCCCGGACTTTGGTCAGAAATTCCAGACCGTCCATGTTGGGCATGTTGATGTCGGAAAGCACCAGGCCGATGGACTGCTGGCGCATCGTGTCCAATGCTTCCACGCCGTCGCCAGCCTCATACACGGCCCCGATGGGAATATCGGTTTGCCGCAGTACCCGCTGCAAGATCTTTCGAATCGCAGCCGAGTCATCCACGATGAGAACGTCTAACACCTGTTCCGCCTCCCTGTGTTTCTTATCGGAAGGGAGCGTGTTTCTTTAGTGGAAAGCGCGAGTTAGATGCACAAGCCGGCCGCTGCGCCGGGAATAGGACGGCAGCGAAAGTACGGTTCGTGCGGGCAAACCTGATGGATTTCTGCCGGCGGCCAGCCGAATTGTCATCGGCCGAGCGCCAAGCCAGTGGCTATTTCAGACCAAGCCGGAGGCTATTTGAGCAGGTTGCTCAACTGCTGGTACATCATCATGCAGGCCGGACCGAGCGTCACCAGCAGCACGGAGGGGAAGATCAGGAAAAAGACCGGAAAGATCAGCTTCACGCCGACTTTTCGCGCCCGTTCCTGCGCTTGCTGGCGGAACCGGGTCCGCAAATACTTGGCGTGCGAGCGCAGGGCCGGCCCGATGCTTGCACCATAGCGGTCGCTATCGATCAGCAGATTGGAGAGCTTGCGCAGTTCCGGCTCCTTGTTGCGGGTCCCCATGCTGCGGAAGGAATCCACGCGGCTGCTTCCGGTTCGCAGCTCCAGATAAAGCTGCGCTAATTCGGCGCTCAAATCGGGATGCGTGCGCTTGAGAGCGCGGCTGGTGTCGGCAAGCGACTGATCGAGCGATTGCCCGGCTTCCATGGCCAGCACCATCAAATCGAGCGCCGCCGGAATGGCCGCGCGCAGCCGCTGCGCGTGAGCATGCACCCGCGAGGTCAGAACCCGGTCCGGCAGCAGAAATCCGATCCCGAGGCCGCAAATCATGGGAACAGGGGTCAGCGCCGGATCGCCGCGGTAGACCAGCGCCGCGATTCCCGTCAAGCCGGCGAAAAACAACGCGCTGCCGAACTTGATGCCGTAGAAAATTGGCAGGGCCGCCGGCCACCGGTATCCGGCCGAAGCCAGCTTGCTGCGATAGGGATTCTGCTCGTTCTTGGCCGCGGGAAAAGTTTCGCCGATCGATTGAAAGAGGGTTGCCATGGCCGAAGGCGGATTGGCCAGCGCGGCCCCGGAATCGGCAGCGCCGCGATTTTCGGTAAGCCGCTGGTAGGCCCAGCCCGCCGCAGCAACCGCGCTCAGGACGAACGCGAAGAAGCCCGCGATGGCCCAAATCGCATTCATATTTTGATATCCACGATGCGGCGAATCACGAAGTGCGCCACGATAAGACAGCCCAGGGCGGCCCAGATCAAGTATTTTCCATCCGGATGATGGATCAAGATTGCCAAATACGACGGGTTTACCGCGGTCATGACTGCCGCGATCACCAGGGGAAGAACGCTCAGCACGGCGCCGGTCAATTTGCCATGGGCCGCAAGCGCCCGTACTTCGCCGCGCAGCGCCACCGACTCGCGCATGTTTTCGGCGAGGCCTCCCAGAACTTCGTTCAACTTGCCGCCGCTGCGGTTCTGCAGTTGCACGGCCGCGGCGAACATATTGATTTCGAGCAGCGGCACCCGCTCCGCCAGATTCTGAAGCGCCTGATCCCAGGACGTCCCGAGGTTGCCCTCCATCGCGGTTTGCTGCAATTCGGCGGCGACCGGCTGCTCGCACTCCTCCGAAACGATGTCCATGGCCGCCGGAAAAGGATGACCCGCGCGCAAGGACCGCGCCAGGGAATCGAGCGCATCCGGGAAATTCTCTTCAAACTGGCGAAACCGCTTGCTGCGGCAGCGCAGGATATAGAGGTACGGCAACGCCGCGACCGCCACCGCAATCAACAGATTCACCCAGCCCGGAATCCACCCAAACTGCATGGCGAACCCCAGCGCCACGCTGCTTGCCAGTAGCATGAGCAGCGTGACGCGTCCCACCGACCACGTGAGCCCCGCCTGCTGCAGATGGCGGTGCATAATTCGAACAAAATCCGATCTCTCGAGCAGCCGCGCCCAAGGCGAAATCGTGCTGTAGGATTCGTTCTTGAGCAGTTGCGGGCTGTCGTCGAGCAAGTGGTCCGACACATCTTCGGCAGCCGCCTCGGCGCCCATGCGCTGCAGCGCGAACCAGCCGATCAACGCCGCCAGACCTGCCGCCAGGAACGTCGTGAGGAAAACTAAGATTGACGAGAGCGCGAGCAACCTAGCGCCCCCGGCCCGTTTCCGCCGCCGCCAGCGCGGAATTCCGCGGGATGGAATACGCCGCAACGAAAATCACGAGATGCCGATGTTCCCACGCGCGCCCGGGAAACAGCCGCTCGGCAGCATGATCGCTCGATCCCCTTTCGAGCAGAAAGCTCGCATTGGGCGGTAAACCCGCGTCGTACCGGCTGGTGACTATCCCTGAGCCGCTGGGCGAGCTGATCTCCGGCTTTACGCGCAAGCTGACTGTGCCTCCCACTCCCCGCTGCGGCGAAAATTCCACTCGCAGATGAAACGGATCGGCACCCGCCCGGTAGCTGACGGGACGGCCCAGGCCGGCCATCAGACGCTCGCCCGATACCACTTCCAACTCCTGTTTCGTGCGCAGGCTTTCAATGAGTTTCACCGCATCCTGGCCCGAGCGGAAGGAAACCAGGCGCCAGGCCGGATCGGCGCTCTCGGACAGGCCGGATGGAACCGATCCCGACCGCAGCTGCTCAAGCGCAGCGTCAGTGACATTGAGTACCTGGACATGGAGTTGAATCGGATGATCCCAGCCGTCCGGAGCGGCGGACGTCGTTTGTACGCTGGCGGGCTCGACAACAGGTTGGTTTGAGAAAAGCGAGGACAGCGCCATGGCGTGATGCGTGGTTGTTCCTTCATCGAAGGGATTTCGAAGCGCGACCCGGATCTTCGCGCCTGCATCGGCCAGCGCTACCGCGTCGGCATCCTGCGCGTGCGTCAGCACAGTCACGATCGCCCCCGCCCCGTGGCTCGATCCCGCATCCTCGGTAACCGACAGCACTTCCACGTTTTGCAGGATGTTGCGCAGCTCCACGCGGCTATCGCGGTCCGAGACCGCCTGCAGATCCACGCGCGCACCGGGCCGCAGCAGGCTCAACAAGCCGTCGGAACCGATCACGCGGACCGAGACCGCGCGCATTCCCGAAGGCACCATCCCGGACCCGTATCCGCCGGAGGGAGAGACGCGGGACACCAGGCGCTCCGCCAGCAGCGGTTCGTTGGCTTTGAGGGGAGCAAGCAGCATCGCACCCACGACTTCTTCCCGTTTGCCAAACGAGCCTTCCAGTACGCCCGGCGCCTCTGAAATCCTCAGGTCGCTTGCCTGGATCACCGTCCCGCGGTCCAGATCGTGGGCTGCCACCACGACGGAGTGGCCCGGAAGTTCGCTTGATGACCGCAGTTTACCAGCGAAGAGCCCATAAAAGATGCCCGTGGAAATGATGGCCACTACAAACGCAATCCCCAGCAGTGGAACCATGTTTCGCTTCATCGTGATCGCTTTCTCCTCGAGCCGCCGCGCGCACCTCAGGCTCTGCATAGATCAACGGCAGGAACTCAGGTGGTCAGTATCGAGATTTGCCCCAGGGGGATGGCCTTAATCACCTTAGTCACTCGTACTGCCCTATGGAGGGGCATTGCAACCGGTTTGCAACTGGGCACATCCAAGTGTTAGGTAACGGAAAGAAGTGATCTATGTTGCAGCAAATCAAGTATTCGTTGGCGCTGATGGCGATCTCCCTCCTGCCGGCCCTTCCGGCGTTGGCAGTCGACAGCGCCGTTCCAGGAACAGTAAATTACGTGGAAGGACAGGTCAGCGTCGCGGGTCAGCCCGTGACTTCGCGGGCGGTTGGCTCGGTTCAAATCCAGCCGAATCAAGTGCTTGAGACCGGCCAGGGCCGGGCCGAGGTGTTGTTGACGCCCGGTGTATTCCTAAGAGTCGGTAACCACAGTGCAGTTCGATTGCTCTCGCCGAATCTGGCGAATACGCAGGTCGAGCTCCTGAACGGCCAGGCGATCGTGGAGGTCACAGAGCTTTTTAAGGACAACAATCTCTCCGTTTTGATGGATGGCGCGTCCACGCGGCTGGACAAGCAGGGGCTTTACGCGTTCGACGCCAACACCCGAGCGATCCGTGTACTGGATGGCAAGGCCACGGTTCTGGCAAACGACCGCAACGTCGATCTGGGCAAGGGCAAGGAATTGCTGCTAGCTGGCAGGTTGAAGGGCCAGCATTTCGACGCCAAGGCGGTTGCCGAGCAAGATCCGCTATACGCCTGGAGCAATCTCCGGTCCGAATATGAAGCCGAAGCGAGTATGCAATCGGCGAGAGCCGTGTTCGTAGGCGGCGGACCCTATTGGTATGGTCCGGGATGGTATTGGAACCCCTATTGGGATATGTACGGATTCATTCCCGGAGCCGGCATCTGGTATAGCCCGTTCGGCTGGCCGTTCTATTCGCCCTATGTAGCCTATTGGGGCGGTGGTTTCGGATACGGCGGCTTCGGCTACGGTTACGGCCATGGCTATCTGGCGCGTGGACATGGACATGTCACCGGGGCGCACGTTGGAATCGGTTCCGGCGGCCGTTTTGGCGCCAGCGCAAGGCTGGGTGGCGGCGGATTTGCCGGTCACGGATTTGCCGGTGGAATGCGCGGTGGGTTCGGTGGCGGATTCGGCGGCGGCGGGCGCCGCTAACCCGAGCAACATCCCTTCGTTCGATGGAAGACTTCGTTCGTCAGTACTGGCGGACGAAGTTTTCTATTCCGGCCTTATCCAGCTCGGTTTTTGTGTTATTGAGGGAATCGCGGTCCGGAAACGGGCCAATCAGGATGCGGAGAAGCTGCGGCGTAGGCCCTGCCGCGACGTGCGGTTCGAGCTTTTCCTGGCGCAGCTGGGGCAGATAACGGCGGGTCAACTCCTGATCGAGCGCACCCACCTGGATATAACGCTCTCCAGCTTTAGGAACAATGGTCGGGATCTCGGCGGTTTGAACGGGCTTCTCCGGGGGCGGAGGCGCGGAGTTTACCAGGGCTGCGGGGCTCGATACCGCAGGCTGCGGGACGATGACCGGAGCAGCGGGTTGCGGGGCGGTTTTTGGCTCAGCCGGCTTGATTTGCGCCGGCGGACTTGGCACCAGCAGAGCAGGCGCTTTGGCAACCGTCAACGCGTGCCGGTGCGCAGTGATAATCCTTGCTCCCAGGTAGCTGGCGGCGATCAAGAGTCCGACGCCCAAAATCGCAGGAATCCAAACCATCGGCACACGTTTTTTGCCGGCTTCGGGCGAAGCCGAATTTAAGGTTTCCTCGGGCTGGGGCGGAGCGCCAGTGAGGGCCGGCGCGGGAGTTGTACTGGTTTCGTCGGCGGGCTGGATGCTAATCATGCTTGGGATCTCCCCTCCCTGCTCCTATCGGCAAAGCGCGAGCCGCTCTGAAGGCCCGGATAGAACTAAAGACGGCTTAGTTTTCTGCCGAACTGAGTTTGTGGTTCAACGACTGTTGATTCTTAGTATCGCCCTGGTCCTCGCGTTGACGAGCGCCGGAGCTTCGGTAACACATCCGCCAGTGATACACCGCCGTCCGCATCCGGCCGCGTCGCACGCTCCTCACGCCGCTCAGAGGCGTCGTCCGCACGCCTCCGCAAAGCATGCAAAACCCCAGAAACCGCCCAAACATATGGCGGCTCTGCATCGAAGGCCTCCCAAAGCAGGCAAACACTGAGCGTATAGCCGGTACTCGCAGCCGTAAGGGTGCTAGCCGATTCCTTACGAGCGGTACTGAGGTTGCTTCTTTCTAAGATCACGCCGATCGCTCCATTACATTTATTCCCCGGCGCACCCATACTCGAAGTACATCATGCTGGAAGTGAAGAATCTCTGGGGCGCGTGCCGCAAGCTGGCGGCGTATCTGGCACCCGAGCGCTCATATCCCGCGATTGCGCGCAAGCAGATCGCAGTGGTAACCGCACTGCTTGCAGTGGCCGCGATCGCCGGCGCGGTCGTGCTGAAGCCATCGCGACACAGCCGCCGGCCGGACCCCTGGGCCGAAGTGAAGCAACAGATTCGGAATCGCGCTCAGGTGGATTTGTTCGACGATTTCAGCTCTGGTCTGGACTCCTGGCAGGGCGATGAGAATATCGCCAGCAGCTGGTCGTACGACAGGAATGGATTCGTAAATCCCGGAGCGCTGTCTTTGTTTGCTCCCAGCCTGCATTTGACGAACTACGATCTGGATACGCTGGTGCAGATCGAGAGCAAAGGCGTGGGGTTGGTATTTCGCGCCGAAGGGCCGCGAACCTATCAAGCGGTCCGAATTCGAGTGGAAGGCACGGGGCCGATGTCCTTTTTGGCGGTGGAACGCTACTATGTCGCCGATGGCAGAGCGTCCCGGCCGGTACGAGTGCGGTATCCGTCCCAATATCAGGCCGATACTATGTACCGCGTTCATTTGCAGGTGCGCGGAGATGCGTTCGCGCTTTTCCTGCAGGGACAACTGGTCGATTACTGGTCCGACAACCGTTTGCGCTCGGGCGGCGTAGGATTGTTCTGCGGCCGTGGCGAACGCGCTCGCGTGGCGTGGATTCGGGTCTCGCAAAACACCGATTCGCTGGGGCGCATGTGCTCGGTGTTGGCTGCGATGTTCTAAGGCCAAGATAGCCTTGCCCTGTATTCCAGCTACGGAAAAAGGGCTAAACTAATCCGCCGAGTTAGCCGATAAGCATTCCCATATGGAACCATCGAGCGTTTCGGAAAGCTTCGCCCTGTATCTTTGGCGCTCGAGGGAAGCACCCGGAACTTTATATTTGGCGCAGGGGCTGTCCACCGCCGAAACTCTATGCCGCAGTTTGGCCGAGCACGGCTACATCGTGAAGGTAGTGCATGCGGCAACGGACACCGAATACGAACTCCAGGATGGCGCACTTCGGCCCACTCCGCAGAAATTCCGTCCGGCGTTTGCTTAGCTTACTTCTATTTACTGCGCTGCTATTTACTGCGCTGCTGCTTACTGCGACGACTTGGCCGCGAATTGAAGGTTCGTAATATCGGAGGCGTAGTTGGGCGCAATGCGTGGCTCCGGCATCGGCGTGACGTTTGCGCGGCGGCCTGCCGTGCGGAACTGATAGCCTTCAAAGGCGACAGCCAACCCCGAGTTTTGCTTGCGTACCACGATTCCAATCGTAATGAGCTGCAGGGGGGTGGTTCCGTTCAACAGACTCGGCCATTCGATCACTAACCGCATCCGTGTGCCCTCGGCGATATTACCAGCCCCAGTTATGAACACGCCACCGCTGCTTACGTTCAGCGTCTGTCCAACTCCGGCAACCGGGCCGGCCATTCCCATCGTTTGGTAGCGAACATTCAAATTCATCTCGTATCTACATTTTGCCCGGCGTTCTTTGTCCATATTGACCCCCAGTGTTGTCCCTGGCGAACTTGAGGTAACGGCGTGGTGCAAGTGGCTGGCCATTTAGTATTTCGCGGCGTTGAATAGGCCAAGTTGCGGCTAAGTGCTTCATATATCGCCTAAGGAGCCTCCGAGGCCCTAGGTAAAAATTTTCAAGCCCCCGCCAGACTTGAGAACCATTTGCTTAGTACGGAAATTTTTTGATTAGTACAAAGGTAGTAAGACACCGAGGGTTTCGAAGATGTTAGATGGTGATGCCGGCGCGCCAAAGCAGATAGCCGATGGCTTGTTTGAAGTCTTGCCACCGTGCGCGCCATTCCCCGGGCGGAATGGAGGGGCGCGGAGATCCATACACCTTCATGCCGCTCGATTCGAGCATTTTCTTCACCCTGAAGATGTGGTAGCCATCGCTGACGACGATGGCGCTGCCCAGATTCATGCGGCGCATGATCTCCACCACCGCCGCAACACTCTGCGCCGTGCTCTCGCCTTCCCGCTCCACCACAATCGCCTCGGGAGGCACACCATGCGCGCTCAAATAGGCACGGCCCACAGACCCCTCGGTGAATACCGGGTCTCCGCCCGCGCCTCCGGTTGTGATCACAC
>Ga0335074_10002999_pt1 | contig 22993 bp, 19 predicted proteins | sample Lox_Sample_23_FD_206715 | JGI IMG/M metagenome (GOLD analysis project Ga0335074, IMG submission 206715) | Soil microbial communities from Loxahatchee National Wildlife Refuge, Florida, United States - Lox_Sample_2.3 | ecosystem: Environmental > Terrestrial > Soil > Wetlands | place: USA...
GTCCCCGGCCAGCTGAGGCTGGTGTGGCTGGTATGGCTGATGGGGTGCTTGGTGTGCTTACTGGACCTGCTGGGCCGGGTCCGCGGGGAGCCCGGCATGATCGATATGGCTTTGCTGTAGTCGGGTGTGCAGCAATGCGACATTCATCCCTGGGCGCGCTGGCTGGGGAGCCAGGCTGAGGTGCCTGGCATGAACTGATGTGACCGGCGGCAGGGCGTGGCGGCAGTTCCGGGCCGCGCTCCGCCGCTGGGGCACACTGCGCCTCAGATCCGGCGGCCCAGGCCACCTGGCAAGATCATCCCCAACAATCCCTTCGTACACCCGTGTGCGGCAGTGCGTTGGGGCTGTCGGTCCTGGCCGGTAGGGTGCCGAAGCATGAAGAGCGTGCAGCCCGAGGTGTTCCTGGTGGCCAGGCCGCAGGTCGATTACGACCAGCTCGCGGCCTACCTGAACGAGGTCGGCGGCGAGCGGTGGCTGGAGAGGCTGGACCGCGGCGACCTCGATGACGCGCAGAACCTGGTCGAGTTCGCCGGCAAGCTCTGCTACCGCGCCTGGGAACCGGGGCTGAACCCGAACGTGGTCCGGGTGCGCAACGATCACGAGGAGTACCTGCAGAACATCCTGAAGCAGGCGCACGGCTCGGTGCTCGAGCACGTGAGCTTCAGTTTCGTGCTGCACAACATCTCCCGTGTCGCCACTCACGAGCTCGTGCGGCACCGGCCAGGGACCGCGATCTCGCAGGAGTCGCTGCGGTTCGTGCGGCTGGAGGACATCCCATTCTGGTTCCCCGACTGGGCCAGGGACGATCCCGAGCTGATGAAGCGGGCGACCGCGCTGCTGGAGCAGATGGAGGAGTTCCAGCGGTGGATGGCTGGGCACTTCGGGCTGGAGGACGAGGGAGTCAAGTTCTCCGAGAAGAAGCACAAGACCTCGTTCATGCGCCGGTTCGCGCCCGACGGCGTGGCCACCGGGCTGCTGTGGACGGCGAACATCCGCACGCTGCGGCACACGATCGAGGCGCGCACCGACACCGGGGCTGAGGAGGAGATCCGGCTGGTGTTCGGCAAGATCGCTGAGCTGGTCCGGGCCGAAGCCCCGGCCCTGTTCGGCGACTACACCGTCGAGAACGGCGCGTGGGTCCCGCGCTGGCGCAAGGTCTGACCGGAGCTTCCGCGGGGGAGACGGCGCGTGGGTCCCGCGCTGGCGCAAGGTCTGACCGGAGCTTCCGCGGGGGAGACGGCGCGGCGCCGCTCGTCGCGCCACCCGTAGCTCCCGCAGGCGAGGACGGCGCGGCGCGGCGCGCCACCGTGGCAACCCACCGCCGCCGAACGGGTAGCCGGGTTAAGTTTGCGGCATGCCAGATATTTCCTACCCGGTGGGGGACGGCAGCGCTCCGGGCTACCTGGCCGTGCCTCCGGCTGAGCCTGCTCCGGCTGGGTCGGCCGCGGCTGCACCCTGGCCCGGCGTTGTCGTGATCCACGAGGCCCTCGGGCTCAACGACGACATCCGGAAGAAAGCCGACCAGTTCGCGGCGCACGGGTACCTCGCCCTGGCGCCTGACCTGTTCGGCGGCAAGCACTGGCTGCTGTGCATACGCTCGGCGATACAGCAGCTCCGGGCGCGGTCCGGGCCCGCGTTCACGGCCCTGGAGGCGGCCCGGGACTTCCTGGCCGCCCGGGATGACTGCACCGGGCGGACCGGCGTGATCGGGTTCTGCATGGGCGGGGGGTTCGCGCTGCTCTGCGCGCCGCGCAGCGGCTTCGCCGCGGCATCGGTGAACTACGGCCAGGTGCCCAAGGACGCCGAGGCGGCGCTGCGGGGCGCGTGCCCGATCGTGGGCAGCTACGGCGGCAGGGATCGGATGGGCACTGCGCACCCGGAACGGCTGCAGCGGGCACTGACCGTGCTGGAGGTGCCGCACGAAGTGACGGTGTACCCGGGCGTGGGCCATCGCTTTCTCACCGAGTCCTCAGGCGCGGGCGCTGTCCTCGCGCGTTTTGCCGGGATGAGTTATCAGGAGGCCGACGCGGCCGATGCCTGGCAGCGCATTTATGCGTTCTTCGGCGAGCATCTCGCCAGCTAAACGATCGCCTGCCCGGTGAACCGGTGAACCAGGATATCAGCAAAACCTTGTTAGCGCTAACGCGATTTCAATCCATGCAATTGCGTAGCGCCAGTCCGGCGCGGGATTGCGGGTTAGCGAATCAGAAAGTTACACGTTTCGCAGCGGCTACCTGGCAGCGTCCGGCGGGTCATGCCGGATACTGTCCGGCGCGGCGCGGCCGGCGAGGGCCGAAACCGCCTCCCGGACCATAGCGGGCGGCCCGCTGATGAAGATGTCCTTGCCCTGGCAGTTCGCGTAGCGCCGCGCGACCTGGGGCAGCGTCCCTTTGACGCCGGCGAACCCCGGGTCATCCGAGACGACCGGGGTGACCATAAGCGCCGGGTGGGCCGATTCGAGCACCTGCAGGTCGGGGAGGTCGTACAGCTCCCTCTCGGTGCGCGCCCCGTACAGCAGGCCGATCTTCGGGTGGCCGCCGGGCTTGGCCGAGCTGAGCACTTCCTCGATGATCGCCTTGATCGGGGCCAGCCCGGTGCCGCCCGCGATGCACAGCAAGCCCCTGGCCGGATCAGCCGGAGCGGTCATCTCCCCGCGCGGCTGGCCCAGCAGCACGGTGTCTCCGCGCCGCACGCCCCGCACGAGGGACCCGCTGACCATGCCGCCGGGCACCGCCCGGACATGCAGGTCTATGAGCCCGTCCGCACGCGGGGCGTTCGCGATCGAGAAGTTCCGCCAGACCCGCGGCCACCGCGGCACCTGCACGGCCACGTACTGTCCTGGCCTGTAACGCAGTGGCTGGTCCGGCTTGATCGTCAGCACCGCCAGGTCCAGGTTGCGCCGGTCATGCTGCACGATCTCGCCGATCCACCAGGGGGGCCGCAACTCGGCGTCGCGCTGGGCCGCGGCCCTCATGACCGAGGCAACGTGGCCAAGCATCGCATCCCATGCGGCCTGCATCGCATCAGTCCAGTAATAGCCGCAGAAGTGCCGGACAGTATCGATGAGCACAGGAACGAAGAGCTCATAATGACGGTCGCGGATCCCGAATTTCCGGTGATTCCGCCCTAGCTGTTCCAAGTAAGGCGTCAGCGCGTCCGGGCTGTCAATATCTGAGACGATGCGGTCCAGTGCCTTAAAGACATGCTCCGTGTGACCCTGCATTGAATGCGGAAACATCGAGCGCATTTCCGGGTAACGGACGAAAAAGCGAGAAAAGAAGTACTCCATAGCCGCGGGCCCGGAATCCTCTGTCATATGGGCGAAGGATTCCTTTATCAGGCTGGCATCAAATCCGTGAGTCTCTGCCGCGGCCGCCTGTGCCTGGTCAGCGCTGGTCGCCAGGCGCTCCGACCAGGCAGTTTGGTCGGCAGCAGGGCTCGCAGGAGGCGGGTGCGCTAAGGAGAACCTTTTTCCTGGTGCTGCGCCTGGCCACTGCCCGGGACTGTCGGGGCGCTGCTCACCTTCGGCGGTATCAGCGGCAGAAGCCTGGGTGTAACCGCCACTCAACGCGATCGCCACCCAACGAGTGTCGCACCCGGGGATGATGAATACAAGGCATTTCGGCCAGGCTCGCGTGAGTACGCAGAGTAACAAGTAACCAGGGCCTGAAATGTTCGGTTCCGGGCCGGTTACGCGTGGCCTTGATGGTGCACAATCGCCGTTACCGCGCCCTTTTTCCGGGCCTCAGCAGACCGGCCTTCGCCTTCAGTACACTGGCCTTCAGTACACTGGCCCTCAGTACACTGGCCCTCAATACACCGAGCGGGCGCCGAACATCTCGGCCATCCTGTTGGCCACTCCGAGATCCCCGTCCATCGTCATCCGGCCGTCGACGATCAGCGGGTAGAAGCCGTTTCCGGTCGCCAGCGCCCGGATGAAGTCCGGCAGCGCAACGCTTATGACCAGGGCAACATCGTCGCCGACAGCGCCGTCGCCGCTGGCCGGGCAGGCCCGGGCCTGGCCATCGTGTACCTGGATGGCCCAGGGCTGGCGGGTCCCGTCCGACAGGCCCAGGTCGAAGAGGATGGCGCCCTCGAAGCCCGCCGCCCGGGCCGGCTGGAACCGGCGCGTCATCATCGCGAAGACCGCGCGCAGCGCAGCGCTGCCACCGAAGATCTGCTCCAGTGTGCCGTCGGGCGCGCGGTCAGCCAGTCGCTGCAGGCCCGCCTGGCCGTGACGGCGCACCGATTCACCTGCGCCGGCAATGCGGGGCCGGCCGGGTGCATGCTGCCGCCCGGGTCCGTGCTGCCGCCGGGGCTGCCGCGCGGCGGCGGCGACCTCCGCGTCCTCGTCCACCGGGTACGGGGCAGCCAGCGTCCGTGTTCCGGGCCGCCGGGCCAGCGCCTTGTCCACGGCCGCCGCCAGCCGGTCCGCCTTCGCTGCTTCAGCAGCCTCCCGGCCGTCGGTGAAGCGGGGGAGCACGTCACGGGCGAACAGCTCGATGCTCTCGCAGATGTGCTCGTGCCGGTTGCGGCCGGACTGCAGGACGAACATGATCTGGTCGACTCCTGCCGCCTGGTACCGCTCGATCAGGTCGGTCACCTGCTCGGGGGTGCCAATCGCGCCGCGCAGCGAGCCCAGGCCCGCCTGCAGCAGCCGGACCGCGAGCGGCTGGGCGCTCGCCTCGACGATCTCCCTGGAGAAGCCGTGTTCGGCGCGTTCGGCGCCGAAGCGCTGCCACAGGTCGGTGCCGCCAACCACGTGCGTGCCACCGCCGTAGTAGTGGCCGAGCGAGTAGGCGAAGAAGTGCGCGCCGTCGATGCCGCGGTCGATCGCGGTTGCCTCGTCGTGGTGCAGCATCATCGGCAGCACGACGGCGACGTTCGCGTTGACGGCGAAGCCCCGCGGCACGCACTCATCCGACCCGATCAGGTCGTAGTACTCGCGCACCCAGCGCCCGGCGTCCTCGGGTTCTACGAACGAGAACGAGAGCGCGCCGATGCCACTGCGCGCGGCCAGGTGAATGGTCTCCCGGCGGCTGCACGCCACCCACAGCGGCGGATGCGGCTTCTGCAGCGGCCTCGGCAGCACGTACCGCGGCGGAACCGTGATGAAGTCGCCGTGGTGGCCGGTGAAGGGCTGCTCGGCGAACATCCGGGTCACCACGTCGAGGGTCTCTTCCCACATCGCGCGCTTGGCGTCCCGGGGCACGCCGAAGCCGCCAAGCTCGGCAGCGGAACTGGCCTCCCCGGTGCCGAACTCGACCCGGCCGTCGGAGACCAGGTCGAGCGTTGCTATGCGTTCGGCGATCCTGGCTGGGTGATTGACAGCCGAGGGTGCCTGAACGATGCCGTGTCCGAGGCGGATCTGCCTGGTGCGCTGGCTGGCGGCGGCCAGGAAGACCTCGGGCGCTGAGGAATGCGAGTACTCCTCGAGGAAGTGGTGCTCGACCTCCCACACGTAATCGATGCCGGAGCGGTCCGCGAGCTCGATCTGCTCGAGAGCGTCCCGCAGCAGCGTGTGCTCTGATTCGGGTCCCCAGGGCCTGGGCAGCTGATGCTCGTAGAAGATGCCGAAGCGCATGGGAGTCCTCCCGGGTTACAGGGGTGCGTTGTAGCCCTGGATCCAGTGGATCTGCAGCCACGTGAGCGCCGACGTCCAGGCTCCGGTCACCTCGAGCAGCCCGACAACCACGAGCATCCCGCCGCCGATGGCGGTGACCAGCCGGGCGTGCCGCTTGGCGAACCCGAACAGGCGCATGCCCCGCTGGAAGGCTGTGGCCACGATCAGGAACGGGATGCCGAGACCGAGGCAGTAGATGAACGCGAGGAACGCACCGCGAGACGCCCCGGCCGTCGTGAAGGCCAGGTTCTCCACCGCCTGGAGCGTCGGGCCGATACACGGCGTCCAGCCCAGCCCGAACAGCACGCCAAGCAGCGGCGCGCCAGCGAGCCCGGCGCGCGGGCGCACCGACGGGCGCAGCATCCGCCCGGCGAACGTGAACCGGTCGAGGGCACCGGCGAACAGCAGGCCCAGCGCGATCGTCACCGCGCCGAGCACCTGCGTCAGGCCCTGCTGGTGCTGCTTGAGCGCCTCGCCGAGGCCGCCGAACGCCGCCCCGTACACGGTGAAAAGGGCCGAGAACCCCAGCACGAACAGGGCGGTGCCCGCGACTACCCGGCCACGAGCCGGGGTCGTGACCGCAGCAGCCGACCCAGCAGCGGCGCCCGCCCCGGACAACTGGGCTGTGCCCGCGATGGGCCCGGCGCTGCCCGCGGCGGGCTCGGCGGCGTCCGCAGCCAGCCCGGTACTGGCTGAGCCAGCCCCGGCGGCGACCGGCTCAGCCGCGGCCGGGGCTGGCTGAGCGGCGGCCCCGGACATCCCGGTCACGTACGAGAGGTAGCCGGGAACCAGCGGCAGGCAGCAAGGAGACAGGAACGTCACGGCGCCGGCTGCCGCGGCCACCGGCATGGCCAGGATGAGCGGCCCGGAACTCATCAGGCTGCCGATGCTCACGGTCCTCCCCTCACTGCCCGACGCGACCCGATGCGCCCAAGGTACTCGTTGACGCACCCGGCAGCGGAGCCGGACCATGACCGGTATGCGCAGCACTCCGCCGTTCCGCGCCGATCATGTCGGCAGCCTGCTCCGGCCAGCGGAGCTGCAGGCAGCGCGGGCGCAGTTCGCCGCGGGCCAGATCGGTGCCGCGCAGCTGAGGGCAGCGCAGGACGAGGCGATCGACGAGGTGGTCGCCCTGCAGCAGGATGTGGGCCTGCAGTCAGCGACCGACGGCGAGTTCCGCCGCGCGGCCTGGCACCTGGATTTCATCTACCAGCTCGGCGGCGTCAGCAAGGCGGCGGGCAACCTGACGCTGCGGTTCCGCAACGCCGGGGGAGGCGTGGAATTCACCCCGGCAGCGACGCGCGTGGACGGCAAGCTCCGGCTGGACCATACGATCTTCGCCGACGACTTCCGCTACCTGCAGTCCGTCGCTACGTCCGGCACGGGGGCAACGCCGAAGCTGACGATCCCGGCACCGAGCATGGTCCACTACCGCGGCGGGCCAGCGTCGATCGACCGCGCCATCTACCCGGACCTGGAGGAGTTCTGGGCGGACCTGTCCGCTGCCTACGCCGAGGAGGTACGCCGGCTCGGCGCGCTCGGCTGCACCTACCTGCAGATGGACGACACCAGCCTGGCCTACCTGAACGATCCGGAGCAGCGGGCCATGATCGCCGGGCGCGGCGAGGACGCGGACCACATGCACCGGCGCTACATCCGGCTGATCAACGACGCGATCGCGGGCAGGCCGCCAGGCATGACCGTCACCACGCACATGTGCCGGGGCAACTTCCGGTCCTCCTGGGTCGCCGAGGGCGGCTACGACTTTGTGGCCGAGGCCGTGTTCGGTGAGCTGGAGGTGGACGGTTTCTTCCTGGAGTACGACGACGAGCGCTCCGGTGGCTTCGAGCCCCTCCGGTTCGTGCCCAAGGGCAAGATGGTGGTCCTTGGCCTGGTGACCACCAAGCGCGGCGAACTGGAGAGCAAGGACGCGCTGAAGCGGCGGATCGACGAGGCGGCCAGGTACGTGCCCCTCGACCAGCTGTGCCTGTCGCCGCAGTGCGGCTTTTCCTCCACGGCGGAGGGCAACCTGCTCACCCGGGAGGAGCAGGCGGCCAAACTGCGCCTGATCGCGGAAACCGCCGCCGAGGTCTGGGGCTGACCGCAGCGCCCTAGCTGCTAGACCTGGTCATCCTGCCTGACGAGGACGACGGGGCACATGGCGTTGCTGGCGACGCCCAGGCTGACCGCGCCGAGCCGGAGCCCGGGGAAGCGCGAGCGGCCCTTGGTCCCGACGACCAGCAGGTCAGCGTCTTCCGCGGCAACGAGCAGCGACTCGGTCGGCTCGCCCTCGGCCACGAGGGTATGCAGCGGCACAGCCGGGGACGGGGCGATCTCCTTGATGGTCGCGCTGACGAAGTCCTTGGCCGCCGTCTCGAGGTCGTCCCGGTCGAACGCGCCGGGGAAGGACAGGAACGGGATCTGCCAGCAGAACACCGCGGTGACCTCGCCGGAACGCCTCTCAGCCTCGTCGAGTGACCACCGCAGCGCCGCGGCGCTGTGGGCCGAGCCGTCAACCCCAACCACTATGCGGTATGCCATTATGCGGTCTCCAGCCTGAGTGCGCGCGGTGCGCGGGCCTCAGCCTCGAGTTCCTCGAGGCTCTTGCCCTTCGGCTCGGGCAGCAGCGCCATGGTCAGCGCCAGCCCGGCGAGGGCGACGATCCCGGAGATGATCTCAGCCCCCCGCAGGCCCAGTGACGACGCCAGCATGTCGGGGAACAGGAACGCGCCAGCGAACGCGCCCAACTTCCCGGCACCAGCCGAGATCCCGTGCCCAGTGGTGCGCACAGACACGGGGAACAGCTCAGCCGGGTAGATGAACGTCGTGGTGTTGGGGCCGAACTCGGTGAAGAAATAGCTAACCCCGTAGAGCAGAATGAACGCGGTCGCGGTGGTGGTCACCGCGGGGATGATGCCGATGAGCAGGAACATCAGCCCCATCATCGCGAAGCCCATGACCTGGATGCTCTTGCGGCCCGTCTTGTCCAGCAGCAAGATCGCCACGATGTAGCCGGGCACGGCGAACACCGCGAAGATCGCCAGCTGGATCAGTATGTTCTCCAGCTCCGAGGCATGCTTGTTGATCAGGTTCAGGATCTCCGGCGTGGAGATCGTGTTGCCGTAGTAGCAGAAGTCCAGCAACGCCCACGCGCCCGCTGTGCCGACCAGCCAGAGCAGTATGCGCCGGTTGCTGGCCAGCTCCTTGAAACCTTCCCACGCACCCTGGCTGTGCCGCGCCTTCGATTCAGCAGCCGCCCGCGGCCCGGCAGTGCGGCCGGTCGCGTTGGCGATCGCGGCCTGGGCTTCGTCGTGCGCGCCGCCAGCCATCGCGAACCTGGGTGTCTCGTGGATCTGGCGGCGCAGGTAGAAGACAGCAAGGCCGGGTATCGCGCCCAGGCCGAGCAGGAGCCGCCAGGTGAGGTTGTCGGACAGGCCGGAGCCGAGCAGGATCGATGCGACCAGCGGCCCGACGATCAGGCCGGCTCCCTGCATCGCGAACACCAGGCCGACCATCCGGCCGCGGGTCTGCTTGCCGGAGTACTCGCTCATGATCGTCGCGGACACCGGGTAGTCGCCGCCGATGCCGATGCCGAGGACGATCCGCGAGACAAGCAGGAACGTGTAGTTCGGCGCGAACGCCGAGGCGATAGCCCCGGCCGCCAGGATCAGCACCTCAAACCCGTAGATGCGCTTGCGGCCGAGCATGTCGGCGACCCGGCCGAACATGATCGCGCCGACCGCCGAAGCCAGCAGGGTGGCCGAGTTCAGCCATGAGGTCTGGTTCGTGGACAGGTGCCACTCGGTCTTCAGCAGCGCGACCACGATGCCGATCACGAACAGGTCGTAGGCGTCGGTGAAGAAGCCCATGCCCGAGACAAACATGATCTTCAGCTGGAACTTGTTTATCTTGGCCGAATCGAGCTGGTCGAAGGTGCCAGGCGCGGGCGCGGCTCCAGTGATCGAGCTCATGGCTGTCACGCTACGTAGCGAAATCTTCGCGCCACAATAGGTAACAAGCGAACAGCGCGTAGATGTCTTGTGAACATCTGGTTACGCAGCGTCAGGAGCGGCGCGGTCGTTACGCAGTGCCGGTAACAGGACCGCGCGGCATCGTCCGGACCGAGACCCCGTCGAGCCGTAGCCGCCGCGCCAGCTCGGAGATCACCGCCTCGCCATCGATCGCGCCACAGCTGAACAAGTCGATCGCGATCAGCTGCTCCTCGGGCCAGGTATGAATGCTCAGGTGCGACTCGGCCAGGATGAGCACCAGCGTGATCGCGCCGTTCGGGAACACGACATGGCTCGCGTCCAGCACGTGGCCCTTGCCCGCGGTGACGGCGGCGGTGGCCAGGGCGGTCAGCCGTGACACGTCGGTCACCGGGGAAGACGGAGTGAGCACGCCGTCAACGGCGTACAGCAGCTTGGGCGCGGCTGCCTGCTGCCGACGCGCCGACGCTGTCGCTGCCTGGGCGGGCCTGCTCGCCGCCTCGATGCCCGGCATGATGTGGGAGAATACACCCGCGGAGCGGCTGCGCCTGATGAGGCGACCGCAGGCGGTGCCAATCACCAGTGCGAATCACCAGATCTAGGAATATGGCGCGTATTTAGCATTATGGACATCGATTCAGTCATCGCCGACGTCGCGTCGGCCGTGCGGCTGGCCGAGGGGCGGTCTGGTGTCGGGGATGTCCTTCGCGTCATAGCGCGCAACGAGCCGGTCGCCGTTCGCGACGTAAGCCGGATGGCCGAGCTGCCGGTCCCGATCGTCGCGGCTGTGTGCAACGAGCTGCGCCGGCACGGCGTCGTGGACCAGGCCAGGCCGGTGCGGCTGACCCCGGGGGGCCGTGACCTGCTGGCCGGAGCGCACCTGGACGTCAGCGCCGCGTGCCCGGGCTGCGGGGGCAGCGGGCTCGTCGTCCCTGACGCGCTCGCCGAGCTTGCCGCCCGCCTGGACAGTGCGGCCGCCGGGGCTCCAGCGGCAAAGCCGGAGCTGGACCAGACCCACTGCTCGGTCTCGACGAAGATCCGGCGGGTGCTGCGGATGCACGAGGCCGGGGCGCTGGCCGGCCGGCGGATCCTGCTGCTCGGCGATGACGATCTGGTCTCGGTGGCGATAGCGATGTTCGCTGCCGTGGCCGGCATCGAGGCCGGCATCGAGCGGCTGACCGTGGTCGACTCCGATCCTGACGTGCTGGCCTGGGCAGAATCGCAGATCTCGGGCACCGGTGTCAGCGCTGAGCTGATCGAGCATGACCTGCGCCGCCCGCTGCCCGGCAGCGTGGCCGCCGGGTTCGACGTCGCCTGCACCGACCCCCCGTACACAGTCGCCGGGGCTGAGCTCTTCCTGTCCCGCGCGGTCGGTGGCCTGGCGCCGGAGCCGGGCCGCCATGTGTTCTTCTCGTTCGGCGCCCGCAAGCCGGACGAGACGCTGCACACCCAGGAGCTGATCGGCTCGATGGGGCTGACCATCCGGGGGCTGTGGCCGGGCTTCAATAAGTACCTGGGCGCCGGAATCCTGGCCGGCACCAGTCACCTCTACCACCTGCGCACAACCGCTGCGACGAAGCCGCTGGTCAGCGACGATTTCTCCGGCCCCCTCTACACAGCGGACATCAGGAGCAGGCCCCGGCCGTACCGGTGCGCGAGCTGCCGGGCCGTGCACCAGGTGGGACCGGGCGCCACCTGGCCACGGATCGCTGCGCTGCAGGCGGCGGGCTGCCCGCAGTGCGGTGGCACGGTCTTCCGCCCGATGCCGCTGCAGGAGCGGCTGGCCGGGCGATGAACGGCTACCTCATCAGGCAGGCACAGGCTGAAGACCTCGATGCGATAGCCGGGTTCGAGGTCGAGATCGCCCGGGTGTCGTTCGGTGACGATGCGGTCACCGACACGGGACTGCACCGGAAGCGGGTCGCGAGCGCGCTGGGCGCTCCGGGAGAAGTCACGCTGGTCGCCGTAGCTGTGCCTGCTGAGGCGGCTGACGCCGCGGGCTCAGGGCCGCCGGTTGGCTGGGCCTGGTTGTCCGGCCGGACGAACTCGCTCACCGGGGCCCGGTACGGCAACTTCAGATCGCTGGCCGTCGCCGACGTGCCGGGCCGCAGCCAGATCGGGGAGCTGCTGCTCGCAGCGGTGCTGGAGGCAGCGCGCGAAGCGGGAATGCGGCAGCTGACCGGCAAGGTGCACGCGCGCAACGTCGGCATGCGAGCGCTCTACCGGAAGTTCGGCTTCGAGGCGACGCACCTCACGATGGAAAAGCGGGACCTGGGGGAGAGCAGCGGCCTGTGACGATGGTCAAGTGCGTGATCTGGGACCTCGACAACACACTGCTGTCGGGCGTGTACCTGGAGTCGGCGCAGCAGCCGCCAGCAGCGGACCCGGTCATGCTGGCGGCGGCCGCGCAGCTGGGCGGCCGGGGCATCATCCACGCTGTGGCCAGCAAGAACCCGCCGGAAGCCGCTGAGCACGCAGCGAAGGTGACTGGCCTGCAGTTCGCGGCGGCCGAGTGCGGCTGGGGCCGCAAGTCGGAATCGGTCCAGCGGATCATGACAGACCTGGGCATGGCCGCCGACGCCGTGGCCTTCGTGGACGACGACGCTTACGAGCGGGCCGAAGTGTCGTTCGCGCTGCCGGAGGTGCTCGTTCTGTCGCCAGAGGACATGAACGACGCCGTCGGGTGGCCGGAGTTCAGCCCGGCCGCGGTCACGCCCGAGGCTCGCCACCGCGGCGAGATGTACGCCGCGCGGCGGCGCAGGCTCGCCGAGGCGCGGACGTTCGCCGGGTCACCCGGCGAGTTCGCGGCCTACAGCGCGGCGAAGCTGACGATCACAAGAGCCACGGCCGAGGACGTGCCGCGGCTGCACGAGCTCTCGGTGCGCACGCACCAGTTCAACAGCCGCGGCGAGGCCGTGCCCGAGGCAGCGCTGGCCGGCATGGTGGCTTCCCCGGCGCACAGGGTCGCTGCCGTGCGGCTTTCGGACAGGTTCGGCGACGACGGCATGGTCGGCGCCAGCGTCGCTGTGCCTGAGGAACCCGGGCCCGGGACACATGGCCGCACCTGGACCGTATGGCTGCTGATGATGTCCTGCCGGGCCATGGGCCGCGGCGTCATCGAGGCGCTGCTGGCCTGGCTCGTGCGCTCAGCCGCGCGTGACGGCGCCGACCTGATGACCGTGCCCTGCCTGATCAGCCCGCGTAACGTGCCGCTGCGGCTGGCTCTTGCCGGGGCTGGCTTCCGCGCGGAACCTGGCAACTTGCTCCGGCAGCCCGCCGTGTTCAGCAGGCCGCTGCCGGAACCGGTGCCTGAACCGCTGCCCGGCTGGGTGAGCGCCCCGGACGGGTGGTGAACCCCATCTCAGCGGATAGCGGCGACCAGGCGGTGCTCGCCGGGCTGCGCGAGATCCTGGCGCAGGTCACCGGGCGGGAGGAGCTGACGGACGCCAGCGCGCAGACCCCGCTGCTGGGGGCCGGGGCCGGCCTGGACTCGCTGACGGGCACGCTGCTGCTGCGCGAGGTTCACCGGCGGTTCGGCGTCGATGTCGCCGACGAGGATCTCAACCTGGACGCGCTGGCCACGCTGGGCACCCTGGCCGCCTTCGTGGCGGCCCGCCGCTTATATCAGGCAGGTAATGTCGGCCGTGAGCAGGAGGCCCGCATGACCACAGTCTTCGCAATCGACGCGTGCCGGACTCCGGTAGGCAAGATCAAGGGGGCGCTCGCAGGCGTCCGCCCAGATCACCTGACCGCTGACGTGATCCGCGCCCTCGTGGCCCGGATGGGGGTGCTGCTGGCCGGGCTGCCCGTCGAGATCCCCGGGGCCACGGTCAACCGTCTGTGCGGGTCGGGCATGGAGGCCATATCGGCAGCCGCGCGGGCGATAGCGGCCGGCGATGCGGACATCTGCCTGGCGGGCGGCACGGAGTCAATGACCCGCGCGCCGTTCGTGCGGCCGCGCGCGGTCGAGGCGTTCCCCCGCGACGCCGGGGTTGCCGACACGCGGCTGGGCTGGCGCCTGGTCAGCCCGCTGATGCAAGAGCGCTACCCGCCGGTCAGCCTGGGCGAGACCGCCGAGAACGTCGCCGAGCGCTATGGCGTGGACCGGGAACGGCAGGACAAGTTCGCGCTGCGCAGCCATCAGCAGGCAGCGCGCGCGGCCGCGGCGGGACTGTTCTCGGGCGAGATCGTGCCAGTGACCGTTCAGGAATCCGGAACGCACGTCACCGCGGACGAGGGGATCAGGCCGGACCTGACCCTGGATGACCTTGCGGCAAGAAAGCCCGCGTTCCGCAAGGACGGGACGGTGACCGGGGGCAACTCCTCGCCGCTCAACGACGGCGCGGCCGGGCTGCTGCTGATGTCCGAGCAGGCCGCCGCGGCCGCGGGGGTGCAGCCGATCGCCAGGTACGCGGGCGCGGCGACGGCCGGAGTCCACCCTGACTTCATGGGGATCGGCCCGGTGCCCGCGATGACCAAACTGCTCGCCCGGGCCGGCTGGCAGCACGGCTCTCTTGACCTGGCCGAGGTCAACGAGGCGTTCGCTGCGCAGGCCATCGCGGTCATCGACGAACTAAAGCTGGATCCCGAGACCGTGAACGTGAACGGCGGCGCGATCGCTATCGGCCATCCGCTCGGCTGCTCGGGCGCCAGGATCACCACCGGACTGCTGCACGAGATGCGGCGCCGCGGCGCCACCCGGGCCGCGGCGACCATGTGCATCGGCGTCGGCCAGGGCATCGCGACGCTGTGGGAGGCGGCGTAGTGGCGGGCGGCGTGGCAACCCGGGACCCGCAAGCGCGAGTCCTCACGATTCCGAACGCCATCAGCGTGGCCCGCCTGGCAGGCGTGCCGGTGTTCCTGTGGCTGGTCTTGGGGCTGCGCAGTGAAGCAGGGGACTGGTGGGCTGTCGGGCTGCTGGTCGCGGCCGGGGCGTCGGACTGGCTCGATGGCAAGATCGCCCGGGCGCTGAACCAGCAGAGCCGACTGGGGCAGATGCTGGACCCGGCGGCCGACCGCCTCTACATCGTCGCCACCATCGTCGCCCTGGCTGTCCGCTCGATCATCCCGTGGTGGCTCGTCGGGGCACTGGCGGCCCGTGAGCTGATGCTCGCCGTGGTGCTCGTGGTGCTGCGGCGGCACTCCTACGAGCCGCTGCAGGTCAGCTTCGTGGGCAAGACAGCTACGCTTGCCCTGTTCTATGCCTTCCCATTGCTGTTCCTTGGGTCGCACGCGACCAGCTACGCGCAGATCGCCAGGATTGCCGGTTGGGCGTTTGCCATCTGGGGAAGTGCACTGTACTGGTGTGCTGGCCTGCTGTACGCGGAGCAGGCACGACGCCTCATCAGGGCAGACCGGGACAGGCAGGAGGCAGACACAGAGGCAGGCAGGGAGGCGGGGCAGCGGTGAAAGCGGTCGTGATGGCAGGCGGAGAGGGCACCCGGCTGCGCCCGATAACCGCCAGCCAGCCGAAGCCCATGCTGCCGGTGGTCAACCGCCCGATCATGGAGCACGTGCTGCGGCTGCTGCGCAAGCACGGGTTCGACGAGACAGTTGTCACTGTGCAGTTCCTCGCGTCGATGGTGCGCAACTACTTCGGCGACGGCGAAGACTTCGGGATGACCCTGCAGTACGCGACCGAGGAGACGCCGCTCGGCACGGCCGGCAGCGTCAAGAACGCTGAGGACGCGCTTCGGGACCAGCCGTTCCTGGTCATCTCAGGCGACGCGCTCACGGATATCGACCTGTCCGAGCTTGTCCGCTTCCACAAGGAGAACGGTGCGCTTGTGACCGTCGGGCTCACCCGGGTGCCGGACCCGCTGGAGTTCGGCATCATCATCGTGGACGACGACGGCCGGATTCAGCGCTTCCTTGAGAAGCCGACCTGGGGGCAGGTGTTCACGGACACCGTCAACACCGGCATCTACGTGATGGAGCCCGAGGTGCTGGCCGAGGTCCCGGCAGGCGAGGTTGTTGACTGGTCAGGCGACATCTTCCCGCGCCTGCTCGAGAAGGGCGCCCCGCTCTACGGCTGGGTGGCGGACGGCTACTGGGAGGACGTCGGCACGCATGAAAGTTACCTGAAGGCCCAGGCCGACGTGCTGGCTGGGCGGGTGGACGCGGGCATCGACGGGTTCGAGGTGTCGCCGGGCATCTGGGTGGCCGAAGGGGCCGAGGTGGACCCGGACGCGGTGCTCACCGGCCCGCTGGCCATCGGTGACTACGCCAAGGTCGAGGCAGGCGCCCAGCTTCGCGAGTTCAGCGTCGTGGGCAGCAACGTCGTCGTCAAGGAGGGCGCATTCCTGCACCGGGCCGTGGTGCACAACAACGTCTACATCGGTCCAGGCACTACCCTGCGCGGCTGCGTTGTCGGCCGGAACACCGACGTGATGCGCTCGGTCCGGATCGAGGAGTCCGCGGTCGTCGGGGATGAGTGCGTGATCGAGCCCGAGGCATACCTGTCGGCCGGCGTGAAGGTGTTCCCGTTCAAGACGATCGAGGCCGGTGCCGTGGTGAACACCAGCGTGATCTGGGAGTCCCGCGGCCAGCGCACGCTGTTCGGGCCCCGCGGCGTGTCCGGCCTGGTCAACGTCGAGGTCACCCCGGAACTCTGCGTCCGGCTGGCCAGCGCCTACGCCAGCACGCTGAAGAAGGGAACGACCGTCACCACGTCCCGTGACGTGTCCAGGGCGGCGCGGGCGCTGAAGCGCGCTGTACACGGCGCGCTGAACGCGAGCGCGATCAACGTCGTGGACCTCGAGGCCGAGCCACTGCCCGTGGCCAGGTTCGAGACAGCTCGCAGCGAGTACAGCGGCGGGATCGCGCTGCGCACCACGCCTGGCGACCCGCAGTCCATCGACATCATCTTCCTGAACTCCGACGGTGCCGACATGTCTCCGACAGCCCAGCGCAAGCTGGAACGGGTGTTCTCGCGGCAGGAGTACCGGCGGGCGTTCCCTGGTGAGATCGCTGAGCTGAGCTACCCCTCGCGTGTGGTCGAGGCCTACACGAGCGAACTGGTGCGCAGCGTCGACACGCAAGGGGTCCGGGGCGCCGGGCTGAAGGTCGTCGCCGACTGCGCTGGCGGGACCGCTTCCCTGGTGCTGCCGGCGCTGCTCGGCCGGATCGGCGTGGATGTGCTCACGGTCAACAATCGCCTGGACGAGGCATCGCCTACGCAGTCCCTGGCCCAGACCCGCGCGGGTATGCACCGGCTGGCCGAGCTGGTCTCCTCGTACCGGGCCGCGTTCGGTGTCCGGTTCGACCCGGTCGGGGAGCGGATCACGCTGGTCGACGAGAAAGGCGCGCTGGTCAGCGATGAACGCGCGCTGCTCGTGGTGATGGACCTGATCGCGGCCGAGCGGCGCAGCGGGCGGGTCGCCCTGCCGGTAACCACGACCAGAGTCGCCGCCCGGGTAGCTCAGTTCCACGGCGTGCAGGTTGACTGGACGCCGACGTCGCTGCACGGCATCTACGAGGCCGCTGCTGCCGGGGATGTCATCTTCGCCGCCGACGGCCGCGGCGGGTTCGTGATCCCCGAGTTCTCCCACTCGATCGACGGGATCGCTGCGTTCGCGCGGCTGCTCGGCCTGGTCGCCAGGACCCGGCTGAGCCTCAGCCAGATCGACGCCAGGATCCCGTCCGCGCACCTGCTGAAGCGGTCCATGCCAACGCCGTGGGCGGCGAAGGGCAGCGTGATGCGGACCGTCGTCGAGGCAGCGGGGGATCGCACCGTCGACACCACCGACGGGCTCCGCGTGGACGGGCCCGACGGCAGCTGGATCCTGGTTCTGCCGGACCCGTCAGAGGCTGTCACGCACCTGTGGGCCGAGGGATCCGATGGCGACTCGGCCCAGGCTCTGCTTGACGAGTGGGCAACCGTCGTCGCCCAGGCCGGCCGCTGAGGTCGCTGTTTAGTGATCCGGACGTAAAGGCCCTGATCGGAGCGCTGCAGGTCAGTACGGGCTGCCGAGAGTGGCGCGAGAAGTGCGGCTGCATGAGAGAATCGCGGTCATTGCAGTGAACGGGGAACGGCGGAGGAGCAGTTAGATGTGGCGGAGGCGTCGCGACAAGGCGCGCGCTCCGGAGCGCCTGCGCGACCGGCTGACGGGGCGCAGCAGCCGTGCGTGGCGCATGGACCCGCCTGAGCCTGCGCAGGTAGCTTTGACTCCACCAGTGGAGTTCGCGCGGCAAACGGCCCAGGACATGGTTCCAGCCCCGTCTGCGTGGCCGACGAACGGGAGGCTAGGCGCGGACATGGCCAGCGTGTACTGCATCAGATGCGGTCAGGGGAACCCTGAGGGGGCGCGCTTCTGCTCGCAGTGCGGCACCCCGCTGCCTCGTGCCGCCGAGGGCGCGGCCGAGACCACGTCGATCATCTCGGCGGTGGGCGCCGAGCCAGCCGAAGCCGAGCTCGTCGACGATTCCCTCTCCGATGCCGCTGGCCTGGACAACCTGCCCGCCGGCACGGCGCTGCTGGTGGTACGGCGCGGGCCGAACGCCGGGAGCAGGTTCCTGCTGGACAGCGACCTCACAGTGGTCGGCAGGCACGCCGACAGCGACATCTTCCTCGACGATTTCACGGTCTCGCGCCGGCACGCCGAGTTCTACCGCTCGGGCAACCGTTTCACCGTGCGTGACGTAGGCAGCCTGAACGGCACGTACGTAAACCGGGAACGAATCGAGGAGCGCGACCTGAACGGCGGCGATGAGGTGCAGGTGGGAAAGTTCCGCCTGGTCTTCCTTCTCGGCCCGCGCTCGCAGGCTGAGTATGGCGGCGGAGGCGCACAGGTCGGGGGATGAGCGCACAGCCAGCCCGGGCGTATTTCGGCATCGGCGAGGTACTGGCCCGCCTCCGTGGCGAGTTCCCTGACGTCAGCGTTTCCAAGATCCGTTTCCTGGAGTCGGAGGGGCTGATCGAGCCGGCCAGGTCACCGTCCGGGTACCGGCGCTTCGACGACGCGGACGTCGAGCGGCTTCGCTACATCCTCACCGCCCAGCGGGACCAGTACCTGCCGCTGCGGGTGATCAAGGAACGCCTGCTCCCCGGGTCGGCTGCGGGGTTCGCTGATGAGCCTTCCGGAGACGGCAGCCGCACGATGAGCAGGCGCCAGCTGCTCGCCGCCGCCGGGATCAACGACGGCCAGCTCGCGGAGATGGAGGCGTTCGGTCTCATCAGGCGGGTCGGCCGGGCGTACGGGCGTGACGCGCTCCAGGTTGCCTCGGCAGCTGCCGTGCTCGGCAAATACGGTGTCGAGGCCCGGCACCTGCGGGCCGTCCGGGCCGCCGCTGAGCGGGAGAGCTCACTGATCGAGCAACTGGTGGCCCCGATGCTGCGGCAGCGCAGCCAGCAGGCCAGGAACCAAGCCGGGCAGACGGCCCGGGAGATAGCCGCTGTGGTGCTGCGGCTGCACGCCGCACTCATCGACGCGGCCCTGGCTGAGGCCGGATTTCCCGAGGAAGGCGCTGCCCAGACGGGAAGCCAAGCCAGGGACGAATATCGGGGTGCAAGCGCATGACCTCGCAGGCCAGCGCAGGCACCCGCAGGCGGGCACACCCAGATTGCGGGTGTACGTTGACAAAGGGAGTGCCTTCTGAGCAGGGTCTAGAAGTAAGGCAACGCGCCAGGCGCATGTGAGGACGGAGCCGCTGTGAGGCAGTTGGAGGTCGTCGGCGTCCGGGTCGAGATGCCCACGAACCAGCCGATCGTCCTGCTGAAGGAAACACAGGGCGAGCGGTACTTGCCGATATGGATCGGGCCGATGGAGGCGACGGCGATCGCCTACGCCCAGCAGGGCCTCGTGCCCGTGCGTCCGCTGACTCATGACCTGCTCCGTGACATCCTCGAGGCCCTTGGCGTCCAACTGCGGACCGTCAACATCACCGCCCTGCGCAACGGCACGTTCTTCGCTGATCTGATCTTCTCGAACGGCAAAGAGGTCAGCGCCCGGCCGTCGGACTCGATTGCCCTGGCCCTGCGGACAGGTGCCACGATCTTCGCGGCTGACGAAATCCTGGAGGAAGCTGGCATCTCGATCCCCGACGAGCAGGAGGACGAGGTCGAGAAGTTCCGTGAGTTCCTGGATACGATCACGCCCGAGGACTTCGGCCGCGCGACCTGATCCTGAGCGCGACGCGCCGACGAGGATCGTTGACGATCTCGCTGCCGTCGGCCTACGGTTCGAGACGAGGGCCCGGGGACTCGTGGTCCAGGGCCGGAGGTGCTGGTAGCGGTGATCAAAGGCGACGGCCAGGCCCGTGCTGGACAGCCCCGTGCTGGACAACAGGGCCTGCTGTTCGGCGAGGAGCAGGCGCAGCAGCCTGACGAAGTCGGCTACCGGGGCACGACGGCCTGCGCTGCCGCCGGGATCACCTACCGTCAGCTGGACTACTGGGCCAGGACCGGGCTTGTCGAGCCGAGCGTCCGCCCGGCCAGCGGCTCTGGCTCGCAGCGGCTCTACGGGTTCCGGGACATCCTCGCTCTCAAGATCGTTAAGCGGCTGCTTGACACCGGTATCTCGCTGCAGCAGATCAGGGCGGCCGTGGTCTACCTGCATGAGCAGGGAGCAGGCGACGTCACCCAGGTGACGCTGATGAGCGACGGCGCCAGCGTCTACGCATGCACGTCCCCCGATGAAGTGGTCGACTTGCTGCAGGGCGGCCAGGGGGTATTCGGCATCGCGCTCGGCCGGGTCTGGCAGGAGGTCGAGGGCACCCTCGCCGACGTTCCCGCTGAACGGGCCGAGAGTGCCGAAGCCGAAGCGGAAGCTTCCGGCCATGTCGGCTCAGATGAGCTTGCCCGCCGCCGGGCCCGCAGGACCGGCTAAGGCCTGCCTGTGACCTGTGGGGTTCCTGACTGCGGTAACGCTGTGCTGCGGTAGGCTCAGGTGCGCTGACAACACCGCCCGGGAGAGTGCCCGAGCAGCCAGCTGCGGGACGCCGAAGGGGCAACTTCCCCGGAACCTCTCAGGCAACCAGGACCAGGCGGGATAAGCAGCTCTGGAGCGAGGGCGGCTGTGATCATCACGGGCCCGGCGACAGAGGGGGACTCCTAACCTGCATCAAACGGCCGCAGGAGGCTCCCAGAATGTTCGCGCAGCGTCATATCGGGCCGTCCGAGGACGACCAGGCGCAGATGCTCAAGACCGTGGGCTATGACTCGCTTGACGAGCTGACCTCGGCAGCACTTCCCGCCGGGCTGGCCGGCCGCCGCGAGCTGCACTTGCCCGGGCCGGTGACCGAGGAGCAGGCGCTGGCCGCACTGCGCCGCCTGGCCAGCAAGAACCAGGTTCTCACCTCGATGATCGGGCTGGGCTACTACGGCACGATCACCCCGGCGGTGATCCGCCGGAACCTGCTGGAGAACCCGGCCTGGTACACCGCGTACACCCCATACCAGCCGGAAATATCACAGGGCCGCCTCGAGGCGCTGCTGAACTTCCAGACCATGGTCGAGGACCTGACCGCGCTCCCTGTCGCGGGCGCGTCGCTGCTGGACGAGGCGACAGCGGCGGCCGAGGCGATGACCCTGGCCCGGCGGGCCACGGGCAAGGGCCGGATCTTCCTGGCCGACGCCGACTGCCTGCCGCAGACGCTGGCGGTGCTGGCCGCCCGGGCTGAGTCGCTCGGCATCGAGCTGGTCACCGGGGAGGTCACCGCCGAGCTGATCGCTGCGCAGCAGGACGGCGAGCTCTTCGGCGTGCTGCTGCAGTACCCCGGAGCCAGCGGCGCGGTGCGTGACCTCGCGCCCGCGATTGAGGCAGCTCACTCCAGGGGCGCGCTGGCCGTGGTCGCCGCCGACCTGCTGGCGCTGGCCCTGCTCATCCCGCCAGGCGAACTCGGCGCGGACATCAGCGTTGGCACTACCCAGCGGTTCGGCGTGCCGATGGGTTTCGGCGGCCCGCACGCCGGCTACATCGCCGTCCGCGACGCACTCAAGCGCCAGTTGCCCGGCCGCCTGGTCGGCGTGTCGGTCGACGCTGACGGCCACCCCGCCTACCGGCTCGCGCTGCAGGCTCGTGAGCAGCACATCCGCCGGGAGAAGGCGACCAGCAACATCTGCACGGCCCAGGTGCTGCTCGCGGTGACAGCGGCGATGTACGCGACCTACCACGGAGCGGACGGCCTGACCACGATTGCCCGCCGAGTACACCACCATGCAGCTGTCCTCGCCCGCACCCTGGCCGATCAGGGACTCGAAGTGCCCGCCGGTGGCTTCTTCGACACTGTCCAGGTACTCATCCCGGGATCGGCCGCTCAGGCAGCGGAACGGGCCCAGGCGGCTGGCTACAACCTGTACCTGGCCAGCCCAGACGCTGTGCAGGTCGCCTGTGATGAGACCACCACCGAGGCGCAACTGCGCGAGGTGGCCAGCGCGCTGGCCGCCCGCGATGTCGAGCTCGCCACCGACGTCCCCGAGGTGATACAGCCCGCGCTGCTGCGCTCAAGCACGTTCCTCACGCATCCGGTCTTCCATGACCACCGCAGCGAGACCTCCATGCTCCGGTACCTGCGGCGGCTGGCGGACTTCGACATCGCGCTCGACCGGTCGATGATCCCGCTGGGCTCGTGCACGATGAAGCTGAACGCGGCGGCCGAGATGGAGCCCATCAGCTGGCCCGAGTTCGCCTCGCTGCACCCATTCGCCCCAGCCGAGCAGACAGCGGGCTATCAGGAGCTTGTGCACAGCCTGGAGCAGTCGCTGGCCGAGATCACCGGCTACGACGCGGTGTCGCTGCAGCCAAACGCCGGATCGCAGGGCGAGCTGGCCGGCCTGCTGGCGATCCGGCACTACCACGCCGCACGCGGCGAGCTCTCACGCGACGTATGCCTGATCCCCGAGTCAGCCCACGGCACCAACGCGGCCAGCGCGGTGCTCGCCGGGCTGCGGGTCGCGGTGGTCCGGTGCGGGACCGACGGCGCGATCGACCTGGATGACCTCCGGGCGAAGCTCGGTCAGTTTTCCGGCGCCGTTGCGGGGATCATGCTGACCTATCCCTCCACCAACGGCGTGTTCGAGGAGACCGTCGGCCAGGTGTGTGAGCTGGTGCACGCCGCTGGCGGGCAGGTGTACGTGGACGGCGCCAACCTCAACGCCCTCGTCGGGCTGGCACGGCCAGGGGAGTTCGGCGGTGACGTCTCACACCTGAACCTGCACAAGACGTTCTGCATCCCGCACGGCGGCGGCGGCCCGGGTGTGGGCCCAGTCGCTGTGCGGTCACACCTGGCGCCGTTCCTCCCCTCACACCCGTTCCTTCAAGACAGCACGGGAACAGGCCCGATAGCGGCCGCGCCGTACGGGTCGGCCGGAATACTGCCGATCTCCTGGGCCTACATCGCGATGATGGGTGCCGACGGGCTGCGCCAGGCCACCCAGGTCGCG
>Ga0335074_10003000_pt1 | contig 22992 bp, 26 predicted proteins | sample Lox_Sample_23_FD_206715 | JGI IMG/M metagenome (GOLD analysis project Ga0335074, IMG submission 206715) | Soil microbial communities from Loxahatchee National Wildlife Refuge, Florida, United States - Lox_Sample_2.3 | ecosystem: Environmental > Terrestrial > Soil > Wetlands | place: USA...
AGGGCGCCGCCGTGGTTGGCGTCGTACCGCGGGTCGCGGACCCGGATCTGGTCCAGGATCGCCGAATACCAGGCGTAGTCGAAAGCTGCAGCGGCTAGGTCGGGTTCGGCCTCCTGGCGGGCGAGATCGTCCAGCAGCGGGCCGAGCCCCAGTTCGTTGAACCTGGCGCCGAGCTGGTACAGCCGCGGCAGCTTCCACGCGGTGTCCTGGTCGGCGCTGAGCGCGGCGAGCAGTGGCTCGGGATCGGTGCCGAGCTGCACGAACGCCCGCAGTGCCGCCAGGTCGCCGTCGCAGCTGGCCATCACCGCCTGCAGGTCTGACAGGCCGGACGGCAGCCTGGGCGGGCCGTCGTCGGTGCGGAGCTGCTGCCACTGGGCCAGCTGTGCGGCCGCCTGGGCCAGGGAGGTGCTGAGTTCCTCGCGGGAGCGCTGCGGGCCGGGTACAGCGAGCGCGGTTGCCTGCTTGCGCAGCGTTCTGCGCTCTCGAAGGCCGAGTCCTGTGCCGGCCCCGGTTGCCGCGGACAATCGCTGCGGATTCGATGAAAAGACAGCGGGCGCAAATATCCGCAGCGTCTGTGCGACGTCCGCGAACAGGCGCATCCGCTGCTGTGCCTCGGCATAGCCGGATGGCGGCCGCAAGCCGGTCTCCTCGCAGGCGCGGGTGACGCGGTGAGCGAGCAGCGGCAGGTCGCGCGAGCTCAGCCGCACCGCCAGGTCGCACGCCCGGCGCGCATTGTCGGCGGTGCGCAGCTTCGCGCCGAACCACGGGGTGGCGTCCGGGCGGAAGGTGAACCCGCCCAGGTGGCCGAACTCCCGCAGTTCGTCCCGGATGTCGTCGGCTTCGCGCGGCCCGATCCGCTCGGGCGCGGCCAGCCGCACCGGGGTGCGGGCCTGGGCCGGGATGCCGAGCAGCGCGGACTGGACAGCGAACGGGGTCATTCCCCACGGGGGATGCGGCTCGTGCAGCGCGGCGACGTGCTCGGACAGCCGCCGCTGCCGGTCGGTCAGCCGCCGGTGCAGGTCACCGACGTCGGGCTGCGCGGCGCGCTGCGCCTCGTCCAGGGCGTCGCCCAGGTCGCGGGCGATCCGCACCCGGTCCCGGGTGCCGTCGTGGATGTCGAGCACCATGCCGCCCAGCTCCACGCCTTTCAGCCGGGACAGCACGGCGTCGATCGCGGCCCGCTTCTCGGCTACGAACATGACCTTGCGGCCCCGGGCGACCAGCGTCGTTATCAGGTTCGCGATCGTCTGGCTCTTGCCGGTGCCGGGCGGGCCGTGGATCACCAGGCTGCGCCCGGACAGCACGGTGGCGATCGCGCTGCGCTGGGAGGAGTCGGCATCCAGCACCGAGTAGTCGTCCTGCGGCGATTCGAGCAGCAGGTCGGGTTCGCTGTCACCCGTGCTGCCCGTGCCCGTGCTGCCTGTGTCCGCGCCCAGCAGTTCCTGCGCCTGCGGGTCGCCAGCGATCGCGGCGACCACGTCGCTGTCGGCGAGCAGTTCGCCCGCTGCCTGCAGGTCGCGGACCATCGGCAGCTTGGCGTAGGTAAACGTGCCGATCACCCGCCGGTTCGCTATGTCGAACCCAGGAACCTCAGCGGCCAGCGCCGCCCTGCGCAGCAGGTCGAAGATCTTCTCGGCGGGCTCGTCGGCGAGTTCCTCGGTGTCCGCGCCGTACTGGCTGGCCAGCTTGTGCAGCAGCACCGGGTTGACCTCGGCGTCGTCGTCGAGCGTCAGGTCGAAGTCGTCGTGCCTGGCCCGGGTCGGGGTGATCGTCAGGCCACGCAGCAGCACCGGCGCTGCGGGCTCGAGGAACAGCTCGTCCCAGCGGGCCATTCCAGTAGCTACGTAGGCCGCCCGGATGCCGCGTTCCTCCTGCAGTTCGCGGGCCTTGCGGTGAATGGCCTGCACCCGCCGGATCGCGTCGGCCCTGATGTCGACGTCGTCGAACAGCCGGGTCAGCTTGACCGACCCGGTGCGCAGGAACTTCTCCAGCGCCTCAGGCTCGGCCGCGGCCAGGTCGAGCGTCCCGGCCCGGCGGTCCTTGTAGTACAGCAGCGTGTTGCGGCCGCCCAGGTCGGTCAGCCCGGCGATCCAGCGTGCCTGGGCCGCCGCGATCAGGTCTACTCGGCGGCCGTCGGGCTGCTCGGTCATTGATCACCCTCCGTCGGCGACGCGGGCCTGGTGTAGCGCGACTGCGCGGGGGATGCGGGCCGGCACGTGCCGTTTGCCCCCGGCAACTTCCCCGTGCGCCGCTTGATCATGCGGAATTCCCCGTTAACGCGCAGATTGATCAGCGCCGCCGTTCAGGTCAACGAGCGGGGGAGCGTTCAGGATCCAAAGAACGAACGGCGGTCTCAGGGGCGCAGGTAGGAGGCGCCGTTGAGATCGACAATGGTGCCGCTGGCCCATTCGGCCTCCGGCGAGGCCAGGTAGAGCACCGCCGCCGCGATCTCCTCGGGTGTGGCGACGCGGCCGAACGGGCTCTGCGCCCTGATGCCGTCGCCTTCCGGCCCGCCGAGCTGCTCGGTCGTCATGTCGGTCTCGACGTAGCCGGGGGCCACCGTGGTCACCGCGATGCCGAGCGGGCCGAGCGTGCGGGCCAGTGACTGGCCGAAGGCGTTCAGGCCCGCCTTGCTGGCGGCGTACGCCGGGTGCTTGAGCTCGCCGCGGAACGCGCCGCGAGACGACACGTTGACGATCCGGCCGCCACGCCCCTGGCTGACCATGTGCTGGACCGCGCACCAGGTGACGTTGGCCGCGCCGGTCAGGTTGACGCTCAGGGTCTCCTGCCAGGCCGCCTGCCACTGCTCGTAGGAGACCTCGGTGATCGGGTGCTCCAGGTACACGCCAGCGTTGTTGACCAGGACGTCAAGCCCGCCGAGCGCGACCCAGGCCTGATCCACCATGCGGCGGACCGCGCCGGCGTCGGCCAGGTCGGCCTGCACCGCGACGTGCCCGCTGCCAGCCAGCCCCGCCACCACGTCGTCGGCGAGGCCGCCGTTGTCGCGGTGGTGGACAGCGACCCGGTCACCAGCGTGCGCGAAGGCCACGGCGACGGCCCGGCCGATGCCCCGGGAACCCCCGGTCACCAGCACCGCCCTGCCGGTCACCCAGCGACCGGGTGCGGCGGGCGGCTGATCACGGCAGGACCCAGATCATCAGGCGGCCGGTCTCGCCGGGAGCCTCGGGCATACGGTTCTCGATCCGGTCGAGGCGGTAGCCCAGCTTGCGGGGGATCGCGGCGCTGGCCTTGTTGGCCTCGTCGCAGTGGATCTCGACCCGGATGACCTCGGGCAGCGCCAGCGCGACCGCGGTCATCGCCTGAGCAGCGCGCGTTCCGAAACCCCGGCCGGACTGGCTGGCGGCAATCCAGTACCCAATCTCGGCGCTGTGGTCGTCGGCCCGCCGGTGCAGCCCGATCTCGCCTACCAGGGTGCCGAGGTCGGCCGTCAGCAGGGAGTAGATGTGGCTGGTGCCTGCCTCCCACATCTGATCGGCCTCGGCCACGCGCGCGATCTGGGTCTTCCGGAGCGCGGCGTCCGGCGTCGCCCACGGCATCCACGGCCGCAGGTGATCCATGCTGGACGCCACAGCGACGGCGATGGCGCTGGCGTCCGTCTCTCTGACCCGGCGCAGGATGATGGGCCCGGCGTCGACCCGCTCTGGCGGTGGGTCGCCCGGGGTGTCCGGGATTGATGCGGGTGCGGGGGGCACTGTTCAAGGCTAAACAGGTCGGGTGGCTGCTGGTGACAGCACCCACAACGTGGCCGGTTCAGTGTCAGCCGCGGCGGCTGCCGGCCAGCCGGTGTCATCCCGGGGTCTGGCCTGCTGAACCGCTTCCGGTGCCCGGCCACAGATCGCTCGGATGGCGGCCCTGGTACCGGATGATCTGGTCGCGCAGGTCGATGAGGTCTTCGCCGTGCACCATCACCGGCGGAGTGGCCCCGCGGATCCGGGCGTGCCAGAGCCAGTCGATGCCCTGCCAGGCCTCCCAGGCGGGGAACTCCGCGGCGATCGCCTGGGCGTCCTCAGCGGAATCCATGGGCAGAATGCTAGACCATGGCAGGCTATAACAAGCACTACCTAGTCTGGTTTCCGCATGTCGCACCTGGTTATGTTACCGGCGTGAAGATCGACCAGACCTCGCCAGAGCACCCGTACCTGCAGCTGGCTGGCCTGCTGCGGGCGCGGATCCAGGCAGGCGAGATCACCAACCAGCTTCCGTCGATCACTCAGCTGACCGAAGAGACCGAGCTGGCTGTCGGCACCGTCCGCCGGGCGGTGGGCATCCTGGTCAAGGAAGGCCTGGTAGAGACCGTACCCGGGCGCGGCACGTTTGTGGTGGAGCCTCGCCCATCCCGGACGTCAGGCTCGGGGTCGAGCGCACACAGCGGCCGGCACGTACGACACTAGAAATGTGCGGCTAAGCGACGTTCGTAAGCTCATCCGACTGCGCCGCTTCGAGCTTGATCAAACCCGGCGGCTCCTGGCCCGCTGTTACGACCTGGACGACTTGCGCCGCGCCGCCCAGCGACGGCTGCCAGCGCCGGTGTTCGGTTACGTGGACGGCGGCTCCGACGAAGAGATCACGCTGGCGGCCAACCACGCGGCCTTGCGGCGCTGGACGTTTCAGCCCCGGGTGCTGCATGACGTGACCGAGACGGATCTCCAGGTCCGCGTGCTTGACCGGGTGCTGCCCGCGCCGCTTGGGCTCGCCCCGACCGGCTTCACCCGGCTGGTCCACCAGGCAGGCGAGGGCGCCGCCGCCAGGGCAGCCGCGTCCCGCGGGCTGCCGTACAGCCTGTCCACGGTCGGCACTACGTCGATCGAGGAGGTCGCCAGGAACGGGCACCACGACCCGTGGTTCCAGCTCTACGTGATGCGCGACCGGAACATCACCCGGGCGCTGATCGGCCGGGCGGCCGCGGCCGGCCTCGCGGTGCTGGAGATCACCGTCGATACGACAGCGGCCGGGCGGCGCCTCCGGGACCTGCGCACCGGGGTGACCATGCCGCCCACGCTCTCGCCGCGCAGCATCCTCGGCATCGCTGTGCGCCCCGGTTACTGGATCTCGATGCTGCGTGGCCCAGCGCTGGAGTTCGCCAGCCTGACCCCGTACACGACGCAGGAGCTCGCCACGGTCGCCAACATCGCCGAGAAGTTCGATCCAGCCATCACCTGGGCCGACATCGACACCATCCGGGCGCTGTGGCCGGGGAAGCTGCTGCTGAAGGGACCGCTCGGCCCCTCCGACGCGGTCCACGCGGTGGCAGCCGGAGTGGACGGCATCCACCTCTCCAACCACGGCGGCCGCCAGCTTGACCGCTGCATCCCCGCGATCGATCTGGTCCGGCCGGTTCGGGAAGCGGTCGGCGAGCACTGCGCGATCATCGTCGACTCCGGCATCCGCCACGGCGCCGACATCGCGGTCGCGCTCGCCCGCGGCGCCGACATGTGCATGATCGGCCGCGCGTACCTGTACGGCCTGGCCGCCGCCGGGCAGCCAGGCGTTGAGCACGTGATCGACCTGCTGCTCGCCCAGCTTCGGCGCACGATGCAGCTGCTCGGCGTCACGTCGGTGACCGAGCTCAGGCAGCACGGGGATGATCTTGTTATAGATCCAGAACGATAGCCAGCCAGGCTCGCCGCTCCCAGTCAGCCTGCCGTGGGTTATCCGCCAGCCATCGCCCCGACGATCAGGTAAGGCTCCGCGCCTGCCGCGACGGCTTCTGGCAGCGGGCTGTCCGGCGGCTCGTGCGACAGGTCCTGGCCGCAGCCGAAGAACCGCATGTAGGCGCGCCGCCGACCGGTGAACTGGTTGCGGATCGTTCCGCGCAGAGCCGGGTAGCTGGCCTCCAGCTGGTCAAGGACCAGCCGCTGGGTGGCCTGGCCCGGGCAGCTGACCTGCACCTCGCCGTCAATCCCGGCGAGCCTGCGCAGGTGCGCCGGGAGCTGCACCCGGATCATGACAGCGTCTGGACCTCGACCGAGAGCACGCGGGGGAGATCCCGGACTATCGGTTCCCAGCTTTCGCCGGCGTCGGCCGACCCGTAGACCTGCCCGCCTGTGGTGCCGAAGTACACCCCGCACTCGTCCAGCGAGTCGACGGCCATCGCGTCGCGCAGCACGTTGACGTAGCAGTGGGCCTGCGGCAGGCCCCGGGTGAGCGGCTCCCACTCGCCGCCGCCGGTCCGGCTCCGGTACACCCGCAGCTTGCCCTCGGGCACGTAGTGCTCGGAGTCGCTGGTAATCGGGACCACGTAGACGGTGTCCGGCTCGTGGGCGTGCACGTCGACCGGGAACCCGAAGTCGGTCGGCAGGTCGCCGCTGATCTCCCGCCACGACTCGCCAGCGTCGTCGCTGCGCATGACGTCCCAGTGCTTTTGCATGAACAGCACGTCCGGGCGGGAGGGGTGCATCGCGATCCGGTGCACGCAGTGGCCGACTTCCGCATCCCCGTCGGGGATGCCCTCGGAACGCAGCCCCCGGTTGATGGGCCGCCACGTTGCCCCGCTGTCGTCGCTGCGGAACGCTCCAGCGGCCGAGATGGCGGCGAACATCCTGTCCGCGCGGCTGGGGTCCTGAATGATCGTGTGCAGGCACATGCCGCCCGCGCCCGGCTGCCACGAGGGCCCGGACTGATGGTCGCGCAGCCCTGGGAGCTCGTGCCAGGTCATGCCGCCGTCGTCTGAGCGGAACAGCGCGGCGTCCTCGACCCCGGCGTACACGGTGTCCGGGTCGTTCAGGGACGGCTCGAGATGCCAGACCCGGGCGAACTCCCACGGATGCGGCGTCCCGTCGTACCACTGGTGAGTGCCGGGCTCGCCGTCGTAGCCGAACTTGTTCCCAGCCGCCTGCCAGGTCTGGCCACCGTCGTCGGAACGCTGGATCACCTGCCCGGACCAGCTGCTGGACTGTGACGCGTACAGACGGCTCGGGTCGGCCGGAGATCCCTTGAGGTGGTAGACCTCCCAGCCGCCGAAGTATGGGCCGCTGATATCCCACAGCTTCCGCTGCCCGTCAGAGTTCAGCACGAACGCCCCCTTGCTCGTGCCGACGAGTACCCGTACGCCCGTCATGGCGCCCCCTCCATCCTCGCTGTCTCGCGGTCCTGACCCGTTTCAGCTATGACGAGTGGCCGGAACGAAACTGATCGGCCGGCCAGGCAGGAGCCGGGCGGCTGGAACAGGTTCGTGCTCGAGGTGACCGATCTGGAAGGCACCGTGAAGGCTCTGCGGCGGGACGGAGTTCACTTCCGCAATGACATTGTGACCGGCGTTGGCGGGAAGCAGATAATGGCCGAGGATCCCTCAGGCAATCCCGTGGAGCTATTCGAGCCGGTGCTGCAGGAAGCGCACCTCGATAGTCACTGATTCGTCGCCGGAAATGGCTGCCGATACCCGATAATGGCGGCCATGGATGGCTCGCTCACGGCGCCGAGCGCGGTCCCGGATAGTGCCGCCCCGCTGCAGCGCTATCCGGGACCGCGAGCTTCAGAGCTTGGTGAGCTTGGAGTACGGAGCAGTGATGCGTTCCTGCTGGTTGCCGAAGTCGACGGTCACCGCGACCTCTTCTTCAACACTGACGACGGTGCCAAGTCCGAACCTGTCGTGCGTCACCATGTCGTGCAGGGCGTACCGCTCGACGTGCCGGACCGGCTCAGGGATATTGTTGAACGGACTTCCTGGCAGATAGCGCCTGGCAGGGGCGCGTGCTGGCTTCACACTAGCCAGTATGCCCCCCCTAGGGGGTTTTTGTAGGCTGGTCGTCCATGTTTGCAGGAAGAGTTGGCGAAGACCGCCCCGGGAATTTACCGATCGGGCGTTGTCGGTCCCAGCGGACGCCGCTCGTGCAGACGACCAGGACAGGGAGGGCAAAGATGCCAACCGTGCAGGCGAACGGCATAGAGGTCTACTACGAGGTGCAAGGCGAAGGCGAACCGCTCGTCCTGATCCCGTACCTGGCCGCTGACCAGGCGTGCTACGCCTTCCAGGTAGCCGAGTACGCCAAGCACTTCACGTGCTTTACCGTCGACCTGCGCGGCGCCGGGCTTTCCGGAAAGCCGGACGGCACCTACACGACCGCTCTGCTCGCCGAGGACATCGCGGCGTTCATGCAGCAGGCGGAGATCGGCAGCGCGCACGTTGCCGGGCTGTCCCTGGGTGCGGCGGTGGGCATGTGGCTGGCGGCCGAGCACCCCGCCCGGGTGAAGTCCCTGTCACTGCACAGTGCCTGGCCCCAGACTGACCAGTACCTGCGGGCCGTGGTGGAGACCTGGCAGGTCATGGCCCGGGGGCTGGACAGTGTCACCGAAATGGTGATCAAGGGGATCTTTCCGTGGAGTTTCACCCCGGAGCTGTACGCGACCCGGCCCGAGTACATCGACTCCCTGGCCGAGTTCGTGCGGGGACGGCCGATGCCACCGGTCGACGCCTTCCTCCGCCAGTCAGGTGCGGTCCTCGCTCACGACGCAACCGGCGTGCTTGGCTCGGTGCAGGCGCCGACGCTGATCACGTTCGGGCGGCATGACGCGGTGACGTCGACCCGCTTCGCGGCCCCGCTGACCGAGGCGATCCCGGGCGCCGAGCTCGTGGTGTTCGAGGACTGCGCCCACGCCCCGATCTACGAGAACGTCGAGGAGTTCAACGAGCGGACACTGGCGTTCCTGCAGCGGCACACTGGTTGACGGGCCCAGCCCGCTGGCCCGTCGCTCCCGCCAACCCGCCTGCCCGCGAGGAGGCTGATCGCTGATGTCGGAGCTGGATCCCGCGCGCGGCGGTGACGGCGAGGACACGTACCTGACGTTCCTGACGGAGGCCCAGGCGAACCGTGTCCGCATGCTCACCCGGCAGGCCTTCGCCGAGCGCGGCCGGGAGGTGCTCGTCTTTGGTGACCATGTGCGCGACGACCAGGGAACGCAGTTCGGCCTGTGGAACGTGGCGGTCGCCTGCAAGAACGAGCCGCGCGGCGAACCGGCCTGGCCAGGCGTGATCGCCCAGCACGTGCAGACAATCACAGCGACCTCTGACAGCAACCCGTTCCTCGGCGTCTCGCCCGATGACATCCGCTCGCGGACCTACGTCCGCCTCGTGCCCGCCGACCAGCTGCCGCCTGAGCGGCGGAAGAACTATTCCTACATGCGGGAGCTGGCACCGGGACTGCTCGAAGCGCTGGCTTTAGACCTGCCTGACGCCGTGGTGACGTTCGGCGACCAGCAGGTGGAGCAGTTCGGTGGCCTGGCGGCGCTGCGCGAGGCCGGGCTGGCCAACCTCCGGGCACTGCCGGTGGAGCAGCATGAGCGGCTGGACGCGCCGGGCGGCGGGCACTTCGAGCTGCTGCTGGGCGAGTCGGTCTACACGGCCAGCCGGGTGCTCGTGATGCCCGAGCTTGTGCGGCAGCTGTTCGGTCCGGTCGACACAAGGTATGGAGTTCTCGCTGCGGTCGCGCACCGGCACCAGGCCGCGCTGCACGTGATCAGGGATCAGTCCGTCATCCCTTCGATCAACGACATGGCCACGTTCGCCCTGGTGGGCTATTCCGACAGCGCGGGCAGCCTGTCCCCGAACGTGTACTGGTGGCGGGATGGCACGTGGCGGCGGATCAGCGAGGTCGGTGCCGAGGGTGGCATCTTTGTGGAGGCCGGAGAGGATCTGTTGCGCGTACTTGAGGACGTGGCCTCCGTTAAGCCTGATCAGGATTGAAGGGATCCTGGACGATCCCTTCGTGGCGGTCATAGTCGTACACGTAGATTTGCCTGCCATCGGCGTATGCGCGCTCGGCGCGGCTGGTCACCTCCAGCGGGTCGCCGGACCAGATCACCAGGTCGGCGTCCTTCCCGGGCTCCAGCGAGCCGATCCGGCTGTCCACACCGAGGATGCGCGCCGGGTTGATCGTCACGGCGCGCAGCGCGGCCTCGCGGTCCAGTCCTTCCTTCACCGCGAGGCTCGCCTGGTGGATGAGGAAGTGGATAGGGACGACCGGGTGGTCGGTTGTGATCGCGATCGTGACCCCGGCGGCTGCCAGCCGCCCCGGGTTGGCCAGGGACCGGTTCCGCAGTTCGACCTTGGACCTGCTGGTAAACAGCGGTCCGATGATGACCGGGATCGACTCAGCGGCGATCAGGTCGGCGAGCAGGTGAGCCTCGGTGCCATGGTCGATCACCAGCTGGTAGCCGAACTCGCGGGCGATCCGCATCGCGGTCGCGATGTCGTCGGCACGGTGGCAGTGCTGCCGCCACGGGATCTCCCGGCGCAGCACCCGGCCGAGCGCCTCCAGGCCGAGATCGCGGTCCACCGGCTTGCGCTCGGACTCGGGCCTGTTCTCGGCGGCGGCCAGCCGGGCCAGGTAGTTGCTGGCGTCGACGAACGCTTCGCGGATCACCGCAGCCGTGCCGAGCCTGGTCGACGGGGTTTCGTGCCGGTCGCCGTAGACGCGCTTGGGGTTCTCGCCCAGCGCCGACTTCAGTCCGGATGGCGCCCGCAGCACCATCTGGTCGACGACCCGGCCCCAGCACTTGATCGCCGCGGTCTGGCCGCCGATCGGGTTCGCGGAACCGGGATTGACGTTCACCGCGAGCACGCCGCCGCCGATCGCGTCGCGGAAACCCTGCTCGGCTGGGTTGATCGCGTCGACGGCGCGGACGTCGGGGGTGGCCGGGCGCGTCATCTCGTTTGTATCCCGACCGGCCCAGCCCTCGCCCTCCTCGTGCACGCCGAGGTGCACATGCGCGTCAATGAACCCGGGCAGCACCCACTTGCCCGCCGCGTCGACCACTTCAGCGTCGGCTGGCACCGCGACATCGGGCCCGCCGACGGCGGTGATCTTCCCTGCGTCGAACAGGACGGTTCCGCCGTCGATGGGCTCACCCGTTACCGGCACGACCCGGCCACCCACAATCGCCGTGCTCATTCCAGCCACGCCTCCCAGCTCTCGGCAGCTATTCCATGATCGACATGCTCCGTGGCCGAGAGTAACCCGAGCAAAGGCCTCACCTCTACTGCCGGCCGAGCCGCCAGGGGAACGACGCCTGACGTCAGTCAGGCGTGAACTGAGAGGGCGGCTTCGCCGGTGAGGCCGGGCGGTTCCTCCTGGCCAAAGGCGATCACGATCTCCCTGCCGTTGGCGTAGCTGACCACCGGCCGCCGGAGCGTGTCACCGGCCCGGCGGGCGACACGCTGGAACAGCTCCACCATTTCGGGCGTATCGGCGCTGACCCGGAACCGTCCTCGGGCCAGGAGCGACTCGACGACGTAGGGCGAGAAGTTCATTTCAGCCCGGGCCTTCTCCTCCGAGCTGAGCGGGGTGCGCTGCGCCGCGGGCTGCGGGCCGGGGGGCTGGGTCATTACCGATCTCCTCGTGATCGCCTGGCAACCACGATGCCATCACGACGCGATCCGCGCCGTCCCTTCGGGTCGGCGCGGATCGCGTTCAGTGCGGCTGGCTGGTCTTGATCATGCTGTGGTACACGGTGAGCAGCGCAGCCTTCTGCTCGTCGGAGAGGCGTTCCTCAGCCCTGATCGCGGACTCCACCCGCGAGCGCGACGGAGCTGTCGTGTCCAGCAGGCCAGCCTGGGCGAGCAACGTCTCCGCGGAGACGTTCAGCGCTCCCGCGATCAGCTTCAGAACCCGGACAGATGGCTCGTGCAGTCCGCGCTCAAGCTGGCTCAGGTACGGGTTGGACAGGGTCGTCCGCTCCGCGAGCTGGCGCAGCGACATGTTGGCGCTCTTGCGCTGCCTGCGGATGAAGTCGCCCAGGGTCTGCAGCTGCGTGTTCCAGGACTCCGACCTTGGCATCAGGCCGGGCCGTCGCTGCCAGCCTCGTCCTCAGCGGCAGCGTCGCTCGGCTTGGCGGTCCTGGGCTTCGCCGTCCTGGGCTTGGCTGCCTTGGCCTTGGCCGTCTTGGGTTCGGCCTTCCTGGGCTTGGCGGCTTCGGCGCTGGCGGCCTCAGCTGCTGTGGTCTCAGGCGCGGTGGCCTCAGCGGTGCCCGCGCGGGTGTCAGCCTCCGTGGTGCTTGCCTCGGTCGTGCCTGCCTCGGTGGTAGCGGGCTCGGCGGTAGCGGCCTCTGCGGTAGCGCCGCGAGCCGGCGAGTCGCCGTTGACGGCGGGCGCCTTGCTGCCGTCAGCCGGGGCCGGGAGCAGCGCCATGGTCGCGCGCCGTGCGTCCTCGGCGAACTTCTGCTGGCTGGCCAGTAGCCTCTCGGCGAGCTGGCGGGCGTTGGCGGCGAGTTCGTCAGCCTTAGGCAGCTTGCCGAACAGTTCCTCTGGCTTGGGCAACTTCCCGGCTAGCTCACGGGCGTTGCCGACCAGCTGCTCGGGCCGGGGCAGCCTCTCGGCGAGCTGGCGGGCGTTGCCCGCGAGTTCCTCTGGCTTGGGCAGCTTCCCCGCGAACTGGCGGGCGTTCCCGGCGAGTTCCTCTGGCTTGGGCAGCTTGCCTGCGAACTCGCGGGCGTTCCCAGCGAGCTCATCTGGCTTGGGCAGCCTGCCCGCGAACTCGCGAGCGTTGCCGACTAGCTGCTCGGGCTTGGGCAGCCTGTTGGCGAACGGCACGTTGACCTGCGCTGTTGCCAAACGCGCGGCGCTGGCTGACGCCTTGACTGCCTCGAAAACGACTTCCTGGCCCTTGCGGGCGGCCTTCATGATCTCCGCCTGCATGTCCTGGCGTGTCGGGCTCATCGATACCTCCTGGATCGGTTCTGCAAACTATACTAAGCAAAAAGATAGATAGGTCAAGCGCCGGGGTTCGCCACGCTGCGCCACCAGGCAATCGCCGGTGAAGGAAGGTGGACGGCGCAGCGGGATCCGCATCGGCTGTACCGGTCGGCGCGCCACCCAGGCCTGTACAACCTGCAGGGGGGCGTCAGTTCCGGTACGGCTCCGTCAGCGGCGGCACCATTGTCAGCGTCGGGTAACTGGCCCGCCGGGGGCAGGGACGGTGTAAACCCAGGCGGCTTGCTCTGACCGGCCGATGAGGCGAACGCCACCGGGGGCAGCGGCGGTGTACAACCAGGGGCTTGCTGTGGTCGGGTCGGGCGGGAAAGTGGTGGGGAACCTGGAGCCGGCTGGCTCGTGCGGTCAGCGGTTCAGGTACATGTCGTTGGTACCTGGGTACGACGTCCAGTCCAGGATCGCAGTGTCAAACGGGCCAGGCTCGACGAGATTCTGGCCATCGAAGAGCCGCAAGGCGTGGAGTTGCAGCTCCGGCTCAAGGTCTTTCAGGACGTCGACCAGCTCTCCGACCGTCATCCCGAAAGCGATGTTGGTCATGGCCTCGGTGTAGCCCTTCACGATCCCCCCCTCCGCCGAGACCCCCGTGCCCTGGCGCCGGGGGCCGGCCTCATAGTCTCACGCAGGCTCCCGGCAGGTCGCGGTCGGTAACCATACTGTTGCATCCTGCCTATTACCGGCCGTCTGCCTCATCCCCGGACGAGGTGGTGCAGCCAACCAGGGCGGACCGGCCAGGTGTCGCCGTCGTGGCCTGCAAGCTCCGGGAGCCTCACGCAGTGCTGCTGACGTAAGTGCTGCTGACGTAAGTGCTGCTGGCGTAAGTCCGGCATGGGCGCGTCCGGCCTCATGATCATGGAAGTTTGCCCGCGAACACGATGATCCCGGAATCTGGCCCGCGCCACGTGATGGCCCGGGTACGTGATCATGATGTTCGCGGCCAGATCTCCGTGATCATGCTGCCGCCAGCCGTCACTCCTAACAACGGACGGCCGTTCCTGACACAAACGGCGCCGCCGCACCCGCCGCAAACCAGTCGCCGGACCCGAACCGTTTACGGATGAGCCCGGAACGCCGATACGTCCAGACCGAGTCCAGGCCACCGCCCAGCCGCGCCGCCTGCCTGGGCTCAGCAGACCCGATCCCTGCAAGCGCAGCCGCAAGGGCCGACCTGCTCGTCGTCGATCTGAAGCGTGGCGCACGTCACTGCCCGGAGGCGGTGAGCCGCGGAATATGGGACACCCGCGTGCCGTTGCCGCTAACGAAACTAAGAGTCTCGAATAGGAGAGTTGAATGCTGGGCACAGCGGGGACCCAGGCCGCCGGCGTGCGGAGCGCGGTGAGCAGGGGATCCCAGCGCCAGGAGCAGATGGAGTGCGAGCGCACGGTGCGGACCGCCGGGCAGATGGCGCCAGAGGACGCGCGGCCTACGGTGGAGCAGCCGGGGCGGGGCGAGCCGGGACGGGCCGAGGCGGGGGAGAGCGGCAGGCGGCCGGGGCGGCGGAGGCTGGCCCTGGCGCTGATTCTCACGGCAGCGTTCATGGTCGTGCTGGATTTCAGCATAGTGAACGTGGCTCTGGCGTCGATCGAGCGCGAGTTCGGCTTCACCGCCTCGGCGGTGCAGTGGATCGTGACCGGGTACGCGATAACGTTCGGCGGCCTGCTTATCCTCGGCGGCCGCGCGGCTGACACGTTCGGCCGGCGTCGCATGTTCATGATCGGGCTGGCGGTGTTCGCCGCCGCCTCGCTCGCTGGGGGCCTGGCCCGGGACCCGGCGCTGCTGATCGCGTCGCGCGTGGTGCAGGGAGCCGGTGCCGCGATCGTCGCCCCTTCCGCCCTCTCGCTGATCACAACGAGCTTTCCGGAAGGGCCGCGGCGCACGCGCGCTCTCGGGCTGTACGGCGCTACCGCGTCGGTGGGGTTTGTGGCTGGCCAGGTGCTCGGTGGCGTGCTGATCCAGTTCACCAGCTGGCGGGCGGTGTTCCTGGTGAACGTGCCGGTCGGCATCGCGGCTCTGCTCATCGCGCCGCGGCTGCTCCATGAGTCACGGCAGGACCACCGGACCCGGCCGCGGCTGGACATCGCCGGGGCGCTGCTGATCAGCGGGGCCGTCGCCCTTGTCGTCTATGCGGTGTCCCAGGCCGGGGACAAAGGCCTGGCCGATCCGGCCGTGGGCGGCGCGTTCGCTCTGGCCGTCGCGGCGCTCGCTGCGTTCGTCGCCGTCGAACGGCGCCATCCTGACCCGCTGGTCCGCGCCAGCCTGATGCGGCTGCCCGGGATCCGCAAGGCGGCCACCATGAACCTGCTGCTCGGCCTGTGGAACGGCGGCGAGATGATCGTGCTCTCGCTCTACCTGCAGCAGGTGCTGCACGACTCGCCGCTGGTCACCGGGCTCGTCATTGCTCCGCAGGGCGTCATCGGGTTCGCCGCGGGAGCGACTGGCGCCAGGCTGGCGCGCCGCGTCGGCATCCGCCGGGTGCTGATCATCACCAGCGCCGTGGCCGCAATCGGTTTCCTGGCGCTGACCCGGCTGCCCGCCGGCGGCGGTTACAGCCCGCTGCTCCTCGCGGTCATGCCGGTCGGCTTCGGGACCGCCGGGACGGCGTTCGGGACCATGGTCACCGCCAGCACCGGCGTGGCTAACAGCGACCAGGGCCTGGTCGGCGGAGTGATCAACACCAGCCGCCAGGTCGGCGCGGCGGTCGGTGCCGCGCTGCTGCCCGCGGTGGCCGAGGTGGTCAGCCATGGCAGCCAGGCGACAGACGGGGGAGCCCGGGCGGCGATGCTCACCGCCGCGGTCGCGGCCGCGCTGGCGATGCTGGTGGCGTGGCGCAGCGGCCAGACATCGCGCCGTCGCCTCGGCCAAGCGTGATCCAGCCGGCCAGGGGAGACGGCCTGGACGGGCGGTGCCGGGGTATTCATGGTGAGTGAGCGAGGCGGGGGAGCGCGGCCCGGCCGGGTTCGTGCGGCCGATGCTGGCGACGGCGGGCAGCCTGCCGCCGGGCAGTGGCTGGGCCTACGAGATGAAGTGGGACGGCCAGCGGGCGATCGCCGTCGTCGACGCCGCGCGGGTGCAGGTGTGGGCGCGCAGCGGCCGCGACATCACCGCCGCCTACCCGGAACTTCAGCAGATCGCGGCCGCCTTGCCGGCGTCCCGGGCGGTGCTCGACGGGGAGATCGTGGCCTTCGCCGGCGCGGAGTGGCCGAGTTTCGAGGCGTTGCAGCCGCGGATGCACGTGTCGTCGCCCTACCAGGCCGCGCGGCTCGCGGCCGAGCTGCCAGCCACCTACCTGGCGTTCGACCTGCTGTGTCTGGACGGGCAGCCGCTGCTCGACCAGCCCTACACAAGGCGCCGTGTGCTGCTCGACGGCCTGGGGCTGAACGGCAGCCGCTGGCAGACCCCGCCCTCGTTCACCGACGCCACCGGGGCCGAGGTGCTCGCGCTGTCGCGGCAGCACGGGCTTGAGGGCGTGATCGCCAAGCGCCAGGCATCCCGGTACGAGCCCGGCCGAAGGTCGTCAAGCTGGATAAAAATTAAGAACGTTCGTCGACAGGAGGCCGTGGTCGGCGGATGGAACCCCGGTGAGGGGGGACGGGCGGGCCAGATCGGCTCGCTGCTGATCGGGGTGCAGGGACCGGGCGGGCTCGAGTACGCCGGGCATGTGGGCACCGGGTTCACCCGCCAGACACTGACCATGCTGGGTGAGCGGCTGACGCCGCTTCGCCGGGCCACATCCCCGTTCGCGACGCCGGTCCCGCGCGAGCACGCGCGCTCTGCGATCTGGGCCGAGCCGCGCCTGGTGATCGAGGTGGAGTTCGCGCTGTGGACCAGCGCCGGGGTGATGCGGGCCGCTTCCTACAAGGGCCTGCGCAACGACAAAGACCCGGCCGAGGTGATACGCGAACCCTGAGCCCGGGCCGGGCCAGGTGAGGGCCCGGGCTCAGGGTGCTCCCGTCCACGCAAAGCTTTGGGGGCGCGCCGCTGGCTCAGATCCGGCCTCGGCGCCGCAGGACGAGGACGACCACGACGGCCGCCACGATCCATAGCCAAGGCCCGAATCCGAGCCCGATCCAGCCCCATGCGCCGAACGGCCAGGCCAGTGCGTGCCCGACAACGATCGCGGCGACAACGAGGAGCGCGACGAGGAGCACCGGATGGCGGTGCTGGCGCGCGACCGGGCCGCGGGCATGATCAGGCCGCAGCGTACGTCCGGGTCCGGGCGGACCGCCGCCGGGCGGGCTGGACGGCTCGGTCAGCGGCAGGTCGTCGAACAGGCCGTGGAGGTCGGCGTAGGTCTTGGCGTGCATGGCCTGGTCCGTCCGAGCCTCGAACTCGGCCTGGTCGAGCCGGCCATCGGCATAGTGCTTGGCCAGCAGGTCGGTGACCTCGGCGCGTTCGGCGTCGGAGACCCGCAGGTTGCCATACCCGGTGCGGCGGCCCAGCGCGGACGCCAGCCACGCGGGAGTGCTCTGGGCTGACATGTCTGTCGTACCTCTTTTCCTAAGTTTCTGAACGTGTGCCCGGTCAGCGCTCGCGGGCGGGCAGGGACTGAAACATCTCGCTGGCCAGGGACTGGTCGCTGCCCTCGTCCGGGATCAGCAGCCAGCCGGCCAGGTACAGCGGGATCCCGGCGCCGCCCATGAGGGTGAGCACGACGAGGATGATCCGCACGACCGTGACGTCGACGCCGAGATAGTCGGCGGTTCCAGCGGCCACGCCGGCCAGCATGCGGCCGGTAACTGGGCGCTGGAGCGGGATGCGCCCGCCGCCGGTGTGCTCGTCTGAGCCGGTTGCCGGGTGGGTAGTGGCTTCTGGGTTGGTGTCTGTTGCGTTCATGGCTCCAGACTGCTGCGGCGGGCCCAGCCTGGGTATCGGGAAGAACCCCGGTATGACCCTGATGTCCGGCGGTCAGGGTCAGGGACAGGCTCGGGATGGCCCCGATGGCCTGGCGCGCCGCATAGCGCGATGATGGGCAGGTGCACACGTCAGCCACTGGCGGCCCAGGGGACCGTCCGAACCAGGGCCGGGGCGATGGCGGCGGGCCGCCATGGCAGCCCGGTCCGTTCGGGAACTGGTCCGGTCCTGACCGTTGGCAGGGCAGGCGCCACCGCGGCCCCCGGTGGGCGCGCGGGCCACGCATCGAGGGCCCGCTGCGGCGGGCCACCGAGGACCGGTTCGCGGGCGGGGTGGCCGCAGGGCTGGCCGGGCGGATGGGCCTGGATCCCACGGTGGTGCGGCTGGGACTGATGGTCGCGACCCTGTTCACCGCGGGCTACGCCGCAGTGGCCTACGTCGCGGCCTGGCTGCTCGTGCCGATGGCCGGGAGCGACACCCCGATCGCGGCCAAGGCCAAGGCCGACCGCCGGGGCCTCGCGGTCGCGGCCGCCCTCGGGTCGCTGCTCATCTTGATACTCATCGCCGTAACGACGTTTAACGTCCCGTTCGTCGGTTCACTCGCTTCTCCGCTGTTCCTGTGCATCGCTGGCCTCGTGATGGTCTGGCGGAACGCCCCCGCCGCCGAACGTGCGACCCTGCGCGACCTGACCGAGCCGCTTGAGGGCCTGGCCGGGCACCGGAGCTGGTCGGCGATCATGGTGCGCGCGGTGATCGCCGTTGTGCTGGCAGTCGGCGGCGTGGCCGTGTTCGTGTCGACGCACCGCAGCCTCTTGCTGCTGCATCAGCTAGCTGGGGTGGCGCTGGTGCTGGCCGCGGTCGTGGTGCTGTTCGGCCCGTGGTGGATCCGCATCGCACGCGACCTGGTCACCGAGCGGCAGGCCAGGATCCGGGCCGAGGAGCGGGCCGAGATGGCCTCGCGGGTGCATGATTCGGTGCTGCAGACGCTCGCGATGATCCAGCGCCGGGCCGACCAGCCGCAGCAGGTTGTCCAGCTCGCCCGGGCGCAGGAACGCGAGCTTCGCGCCTGGCTGTTCGACGGGCAGGCGCCGGGCTCGCTGGACGGCCAGGACATGACGGTCTCCGGCGGAGTCCGGCAGATCCAGCAGGAAGTCGAAGCGAAGCACGGCGTGCCCGTTGAGGCCGTCACCGTCGGCGACTGCGAGGTCAACGACGACCTCGGCGCGCTGCTCGCGGCCGCGCGTGAGGCGACCGTCAACGCTGCTAAGTGGTCGGGTGCCGATGTGATCTCGCTGTTCGCTGAGGTCGAGCCGGGCGAGGTGTCGCTGTACGTGCGCGACCGCGGCCGGGGGTTCGACCCGGCGGCGGTGCCCGGTGACCGCAAGGGGCTGGCCGAGTCCATCCGCGGCCGGATGGCCAGGCGGGGCGGTTCGGCGACCGTGCGCACTGCTCCCGGGCAGGGTACCGAGATATCGCTGACCATGCCGCGGGCCAGCGAACGCCAGCCGAGCCGGGGATGACCATGCCCAATGTGTCCAAGCCGCGCGTCATCATCGTTGATGACCACGGCCTGTTCCGTTCCGGCGTCCGGTCCGAGCTCGGCGGCGAGGTCGACGTGGTCGGTGAGGCGGACGACGTGCAGCCGGCGGTCAGCCTGATCGGTGAGTGCCTCCCCGACGTGGTGCTGCTCGACGTGCACCTGCCCGGCGGGGGCGGCCAGATGGTCGTCTCAGCGGTCCGGGCGGAACACCCGGAGGTGCGGTTCCTTGCGCTGTCGGCATCGGACGCCCCCGAGGACGTGATCGCCGTCATCCGGGCCGGTGCCCGCGGATACGTGACCAAGACGATCTCCGGTGACGACCTGATCGACGCGGTGCGCCGGGTCGCCGCTGGCGACGCGGTGTTCTCGCCGCGGCTTGCCGGGTTCGTGCTTGACGCCTTCGCTTCGCTGCCCGCCCCTGACGACCGCCCGTCCTTCGACCCTGAGCTGGACCAGCTCACCGCGCGGGAGCGGGAGGTGCTCCGGCTGATCGCCCGCGGCTACACCTACAAGGAGGTCGCCCGGGAGCTGTACATCTCGGCCAAGACCGTGGAAACGCACGTCTCTTCGGTGCTGCGCAAGCTCCAGCTCTCCACCAGGCACCAGCTCACTCGCTGGGCCGCCGAGCGTCGGCTCACCTGACCGGGAAACCGGGCCGGATCAGGATGCCCCAAGGGTGGTAACGACAGCGCGTGCCGCGCTCAGCACGCCGTCGCTGAGCGGGGCTGAGATGGATTCCGAGCTCGTGGGCTCACTGTAGGCGAAGGTCAGCAGGACGTTCTGGTCCCGGACCTGAAGCTGGGCCTGGATTAGGCTGCCCCGCGTCACCTGATTGATGAACGCTTCGTCCGCCAGCCCGTGCACTCGGCTGGCGCGGCTGCCGTCGATCTGCTCCTGCGTGCTGACGTTGCCCTGGAAAACGGCGGCCGGGGTTTGCCCGTAAGCGGCTGTCAGCAGGTCGACGATGATCGTGAGCGTCGGGCTGACCGGGTTACTGGGCTGCGGCGACCATGAGCAGTTTTCTTCCGTGTCCCCGGTCTCCTGAGCCGTTGGCTGCTGTTGTCCCTTAGCGGCCAGCCCGAGCTGCGAGAGCGTCCGGCTGTTCAGGAGCGAGCACGCCGCGGGAATCGTGGCGAAGACACTGGACCGGGCCGGGACAGCGGGCTGGACGCTCGTCGGCGGCTGGCTGCCCGCGGAGCCGCAGGCCGCGATCATTCCGGGCACCGCCACGGTCGCTGCGGCCAGCGCTCGCCGAACCACGCCGCGAGCACCTGACCTTGGCCGGCCTGTGTCCAGTAAGTACCGGCTGAAGCGGACCTGCATAGTAGCCACCGACTTTACCTGCTACTGACCAAATTGACAGGAATATTACTGTCGGTCGGCGCTGGAGCGCAGCAGCGGCGGGTAGAGCAGGGTCGCTGGCCCGCGGCGGTAGAGGTGGGCTGGCCGGCCGCGTTCGCCGACTGTGGCGGAGCCGGTGGGCAGCAGGAAACCGGGTGCGGTGGTTGCCTTGCGGTGGAAGTTGCGCGGGTCGAGGGTGGTCCCCCAGACGACCTCGTAGACCTGGCGGAGCTGGGCGATCGTGAACGGCTCCGGGCAGAACGCCGCTGCCAGCGGCGTGTACTCGAGCTTGGACCGGGCGCGTTCCACGCCGTCGGCCAGGATCCGCCAGTGGTCGAACGCGAGCCCGGACGGCGGCCCGGCCAGGATGTCGTCGGTCGGCGTCCAGCACGCGGCGGCGGCGTCGGACCCGGCGTGCGGTAGCGGCAGCCGCGGGGCCAGGGCCAGGTAGGCGACCGTGACCACCCGCATTCTGGGGTCCCGGCCCGGGTCGCCGTAGCTTGCCAGCTGCTCCAGGTGCACCGAGTCAGCGGCGAGGCCGGTTTCCTCGGCCAGCTCGCGGGCCGCGGCCTGGCCGAGCCCTTCCGACGGGCGGACGAAACCGCCAGGCAGTGCTAGCTGCCCGGCGAACGGGGACTCCCCGCGGGTGACTGTCAGAACAGCAAGCCGGCCGTCCCGGATCGTGAGCACCACCAGGTCAGCGGTGACGGCTACAGCCGGGTAGACCCGCGGGTCGTAACCTTCCACGGCCAACACCCTACCCATTAATCGTCTGGTTGACGAGAAACGGCATCGCTTGTTATCGTCATGTAGACGATAAAAGGAGGTGGCCGAAGTGGCGGACATCAGGTCGTACGTGGTGGCGCGGCATCTGCGCGGCGCTCCCACGCTGCACGTACGGCACGTGCGCGGCAGCAAGCTGATCCACGACGGCACGGGGCTTTCGTTCTTCTTCCAGCCGCTGTCAGCGGTGCTCTCCGAGGTGCCGGTAGACGATCGCGAGCTCCCGCTGCTGTTCCATGCACGCACCGCCGATTTCCAGGACCTGACAGTCCAGGCGAGCGCGACGTTCCGGGTGACTGACCCGGCGACAGCCTGCGCCAGGATCGATTTCTCGCTGGATCCGCGCACGGGGCGGTGGCGCGGGACTCCGCTGGAGCAGATCGCCGGGCTGCTGACCGAGACCGCGCAGCAGCAAGTTCTGGCCATGATCGCGGCCAGCTCTCTGGCCAGCGTGCTCGGTGACGGTGCCGGGCAGATCCGGGACCGGATCATGGGCGGCCTCGCAGCCGACCAGCGGCTGGCCGAGACCGGGATCGCGGTCATCGGCGTACGGGTCGTCGCCGTCCGGCCGGAGCCGGACGTGGAGAAGGCGCTCGGAACCCCGGCCCGGGAGCTGATGCAGCAGGATGCCGACCGGGCGACCTACGAGCGGCGGGCCCGGGCGGTTGAGCGCGAGCGGGCCATTGCCGAGAACGAGCTGCAGAACCAGATCGAGCTGGCCCGCCGGGAGGAGCAGCTCGTAGCCCAGCGGGGAGCCAGGCTGGCCGCTGCTCCGGCTGCGGCCCCGGACGGCCAGCCGGAGCCACCGGCTGCCCGTCCGGCGGCCGCCGCGCCCGTGGTTGGCGGATCAGCCGTTGGCGGACCAGCGTCTGGCGGATCAGCGTCTGGCGGATCAGTGGCGCGCCGATCATGAGCCTGCGGCCGCGGGCTGTGGTCGTGCACCGCCGTACCGAGCTGCAGGAACTGCTGCGTCATCACGGCACAGCCGGGCAGGCAGCGTTCTTCCTAAAATCACGGGGCCGGAGCCTCGACGAAGTGACAGAGCGCGACCAGGCGGTACGGGCAGCGATCACCGCGGTCACCTCGGTGATTCCGGCTGACTGGCGGCGCGGCCTGGTCGAGCGGGCTGACCTGCCCATCCGGCGAAGGCCGCGCGAGCGCTGCTGGCCGCCGCGGCCCGGCCGGGCGCCGCTGAGGCCGCGCAGCAGCTCAGCATGGTCCAGGCGGTGACCGACGACGGTCAGCAGCTCACCGCGCTCAACGAGATCTATGTAGGCCAGACCAGCCACCAGACCGCGCGGTACACGCTCGGCCTCCCTGGCCCGCGGAGCGAGCCACAGGCCTCATCGGGGCTGATCGTCTCCACCGGCACCGGAGCCACCGGGTGGTGCCGGTCGGCCTGGCTGGAGCGCAAGAGCACGCTCCGCCTTCCGGCGCCGACCGAGCGGCGGCTTGCCTGGTTTGTCCGCGAGGCCTGGCCGTCGCCTGCGACCCGCACCGCCTGCACCGAAGGTGAACTTCAGGCCGCGCAGGCGCTCGTGCTCAGTGCTGAGTCCGACCAACTGGTCGTCTTCGGGGACGGCGTCGAATCCGACGCGATCTCCCTCGCCTGGGGTCAGTCAGCCCGCTTCCGCCTGGCCAGCCGCACGCTCGCGCTGTTCGGCTGAGGAACGTCGCCGCGCAGGTCGGAGGCAGGTAGCCGTAACCGTTGGTGCGCGATGCGCGCGACCCGTAATGTGTGCACAGTCCCTCCCCG
>Ga0335074_10003001_pt1 | contig 22991 bp, 20 predicted proteins | sample Lox_Sample_23_FD_206715 | JGI IMG/M metagenome (GOLD analysis project Ga0335074, IMG submission 206715) | Soil microbial communities from Loxahatchee National Wildlife Refuge, Florida, United States - Lox_Sample_2.3 | ecosystem: Environmental > Terrestrial > Soil > Wetlands | place: USA...
TCGTATCTATTCCCCGTATTTTCCGTCTAAATGCTGTTTCGTAAGTAGCGGCCCACAGGCGCTGGAGCGGCCGAGCCTCGCGGGGGGGTGTGGCCGCGGCCCGAAAATGATGAGCGTGCCCGGCGGCGCTTCACTATCCTGGCCAGGTGCCTATGCCCGGCTGCAGCTGCGTGAGCAGGCTGCGAACGAAGGCGACAACGCCAACCCTTGGCGTCCGCCGCTTCCTGAATGCGTCGGAGGAAGCGGCGGGAGACACGGCGCGTACCGTCCCTCCGTCTGTGAGGTAAGTTCCGGCACGCACTGAGTCCTCCTGCCTTGACAGGCCAGGAGGCACGCGATGCCCGAGCCGCATCGCCCGGTACTGACACCGGCAGGTCTCAAGCATCCGAGGGTCCGGGAGTTCCTGGCCGTCAGGCGCCATCCAGCCAGCCGTGGCCTGCCGTACGCGGTGACCCTCGAGGGCACGTGGATGATCCGGCAGGCCCTGGTGGCCGGGGTGAGTCTCCAGGCGGTCTTCGTCTGCCCGGCGCTGCTCCAGGGAGCGGAAGGGCTGGCTCTGGCCAGGAAGGCCGTCGGCCTAGGGGCCGAGGGGTACGAGGTGAGCGAGAGGGTCCTGTCCCGCCTCGCCGACCGGGACGGGCCGGACGGCATCGCTGCCCTGGGCCGGGCCCGCACGCGAACACTCGGCGATATCCGCGTCGGCCCCCGCACACGGGTGATGGTCGCCGACGGCTGGGATCTCCCGGGCAACCTCGGAACGCTGATCCGGTGCGCCGACGCGGCCGGGGCCTCGGGGGTACTGGTCGTCGAGCAGGGATTCGGACTGAGCCACCCGCTTGTCCTCAAGGCAAGTATGGGCGCCGCGCTGGCCATCCCCGTCGTCGCCGTCGACCGACCGGCCGCACGACGGTGGCTGCGGGAGCGCGGCTTGCGCATCGTCGCCGCCGATCCCGCCGGGAGCCGTTCTTACCGGGACGTTGACTACCGGGGCCCGCTGGCCATTGTCGTCGGAAGCGAACGCCGCGGCCTGGCCGGGGAGTGGCTGGCCGCTGCCGACAGCATCGCGGCCATCCCGATGCTTGGTATCTGCGACTCGCTCAATGCGGCGGTCGCCGGAGCCCTCCTGCTCTACGAGGCGCTAGCGCAGGACAGCCATGAGCCCAGGTAACAGAGCCATGAGCCTAGATAACGCGGCCTTCGAAGGGAGGATGAATCGTTCGACGGCGTTGGCGAAGCCCTCCTCGGTGTTGGAAGTGGTGACGCGCCGGGCTGCGCGCTGCACCTCGAGGCTGGCGTTGCCCATCGCGATGCTCAGCCCGGAGTGGGCGAACATCAGGACGTCGTTGGGCATGTCGCCGATGGTGGCGATGGCCTCGGGGGGGATCGCATACGTGGCGGACAGGTAGCGGGCGACCGCGCCCTTGTTGGCGTCCGGATGGGTGACGTCCAGGTAGTAGGGCTGGGACCGCGCCGCGGTCACGTGGTCGCCGAACTGGTCGTGGGCTGCGGCTGACGCGCGTGCGACCGCGTCGAGGTCGTCGCTGACGCCGACCAGCTTCGCAACGTCGCTGGTCAGGCCGTCCAGGCTGGTCATGACCTTGGGCTCGAACTGGACCGTCGCGGTTTCCCTGGCCACGTGCGAGCCGTGCGGATCGGGGACGTACCAGTCCGCGCCGCGGTAGACCCAGGTGTCCAGGCCGAACGACCGGTTCAGCTCGGCCACGGGCACCACGAGCTCCTCGGGGATGACGCGCTGCTCAATCACCGACATGTCCGGGTTGACCAGAATCCCGCCGTTGAACGCGGCGATGGGGGTGGTGAGGTCAAGCGGCTTGATGAGCATCGACATGCCCCTGGGCGGGCGGCCGCTGGTGATCGCGAACAGAATGCCCGCCTCGCCCAGCCGACGCACGGCCTTGACCGCGCGGTCGGTCAGGACCTTGTCCGGGGTCACCAGCGTGCCGTCGACATCGGCCAGGAAAAGCCGGATGGCGCTGTCCATGGGTTCCTCCTGGCTAGCGGGATTAGCACGCACCACGATCCGTTCGGCATAAGAATTATGGTCCTGGCGGTCAGGAGAGCGCGCCCGGGGCTGGCCGCGTGCCCGGCCGAACCAGGCCGGTCTCGTAGGCGAGCACTACCACCTGAACCCGGTCGCGGAGGCCGAGCTTGGCCAGGATCCGGCCGACGTGAGACTTCACCGTCGCCTCCGACACGTACAAGCTGGCGGCGATCTCGGCATTCGACAGGCCGTGGGCCACGGCGACCAGGACTTCGCGCTCGCGATCGGTCAGCGCCGACAGCTGTGGGTACTGCTGCTCCCGCTGAGCCGGGGACAGCGGCAGGACCTGGGAGTACTCCTCGAGCAGACGGCGAGTGACCCGGGGGGAAACCACCGCGTCGCCGGCGGCGACCGTCCTGATCGCGGCCACGAGCTCGGCCGGGCGCACGTCTTTGAGCAGGAAGCCGCTGGCGCCCGCCCGCAGCGCGCCGAAGGCGTATTCATCCAGGTCGAATGTTGTCAGGACGAGCACCCGCACGCTCGCGTCGGCGGCAATGATGCGCCGGGTCGCCTCGATGCCGTCGGTACCCGGCATCCGGATATCCATCAGTACGACGTCCGGCGTGTGGCGGCGAGCCAGGTCGATGGCCTCCTCGCCGTCACCCGCCTCGGCGACCACGGCCAGGTCCCCCTCTGCCTCGAGGATCATCCGGAAGCCGCGCCGCAGCAACGGCTGGTCGTCGGCGAGCAGCACGCAGACGCTCATGCGCGTGCTACTCCGGGCCGGAGAATTGCCTTCACCAGCCAGCCGCCGCCTGGGGCCGGGCCCGCCGACAGCGAGCCGCGGTGAAGGGCGGCCCGCTCGCGCATGCCGTCGATGCCGTGACCCGGGGCATGCGGAGCAGCCGACGTGCCATCGTCTGCCACCGTGATCTGTACCTCCGGCTCGTCGTAGCCGATCGTGACCGAGGCGTGCCTGGCCGCCGCGTGGCGGAGCGTGTTGGTCAGTGCCTCCTGGACGATGCGGTAGGCGGTCAGCTCGGCAGCTGCCCCGAGCGGGAACGGCGAGCCCTCGACGGCGATGCGGACGTCAAGGCCGGTGGCGCTGATCCGGTCCACCAGCGCGCCCAGCTGGCCGACGCCGGGCTGCGGCGACTGGGGGGCGTGGCCGCCGGGCGGTTCGTCGGTCCGCAGCACGCCAAGCATGGCCCGCATGTCCTGCAGCGCGTGGCGGCCGACCTCGGAGACTTCGGCCATCGCGTCCGCGCCCTGGCCCGGGTCGGCCCGGCTGACCAGCGCCGCCGCATCGGCCAGGGTGATCACCACCGACAGGCTGTGCGAGACGATGTCGTGCAGTTCCCTGGCGATCCTGGTCCGCTCGGCGGCGGTCGCGATCGTGGCCTGCTGGTCACGCTCGATCTCCAGCCGCCTGGCACGCTCGTCCATCCAGGCCAGGTACCGGCTGCCCGAGGCGGCGGTCATCCCGGCGAACAGCGCGGCCACCACGGTGGCGGTCAGGAACAGCAGCGAGCGCGGCAGCGTCCCGGCCGGCTCCCACTTGACCGCGGCCATAACGGCGCCGACCTCAAGCACCCCCGCGCCGAGCAGGGCCCTGATCCGGGACTGGTGGGCCGCCACGGTGTACAGCGCGGCCAGGAGGGCCACGTCGCCAAGGAGCGGGAAGCCCAGCAACCACTGGGCGAACCCGATGGCGCAGGCCACCGCGAACACCGCGGCCGGCCAGATCCGGCGGGCGGCAATCACGCCGATCAGCGCGACCTGCACCAGCCCCGCGCGCAGGCCGGCGAAGGGTGACTGGGCCAGCCATTCCGTGCATACAGCGAGGAGCACGGCCGCGACCAGCGCGTCGATGGCCAGCGGGTGCGCGTGCGCCACGCGCCGACCCTGAGCGAACAGGCTGCGGGTGATCTCGTCCGGGGGCTGGAGTCCTGGAGAAAGCTCGGTGGTGATGCCCATGTGCGTCCTTCGTCGTCACTTACCGGCAGCGTACGACCTGAGGATGAGACGTGGCGGCGGGATTTCGTCCTGTCGGCTATCCCGCGGGCGAGCCCGGACCGCATACCTTCGGGTTACCACACCGGCGCCTGGAGGGACGATCTTGCCTGCTCAGCTACCGCCGTCGGTTGACCGCGCGCTGAACCTCGTGCGGGTGGACTTCGCGCCCGCCCACCGGCAGCCGTCGGGCCTGCGGGTGATTGTGGCGCTGGTTCTTTCCCTGGCCGGCTCGCTGGCCGCGGACGCGCTGCTGGTGAAGATCGGCACCACGGTGTTCCCGTCGACCAGGGGGTTCGTTCACTTCCAGTTCTCCGACTATGCCAAGCTGACGGTCATCGGGGTGGTGATCGCCTGCCTGGCCTGGCCGATCGTGACCAGGATCAGCTCGGCGCCGCGCTGGCTGTTCTTCCGGATGGCAATCGCGGTCACCTTGGTGCTCTGGCTGCCTGATCTCTATATCTTCATGCGGGGTGAGCCTGGCCGGGCAGTCGCCGTGCTGGCCTTGATGCACCTGGCCATCGCCTTGGTTACGTATAACATCATGGTTCATGTTGCGAAGGTGAAGCCGGCCACCCGCGGTCCCGCTCACGCGTACGGCTCCGCCCGCCCCTCCGCGGCTGATCCCTACGACCCATATCGTTACATCAGACGCGGGAGCTGAGGTACATGCCCAGCCACAGAAGGGGGTTCTTCCCCGAACCCGTTGCCGCCAAGGTGCCGGAGATCACCTTCCTGTTCTGGGTGATCAAGATCCTCACCACGGCGGGCGGCGAAGCCACGTCGGATTACCTGGCCCTGGACCTGGGCAGCCGGCTCGAGGCCGGCTGTATCGAGGCCGGTATCTTCGTGGTCGCCCTGGTGTGGCAATTCCGGACCAGGCGCTACGTCGCCGTGGCCTACTGGCTGCTGGCCTACGCCATCGCGATCTTCGGCACCGGCGTGGCCGATGCCATGCACCTGTTCATTGGCATCCCCTACGCCGGCACCACGGCCTTCTGGGCCGTGGTACTCGCCGTCGTCTTCTGGCTGTGGTACCGAAGCGAGCGCACGCTGTCGATCCACAGCATCTACACCCAGCGGCGGGAGATCTACTACTGGTGTGTGGTGTTCGCCACGTTCGCGCTCGGCACCGCCCTCGGGGACCTCGTCGCCACGCCGTTGCACCTGGGCTACCTCGCCTCGGGGATCCTGTTCTTCGTCGTCATCTTGATCCCGGCGGCGGCCTGGTCGTGGTTCCGGCTCAACGCGGTCGTCGCATTCTGGTTCGCCTATGTGGTCACCCGGCCGCTGGGCGCCTCCTTCGCCGACTACTTCAGCAAGCCGCACTCGATCAGCGGCGCCAACTTCGGTGACGGCCCGGTGGCCCTCATCACCACGATCATCGTGGCGATCCTGGTCGGCTACCTGGCCGTGACCCGAAACGACATCCAGCGACCTGCGGAGAAGGAACAGGGTCGCATCGCGACGGTTAGCGATGACGTGGTGGGTAGGTAACTACCCATGATCAGGATTAGGCGCTGGGTACTGGCCAAGCAGCGGAAGGTTGTCTGGTCTGAGCCGCAGTTGCCACCATATGTGAAGCTAAACCCGAACAGCCCGGCCGGCTCCGGCTCCCAGCTGGTCCAGCCCGGCGACATCTCGATGGGCGCCGTGATCGAGGAGTTCCTCAGAGAGGATCTCGACGAGGACGAGCCGGACCTGACCTGACCTCACCGGGTGCGGCGGACTAGGCTAGCTGCGCCCGGATCGCGTCGAGGGCCGACCTGATGTTCTCGACCGAGTTGGCGTAGGAGAACCGGAGGAAGCCCTCGCCGTACGGGCCGAACGCGGTACCGGACAGGGCGGCCACCCCGGCGTCCTGAAGCAGCTTGGCCTGCAGTTCCGCCGACGTCAGGCCGGTCTGCGTGATGTTCGGGAACACGTAGAAGGCGCCCTGCGGCTCCAGGCAGCTGATGCCGGGCATGTCGTTCAGGCCCGCGACGATGATGTCCCGGCGGCGGCGGAACTCCGCCACCATCTCGTCGACGGGCTGCCACGGGCCCTCCAGGGCCGCGATCGCCGCGTACTGGCTGAATGCGGACGTGCAGGACACCGAGTTGATGGCAAGACGGGTGACCGGCTCGACCAGGGCGGGCGGGAAGACGCCGAAGCCGAGCCGCCAGCCGGTCATGGCGAACGTCTTGGACCAGCCGTCGAGCAGGATCGTGCGGTCGGCCATGCCGTCTATGTCGAGGACGCTAGAGTGATCCGCGCCGTAGCGGATGGCCCAATACACCTCGTCGGTGAGTACGATCAGGTTGTTCCGCTGCGCGATCTCCGCGATCGCCTCGCAGTCCTCGCGGGTCAGCGCGCTGCCGCACGGGTTGTGCGGCGAGTTGATGATGAGCAGCCTGGACCGGTCGGTGACCAGCCGGGCGAGCTCGTCGGTGTCGATGCGGAAGCCGTTGCGCTCGCGCAGCGGGACGGGGACGGGCACGGCCCCGGCGAACGAGGTGATCGACTCGTACATCGGGAAGCCAGGGTCGGGGTAGAGGACCTCGTCGCCCTCGTTGGCCAGGGCGAGGATGGTGAAGAACATGATCGGCTTGGCCCCGGGCGTCACCACGACGCGATCCGGCGTGGTCTGCATCCGGCCGGTGCGGTCGAGGAAGGCCGCCACGGCCTCGCGCAGCGCGGGGATGCCGGGCGCGGGCACGTAATGGGTGTGGCCGGCCCGCAGGGCCTCGACCGCGGCGTCGACGATATGGCCCGCGGTGGGGAAGTCGGGCTCGCCGATCTCCAGGTGAATGATCTTGTGGCCGGCGGCCTCCATGGCCTTGGCCCGGGCGAGGACTTCGAAGGCCGACTCGGTGCCGAGCCGGGACATGCGGTCTGCCAGCCGAAAGTCTGTCATGGCCCTGATGATAAGTCTGCGTCGCTTTGGTGATAAGAGTCGGGAGTGTCCTCGTAGCGATCTTGCTACGTGCCCTGGGACACGTCACGCTGGAGTTCGCGGAGCACAAGGAGGTGCGGGAATGTCGGATGGGCCCCTGGCGCGGTCGGGCGGTGGGCTAGACGCGGAGCGACTGTACGCGGCCGCGGAGGCTGATTTCGCACGGTACGAGGTGGTCAAGGACCTGATCGACGAGTGCATCGACCTGTCCCTGAACTACCGGCAGAGCGGGCATCCCGGCGGATCCCGGTCCAAGGTGCACATGCTGGTCTCGCTGCTGCTGTCCGGAGCCATGCGCTGGGACCTGCTGCGCCCGTGGCGCCGGTTCGGCGACCGCTTCGTGTTGTCGGCGGGCCACACGGTGCCCTTGGTGTATGCCACGCTCGCCGTGCTCAACGAGGCGGTCCGGGCCAGGTACGAACGCTCAGGGGACGATTCTTTCGCGTTCCCCGACGAGGGCCGGTGGGCGCTGACCTGGGAGTGGCTGCTGCGGCTGCGCCGGAACGGCGGGCTGCCCGGGCACGCGGAGATGGAGGGCAGGACGCTGTTCCTGAAGTTCAACACCGGACCCTCCGGGCATGGGATGCCCCCGGCGGCGGGCGAGGCGCTGGCGCTTCGGCTGGCCGGTGCGGGCGAGGTGAAGGTGTTCGTGTTCGAGGGTGAGGGCGGGCTCACTCCCGGCTCGGCGCACGAGACCAAGAACACCGCGTGGGGTCTGGGCCTGGACAACCTGGTCTTCCTGATCGACTGGAACGACTTCGGCATCGACCCGCGGCCGGCCTCAAGCGTAGTGGCGGGCACGCCGGTGGACTGGTTCGCGCCCTACGGGTGGCGGGTTACCGGCACCGAGCACGGGATGGAGTGGGGGCCGGTCACCCGCACGATGCTCTCGGCGGCGTGCGACGCTGCCTCCGGGGATGCGCCCACCATGGCATGGTTCGTCACGCAAAAGGGTCGCGGCTACGGCAAGGTCGACGCGGCCAGTCACGGCACGCCGTTCCCGATGAACGCCTCCCAGTTCTGGGAGGTCCGCAAGCGTTTCATGGACCGGTACGGCGTTACCTACGAGGGCGTGGACTCCCCCGCCCCGGCCGGCCCCGAGGCCGTGCAGGCGCAGGCGGCCGCGAACCTGGGCATCGCGATGAGCGTGTTGCGCCGCGACGAGGACCTGGTGACCTGGCTGTCGGACCGGCTGCTTGCCATCGCCTCTACCGTGCCCTCCGAGATCGAGGGATTCCGGCTCGGCCGGCCCGAGGTCTTCTCCGACCGGCGGATCTTCGACGTGTCCTCGTATCCGGACGGCATGTGGAAGAAGCCGGGCGAGAAGGCGCCGAACCGGGCCGGGCTGGCCGCCTGGGGCGCCTACGTGAACACGCTCGCGCTGCGCGACTACGGCCGTCCGCTGTTCGTCGCGGCCTCCGCCGACCTGGCCGAATCGACCAACATCGCGGGGTTCGGGCAGGACTACGACGGGTCGCCTGGCACCGGCTGGTACGAGCGGTCTTCGAACCCGTACGGGGCGCTGCTGCCGACCGAGATTACCGAGTTCACCAACGCCGGCATGATGGCCGGGCTGGCCACGGTGAACCTTTCCCGTGATCCCTTCGCGGAGTTCGACGGGTTCTGGGGGGCATGCTCGACCTACGGGTCGTTCTCGTACCTGAAGTACGGGCCGATGCGGCTGTTCAGCCAGCTGGCCCAGGACAGTGAGCTGAAGGTCGGCAAGCTGCTGTGGATCGCGGGCCACTCCGGGCCGGAGACGGCCGAGGACTCCCGCACGCACTTCGGCATCTTCTCCATCGGCGTCACCCAACTGTTCCCCGAAGGGCATGTGATCGACCTGCACCCGTGGGAGTACAACGAGGTGCCGGTCATGTTGGGCGAGGCATTCGGGCTCGACGTGCCGATCGTCGCACTGCACCTGACCCGCCCGCCGGTGGAGATCCCCGACCGGGAGGCGCTGGGAATCCCGTCCCACCTGGCCGCGGCGCGCGGCGCCTACGTGCTTCGCGAGTACCAGCCCGGGCTACCGCGCGGCGGAACCGTCTACGTCCGCGGCACGATGCCGATCCGGAACGTGGTCAACGTGTTGCCGTTGCTGTCTGAGCGGGGGATCAACGTGAAGATCGTGGCGGCGCTTAGCCCGCAGCTGTTCGCCCGGCAGCCCGCTTCGTACCGGGACTCGGTGGCCGGGCCGGCGGACCGGCTTGACGCCATGGTAATCACCAACGGGGCGTTCAAGCTGATGCGAGAGTGGGCCGACGGCCCGCTGGCCCGTGAGTACTCGCTGTCCTCAGACTGGGACGACCGGTGGCGAACCGGTGGCTCGGTGGCCGAGGTCATCGAGGAGGCTCACCTCGACGAGGCGCACATCCTGACCGCACTTGAGCGGTTCGCCGCCGAGCGTCCCGACCGGCTGCGCCGGCTCAGGGAACTGGTGGCTGGGATCGCGCAGGCCTGAGGCTCGCTTGCGCCGGTTTGAGGGCGCCCGCGCAAGCGGTCGGCCACACTCGGACGCACGCTCCCCCGCTGGCGCCGCTGGCAGTGCCGGTGAGGGACACCGCGGTCGCGATCATGCCTACGGCGATCAGCACCCACAACACCGCCATGGCGTGCGCTAGGCGCGTACAAGCGGCCGTGGGCCCGCGCGCGTTGCTGGCACTTGCCTGCATCTGTTCCCGTGCTGGCATCGCCTCGCCGGAGGCGAGCCGGGTGAACGTGGCCAGTCGCCCGGCCAGTTCGGGGTCGGATCCGGCGAGCCTGTTTTCTATGCGGCTCAGGGCCTCCTGCTCCCGCGCGCTGAGGCTCATCACGGCCACCTCCATCGTCTTGCCGTGACTTCGAGTCCTCCGGCGGCAATATCGTCGCCCAATGGCTCGTAAGGCGTGCTGTCTGTCTTGCGAATGTCGAGCAGAGGCTTATATCGTACCACGATATATTTTACTGAACGTACCGTGGAATCATGACTCTGGTCACCCTGCGCGTGGGCCGGGCGGGTACGGCCTAAACGTCCAGCACGAAGCGCGCGGCCGGGCTCAGGTCGGCGAGGGTCTCCTGGCGGATGTACTTCTTCTGGTCCAGTTGCTGACCGTTGCCGCGGCGGGTGAAGTAGGAGTGCAGCCCGCGGCGCGGCTGGTCGCTGCGATTGGCGGTGCCGCCGTGCCACAGGTGGCTGTTGAAGACGAAGACGGTGCCTGCCGGGCCGGTGACAAGCACCTCATCGGGGTGCGGGGCGGCCGGGTCAGCCAGCGCCAGGCGAGGCACGGTGCCGAACCGGTGCGAGCCTGGTACCACCCTGGTGGCGCCGTTGCCGGCGGTGAAGTCGTCAAGCAGCCAGATCGAGTTGCAGACCTGATAGCCGCCGGGCTCAACCGGGCCGCCCCAGTCGGTGTGCAGGTTCTGGTGGCCCTCGCCGGGCAGCGCGGCCCGGAAGTTCAGCGAGGACAGCTTGAAGTCACCAAGCACGTGGGCCATGCAGGCCAGCACCCTGGGATCGGTGAAGGCCGGCCAGAACATCTCGCCCTTGTTGACCAGGTCGGCCAGCCGGCTGGTGCCCGCCTCCTGGTGGACCTCGAGCCCGGCCTTGTCGCCCTCGGCGGCCAGCAGCTCGTCCACCCGGGTCCGGATCGCCTCCAGCTGCGCACCGGACAGGACGCCGGGCAGCGGCGCATAGCCGTCACGGTCGAGCCGTTCGGCGGTCTGCGCGTCCAGGCTAGCCTCGGTGACACCCAGATCGGCCAGCGCGCTCGCCATGTCCATTGCTGCCTCCCGCAGACGTTGAATCCAGCTTAGGTGCGGCAGCCGCTGATCCCCCCGAGATTCCCCCCACCCCCCGGCGGAACACCCCAGCCGCGGAGCGACTGTATACCCACCGGCCGAATTGCGGGGAGGGATCGCAATGACCACGCTGACCATGAATGACACAAGGTGCGCGGCGCTGTTCGCTTCGGAACTGCAGCGATCGGACGCGCCGACCGGCAAAGCGGTGGCCGAAACCGTGTGGCGGACCATACGGCAGTTCGGCGTCCGCGGCTGCGAGGGCCGGATGGCCCAGGAGTTCGGTGACCATCCGGAGGCCGCAGTGGACCGGATGCGATGGGTCCGCCAACTGGTCGGCGAGATGCCGGCCGGCCGCGCCGAACCGGCCACGCTCGACACCCGGCGGGCGGCCTGACCACGCCCGGCCGGTGGCTCCTGGTGATCAGCGGGTCAGGGCGCTGGCGGCGGCTTTCGCGTAGAGTTCGGCGGCGCGCCAGCAGTACCAGGCCAGGACCGACCGGTACGGGCGGTACAGGTCGCCGAGCGGCTGGAGTTCTCGAGCAGTCGGCGTGGGGATCTCCCAGGCCAGGCCGTAACCACGCCGGATGCCAAGGTCGCCGACCGGCCAGACGTCGATGCGGCGCAGCTGGAACAGCAGGAACATCTCGGCCGTCCAGGTGCCAATGCCGCGGACGGTCGACAGGCGGGCGATGATTTCCTGGTCGCTCTGCCGGGCCAGGCCACGGGGAGACAAGACGACCGTTCCGTCCAGCAGCTTGGCCGCCAAGTCCCGCAGGGAGGCAACCTTCGCCTTCGACAAGCCGACCGTACGGAGCGTCTCGTCGGAGAGCGCGAGCAGCGGTTCCGGCTCCACGTCGCCGCCGAGCGCGGCGATCAGCCGGCCGTGGATGGCCGCCGCCGCGGCCCCGGCCAGCTGCTGGTAGACGATGGCCCTGACCAGGGTGGCAAAGTGCGACTCCAGCGGGCGGCTCAGCCGAGGCGGACCGGTCTGCGCAAGCAGCCGGGCGATGACGGGATCCCGCTCGGCCAGGATGCGAGCCGCCGCCGCGAAGCTCACCTTCGGCTGGCGCCGGTCGTCAGAACTCGCAGTCATGGGTCTAGTCTCGCGCGGTCAGCCCCCCAGGTTGCACAGGTGGGAGGTGGCCGGCTGGGATGGGACCATGCCCGATAACCCGATGATCACACATCCGCTGCTGCGGCTCGGCCGACTTTCTCTGGGGCCGGGGCTGCGCGGGCTGACGCCAGGCTCGAAGGAGTCGGGCCTGTTGGCGACGGCGGCGGTGACCGTGCCCGATTCGCCGACCAGCCAGTCCTACGCGTGGGATGTGGCCTGGGCGGACGCCGCCCGTGAAGCTGGTCAGCTCGGCGCTGAGCCGGCCACGGCCCAGGCGCTTGAGCGCGGTGCCGGGGCCGCTGCCACGGGTGGCGCCCGGGTGGTGGTCGCGGCGCACGGCGAGGTCGCGCTGAGCTGGTCGCCCCTATCTGGCGTCGACGCGAACTGGGTGCGAGTCGGGCCGCTCCCGCACCTGCTGGAGGTGGCGGACGATGCGGCACGGCGTCCGGCCTACGTGGTGGTGCTGGCCGACCGGGATGGAACCGACATCATCGCGCACGGCGCGGGCGATCAGGCTCAGGCCCGGCGGTTCGAGGTCGGCGATCGTCCCGGTCTGCAACCCGATCCTCACCCGGGCCGACCACCCGCTCAGCCTCATGGCGAGCGGCACCTGACGGACAGGGAACCGGAAAGCGGTGGCCAGCGCAACGACGAGTTCATCGCCGCGCGGCTGGCCGAGGCCGCGAACAGCGTGGACGCACATGTCGTCCTCGGCGCGGGTGATCAGCACATCCTCGATGCCGTCGCGGCCTACCTACCCGAGACCATCGGGCCGGTGACGGCCATCGTCGGCGGACGCGCGGCCGACGGGCGCGACGATCACCTCGGTGCGGCGATCAAGGTCGCGCTTGCCGGCATCACAAGCGCGGCGATCGGCGCGGTCGGGGACCTCGTGGCCTCGCTGGCCGACGGACCGGACCCAGCCGCCGTGCGAGGCATCAAGGCCGTCGCGGAGCAGTTGGCCGAGCAGCAGGTCGCCGTGCTGCTGGTGGCGGCCGACCTGGCCCGCGACGCCGATGCGGACTCGAATTACCGCATCGGCAGCCGTCCGGCCGAGTTCCTGGTCGGCGAGTCCGATATCGGCGTAGAGGTTCCGCTGGAGGACGGCCTGGTGTGGTCCGCGGTACACCAGGACGCGATCGTGGTCCAGTTGCCGGACCGCCTCGGCCCTCTGGGCGGTGAGGCTGTGGCCGCGCTGCTGCGCCGCGGGGTGGCCGGATGACATCCGGGCGGAAGCCTGAGGGTGATGGCCTGAAGCTCGACACCAGCGTGCCCCACATCGCGCGGGTATATGACTACTGGCTCGGCGGCAAGGACAACTTCGCGGCCGACCGGGCCGTCGCCGAGCAGGTCATCGCCACGTTCCCTGATGTGCTTGTCATCGCCCGCGCGCAGCGTGCGTTCCTGGGCCGGGTTGTGTACTACCTGGCCGCCGAGGCCGGCATCCGGCAGTTCCTTGACATCGGGACTGGCCTGCCCGCGGCCAACAACACCCACGAGGTCGCGCAGCAGGTGACACCTTCGGCGCGCGTGGTGTATGTCGATAACGACCCGATCGTGCTCGTGCACGCCCGCGCGCTGCTGGCCAGCGGGCCCGAGGGCGAGACCGCCTACATCGACGCCGACGTCCGTGACACGGACACGATCCGGACCGAGGCGGCCAAGCTCCTGGATTTCAGCCAGCCGGTCGCGGTCATGCTGCTTGGGGTGCTGCACTGCATCCCCGACGAGGATGACCCGGGCGGGATTGCGGCCCGGTTGCTCGACCTCGTGTCGCCGGGCAGCTACCTGGCCATCGTGCACCCGGCCAGCGACGTTGCCAGGGACAAGATGGAACAGGCCATGGGGGACTACAACGAGCACGCGGAATTGGCGCTCAGGGCACGCAGCCACGCCGAGATCAGCCGGTTTTTCCACGGGCTGGACATGGTAGAGCCCGGCCTGGTGCAAATTCACCGGTGGCGGCCCGGACCGGACGACGTGAGCCAGGGTCGTGACCTGGCTGCCTACGGCGGGCTGGGACACAAACCGTAATACGCCACAAGGCGCTTCGTTATCTCCCCCACGATAACCGCAAGGTCACCGGCGGCCTCCGCCGTCTGAACGGCACAGTCCCGCGCTCGGGCCCGAGCTGAAAGACCGCGACGACCACGCGATCATCAGCATCTGCAGAAGGGCATCGTCCAGTACTACCTGCTGGCCGGCGACGTCTGGCAGCCCGGCCAGCTGGAATCGGTCGCGAGGACCGAGTGGCTTAACTTCCGCCATAGGCGCCGTCCTGCCCAGAATGACCGCGGCACCTCCCCAGGTTGGCGAATCCATGTGCTTAGTGTTGTATACCAATAGATGTTTTGTGGGCAGGCGGGCCGATAACTGACACCGGTACTACAGTCCGGGTTTCGTTACCTGAGGGCGTGGTGATCCCGGCGTGTCTGCTTGATCATGGAACGGCCACCCAGATGATCATGTGGTGTGACTCAGCAAGATCAGCAGGTGGCTGTTCGGCCGTAGCAGAGGACCGGGCCTGGCTGGAGAAGCTTCTGGGTGACCTGCGGGGCGGCTCGCCCCGGTGTTCGCGCAGGCCAGGTCGCGGTTGACGGCGTTCGCCTACGTGGGCGCGCTGCTGGCGAAGCCTGGGGACCGCGGGTCGTGCTAGCCGCTTGAGATTTGATGATCTCCAAAAGTTTGGTCTTGCGCTGGCTGTTATGCCGTGGCTGGACCGGGCTGGATGCCCAGGTGGCTGAACAGCTTGGCCATGTCGGTCCGGAGATGTTCGTAGTCCTGGTCGATGGGGGTCAGCCTGGCCGGGACGTGGTCGTGCCGGCGGATCTGCACGCCGGCCAGGATCGGGGCGATGACGTGGTCGTGGAGGGTGAGCAGCGCCGATATGGTCCGGGCGGCCGGGCCGGGCAGATAGTAGCGGCGGGTGCGCCCGGGTTTGGCCACGAGCTGCTTGGCGCGGAGTTTGCGCAGATCGTAAGCGGCCTGGCGGGTGTTGTAGGTGGCGTGAGTCTGCCCGGTCATGGCGTGGACCTTGGTGGTCAGGTCGGCCACGGTGAACCCGCCGGGAGACGGGGCGAGGGCGAGCACCGCCGCCAGCGCGGCGCGGATCCGGGGCTTGTTCACATCGATGCCGCCGACCCGGCTGGCGCCCAGCTGCGCGGGCAGCGGCAGCTGATCCAGCGTGCCGCCGGGCAGGAAGCCGATATCGACGCAGTCCAGCGTGGTGCGAGGGCTGCGTGCCGTACTTGCCGAGACGGCGGCGGGCCCCGGACAAGGTCCGCAAGGCCGGGATGTCCAGCCGGGACCGGGTCCGGTCCAGCATGGCGTTGAACACCCGGTCCATGTGACCGCCGCAGGCAAACAGCAGGTTACGGGAATACTCGGCCTGGTAGACCGAGTAGGCGTAGCTGAAGCGGGTCCGCTGCTGGTCGGCCAGGTCCAGGCCGGAGCACAAGCACGCGGTGTAGATCCACCGGTCGATGACCTGGCCCAGCCGCCCTGCAGCCGCGTCCTGCGACAAGGTGTCTGCGATCTGGGCCAGGCCGTCCGGATCCGTGGTTCCGGTAAAACAGTTCTCGCCGGGGCCCTGGCGACCAGGATCAAGAACACCCCGGGCCCCACCGAATGCGCGCGCAGGTACTCCTCGGCGACCAGGTGCTTGCGTTCGCCCGCGGCGCAGTCGATCACCGGGACGGCGTTGTCGGCAGCCCAGGCCCGCACCCGCCGCGCGAACCGGCCCGCCAGCCGCATCAGGTGGGCGTTGTCCAGCACCGCATCCGCCCCGGCCTCACTGCCCCCGATCAGGCGCCGCCACCAGGTCCGGAACCCGCCCGCCGTGTTCCCCATCGGGTAGTAGGCATTCAGCACGATCCGGTCCACGCAGTCATACCAGCCAGTCAGCAGATCCCGGTACCGCTCAGTGAAGTCATCGGCCACCCGCCGACCGTAGAAGCAACCAGCACCTCATATCAGGACATCACCCGGACTGCCCCCGAAGGGGGCCACTCCTTCCGGGCGAAGTCCCGGACGGAGCGTAGCAACTTGCCGATCCTGCGGGGGCGAGGCGTCAAACGACTCGAGGAGGTGCAGCCTGGCGCGATCTCCTTCCTCGCCGGACTTCCGTTGGATAAGGCCGAGTATGCGCTCGAAGGCAGCCTGGACCTGCCCGCTTGCGAAGTCGCGATCCGCTATGGTCAGCTCGTTGGCGTCCTGCTGTCTCGTTCGACGCGGGCTTCGAAGCACCGGGGTGGCCCGTAGGGGGTGGCGATAACGGCCTCGTGCTTGTCGGCCATCTTCGTAACCGTCGAGCGGTGCCGGTGTGCCAGCGTCTTAAGCGTGTCACGTGTATAGGCAGTTACGCGTACACCCAGAACCGCCCTGGCTCGATGGCTTCGAAGCCGACCGTGTGGTAGGCGCTCAGGCCCGCGGGGGTGGCCTCGCCAGCGCCATCGTGAACCGGCCGCCAGCCCGCCCGCGACCGCGCGTGCCCTCTCGATGCGCAAGATCTCGCAGGATGGTTGTCGACCACACCCGGGCCGTCTCGGCCGTGTCTCTGGAGCATGCCGCCACCAAAGCACAATAAATAAAATCGTGTCAAGCCCCGCAAACAACATGTCGGTCGAAGGAAATGTCATAGGTCGCTGATAAACTCGAACAAGAAGCTGATAAAGATCATGTATCAGCCGGTAAGGCCATCTGCGCCACGTCGCCGCAGGTATCCCGGAGGGAGGTGACGACCAGGTGAGCATCGCCCGGCCCGGGTTCGCCAGCGTCGCGGACGCGCTGGCCATGCTGGACTACACGATGGACTACCTGGCCGCCGCCGACCCGGCTGGGCTGGCGACCCAGGCCCAGGGCGACTGCTTGCTGGCCCTGGAGCGGCTGGACGCCAAGGCCACCGCGGTCCGCGCCGGGCTGCTCGGCGCGTTCGCCGCCGGCCAGGGGTACGGTGCGGACGGGGATTACAGCATCACCGGGTGGCTGATCAACCGGGCCAAGATGACCAAGGGTGCGGCTCGTGCGCAGGTCCGCTGGTCCCGCCGGGCCGCCGCCCACCCGCTGGTGATGGCGGCGCTGGCCGAGGGGGACGTGCTGACCGAATCGGTGGCCAAGCTGGTGTGCGCCTGGAGCGACCGGCTGCCGGCCGGTTGCCGGGACGCCGCCGATGACATCCTGGTCGCCGCGGCCCGGGCCGGGGCCGACCGGGCGGACCTGGCCGCGCTGGCCGCGGAGATCTACACCCGGTCGCTGCCCGACCCGCCCGATGATGGCGGGAACCTGGGCCTGGATTTTGAGGATCGCCGGGTCCGGGTGGAGACCACGTTCGGCGGCGCCGGGATCATCGCCGGCGATCTGACCGCCGAGTGCGCCGCCGTCGTCACCGCGGTCTTGGAATCTCTATCGGCTCCCGCCGATGCCGACGACACCCGGACCAAGGATCAGCGGTTTCATGATGGCCTGTATGAGGCGTTGCGGCGGCTGGTGGCCAGCGGGCTCTTGCCGCAGCGGGCGGGTCAGCCGGTGCGGATCTGGGGGTATTTGACGCTGGCGGAGCTGCGGGCGCTGGATGACGGGTCGGTGCTGGCTGATCAGTGGGTCGGGGAGATGGCCGCCCGGTGGGCGGCCAACCGGGCCGCCGCCTCTGAGGGCGGCGGCGACGGCGGGGCGTGGCTGGAGGGCCCGGCCGCCCGCGCTATGGCTTGTGACGCCACCATCATCCCGGTGGTCACCGGCGATGTGGATCCCGGCGCGCTGGATGACTTGGTCCGGCTGTGCGTCCAACTGGACCGCCACGAGCATCCCGCCTCGGCCCCGGCCGCTCCCAGCCAGGCTGCCGCTGACCCGGCCGTGCCTGACACCGATCCGGCCTGCGACCCCGTAGCGCCTGACGTCCCCGGCCCGGCGGCCCCGGACGGCTCGGTCGCGGTCCCGGACGGCCTGCTGTCGCGGGAGGCGCTGCGCAAGGCGATCATCGGCAAAGCCGTCGACCTGCTGTCCGGCCCCGGCGGGCTGGCGTCTTTCCTGCGTACCCGGCAGCTCGGCGACATCCGGCTGGCCGGGCCCAGCCTGCCGCTGGACATCGGCTGGAGCGCCACCATCCCGCCCGCCATCCGCAACGCGGTCATCCTGCGCGACCGGCGCTGCCGCTGGCCCGGCGGCTGCAACCAGCCAGCCGCCGCCTGCCAGGTCCACCACGTCAAGCACAAGGCCCACGGCGGCCCCACCAGCCTTGCTGACTGCGTGTTGCTCTGCAGTTACCATCACCAGGTCGTGATCCACCGGTGGGGCTGGACATTGGTGCTGAATCCCGACGGCACCACCACCACCTGGAACCCCGACCGCACCAAAATCCTCCACAGTCACAGCCCTCCGGCTCGCGCCGGGTGAGATACTCGCGGCTGGACGGCATCCACCTACTATTCCAGCCGTAGATCGTGATCCTGGGCCGGACGGTCGGATTCCGCCGAGACGCACGAAGTCAGCCGCCCGTTCGCCGCCATGATCACCGACTCTGACACGGCATTCTCGGTCTGCTGCGCTGGTCCCGGTGGCGTCGGCGAGACCAGTACCGCGCGAGGAATCCCGGTATCAGAGCGATGATGGTGAGCTCGATGATCGTGGCTCGTTGCCGGGTATCTACGGCAGGCCGTAGCGCCGACCCGTTGTCGCCACGGATCCGGGACCTGCGCGAGCACCTGTAGCGAGCCAGGGTTCCCGGGGGCGACAGCGGGACCGCGATCGTCTCGAACGGGGCCCTCAGCAGAGCCGGGCCAAGACCATCCGCCGCTGCACCGTCCTGGTGCTCTCCAGCACGTCATCGACCAGCTCAAACGGCAGGTACCGGGTCAGCCCGCCCAGATGACGGGGGGCGAATGGCCCGCGGCGAACGAGATCAAGCACGGCACAGTCATTCAACGGAGCTCCCGCGAAAGATCGAAGGTGATGTCGCAATCCCTCGATCTACAGGAGCTCCGCCCTATTTGCCGGGGCAGCCCACAACCCGTAGCCCGAATGCAACCCGAACGGGTTGACGGCTAACTCTCAGCGCCGCAAAGCGATCTTCGACGACCGCCAGCAAGATCCGGCCACCACCCGCCCCAGGGAACTGATCACCAGGCTCCTGACGATACGGCGCGAATCGTGCGAGCAGCGATTTGAGAGTTTATGTGCTTCGGGCGTGCTCGGTTAGGGCGTCCAGGGCGCCGACGTGCGCTTGCACGTCGGCGCCTCCGGCCAGTGCGCGCTGGGCGACGAACCCGAGGATTATTGACGACAGCAGCTGCGCTACCCCATAGGGATCGGCGCCGGGGTCGAACGTCCCGGCCGCCTGCCAGCGGCGCACCGTGTCGGCGAGCAGTTCGCGCTGGCCGCGGTAGGCGGCGCGGGTGGCCGCCTTAAGTTGCTTGTCGCTCTGGGAGTGACTCCAGCCGTGGATGGCGGCGAGTAGCCGGTCGATGCCGTCGTTCTTGTCCTGGCCGAACTGCACGATGGTGCGCAACATCTGCTCGATGAACTCGGGGAGCGGCGGCGGGTCCGGGTTCTTGATGATCGGGACGAGCTGTCGGCCCATCGCGGCCGTTCCTTCGGTCACCACCGCGTTGATGATCTCGTCCTTGCCCTTGAAGTAGCCGTAGACCGCGCCGGTCGACAGGCCGGAGCGGGTGATGATCATCTCCATCGACACGGCTTCGAGGCCGTGCTCCTGCAGGCAGGCGCGGGCCGCGTCGAGGATCTGCTCGCGGCGGGCCTCGCGGCGCTCTTCGGTGATCTTGGGCATGGCTCGAGGCTATCACAAAAAGAAGGAACGTTCTCTCTTGACATGCGACGGGAGGTATCGGCTACGCTCCGAAAAAGAATATTCCTTCGTTAAGGAGATGCCATGACAGGCGAAGTCCGGGCCAGGAGTCGACGGGCCAGCAGCGCGGTCGCGGCCGACACCGGCACCAGGAGCCCGCGGGCCAGCAGCGCGGTCGCGGCCAGGCGGGAGCCGGCGGGGGTAGCCATCTCGGGCGGGCCGGCGGCTGGTGAGGATCCACGGCGGTGGCTGATCTTGGCCGTCGTGGCCCTGGCCCAGCTCATGGTGGTGCTCGACGCCACGATCGTGAACATCGCCCTGCCCTCGGCGCAGCACACGTTGCACTTCTCCAACATTGAGCGGCAATGGGTGGTCACCGCGTACGCGCTTGCGTTCGGAAGCCTGCTGCTGCTTGGCGGCAGGCTCAGCGACATCATCGGCCGGAAGGCCACGTTCATCGCGGGCCTGATCGGCTTCGCGGGCGCGTCGGCAGTGGGCGGGGCGGCGGGCAGCTTTGGCATGCTCGTGGGGGCCCGCGCCTGCCAGGGCGCATTCGGCGCACTGCTCGCCCCGGCCGCCCTGTCGCTGCTGACGACCACGTTCGAGGGCGCCAGGGACCGGGGCAAGGCGTTCGGAGTATTCGGCGCCATCGCGGGCGCCGGCGGGGCGATCGGCCTGCTGCTCGGCGGGGTGCTGACCCAGTACCTCACCTGGCGGTGGTGCCTGTACGTCAACCTCATCTTCGCCGCGATCGCGTGCGCAGGTGCCGTCGCGCTGCTGCGCCGGCAGTCGGCTGGCCGACGGCCGCGGCTGGACCTGCCCGGCCTGGCGGCCGAGGTCGGCGGCATGTTCTGCATCGTCTACGGCTTCTCCAACGCCGCCAGCGACGGCTGGCACGCGCCAGCCGTCTGGGGCTTCCTGGTGGCCGGCGTGGTGCTGCTCGGCGCGTTCGGCTACCTCGAGACGCGAGCCCGACAGCCGCTGCTGCCGCTGCGGATCGTCCTTGATCGCAACCGGGCCGCCGCCTACCTGTCGATCCTCGTCACCGGGGCCGGAATGTTCGGCATCTTCCTGTTCCTCACCTACTACCTGCAGGAGACCCTCGGCTTCAGCCCGGTCACGGCGGGCGTCGCCTTCCTGCCCATGGCCGGGGCGATCATCGTCAGCGCCAACCTGGCCAACATCGTGCTGCTGCCGCGCATTGGCCCCCGGCGGCTCGTCGCGCCTGGCATGCTCGCCGCCGCGGCCGGGCTGGCCTGGCTGACCCGGATCGGCGTCCACTCCAGCTACGCGGAGGCGGTTCTGCCGCCGCTGCTGCTCACGTCCGTCGGCCTCGGCTTCGTGATGTCGCCGTCGATGAACACCGGCACCGCCGGTGTCGCGCCATCCGACGCGGGCATCGCATCGGCCATGGTCAACACCGGCCAGCAAGTCGGCGGTTCGATCGGCACGTCGCTGCTCAACACCGTGGCCGCCAGTGCCGCCGCCAGCTACCTGGCCAGCCACCTCAGTCCCCGGCTGGTGACCGGCGGCCACCCGGCACCCGCGCTGGTCGAACTCGCCCAGGTGCACAGCTACACGACCGCGTTCTGGTGGGCCGCAGGGATGTTCGCGGCCGGCACGATCCTGGCTGCCACGCTGTTCCGCCGTGGCACCCAATGAGCCCGCAGGACGTTCAGGTCGCGGCCGGGACGGCCCCCGCCTTCGATCCGCTGACCGCGCTCGATGATCTGCTCTCGACGGTCGGCCTGTCCCGGGCGGCGGCCGGCGGCGACGTGTCAATCACCGGCCAGGATCCCATCGTTGCCTCCGTGCACCGCCTTGGCGCCTGCATCGGCATCCCGGTCATGGCCGCCGCCGTGGCGGCCGTCGCCTTCCACCGGCACCGCGGTGGCCCCGGGCAAGACCTCGAGCTCGACCTGCGCCAGGCCATCCACGGCATCAACCCGAGCGCATTCTGGCACCCCACCCTCAACGGGGCGCCGGCCCCGCATCCGCTGGTGATCGACAATCCGTTCCTCCTCACTCCGTACCGCGCGGCGGACGGCCGCTGGGTCATGGCGTCTGGCGTCTACCCGCACCTGGCCGCCAAGTGGTGCCGGTTCCTTGACGTGCCGCCCGACGCGGCCAAGGTCGCCGCGGCCATCGGCCGACGGGATGCGTTCGAGCTGGAACAGGCCGCCAGCGCGGCGGGCCTGCCCGCGTGCGTGATACGCGAGCCGCTGGAATGGCTGGCTCACCCGCAAGGCGCTCTGCTGGCCAGCCAGCCGGCCATCGTCCTCGAGCGCATCGGCGACGCTGCGCCGCGCGACTTCGGCTCGGCGCAGCGGCCGTTCGACGCCATCCGCGTGCTGTCGTTCACCCACGCCGTCGCCGGCCCGGTCGTGGGCCGGACGCTGGCCGAGCACGGGGCGGACGTGCTCGGCGCGACGCGCCCGAACGACTACGAGCACGAGTTCATCTACGCCGAGGCCAACGTCGGCTCCCGCAGCGCCTACATCGACCTCGGCCACCCGGCCGGGCAGGAACGAGCGGCCGGCCTGCTGGCCGACACCGACATCGTGGTCAACAACCACCGGGCCGGCTCGCTGGAGCGGCGCGGCCTCGAACCACATCAGCTGGCCGAAAGGCACCCGGGCCTGGTGTACGTCTCGGTCACCTGCTACGGATCGCACGGCCCGTGGGCGTACCGCGGAGGCTTCGACATGAACGGATCCGCTGCCTCCGGCCTCATGACCATGGAGGGAAGCGCGGCCGAACCCAGGTTTCCCGTGACCGGGCTGATCAACGACTACGTCACCGGCTACCTGGGAGCAGTCGGGGCCGCCGCAGCCCTGGTCAAGCGCGCCGCCGAGGGAGGCTCCTGGCACGTCACGGTGAACCTGACCCGCGCCGCCATGTGGTGCGGATCGCTCGGCCTGGTTGACCCGGCCCTGGCTGGCCGGGACGACGAGCACAGTCTCCGCGAGCCCGCCGCGTACGACGCACCCAGCCCGCTAGGCGACGTCCACATGCTGGCACCGCCGGTCCGGTTCTCCACCACCCCGCCGCGCTGGCCAGCCCCGGTGCTGGTACCCCGGGGCTCCAGCCGCCCGGAATGGCTGCCCGTCCAGGTTCTCACCGGACCAGGAGGGGTTCCAGCCGGTTCAGGGTCACGGTGAGGTTGTCCTGCGACGTGGCCTCGCGCGCCAGGTCCAGCGACAGCCAGCGCATCGGCGCGTCCTCGTTTTCTGGCTGCGCCGCGTCCGGGGTCTGGGTGGCCATGAAATAGCGCAGGTCGGCGTGCTGGTGGGCGGGTTCGCCCTTTCCGGCTGGGACATCCACGATGACCAGGTGCCGCAGCTGGGCG
>Ga0335074_10003002_pt1 | contig 22984 bp, 27 predicted proteins | sample Lox_Sample_23_FD_206715 | JGI IMG/M metagenome (GOLD analysis project Ga0335074, IMG submission 206715) | Soil microbial communities from Loxahatchee National Wildlife Refuge, Florida, United States - Lox_Sample_2.3 | ecosystem: Environmental > Terrestrial > Soil > Wetlands | place: USA...
TTCGACAGGTATTTATCTGCTATCGACATAAACCTCCTGAGCTTCTAGTCATCACATATCCTGCCGGTAGTTCGGCGGCTCGCGGGTGATGGCGATGTCGTGGACGTGGCTTTCGCGCAACCCCGCGCCGGTGATCCGCACAAATTGGCAATTTGTCTGCATCTCTTGGATGGTGCGGTTGCCGGTGTAGCCCATCGCGGCTTTCAAGCCCCCGATCAGCTGGTGGATGATGTTGCCGACCGGGCCCTTGTGCGGCACGCGGCCCTCGACCCCTTGCGGCACCAGCTTCAGCGTGTCGGTGACTTCCTGCTGGAAATAGCGGTCGGCCGAGCCGCGCGCCATCGCGCCGATCGAGCCCATGCCGCGGTAGTATTTGTAGTTGCGGCCCTGGTAAAGGAACACCTCGCCCGGACTCTCGTCGGTACCCGCGAATAGCGAGCCGATCATCGTGCAATCGGCGCCCGCGGCGATCGCCTTGGCGAGGTCGCCGGAGAACTTGATCCCGCCATCGGCGATGACCGGCACGCCGTGCTCGCGGCACACTTCGACCGCGTCGGTGATCGCGGTGAATTGCGGCACGCCGACCCCTGCGACCATGCGCGTCGTGCAGATCGATCCCGGTCCGATGCCGACCTTGACCGCGTCGGCCCCGGCCTCGATCACCGCCCGCGCGCCATCGCCGGTCGCGACATTGCCGACGATGACCTGGGTGTAGTTCGACATCCGGCGGACCTCCTCGACCGCCTTCAGCACGCTCGCGGAATGGCCGTGCGCGGTGTCGACCACCATGATGTCGACCCCGGCGCCGAAGAGGGCCTCGGCGCGCTCGAGCTCGCTTTTGCCGGTGCCGCACGCGGCGGCGACCCGCAGCCGCCCGTGTTCGTCCTTGGCGGCGTGCGGGTAAAGCTGCGCCTTTTCGATATCCTTGACGGTGATGAGCCCGGTGCAGCGGTATTCGCTGTCGACCACCAGCAGCTTCTCGATGCGGTTCTGGTGCAGCAGCCGCTTGGCGTCGTCGCGGCTGACGCTTTCGCGCACCGTGACGAGGTTCTTGTGCGTCATCAGTTCGCTGACCCGCTGGCGCGGGTTGTCGGCAAAGCGCACGTCGCGGTTGGTGAGGATGCCGGCGAGCTTGCCGCCATGCTCGACCACCGGAATCCCGGAAATCTTGTGATGCGCCATCAGCGCGAGCGCGTCGGCCAAGGTCTCGTCGGGGTGGATGGTGACCGGGTTCACCACCATGCCCGCCTCGAATTTTTTGACCTTGCGGACTTCGGCGGCCTGCTGGTCGATCGGCATGTTGCGGTGGACGACGCCGAGCCCGCCCGCCTGCGCCATGGCGATCGCGAGCGATCCTTCGGTCACCGTGTCCATCGCCGCCGAGATCAGCGGGATGCCGAGTTCGATTTCTCGGGTGATGCGCGTTTTTGTGTCGGTGTCGCCGGGCAGGATGCTCGACGCCGCTGGAACCAGCATGACGTCGTCAAATGTGAGCGCTTGCCGGATCTCCATGCCATCTCCTTGATCGATGGCGGCGCACTATACACCGGGAATTCACGGGCGAAACAGGCGGCCGCGAGACCGCAGATATGGGGAGCTATGCGCCGCCGCGAAACCCCTTGGCGACGACATAGGTCTCCGCCGATTCGGCGCGGCTCGCCGCCGGCTTGGCGTGCCGCACCTCGGCGAAGCTTTTCTTTAAGGCCCCGAGCAGCTCGCCCGCCGCCCCGCCCTGGAATACCTTGGCGACAAAGGCGCCGCCTGGCTTCAGCAGGGTTTCGGCGAGGGCGAGCGCGCCTTCGGCGAGGGTGACGACGCGCAGATGGTCGGTCGCCGCGTGCCCGGTCGCCGGCGCCGCCATGTCGCTGAGCACGAGGTCGGCCGGTCCGCCCAGCGCCGCGCGGATTTGCGCCACTGTCGCCTCGTCGCGGAAATCGCCGTGCAGCAAGATGGCGCCGGGCAGCGAATCGGTCTCCTGCAGGTCGATGCCGACCACCGCGCCTGATGCCCCGAGATGCTTTGCTGCGACCTGGCTCCAGCCGCCCGGCGCACAGCCAAGATCGACCACGCGCAGGCCGCGCTTCAAGAGGTGAAAGCGCTCGTCGAGCTGCTGCAGCTTGAACGCCGCGCGCGAGCGATAGCCTTGCCGGCGCGCTTCGGCGACATAGGGGTCGTTCAACTGCCGGGTCAGCCATTCGGTCGACGACGGCTTCCTGCGCCGCGCGCGCTTGACGCGCACCGTCAGTTGCCGTCCGCCGCCGGACTTCGTCGTCTTGGCCACGCTTATCTCGCCTTGGCCGGGCGCGACCCGGCCATCCACGAAAAGGTTCCACTTGATATACCGCTTTCCATATCCGGGCCTCCATCGAGCGTGGCGTTTTCGTTTGCCATGGCGCCCGTAGTAAGAGGCGTCCTTTGCGTCGGCGCGATGGCGGTTGGAATGCCGATAAAACCCCAACTCGATATTGAAGCGGTCTTTTCCTTCGATACTGAAGACGCATCCAGCTTTTAGGGAGTTTCGCGATCCTGCCTCCCCTTTCTACGAAGCATCGATGACGTTGCTTGATATCGTCGTTTGGACACGTAGGCTCCGGTTTGCCTTCCTGCTATCCCCGCCTCTTCTGCCTCCTGCTATGGGAAGGCAAAGGCTTGGTCCTGACCTTTTTCGCCTCGCGCGGGCGGCCCTTGGATTGGTGTCCAGCTTTCGCGGCTCAGTGCGCCCGCTGGCCGCTCATCAAATCGAAGAGGATGCCCTCGCGCACGCCGCGGTCGGCGACGCGCAGCTGGCCGACCGGCCAGGTCGCGCAGATCGCATCGAGGATCGCGCACCCCGACAGCACCAGATCGGCGCGCTCGCGGCCGACGCACGGGCTCGCCGCACGCCCCGCAAGGTCGAGCCCCGCCAGGTGCCGCGACACCTTGTCGATCTGCGTAAAGGTCAGCGTCGAGCCGTCGACCAGCGCCCTGATATAGCGCGGCAGCGCCAAGTGGATGCCCGCCAAGGTCGTCACCGTGCCCGAGCTGCCGATCATCTGAACCCGGCGCGCGGCGATGTGCCGGCGGATCCGGTGCTCGTGCTCGAACGGCGCCAGCGCCGCCTCGGCCTCGTCGACCATCGCGTTATAGATCGCCGGCGTGACTTCGACCCCGCCAAACCGCTCGGTAAAGGTCACCACCCCGAACGGCAGCGAGATCGAGCCGAGAATCTCTGGCCGCGCTGGAGGGCCGCCATGGCTGCGCCTGTGATGCAGCCAGACGATCTCGGTCGAGCCGCCGCCGATATCGAACACGACCGCGTACGGCAGGCGCGGATGCAGCAGCGGGGCGCAGCCGGATACGACCAGCCGCGCCTCCTCGGCGGTCGAGATGATTTCGAGCTCGAGGCCCACTTCGTCACGCACGCGGGCAAGGAAATCGCCGCAATTGGCGGCGCGGCGGCAGGCCTCGGTGGCGACCGACCGGCCGGCGCAGACCCGGCGCTGGGTGATCTTGGAGGCGCAGACCTTGAGTGCGTCGAGCGTGCGCGCCATCGCGGCTTCGCTCAGCGCCCCGGTCGCCTCGAGCCCCTCGCCGAGACGGACGATGCGCGAGAACGCGTCGACGACACGAAACCCGCCGCCATGCCCCCACGGTGCCGGGCGGGCCACCAGCAGCCGGCAGTTATTGGTGCCGAGATCGAGCGCGGCGAAATGCGCCGCCGGGGCAGCGGCGGATTTCGATCCCTGCAGCGTCGCGCCGCTATCGCCGGCCATCGGCGGCCGCCCTGTTCATCATGGTGTAATGTAACGCTAAGCCGCGCGGGTCGGAAGCCCGCCCCGCCGCGCCCATCGGCCGCTCAGCGAACCCGCGCGCAAGCCCGGCTGTTAAAAGCCCAGCTGTTAAAAGAAGGCGGGCTGTGATATCAGAGCCGCCGCGCGCGCCGCCGTTTGCGGCTGCCGCGTCCCCGAGCTGGTGGGGGATCGTCTAACGGTAGGACAGCGGACTCTGACTCCGCCAGTCTAGGTTCGAATCCTAGTCCCCCAGCCAGTATAAGTCTGTGGTATAATTTAATTTTATGATCGCGTGAGGCGGTTGCAAAACTGGCGCAGTTCCCGGCGGTTTGCGGCTACGGTTATCGCGGTCGGTGAGCAGAGGGCCTTAAGAGGGCGCTCGGCGCGCGCCGCTGTGCCAGAATATCTCTGTCGGGCATTGATGCACCGGCGGAAGTTTGACGGAAGCGGATAGGTTGAGTGCCGGATCGAGGCAAGAAGGTCGCCCAAAACTTGCCGGCCCGACGCGGCGCGTCCGGATAATGGACGTGGCCTCAGGCGAAACCAAGTGCGGATCGCTGTTCGGGCCAGCTCAGCGGTAGCCGGGCGTGCTCGATAAGCGCGGTCGCGGTGAGGCCTTCAGGCTGTTGCCCGTCGAGAATGGCGTTGGTGATGTCCGGCGCGAGGAATGCGAGGCGGAGGACTTGGCTGAAGTAGGATCGATGAAGCTTCTCGCGCTTGGCCAGATCGGCGAATTTGCCGGAGCCGTGCTTGATCAAGAGGGCATGGTAGCGGTGGGCGCGGCCGATTGCCTTGATTAAACTGGGATCAGGTTTTGGGGGCGCTGCGAACGGATCGGTGTGGTCGATCACCATCCGCACCTCCTTGCCGGCGCGGCGCAGGTGTATCGGATGGGACAGCAACAGAGTTGGCTCATTATCGCTCAGACCTGGGTCCGCTGAAGCGAGATGCTCGTCGAGCAGCGTGGTGAGCTGCCGCGGGCGGAGGTGAACGATCATTTGATCGCCATCCACCTCCGCGCGTCGGAGCAAAGCCAGCAGGATGGCCCGCATCCGCAGCGGCGGCATCCGATCCCACTCGTGGGCAAGCTGCTTGGCGCGTGCGAGCAGGCGCTGCTGCCGCCGAGGCTCGGTCGCGTGAGCCTCAATGATCGCGAAGACGCTCGCAGGCTCTGACAGCAACCGCCGTATGCGGCCGGCGACGATCTTCTCGATCTCCACCGCCGGGATGCGCAGGCCGGCGGCGTCAGAATGGCGCCCTACAATCAGGGGGCGCGAAACATAGTAACGATAGCGTCGGCCGTTCTTTACCGCGTGGGTTGGGGTCATGCGATGGCCCTGCCCGTCAAAGAGCAGGCCAACCAGCAAGCTTGGGTTCTTCACCCGAGTTCCGGTGTTGCGCTCGACCGCGTTCTCGGCGAGGCACTGTTGCACAGTGTTCCATAGCACAGAGTCTACAATCGCCGCATGCTCGCCGAGATAGGCCTCACTCTTGTGGACGATCTCACCGCGGTAGATGCGGTTTTGCAGCATCCGGTACAGCGCGCCTCTACCAAGCGGCTTGCCGCCCCACCCTCTACCCGAAGCGCTGGTCCAGCGTTTGCCAGTGATGCCGTGGGCTTCGAGTTCTCCTTTGAGCAACCGCACCGAGCCGAGGGCGGCATAGCGGCCGAAGATGTGACGCACCGTCTCGGCCTCGGCGTCGATGACGACCAGCTTCCTGCCCTTTGCCGCGTAGCCGAGCGGTGGCACGCCACCCATCCACATTCCCTTCTTCTTGGAAGCTGCAATCTTGTCGCGGATCCGCTCGCCGGTGACCTCGCGCTCGAACTGGGCAAAGGAGAGAAGCACATTGAGGGTCAGCCGTCCCATCGAGGTCGTGGTGTTGAACTGCTGCGTAACCGAAACGAACGACACATTCCTGGCATCGAAGGTCTCGACGATTTTGGCAAAATCGGCGAGGGAGCGGGTGAGGCGATCGATCTTGTAGACCACGACGACGTCGACCTTGCCCTGCCGAATGTCGCCGAGAAGCTGCTGCAGCGCTGGCCGTTCCATATTCCCGCCGGAGCGCCCGCCATCGTCATAGGCTTGCGGTAGAGAGGACCAGCCTTCATGGCGTTGGCTCTTGATGAAGGCTTCGCAGGCTTCCCGCTGGGCGTGCAACGAATTGAATTCCTGCTCCAACCCCTCTTCGGAGGATTTGCGGGTGTAGATCGCGCACCGCAGAGGGCGCCCCGAGCCGCTGGATATCTTATTCACCAGTAGCTTCCACCGCCCGTCGCCGCTTGCTCAGGCCGAAGAAAAGGGGGCCGGACCAATGCGTGCCGGTGACCAGCTGGGCGATCTGGGTCAAGGAGCGGTAGCGCTGGCCCCGATAGTCGAACCCCTCGTCGAGAACAGTCACTGTATGAACATTGCCCCGCCATTCGCGAACCAGCTTGGTGGCTGGCTTTAAGGTGATCGCGGGCGCGGCGCGCGATCGGTTGTGCTTGTCTGGGCGCTCGATCAAAGAACGCAACCTTCGAGTGGCGCCCTGGCTTAAGCCGCCGTAGACCCGTTCCTGGATCTTATAGGCAATCCCTCGGATCAGCAGATCACGGCTCAGCCGGGTTGGCGGTGTCGCGCGATACAGGCGCCGCCACTCGGTACGAAGATCCGCGTTGGTCAAAGCGTCCAGTGCGATGATCCGGGCACCGACATCGGTACCCGACCCGGTAGCGCTGGCGGCTGGGCTAGAAGGCCCACCAGCTTCCTGGCGAGCCTCCTCCTCGGAGTGTGGACCCGCCATCAGGCACTCGCTTCCGCGATGCGATAAACCCGGCCGCGTTCTTCCTTTGTGGCGACCACGGCGAGACCTAGCTTCTTCTTCAGCGCACCCGAGAACACGCCACGCACAGTGTGCGGCTGCCATCCGGTGACTGCCCTTACCTCATCGACGGTAGCACCCTCGGCCCGACGCAGCATCGCAATGACGTCGTTCTGCTTAGAGGCGCGCGCGGGCTGTTGATCGGGGAGTGTTTCCATGACCGTCCATAGGCGACCGATAAGGGCCGCACGGTCGCCAACTTTGGTCAGCCGCTCCGCACCGGGGAGATTATTCCACAAAGCAAGCAATCGCGTGCCGCTCAGCCGAGCGGCGTGCAATTCCTCGATCGAGGCAATGGCAATCTCGTTCTCCCGGGGTTCGACCGGGCCCTCGCGGACGGTGATCAGATCATCGGGATCGATGAAGTAAACGCGCATGAGTGGATCCTCCGTATCCGACCGGCACCATGCTGGCGGTACCCACACTCACGCTCTCTTCGGCCGACCAAGCCACTCAATTCTGGATAACAATGTGGCTTTGTTCCGCCGCTGCCCAACACAAACTTGCTCGGCTAATGACTGAGTCGCAGGCTCAAATCCAGGGCTCGCTACCACCTTACCGAACGACCGTTGCTTTGGGCTCCGACGCGCCGCCGCTCCGAGGGTATCAGCCTCTTAATCAGTAGCGGCAGCTTCACAGCCGCATGGGCCCCCTGACGGCTGCTTAGCGGGGTAGGAGCAGACCTCTCCGCGGCTTTGATTAAAACGCCGGTTCTGCCCCTGAGCCGTCATTCGCCATCACACCGCTGGACCCGGTAGAACCGCCAAAAGTCGAAGGATCAGCGACGACCGCCGCCATGACTGCTGCCACCGCCGTGAAAGCCGCCACCACCGTGATATCCCCCGCCACTTCGATAGCCGCCCCGACCACTCCAGCCGCCGCCGTAGAAGAAGCCGAAGCCCGGCACCAGTATTGATGGGTTTTCGTAATAGGCCAGCGGCGCACAGCCGTAATTGTCCAAATAGTAATATCCATCAGGACAGACATAATAACCCTGTGCCCGAGCGGACATGGTTTCGGTCGCCGTCGCTAGACCCAGCACGCCGAGTAAAAGAAACGCCCTGGGCAGGGCTCCGTACTGCCTCATTGTAACCTCCTGGAACAGGCTTTCGCCGAACGGCGATTACCTGCTCCGAATGAGCGGGATCGCGGCCACGCCGCCGGGGGTTCCGCTACCGGCTGCGCCGAGCCATCCGCCGCTGCTGGAGCTCCTCGAAGTGCCGGTCTGCCGCCTGCTGCTGAGCAGGGGATAAGCTCAGGTAAAGCGCGTCGAAGGGCGCGATTAGCTTGTTGATCGCCTCGGCATGAGCCGCGGTGAGCTGCGCATACCAGCGCAGCCGCGCAGGGGCCGTGAAATCGATTGCCTGCGCGCGCTGCTGAAACAGCGCATTGATCGCTTGCGCGTTGCGGCGCATGACGTCGGCATACGCGCGGAACAATGCGTCCTGGGACGGCATGATCCGGAGCGTCCGATGCAGTTCGGCGATCCTGATCTCGACCGAGTCGGCGAGAGCTTCTGGCATCGCGCTGTCCGCGGCTGCCGTTTGCGCGAAGGCCGAAGCCGACAATCCAGTAGGCAAGATCACGGCAACCGCGCAGAGCAAGGCGCCCGCGGCCGCGGTCTTCAACGAGCAACAACCAATACCTGTCATTTTTTGGGCACCTCTCTCAACCGGGGCCGGGTACGAAAATTGGCGACGAGTCGACGTCGGAAACCGTCGTCATCCTAGTCGACGTTAGGCGAGCGCCGTCGCGGACCTGGCGATCGCTTGTCGTGAGAGAGCCTGCTGTCGCCCGAGACACGTCTCCGGTTCATGGGGCCAAGACACCGTTCGGTTTTGATTTCGGCTTCAGCCTGTACCCAGTCAGCAAGCGCTTTACCTGCTGGACGGCCTTCGTTCTCCCAGATGGCAAAAGCCCGTTGCCGAATGGCTTGGTGTTCTCGATCGTATGGCAGCGACATGTGCCCCTCCTTCTGAAGTGGGGCCTACTTTCGCTCCTTGCTGAGTGATCTTCTTTGATCTGGATCAGGACGCCGGTGAAATATGGGGTGGCATTGTTGGAGCAAGGCACTTCGAATGTTCGCTGGGTCGACGCAGGTTATGCTGCCTCGACGGAAACCTCACCCGGCAGAGTAAATCTGAATATGGTGCCGCCTTCTGGGTTTGGTTGAGCGACGAGCTCGCCGCCGTGGCCTTCAATAATCGTCCGACAAATCGACAAGCCAATCCCCATGCCCTCAGCTTTCGTCGTGACAAAGGGCCGGAACAACCGAGCAGCGATTTCAGGGGCGATCCCCGGCCCGGTATCGATGACCTGCACGGCGACGAGCGCCCGGTCTAGGTGATCAGCGATAATCGTTAGCTCGCGGCGCGTGCTCGACTGCATCGCCTGTATGGCGTTCCGAACCAAGTTGATAATCACTTGCTGGATTTGCAGCCTGTCGAGCCGTACCGAAGGCACCTCCGGTGAAGAACGCAGCTCTATTTTCACACCGCTATCGCGAGTGCCGATCATCGCGAACTGCACCGCCTCCTCGATTACCCGAACAATGTTTTCCGAACGACGCTCGGGGGCGTCTTTTTTGCCAAACCCCCGCAGCCGCCCCATGATATCGACAGCCCTGGTAATCTGCGCGCTGACGTTTCGCACCAAGCCGGGCAGTCGGTCGGCGGGCAAGTTGCCGGCGTTGCCATCAAGCAACATCTGGATCACCGCCAGATACGTGGTCGCTGCCGTCAGAGGCTGATTGACTTCGTGAGCGATCGCCGCTGCCATCTGCCCCATCTCTGTAAGCCGCGAGACATGCGATAGCTCAGCCTCAAGTTGACGCATCCGGCGCTCGGCGTCTCGACGCTCGGTCAGGTCTCGCACGATTTTCGATGCACCGATGATCTCGCCGCTGGCGTCCCGAATGGGCGAAACCGTCAGCGAGATGTCGATGATCCGGCCGTCCTTATGCCGGCGCGTTGTCTCGTAATGATCAACCCGTTCGCCTGTGCGAAGGCGAGCAAGGATCACAGCCATCTCCCCCGGATTAGCCGGGTCCGCGAGCTTAACGATCGGCTTGCCAATCATCTCCTCCGCGGTGTAGCCGAAAATCAGCTCGGCCGCTCTGTTCCAGCTCGTGACGATGCCATCGAGCGTCTTACTGATGATCGCGTCTTCAGAGGCCGTGACGATCGCCGCCAAAAGGGCCACGGCGGCCTCACGCTGACCGTTGTTTTGGCGGGCCATCTACCTACACCGTTCGTTGCAGCGAGGCTTCAGGTGCTTGTGCTTGACCAACCGATTCAAAGCGAAGGCTACGCCCTTTTTGTGGCTGATCCAAATCAAGGCAGCGCCGGCCGGAACGCGAGAGACTGGATCGTCGTTTAGGACACCGAAATGATTTTCATCGTCGACGATGACCACGCGACGCGCGATTCCCTGCGCCTCCTGTTTGAGATAGCCGGCTTCGAAGCGAAGGTTTTCTCGTGCTCTGAGGCCTTCATGGAAGACGCGGCATTTACCGGCCACGACTGCCTCATCCTCGACGTGCATATGACGGGGATGAGCGGCGTCGAGCTTCTCGAACAATTGCGCCGTGCCGGAAACGAGGTGCCCGTCATCATAATTACCGGCGCGCCTAGCGCGGCAATCAGCGCGCGGGCGAAGGCCGAAGGAGCGCTCGCGGTTTTGCAGAAACCGTTCAATCCCTCGCAGGTGCTCTCGCTAGGTGCAGCGGCGGTGCGCGGCTTCTAATTAGGGCGATCTATCTTCTGCTCGTCATCGAGCCCATCGAGCGCGGCGGCGAGCTCTTGGCGCGTCGGATTTTCGGCCGTATCCTAGAAATCTTGGCGCTAATGTGGTTGGGTCGCGGCGACTTCGATTGGCCCGCGGCGCTGACCCAGGCCCGCGATGTCCATGATGAACGCGAGGTCGACTACCTTATGGGGACGACGCTCCTCGCTGACTATCTAGAAATTGGTCTCGACGTCCTTGGCTATTCGCTTGAGGACTACGAGAAAGGCCGACTTTAGCCTCCTTAGCGTTCTAGCCGAGCGCGCCGCAGCTTCAAGCATTACGAATGACGCGCTGCTCGAAAACCCGAGGACTTCCCAACTGGCCTAGCCGAGGGCGACAGGACAGCGCAGTGATGTACTTCCGCCTGGGTTGAACAGCGACCGGTCGCTCAGCCTTAGCAGTGGAGTAGTCGCAGGTTGCCCAGAGCAGACGGCAATTGGACCGAGGCGCGCGACCGTACGCATCGCCGTCATGACGCTGGAGCAAGATCAACGTCCCTATGTTGACCGCGGCCAACGGGATGTCGCGAAATAGCGCGATCGATGGCGAGGTGTCGGTTGGCAATGTCACAGACAAGGGTGATCTCGGCCGACTCCGCCGATTTGGTCGTCACACCGCCTGCCGGATTATCGATCGCGGAGGCGGCTCGCCGCCTCCAGCAGTATGGACCGAACAGCGTTGCCGAGGAACATTCCGGGCCAGTACAGCGAGTGCTTCGGCATTTCTGGGCACCCGTCCCGTGGATGCTTGAAGCGACGATTGCTCTGCAGCTCGCGATCGGCGAGCGGGTCGAGGCGCTGATGGTCGCCGCGCTGCTGCTGGCCAATGTCGCGCTGGCTATGGTTCAAGAAGGGCGCTCCGACGCAGCATTGGCTCTGCTCAAGCAGCGCCTGACGCTCAGGGTGCGGGCCAAGCGTGACGGCGACTGGCTGGAGCTGCCGGCCGCGGTATTGGTGCCGGGGGATGTTGTGCAAGTATCGCTTGGCTCCATCGTCCCCGCCGATTTGCGGCTGGTTAGCGGCAATATTCTGCTCGACCAATCGATGCTGACCGGCGAATCCCTACCGACGGAAGCAGGGTTGGACACGACCGCCTACGCCGGCGCACTGGTCCGGCGGGGCGAAGCAGTGGGCGAGGTCGTCGCAACTGGCGCACGCACCTATTTCGGCCGCGCCGCCGAGCTTGTCCGTATCGCTCATGTCGATAGTAGCGAACAGCGCGCCGTGCTTGGTGTGGTGCGTAACCTGACGATCGTCAATTTCGCGATTGTCGTGGCAATGGTGGCCTACGCGCATTCGAGGGACATGGGCGTCAACCGCATTATTCCGCTCGTGCTCACGGCGCTTCTGGCTGCTGTGCCGGTGGCCCTACCGGCGACATTCACGCTGGCAGCCACAATCGGCGCGAAGATACTGGCGCTGAAGGGTGTGCTGCTCACCCGGCTCAACGCGTTGCACGACGCGGCGATGATCAATGTCCTGTGCGCCGATAAGACCGGAACGCTTACGGCCAACGCTCTTGAGATTGTGGCAATCAAGGCCCTGGGCGATGAGCACGACGATAATGATGTGATTGCACTGGCTGCGCTGGCGAGTTCATCGGAGGGACAGGATCCCATCGATATCGCCGTCCGGCGGGCCGCGACCGCAGCGCCGCGTCCACCGATAGAGGTGCTTCGCTTCACCCCATTTGATCCGGCAACGAAGACGGCGGAGGCGATTGGCGTCGACCAAGCCGAGAACCCTCTGCGCATCGTCAAAGGCGCGCCCGCCGCCGTGGCCACCATGGCCCCCTTGAGTCGGGCCGCCTCGACAGAGCTCGATCGCTTTACCGGCCTCGGTTACCGTACCCTCGTTGTCGCCAGTGGGCCGCCAGGGCAGCTCAAGGTGGTCGGCCTCATCGCGTTCAGCGATCCGCCGCGCACCGACTCGAAGGAACTCCTCGCCGAGCTCCGCATGCTTGGTGTTCATCCGATCATGGTATCGGGCGACGCTGCCGCAACGGCAGCAGCCGTCGCACGCGATATCGGGCTTGATGGGCCAGTGTGCCGAGCCGGCAAAATCCCCGGACGTGTTGGGCCTGAAGATTTCGCGGTCTATGCCGGGGTATTTCCCGAAGACAAGTTTCGCCTGGTCAGAGCGTTTCAGCAGCAGGGCCATGCGGTCGGTATGTGCGGGGACGGTGCCAATGACGCGCCCGCGCTGCGGCAAGCACAGATGGGCATCGCCGTATCCACCGCGAGTGACGTCGCCAAAGCCGCCGCGGGCCTCGTGCTGACCGAGCCCGGTCTCGGCGGGATCGTCGCTTGCATCAGCGAGGGCCGTTCGGCATTCCAACGGGTGCTGACCTACACGCTGAGCCTCTTGGTCAATAAAAGCGTCAATCTGATCGTGCTCGGCGCCGGACTGATCCTGACCGGGCATGCGGTGATGACGCCGATGCTCCAAGCGCTCTCTATGCTGGCCGGCGATGTCGTTACCATGTCGCGCGCCGCGGACCGCGCTCGGCCGACGCCCTATCCCAACGCCTGGCGTGTGCGTGATCTGACCCTGGCGGCCGTGCCGCTCGGCGTCTTCAAGCTGTCATTCTGCGTTGGCGTGCTCGCCGCGGGCTGGTATTGGCAAAAGCTTGATCCCTATCAAATGCGCACCCTCACCTTGGTGATGCTGGTCTTCGCCGGACAGGCCAACATTTATGTGTTGCGCACCAAGGGGCGGTTCTGGCTGTCGCAGCCAGCCAAGGTGATGATTGTCGCATCGATTGCTAATCTCGCTGTGATCGGCGGCCTTGCCGCGAGCGGCGTTCTGATGAGCGCTTTGTCGTTATCCGTCCTTTCCATGCTGCTGGCCGCAACGGTCGGCTTTGCATTCGCGATGGATGCGCTCAAGCGCCTGGTTTTCAGCCGGCTGAACATCGACCGGAGAATTACGGCATCGGCGGTAGCCTAGCCCACTGACCGTTGACGATCTTGCCGAGGCCTGAGAAGCCGCCTCCGCGGCACGGGCCCTTCGAGAAGACCCGTTACACGTCATTGAACCGCGGGCGCCGCAGGAGTGGCGGCTTTAGGCCGTTGAGCCGTCATCGCTGTCCGATCCTTGGACGAGCAAGGTTGCCCATTGCGGACCCCCGCGTGACGGTTTCGGAAATCCGCCCCGAGTGGAAAGCGGGCGCTGGGCGCGAGCGCATTCGAGACCCCTATCGCTAAAGGCTGCGGCCTGATTTCTAAACGCCGCGGCCAATATCCCTCCTTCACTTGAACGAACGGAGGTCCGTCGGCGGTTGACCCAGGTCAAGCCCGGCATCGCCTGCCGTGTCGTAATTTGGCGGTGATCGACCCCGGAGCACGCCCATGCCCCCCCATCGTGCGACATATCCCGAAGCGGCAAGTCCGCCCCCGCAAATGCCGTCGGAGAGGGCGGATTTGGTGGAGCGCCTTCGGCTGCTTCCGCTCCTGCAACCGTTGGCGTTGCATGCGCCGGAAATCGCGGCGCTCGCTTCCGAGGCCGCGGCGGAGATCGAGCGTCTTCGACAAGGTCAAGCGGCCGATAGCGAACAGGCGGAGCCGCCGAGCATCGATTGGCAAAGTCAGGAGATCGTGCGGGACGGCGTCCGGGTCGGTCTGACCGAACAGGAGTGGCTGATCTTCGCCCGGCTGGTCAAAAGCGCCGGCAAGCTGGTCACCCGGGACGAATTGCTCGACGAAATCTATTGGAGGGATCCGAGCGGCGGCGCCGCGCCGAAGATCATCGACGTGTACCTCTGCAAGCTGCGCAAAAAATCACCGTGGCCGATCACCACCGTATGAGGGCGCGGCTATATCATTGAGGGTTACCGTTACGAAAGGCCGCCGATCCCTCTACCTGCCGTGGTGACGGGCGTGACCCGCGAGCGGCTGATGGCGGGGCGCTGATTGCCCCACCGTGGCGCCGGAGAGCTACGTCGTGCCGATAAGATCCTCCTGCGTAGCGACATCCGCCCTTTCGGGGCGCGGCAGATCGACGACTGGGATGCCCGCGATCAGACGCACGAGGTCGGACTGCCGCTCGACGCCGCATTTCTTCAACGCGGAGCTGAGCTGGGTGCGCAAGGTGGTGATCTGCACCCCGAATTCGCTGACGAGATCGTTCATCCGCTTGCCGCGCTCCAGCGCCAAGGCGAGGCGAGCCTCGGCCCGCGATAGGCCGTAAAGCTCGGCAAGCTCGCGCTCGGAGACCCGGTTATCGGACGGGATGGAAATCAGGATCATCGCCAGCGCCGTGTCGTATCTGGCTTGCTGAGCGCTGACCGGCGCCACCCTAACGATCAGCGCCGGCCGCCCGCTGTCGCGCCCGATCAGCATGCACCCGGCGTTTGGTGCGCCCGAGCCCGCGGTGGCCTCGGCGATCAGCGACATCAGCTTTGCCGTCTCAAAGCTGCGCTGCGCGCAAGGCCGTCCATCCCGCATCGTCAACCCATCGCCGAGCCGCAGCAGTGCTTCGGCCTGGCGGTTCGTCTCGACGATCCGCCCTGACGGGTCGGCGAAGATCACTGCTGCCGTGAGTCCGAGTGATTGGCCGCCCGGATCTGTCGAGATAAAGCACGCGCCGACGAAAATGCGATGAGCACCCCACGAAATCCCCACCATGGCCGGTCGAATTAGCCTTTTGGGGCATGATCGTCGGGTTTATGCCATGCCGGAGGCTTCAGCCGAGCCTTAGCAGCCAACTGAGTATGAATCGCGATTTTTGCACTGAGTTCGGGGATGGGGACCCGCCGTCGCTCTCGCTTCTGTCCGAGTCCGCGGATCCCGCACCGCGTCGCAAATCCCTCATCCGTGCGTGCTGGCCTGGAAAGTTATTCGATCAAGCGGCTTGAGCCGCTCTACGGGTTCGACCGGGATGCGGCGCTGCCCGATGCCAACGCTGCGCTCGCGCTTCTTCAGGCAAGTATCGAGCTCGATGACACTCCCTCGATCTCGGACCAGACCAATGAGACAGTGCTTACATACAACCGGGATGATTGTCGGTCGGCAAGGCCGTATGGTGGCAGCTGTTCCGCCTATCTGCTCTTTCCGCCGAGGACCTGCTCGACGAGCGGTGCGGGCTCTCCGGGCTGAGCTTTGTCGCGGTGGTCGGAGGCACGGCGAAGGCGCCCATCCATCGCTACCGATTTCCGACCCAGGAAACCGAGCTTCGGGGCGGTGAGGACTTGCGCAACGTGGGGGGCGACAAACTCGGCAGGGTTTCGGCGATTTCGGTTGCCACGGCCAGCGCCCTTAGCAGCTAAGAAAATGATCCTGGCGCGCCAGCGCCGGCGTCAGCGATCGTTACCCGTTGAGGGCGGAGACGGGACAGGGTAGGGAAGGGGGCCCGGCTCCGGGTACGGCAGCACCTAGAGCGCGCCGGCCGTTAAGGCCGGGACGCCTATCGTAATTCATTGATATAAAATAACAATCTGGCAGATGTCCGGACCCCGGGCTGGCAATTTTCTGGCTTTGCTGATATAGTCGCGACACTAAAGGACGGGCGACCCATGAGTATCGAGATTTCACGCGATATCGAAAAACGACTGGCCGACGAAGCGAGGCGGCTCGGCATTTCCGTCGATGCGCTGCTTGAGCGCTAGGTTGAAGAGCGCGCCGTGGTGACCCAGCCGGCCCGGCCGAGACCCGAGCTCCCGGTATGGCACCTCGGCGGGGCAGGGGGCTATCACCGGCGAGACCTCTACGACGAATGTCCGTTGAGCCGGGGGTCGTCGACACCAACGTTCTCGTCTACGCCCTCGATGGCGACGCGCCGCAACACACCGCCGCGCGCGCTTTGCTCGAAGCCGGGCGCGACCCGGCGAATACGCTTTACGTAACCCCGCAGATCCTCGGGGAATTTTACGCGATTGTGACCAATCCGCGGCGGGTGGCGAAGCCACGTCCGGCCGCTGAAGCGATTGCGGCGATCACCGACCTGCTCGCCTATGTTCACGTGCTGCCGGTTCCGGCTCGTGCCATCGACGACTGGCTCGGTCTGTTGCGTCGGCATCCGGTCACCGGCGGTGACGCTTTCGATTTGCAGATCGCCGCTACGATGCAAGCCAATGGCGTGCAGCGGATTTACACGTTCAATACGGCTGATTTTGGTGTCTATAGCGAACTGGCGGTCGTGACGCCCTAGTTTAAAATCAGCTCGATCGCCCCAAGGGCAGGCCTTGGCGGGGCAACCATTCTGCTCGGCAAGATCCGGGTGAGCCGCATTCCGGCGATGGTCATGGCGCCCAGAAGGCCGCCGAGCGCGAACGAGCCGGCGACGACCAGGACGGCAAATTTCGGCGACAACATGATGATCCGGGTTTGTGCAGGTGGACCGAACAGGACCGAAGTTGAGTAGTTTCCTGCGGCGTAAAGGCCGCTGTAGAGCGCGGCGAGCAGAGAGAGTTGCCGGCTGAGCCGCACGCCGTCGCCATTTCGCATCACGGCTGCTGCGACGAATCCGGCGAGGATACCGGCGATACCGGTCCCCAAATGCTCAAGATTGGCTGGGAATACAAAACCGAGCGCCACCGCGCGTAATATGCCAATAGCTGGAAAAATAGACGGCCGCGCAGTCTTGATAAAACATAGTAACAGCAGGACGGCCATGAGCGGTCCAAAAAAGATCTGTTCGAGGCCAGGGAATGGCAGTCCCCAACTCACCAAGAGATCGTGTGGCAAGAGTCCCACGGCCTTCAGCAGCGGCGCGATCGTCACGGCGACAAACGCGACACCGGTGATCCAGACAATATCCGCGCGGTTCATCGCTTCCCCCGGCTATTCGTCGATCTGGAGGCTGTCCAACCGTACTTGCTGAGCATGCGGGTCCGTAACATCGGTCGAAATCTGGATCTCCAAGGATGCGGTCTCGGCAACGGTACCTCTCGCTTCAACGGCGAAATGCTCGCGAAAATGGTCGGCGGTTAGATGGCTAAATGCGCCGAGCCAGATGTTCGCGCGAACGACCCGCCGGGCATTGGTCGCGCCTGCCAGTTCGGCAATTCGCCGGACGATGTCGCGAACAATGGCGGTCTCGTGCATAGCACATGTCCTTCCTAGTCGGGTTTTCCGACAAGACAATGCGCAAGCTCAGCAAGGATAGCTTGCGCGACCGGCGCGACCGCCTCCGTTACCAAGGGTGACAGTGGCGCTCCGATGTCAAACCGCTCACCTTCGACCAGAAACACCACAAGCCGCCGCGGCAACTGGCCGAGCGCACGCGCGAGCTCGACGGTTTCCGCAAGACCGAAGGCATGGGTCGAGTTCTGCGCAAAATCAGCCGCGAGCCAGTTAGTGACGAGGTCGAGGCGGCGGATACGGCCAGGCTCGCCCGCGGCGTTCGACGCATCGATGAGGATCGCTGCGGCGCATCCGGCCCATTCGTCGATCAGCTCCAGAACATCACCCCCGCACTCAATTACGCGAACGCCGGTCGGCACCTGTTGCTTGAGCCGGCGCGCCACCGCCGGGCCAATGCCATCGTCGCCGCGATCCGGGTGGCCGATCGCGGCGACAAGCACAGAGGCTCCTGCAGCGCTCATGCCCGGTTGACATTCAGCGTTAGGAAGTGCGCGGCACACGAGATACAGGGATCGTGGTTGCGGATGCTCTGCTCGCAATTGGCCCTGAGGCGCTCCTCGTCGAGATCGAGACCGGCTGTCGCGACCGCTCGCAAATCCTCCTCCATCGTGCCCTGATTCTGCGCGGTCGGAGGAACGATGCGGGCACCCGCAATCGCGCCGTCGCTATCGATCTTGTAGTGATGGTAGAGGACGCCGCGCGGCGCCTCGGTACAGCCGTAACCGACGGCCGCACGCGGCTCTGTCGTCGCGTAGGGCTGAGACGGCGGCTCGTAATCGGCGATTAGCCGCAGCGCCTCGCCGCAAGCGTAAACGACCTCCACGGCGCGCACCAAAATGCTTTTGAAGGGGTTGCGGCATCCAGCACCGATGCCGGCCTCATCGGCGAGGCCCTGCAGCTCGCGCGATAGCCGATCGCGGTTGAGCGCGTAACGCGCCATTGCCCCGACGAGATACGCACCTCTTCGCTTGAGCGTCGATTGCAGCGCTGTCGAGTACGGCACCTGCCGTTCGAGAAACTCATCCTCGTAATCGGCCGCGGCAATATCGAGACCGGCCGACGAGACGATCCGCCCGTGGTTCATCGGATATTCGATCGGATCGCGCAAAGCGACAAACTCGTAATCGCGTGCGCAATTGGGAAATGGAAAGGACGCCGCCCAGCGCAAGGTTTCGATCGCGTGGTCGCGAGCCCGCTTTAATGACTCGGCGACGGGCGCGAACTCGGTGCGCCTCGGCACCCGGTAAAACCCGCCGACCCGGACATTAACCGGATGAATCTCCCGGCCCCCCAGGAGCCGCAACAGCTCGTTGCCGACTTTCTTCAGCGCCAGGGCGCGCCGGACGGCGTCACCATGGTCGCGCGCCATTGCCATCGCGTCGGGATAGCCAAGGAAATCGGGGGCGTGCAGCATCGCGATATGCAGCGAGTGGCTCTCGATCCATTCGCCGCAATAGAGCAGGCGGCGCAACGCATGGATTGGCGGCTCGACATCGAGGCCGAGCGCATCTTCGATCGCGGCGACGCCGCTCATTTGATAGGCGATCGGACAGATGCCGCAGATGCGCGCCACGATATCGAGCACTTCGTCATAACGGCGACCGCGCAGCATCGCCTCGAAGAAGCGCGGCGGCTCGAAAATGCTGAGACGGACGCCTTCGACAGTGCCATCGCGAATATCAAGGGTGAGCGAGCCTTCGCCCTCGACGCGCGCGATATAATCGACATTGATCGTCTTAGTCGCCATGCCGTTTGGCCTCCGCGCGAAAGGGCTCGGCTGCAGCATTAAAGGTCTGGAACAATCGCGCGATATCGCGCCGCGCCACGCCGAGCGCGGTGAACTGCTTCGCAACCGAAGACGTGTTTGCGCCGGCGACCGGGCCAAAGCAGCCGTAGCAGCCACGATCGTAGGACGGGCAGATGGCGCCGCATCCGGTATGAGTCACCGGGCCGAGACACGGCGTGCCACGCGCCACCATGACGCAGACATTGCCACGCCGCTTGCAGTCGACGCAGACGCTGTACGTCGGTACCGCCGGCTTGCGATCCGCCAGGAACGCCTTGATCACCTCGACCAGCTGCTCCTTGTAGATTGGGCAGCCGCGCAACTCGAAATCGACCGGGACGTGCGCGCTGATCGGCGTCGAAGTGTCGAGCGTCTTCAAATATTCGGGATGCGGATAGACCGCGGCGGCGTATTCGCGGACGTCAGCGAAGTTGCGGAGCGCCTGGATCCCGCCGGCCGTGGCGCAAGCGCCGATCGTTACCAGTCGGCGCGATTGGCGGCGTACGCGCTGGATACGCTCAGCGTCGGCCGGCGTGGTGATCGACCCTTCAACCAGGGACAGATCATACGGTCCCGGCTCCATCCGCCGCGAGGCTTCGGGAAAATAAGCAATATCGATGCGCTCGGCGACTGCCAGTAACTCGTCCTCGCAATCTAAGAGGCTGAGCTGACAACCGTCGCAGGATGAGAACTTCCACACCGCCAGGCGCGGCTTGCGCAGCCTTGCCCTAGCCATGTCACAACTCCCGCGCAGTCAGCAGCGGCTGGAGGCGGTCATACCGCATCACGGCTCCATCGCGGCAAATGAGGACCGGACCAAACTGGCAGTGGCCGCACTGGGCAATGGCGCATTTCATGTTGCGCTCCATCGAAAGGTAGATGCACTCCGGCGCGATTCCGGCGGTTCGCAGCGCGCTCGCGGCAAAACGCATCATGATCTCCGGGCCGCAGACTAGTGCGACCGTGTGATCCGGATCGAAAATGGCGCGGTCGATGAGCCTGGTTACCACGCCGACATGGCCGTGCCATGCCAGGTCGGCGTGGTCGACTGTGATCTCTATGCTGACGTCGAGCCGTCGGCGCCAGCGTTCGATCTCGTGGCGAAACAGAATGTCGGCCGGGCTGCGCGTGCCGTACAGTAGGGCGACTTGGCCGTAACGCTCCCGCTCCGCGAAGAGTCGGTAGATCGCGGGACGGAGCGGCGCTAGACCAAGCCCGCCGGCGATAACCAATACATCGCTGCCGGTGCTGTCTGCGACGGGCCAAGCGGTCCCAAACGGACCACGCAACCCGACCGGGTCACCCACTTTCAGCTGGGTAATTGCTCGTGATGCATCGCCCACGGCGCGGATGGTGTGAACAAGCGGCCCAGCAGCAACGGGATCGCCGCTGAGGCTGACGGGAATCTCCCCAATCCCGAACGCGTAGAGCATGTTGAATTGGCCGGGTTGAAAGGCGAACTCACCGGCATCGATCGACAACGTCCAAGTGTCGTGCGTTTCACGGCGGCGCGAGCGAACTCGCGCCACGGTTGGGACTGCGGCCAGCTCAGCCATGCGTACCGTAGACGTCGAGAATTTGAAGCTGCGCCGCATGGAGCCGCTGCACGAGCATCGTCATGAAGCGCTTCATCATCTCGTAGCCGAAATCGTGATCGTTCTCAGCCTTCTGTCGAAGACAGCCCCCATCGATTGCCACCGCCCGCGTCAATTCCAGGGACTGCGCGTCGTAAAGCCATCGATAGGGCGGCACGAGCCACGAGACACCCGCGATCTCGCCGGGATTGAGGGTTAGGAACCTTACCGGTCCGCGCCCCGGCGCGATAAGCTCCAATCCCACCCGGCCGTGCCGAATGAGAAAGAATTCGTTGGCGGGGTCGCCTTCGCGAAACAGATAGGCGCCTTTATCAAAGCGAATATTGCGCGCGCACCCGCCAATCAACTCGCAGTGATCGGGCGACATCCCTGCAAAAAAGGCGTGTTCGCAAATCAGCCTGTCGAGCCCACGTGTTTCCATGACCTGGCCTCCCGATCAGGCTTTGCTGCTGTCGGTAGCATGGATGGCGGCAACTTCTTCGGTGATGTCGATCCCGACCGGACACCAGGTGATGCAACGCCCGCAGCCGACGCAACCCGACGAGCCGAATTGATCCCACCATGTCGATAATTTGTGCGTCATCCATTGGCGATAGCGCGACCGTGGCGACGCACGCACGCTGCCGCCGTGGAGGTAGGAGAAATCCATCGCGAAACAGGAATCCCAGCGCTGCACGTGCTCGCTCACCGAGCCATCGAGCGCGGGGATGTCGTCAACCGTGGTACAAAAGCAGGTCGGACAGACCATCGTGCAGTTGCCGCAGGTCAGGCAGCGGCCAGCAACCTCTTCCCATCGGGGGTGGTCCAGATTGCGCCGTAGCAAGGCTGGGACCTCGGCGGCCGCGGGCATCGTGCGCCCCATTTTTCTGGCGGCCTCTGCAATCACGGTCTCGGCCGCCGCGATTTCGTCCGATGTCGCATCGCGATGGGGTAGTTCCCTCAGTAGGGCAGCGCCCGCCTCGCTGCGGATATCGACGACAAAACGCGGCTCTTCGTCCGCGGCGATCTCGGTCAGCGCAAGGTCATAGCCGCCCTCGGCTCTCGGTCCTGTCTCCATCGACGCGCAAAAGCAGGTGCCGCCGGGCTCCGAACAGTTTACGGCGACGACGAAGACAGCTTTGCGTCGCGCGCGATAATGCGGATCGGGGTGGGAGCCTTCGATCAACACGCGGTCTTGGACAGCAATTGCCCGCAGTTCGCAACTGCGCACGCCGATAAAGGCGAGCCGCTCCGCTGGCTCCGGCTCGGCCACAACATGCATTCCTTCGGCCGACCGTTCCGCGCGCCACAGGCGCTGCTCCGGAACGTGTAGAAACTTCTTCCACGAGCGCGGCCCGACCGCATAGCCGAACAGGGCATTATCGTCGCGGTGCGTCAGTCGGTATTGGCCGGCCTCCTGCTTGTCCGTCCAGCCGCGCGGCAGATCCGCAAGCGAGCCGATATCGTCATAAATGACCGCCTGATCGCGCAGCGTAGGCCCGATGACGCGATAGGCCCGAGCGCGCAGCGCATCGACGAGCAGCGCAAAGCCGGCAATCGTCAAAACGCTGCGTTGCGCCGCAGGCATTCAGCCTCCGTGAGGTTGGGCGTCTAGTCTCATCCTAGCATCGCTGCGGGCCACGCAGCGATGCTAGTACATCCTGCATCGGGTAAAAGCATGCGCGTTGATGTGGGTCAACGCCCACCGCGATCCGCAGCATTACTTGAATAGCTTAACTGTCCCGCTGCCTATGGGCGAACCCGCGCTCATTGGGTTTGGCGTCACGCGATGCGAGGGCACGCATGGATCAGATCTTGGCAGCCGCACCAGAACTGCAGTCCAAGCGCCCGGTCGGATTGAGCAAGGCGCAGGCGCAAAGTCGCTTGGCGCAATACGGGCTAAACGAAATCCCGGAGCGCCACCCGCATCCCGCTCTCGCTCTTTTGAGGAAATTCTGGGGGCCCATTCCTTGGATGCTCGAGCCGACATCTGCCTGGGTGATCCCAACCGACGAAAATTTGATGGTGGCGCGCCAGACGCGCCGGTTGCTGGATCGAAGGAGGATCTGACGATGAACGCAAAGGACGTCATGACGAAGGATGTCGTGTTTGTTGGTCC
>Ga0335074_10003005_pt1 | contig 22970 bp, 21 predicted proteins | sample Lox_Sample_23_FD_206715 | JGI IMG/M metagenome (GOLD analysis project Ga0335074, IMG submission 206715) | Soil microbial communities from Loxahatchee National Wildlife Refuge, Florida, United States - Lox_Sample_2.3 | ecosystem: Environmental > Terrestrial > Soil > Wetlands | place: USA...
CAATCATCGTGGGCGAAGCCAAAACCGCGCACGCTTACTCGGCCGCGCTCTTTGAAAAAGGATTGCTTGCCACCGGCATTGGTTTTCCCACCGTCCCGGAAGGGAGAGCCCGGGTTCGCACAATTGTAACCGCTACCCATACGCGCGATATGCTCGATCGAGCCGCGGAAATCCTGACTAGCGAGGCGAAGAAGATGGGAATTCTGCGCTAGCCAGGCGGCTCGTTGTCACCATAGAACTGCCAGCAAACCCCGGACGGGACAATCATGTGGAACTCCCGCCTGCCCCAAGACTTCGTTTCGAGGGGGCCAATCTGCGCCGGAAGTTTCCGGTACTCCTCGTAGAGCGCGTCTAAGTCGGAGACGCCAATGCTGAAGCTGGTGTTCTCGATCCACTCGCGATTGTTGTTCTCAACCAGATTGAACGCCACGCCATCGCGAACAATCCCGGCCCCGGATGCAGCCTGCCAGTAGACCGAAAAACCCATTTTCTCGGTGTAGAACGTCAACGCATCAGCCAAACTGCCGCCGCTGGGGATCATCGGCGTCACGGAGATGAACCTGGAACGGATATTCGGCGCTGTCATGCCTTAGGTTATTCCGAGGCAGGCACAAATGCTAGCCTCGTTTTATGAACTCCTCAGTAAAGCCGCCGGTTCAGCCCATAGACGACGGGCTTCGGTCCGCCAGATTCCGCAGCCGGCGAACCTCGCAGTTCACGGAATCCGTCATCCGCGAAATGACGCGGCTGGCCCTTCAGCATGAAGCCGTAAACCTGGCGCAAGGGTTTCCGGATTTCAGCGCGCCCGAGGAGATCAAGCGAGCCGCACAGGAGGCCATCGCGGCGGACTTTAATCAATACGCAATCACCTGGGGCGCCAAGCCGTTTCGCGATGCGATCGCGTTGAAGTATCGGAAGTGGTACGGATTAGACTACGATCCCGAGCGGGAGATTACAGTTTGCTGCGGAGCCACCGAGGGAATGATCGCGTCATTGCTCGCGGTTACCAATCCCGGCGACGAGGTGATCATTTTCGAGCCATACTACGAAAATTACGGTCCTGATGCATTTTTGTGCGACGCGCAGCGGAAGCTGGTCCCGCTTCGTCCTCCCGACTGGACGTTCGATCCCGATGAATTGCGCCGCGCGTTCTCGCCGAATACGAAAGCGATCATCTTAAACTCGCCGAACAACCCGACCGGGAAGGTGTTCACCCGCGCCGAGCTCGAACTGATCGCCGGTCTGTGCCAGGAATTCGACGCGCTTGCAATTACTGACGAAATCTACGAACACATTTTGTACGACGGCGCATCTCATATCCCGATAGCGACATTGCCGGGAATGCGGGAACGAACGGTGCTCGTGAACAGCATGAGCAAGACTTACTCTGTCACGGGATGGAGGGTCGGGTTTGTGCTAGCTGCGGCGGATCTGACGGATTCGATCCGCAAGGTTCACGACTTTTTGACGGTTGGAGCCGCCGCTCCTTTGCAACAAGCAGGCGTGGTGGCCTTGAATCTACCCGATTCATACTACGAGAAACTAAGTCTTGAATATCAGAAGCGACGAGACACGCTGTTGCAGCATTTGACTGAGGCCGGATTCCGCTGCATTCGTCCGAAAGGCGCGTATTACATCATGGCGGACATCGCCGAGTTCGGATTTCCCGACGATCTGGCCTTCGTTCGTCACATGATCGAAAGAGCCGGAGTAGCTGCTGTTCCCGGTTCGAGTTTTTATTCGGATTCTCGTGCGGGTTCGTCATTAATTCGCTTTTGTTTTTGCAAGAAGTATGAGACTCTAGAAAAGGCGGGCAACCGCCTCCGTCGAATTTAGGGTTACCTTGTTGGTGCCCTGCCAGGTAGCACATAAAGAAGCATTTTCCGGCAAGTCCCCCGGCTGGAGGAAACTATGCTGCGTAATTTTCTGTTGCCTGAAAGCATCGCCCGAGCGGATGGCACTGGGCCGGAGATTGATCTCGGTACCAAGCGAGGTAAGCTGTTGGTCCTTACCTTGGGCATTACTCGAATTCTTGAACAAGAGAGCTTGGAAGTATCGGTCTGGGGTTCTCCCGACGGTGAGCGATGGGGTCACCGGCCGTTGGCCAAATTTCCTCCCAAGTTCTATTGCGGCCTCTACTCCATTCTGCTGAATTTGGGCTCGCAGGACGATGTCCATTTCGTTCGCGTGCAATGGAAAATGAGCCGGTGGAGCAAACGCGAAAACATGCCCATGTTTGGGTTCTATGTTTACGCCGAAGAATCCGGCGCGCGAGTTAGCGTCGCCGTCGCCTAGATACTTTCCCCAGTTACAGGCGATTAATCAGGCTAGCCACATACCCGGCGCCAAATCCGTTGTCGATGTTGACCACAGTTACGTTACTGGCGCAACTGTTCAACATCCCGAGTAACGCCGCCAAACCGTTAAAGCTCGCGCCATAGCCGACGCTGGTCGGCACCGCAATCACGGGGACGGAAACCAATCCCCCCACTACGCTGGGCAGAGCTCCTTCCATTCCAGCCGCCACCACCACGACCCGCGCCTGCATCAGGCGCTCGCTGCTCGCGATCAATCGATGGATTCCCGCAACGCCGACGTCGTAAATTGCCTCCACTTCATTGCCCATCACCTCGGCAGTAACTTGCGCTTCCTCGGCTACCGGAATGTCACTGGTGCCGGCGCACACCACCGCTAGTTTTCCTTTGCCGCGAATCGTCCGATCGCGCCAGATCCGGACCGCGCCCGACAGCGGGAAATGCTCCGCGTCCGCATAATTTCCCTTGAGCAAGTCCGCCGCCTGGCGATCCGCGCGCGTCACTAGTAAATTGGCGGATTTATCGAGCAGCCGCGCCGCGATCGCAGCGATCTGCTCCGGCGTTTTGCCCTTTCCGAAGACCACTTCCGTGAGGCCGTGGCGCAACTCCCGATGATGATCCAGCTTGGCGTAGCCCAGGTCTTCAAACGGCAGGTGGCGCAGGCGGTCGAATGCGGCTTCGACATCCACTGAGCCCCCTTGCACTTGCTCCAACAGGCCGCGTAACTGATCGGAATTCATCTCAACTTGAGGGTAACAGAGAGCGTTAAACAGCAGCCTTCTCGCGGCGTAGAATAAGCATCACGCTGGCCAGCACCAGAGATGTGCCAATCACCGTCCGTACCGTAACGATTTCGCCCGCGACAAAATAGCCGAGCGCCACCGCTACCACCGGATTTACATAGGCATGGCTCGATACGCGCGTGGCCGGCATACGCGCCAGCAGCCAGACGAACGCCGTGAATCCGAGCAGTGATCCGCATATGATCAAGTAAACGAGAGCCGCGGCAGCCCGCAGCGAAACGTGGGGAAACGGATGCAATTCGCCGAACGACGCCGAAAACACCAGCAGCGTTCCACCGCCCAGCACCATGGCGCCGCCCGAGGTCAGCGCTCTCGATTCCGGGAGGTCCAGCGACCGGTTGAGTACCGATCCGAGCGACCAGGCCGTCGCGCCTCCCAGAATTGCCAGGCATGGAATCAGACGCAGGTGCTGCGCCCCGTTGGGCAGAAGCAGCGCTCCTACTCCGCCGAAGCCGAGCAGAATGGCGGCCAGAAGACGCCAATGAAACCGGTGCCGCCGGAACACCAGCGTTTCGAGAAGCAGGGTGATGAGCGGCAGCGTGGCTTCGAGCACCGACGCGATGCCCGACGGCACGTATTTCTCCGCCCAGAAAAGCGGGCCGTACTCGGCGACGAACATCAGCAGCCCGATGACGGCAAGGCTTCGCCACTGCGTTCGCGTTGGCCCAGGCTGCCCTCTTGCGCGCATGAAACCGTAGAGCAGAATCCCGGCAGTGAAAAACCGGACGCCTGCGGCAAATAGCGGCGGCACTTCCTCCACGGCGATGCGAATGCCCAGGAACGAGGTGCCCCACAAAACGTAGATGGCGAAAAACGCCAGCAGGACGCGGATATCGCGCGGCTGGGAAACGTCCGCTGCTTTCGCTTGGGTAACCGCTGCGTCCGCCATAGATGGTTACCATCTTTACAGGCTCTGGCTAACCTGTCAAGATGGTTTTGAGGGTTAACTGTGAAAGCGGCGTTCCAACGGATCGCGGGGCATCCCGCGCTCGATCTGGTCAACACGCTCGATTGGCGCTTCGGGACCAGGGAGCCCGAAGATTTGCTCGCGACCTATAGCGATCTTCTGCGCTTCACCGAGCAATCCGGATTGCTGACCGCGAAGCAAGCCCGTCCGCTTCGCCATATGCCAGGTGCGCGGGCGCTCGATCGTAGCCGGGATCTCCGCGAAACGCTGGCCGCAATTCTGTACGCGCGGCTCGATGGACAAAACCCGCCGCCCTCATCCCTGGCCGCGCTGGAGCGATTCTTTCAGGCCGCCCGCGCTGCCGAGAAACTCCGCTGGAAACAGGGGCGGCTCGAATGGGAGTGGAATGAAGGCGGCGCCGAGCTTCCTCTCCGGGCGCTGGCGTTGAGCGCGTCCACTTTGATGCTGTCCGGCGATCTGGAGCGCGTGCGGGCCTGCAATAATCCCGAGTGCCGCTGGCTGTTCCTCGACACCAGCAAAAATCACACCCGGCGCTGGTGCGACATGAAGCTTTGCGGCAACCGGATGAAGGCGCGGCGCTTCAAAGCCCAGCGTAAAGGCCGCGAGAACGGTTCACCACTGGATGGCCTGCCCGAGTTGTAACCCGTACTTCCTCGCCATCCCGGCGTTCAGCTCCAATATGTAAGACGAAAGCTGCTTGCCGCCGTATTGCGGGCATTGGCTGGCCTTCGTTTTGCATGGCGGGGCATTCTCTACGATCTCGACAATGTCATGCTTCGAATTGAGCCAGACGATGTCGAGCGGGATCAGCACTTGATACATCCAGTGCCGGTAGATTCCGGGCTGGGCATGGACGAAAAGCATCCCGTGATCGGGTGCGAGCGACGTGCGGAACATCAGCCCGCGCGCCACATCGATCTGGTCGATCATGGTTTCCGCGCGAATCACCTGGCCGCCTGGAAGCGTGACCGGCCGGGTGGAGAAATCGTCCACGCTGGTGGGTTTCGGCCCGCAGCCGCCCAGGAGCAGCGCGCTGAAAAGAAGGAAAACGTACCGCATGAATTAGAATGGTAACGAAAGCGGGAGAAAGAATTCAGAATTCTGAATTCAGAATTCACGGAATGGCCTTCTGGAAGCGGCTGCGGCTGACGCTCGAAATGATCAAGTTCGAGCACTCGGTGTTTGCGCTGCCTTTTGCGCTCACCGGCGCGCTGCTGGCGTTCCGCGAGAGCCATTTCGACGCCCGCGGTTTCGGGTTCAAACTGTTGTGGATCGTGGTGGCGATGGTGGGCGCGCGGTCTGCCGCCATGGCGTTCAACCGGATCCTGGATGCCGATATCGACGCGCGCAATCCGCGCACGCGCATGCGGCACATCCCGGCTGGAATCCTCAGCGCCCGCTTCGCCTGGGGCTTTACTACCGCGGCCGTTCTCGTGTTCTTACTGGCGGCGCGAGAGCTGAATCCGCTGTGTCTGAAACTTGCTCCGGTCGCCCTGGCCATCCTGTTCTTCTATTCGTTCACCAAGCGATTCACTACGTTTTCCCACCTGATCCTCGGGTTTTCGCTCGGGATTGCGCCCGCCGCGGCTTGGATTGCCGTTCGCGGCTCGCTCGATCCCCGCATTCTCTGGCTCACCGCCGCGGTTATGTTCTGGACCGCCGGCTTCGACATCATCTATTCTTGCCAGGACTATGAATTCGACTCGCGCACCGGGCTTTTCAGCCTGCCGCGCCGCTTCGGAATGGCCGGAGCGCTCTGGATCGCGCGCCTGTTCCATATTGCGATGATTGCGTGCCTGGCGCTGCTCTCGCTATCGTTCGGTCTCGGACCCTTGAGCTGGCTCGGCATCGGAGCCATCGTCGTGCTTCTGCTTTATGAACACAGCCTGGTGAAGGCCGACGACCTGTCGCGCGTCAATGCAGCCTTCTTCACCGTCAACGGCTATGTCAGCGTGCTATTCTTTGTTTTTTGGGCGGCCGACATGTACTTCTTCGGCTTGCGGGCGTGAAGCACATGGAAATTCATATTGAAGACCGGCGATTGCTGCCAATTCTCGAGAAGGTGCGGGCCGAGGAACGCCTGAGTTTTGAAGATGGCGTCGCGCTGTACCGCAGCTCCGATATTCTGGCGCTCGGCTACATGGCGAACCTGGTGCGCGAGCGTATGCACGGCAACGTCACCTGGTTCAACGTCAACCGGCACATCAATCCTACAGACGTTTGCGTGGCGAGCTGCAAGCTGTGCGCGTTCGGCAAGCGCGCCAAGGATCCCAAGGCCTACACCTGGTCACTCGATGAAGTCTGGCGCCGCGCGGGCGAGGGTTGGAGCGAAGCCGTCACCGAGTTTCATATCGTCGGCGGCTTGCATCCCGAGCTCACGCTCGATTGGTACTGCGACATGTTTCGCGGTCTGAAGCAGCGCTTTCCCGACGTTCATCTGAAGGCGCTGACCATGGTCGAGGTCGCATACCTCGCGCAGCGCAGCAAATTGTCGATTCGCGAAACTCTAACCAAGCTGATGGACTCGGGCGTGGATTCGCTTCCCGGTGGCGGCGCAGAAATTTTCAACGAACGCGTGCGGCGCATCATCTGCGATCACAAGATCGACGGCAGCCAATGGCTGGAGGTCGCGCGCACCGCGCACCAGCTCGGGTTGCGATCCAACTGCACCATGCTCTATGGCCACATCGAGACCGAAGAGGACCGCGCCGATCATCTGGTGAAGCTGCGCGCGCTGCAAGACGATACCGGCGGCTTCCAAACCTTCATCCCGCTGGCGTTTCACCCGGCGAACACGGCGCTCGAGCACATCCCGACGACGACCGGTTTCCTCGATCTGAAGATGATCGCAGTTTCGCGCCTGATGCTCGATAACATCAGCCACATCAAGGCCTACTGGATCATGATGACGCCCAAGATCGCGCAGATCGCACAGCGCTTCGGCGCCGACGATCTGGACGGCACGGTGGTGGAAGAGAAGATCTACCATGAGGCGGGCGCCACCACGAGTCAAGGTTTGCGGCGCAGTGAGTTGCTCCGGCTGATTCGCGAAGCCGGCCGCGAGCCTAAGGAGCGCGACACTCTCTACCGGCCTGTGACGCGCACCGAGACGGCCTTTACCGTACTCGTGTAGTACGGGAAGTACGATCGCTCGCCTTGTCTCGCACCATCCTGGCCACTATGTTGGAACCATGAAGTGCGTATTGTTAGCTACCTGTCTGGCGGCAGTTTCGTTTGCCGCAACATCTGATCAATTCCGCGTTAACGCGAATGTAGTGCTGATTAACGCCACGGTGCTCGATCATCATGACCGTCTCGTTCGCGGGCTCACGCGCGACCAGTTTCGCCTGTACGAAGACCGCGCCGAGCAGCGCATCGCCTATTTCTCCGAAGAAGACACGCCGGTATCGCTCGCCGTCGTTTTCGATACGAGCGGCAGCATGCTTGGCAAGTTGGACGGCATGCGCACGGCGCTGGATGCGATTCTCAAAGACGCAAATCCCGGGGACGAATTTGCGTTAGTCACATTTGCGAACGAGCCGCGTGTCGCGGCAAGCTGGAGTCCGGATGCGGGTGAGATTCAAAGCCGGGTCTTGCTTGCGTCCGCGCACGGGCAGACGGCGCTTCTGGATGCCCTCGAAACTGCGCTCGGTCAACTGAAGCACGCCAGGAATCCTCGCAAGGCCATACTGATCGTCTCCGATGGAGGCGACAATTACAGCCGCGCCACCGAGCGCGACGTAATGCGTTCTCTGGCGGAAACGGGTGTGCAGATTTACGCGATCGACAACGCAGAGCCGGAATACATGCGGGAGCGGTCGCCTGAAGAATTCGAAGGACCGGACTTGCTCGCAAGGATTTGCGATGGGGCCGGCGGAAGATATTTTCAAGTGGACGGCCAGCGCGAATTATCAGCCGCCGCCCAGCAGATCTCGCGTGAGTTGCGCTCGCAATATGTGATCGGTTATGTACCTTCGCGCGCCGAGCGTGACGGCCGGTTTCGCCATGTACGTGTGCAATTGAATCACACTGCGGGAGCGCCAAAACTGTCGGTGTTCTGGCGGCGGGGCTATCGCGCGCCGTCGTACTAACTCAGAACTTCTGGATGAAAGAAATGTACGGATAGAGATACGCCTGGTCTTTTCCGGATTGCTTGAGATACTCGCCGGGGAAGAGCGTGCCCACGCCGAAGCCGAATGCGGTGTTTTTGGTCAGGGTTGCGGTTGCCATCATCTCGATGCTTTCGCCCACATGGGCGCTGGTAGCCTTCATGTTATGGACGGTCAGCGTGCCCAAAGCATTGTACAAACCGTCTGCGGTGTTCGCCAGCCAGAACTCGCGGCCGTCGACCTTTATCTTCAGCTTCTTTACGGGAGTGAACTCGACTCCGGAGCGCAAGTCTTTGAGGTTCTTAAACCCGAACGCTCCGGTCAGGCTGTTCATAGGCTGATTGAATCCGAACATGTTGTCGAACGTTTCGCGCGTGCCGTTCTTCTTCTCGTTGTCACCTGAGGCGTACTCGTAATCGGTGCTCACCCGCGTCTTCCAGCCGAAAGGAGTGGAGGTCCAGCCGGCGCCCGCCAACAGAGCGTTCGCGTCCAGCTGATCGCTTGAGTAATAGCCGTATTCATGCATTGGTTCGAAGTTGTAATCGAAGCTCCCCGGCAGCTTTCCGATCCAGCGGCCGCCCAACGCGAGTGTCTCGGCATTCCCGGCCTGTCCTTCCTTACTCTTGACACCGTCATAAGTTCTCGCAATGAAGTACGGTTCGAGCGAAGCGCCCGGAACCAGATGACCGAAGGTGTTGTAGTCAACGTAGAAGTGATCGCCCGGCTTATGCTCATCGGGCGCATCGGGATTAATTAGAACTTCTGAACCCGCCACCAGCTGGGTTTTGAAGAACTTCGTCGTGTACGAGCCGTTTACCACATCAAAATCTCGCGCCGTGTTCCCCCACCAGTCGTCGAGCGACGCTATTAAGTGACCGGAGCCGATCACCAAATTCTGCCGGCCGACCTGGACAAACGTGCCCGGCCCTTCCGAATTGCCGAGGCTGACCCAAGCATAGTGAAGATCGATTGGATTGGATATGGCACTCGACGGAGTGGTCTTATAGAACAGTACGCGGGCGTCTTGCGCCTCCACCACAAAATGCAGCCACGAGGAAGGCTGGAACGACAGGCCCAGCCGCTCCTGGCTCAGCACGTAAGAATCGGCGGGGGTCACACTGAATGGCCCATCGGTTTCTTCCCAGCGTTCACGGATCGAGCCGGTGAACCTGACCGTGCGAAGCAAGTAGTTCATCGCGCCCGACCGGCTCGTTTGATCGTCGTCCGCCGGATCGTTTTGGGCCTGGCCTTGGAGGGCTGAACCGGTAGAGCTGGTTTTGTCTGACGGCGTTTGATTTTGTCCCGACAGTGCAATTGGAATGGATAGGGCGGCGAAGAATGCCAGCGAGGTGGTATAAGGGAAGCGGCGTTTCATATGCTTCCCTCTTCGGCGCGGTTGCTCGGAGTAATAGCTGAATCGAGTTCAGCTCAATGGACCGAATGCCGGACCGATATGAATCTTGATTGAACATTAAGCCATCGTGGCAAGTGGGGTCGGCCGAAACGGCGGGCCTCGCCCACCCGGGAGAGTCATATGCTAAGACGCCTGCGATTATCGACAAGAATCGCATTCATCGGAATTATCACCACCTTCTGTTTTTCATGCGCACTGGTATGGATCCACACGCGGATCCGCACCGTGTACTACGACGCCAAGTACGAAACACTGGCGAAAGTCGTCGAATCCGCTTGGAACGCCGTAGACTACTACGGAAAGCAGGCGCAGGCGGGCAAAATGACACTGCCGCAGGCCCAGCAGGCCGCCCAGCGAACGGTGCGAGCGATTCGGTGGGGACCCGCCTTCAACGAAGCATTCTGGATTAATGACCTGGAGCCCCGGATGCTCATGAACACCTCCAGTCCCGCGCTCGAGGGACAGATGCTGGCTGAGAAAACAGATCCCAATGGCATCCACATCTTCTTGGAGATGGTCAAAGTCTCTCGCAACCAGGGCGCGGGAAGAGTCGAGTACATGTGGCCGCGCGAGAATGGTGCGGTCCCCGTGCGGAAAATCAACTATGTCAAGCTATACGAACCATGGGGCTGGGTCATCGGTACAGGTATGTATGTGGACGATGTCGAGAGCGAATTGCGGAGACTGGCGTTCGTATTCTTCGGAGTCGCGGCCCTCGCCGCCGGCCTCGCCTTGCTGCTAACTTATTTCGTGGTTCGCACCGTCAGCCATCCGATCCAGACCATCGCGGCCGAACTGGCGGAAGTCGCCAATCAGGTCACTTCGGCGGCAGCTCAGGTCTCCACTGCCAGCCAGACTCTCGCCCAGGATGCATCCTCCGAGGCTTCCGCGCTGGAGCAAAGCTCTGCCTCCGCAGGCCAGATCAGCGCGATGGCGCGGAAGAACGAAGAAGACAGCAAGGGTTCGGCCGCGTACACGCTGAAAACATCGGAGGTGGTTGCGGATGCCAACCACCGGCTGGACGAGATGACCAAGTCCATGGCGGAGATTAATAGTTCAAGCGGCAAGATTGCAAAGATCATCAAGGTGATTGATGAGATCGCTTTTCAGACCAACATCCTGGCCCTGAACGCAGCCGTGGAAGCAGCACGCGCGGGCGAAGCTGGAATGGGGTTCGCCGTAGTGGCCGATGAGGTTCGTACGCTTTCGCAGCGCTGCGCCAAAGCGGCGCAGGACACAACCTCCTTGATCGAAGACTCGATTGTCCGTACCAAGGACGGCACCGCCAAACTCGATCAGGTCACCCAATCGATTGGGGAGATCACCGGAAGCGCCGCTGGGCTGCGACAGCTGATCGACGGGGTCCATGCCAGCAGCAGTACGCAAGCGCAGAGTATCGACCAAATCGCCCAGGCCCTCGCAAATATGGGGTCCCTGACCCAGAGGACTGCGGCCAATGCCGAACAAAGCGCAGCCGCCAGCGAAGAACTCTCTGCCCAAGCCGAATCCATGCGAGCTTCGGTCCGGCGCTTAGAGGGATTGGTAGCAGGACAGAAATAGCGGCGCGCCTAATTGCTCAAAAAATGCGCGGCGCCGTCTTTACCCATATAGCGTTCGAGCACGCGCTGGTCGGTTTTGCGGAGATCCACGACGATCAGTCCGTCGAGCGCATTGGCGAAGCGCCGGTCCACATGAAAGGCGGCCAGTTCGCCGCCGAGCTTCAGATATTGCCGCAACAGCACGGGCACGCCCTTGCGATCGGTCTCCACATCGGCGATCAAGGCGGAAAGCTCTTCGACGTCCCATCCGGTGGCGCCGATTAATTCATCGGCGATCTTCGAAGGCCGCTCACGAAACGGATTGCGAGCGCGCACCAGCGGCGCAAACTCGGGCGATTGCCGGTACGCGCTCAGGAATTTCACCATCAGATGGCGCGACGCCGCGGTATATCCGTTGCTAATGCTCACCGGCCCGAATAGCAGCTTATACTGCGGATTCCGCCTCAGGAACTGGCCGATGCCTTTCCAGAGCAGCAGCAAGGGTGCATAGGTTTTCTGGTATTCCGGACGCACGAAAGAGCGGCCCAGCTCGAGCGCCGGCTGGATGCGCTCGAAAAACGGCTGCTTCCAATGGAAAAGCTCGCTGGTGTAGAATCCCTTGGGGCCGAAACGAGGCAGGATCTCGCCGGACGGGCCGAGCCGGTACGCGCCGGCAACTTCGCACGCGTGGCGGTGCCAGATGAACAGGTGCCAGTAGTGATTGTCAAAGCGATCCAGATCGACCAGCTTGCCCGTGCCCTCGCCGGCCTGGCGGAAGGTAAGTTCGCGCAGGCGTCCGATTTCGTGTAAAACATTCGGAATCTCGTTTGCTTTGGCAAGCAGAACCGCGAAATCCTCGTTCTGCACCAGAGTTCGATCTGCGGGCAGCTTCGCAACTTCGCCGGCCAGCAGTTCGTTGATCACTTCGGGCGCCGTCCGTTCGGCGGCAGAAACAGCGAGCGGCCGGGGCGCTTCGCGATCCTGCAAAAGATAGGTCCGGCGGCGCAGATAGCGAATAAGCGCGACGTCGTCCTGATAGGTGCCGATCTTGGCCGGCCCAATCGGACTTCCGATGCGCAACTCGATCTCGCGATTGTTTTTGTTAAAGAACTCGTGCGGAAGAAGAGCGGTGCGAACCCTGGGGTGCATCAGTCCGAGCAGTTGAAACAAGGCGCTGTTGGCGCCGCGAAGAAACATCGGCAGCACCGTTGCGCCGGTCATCCGGATCAGCCGGGCCACGCTGCGGCTCCACTCCGGATCCGTGATGGCGCGCTCCTTCAGATTCAAATGCGAAACTTCTCCCGCGGGAAAAACGGCCAGTAATCCGCCTTGCTTGAGCCACGCGATCGCATCCTTCATCCCCTTGCGATTCGCACGCGTCGCGGCTTCGCCTCCGAACGGATCCACGAAGATGCACATCCGGGTTGCTTCGGGCATGCTGGCGAGAAGGTGATTCGCCATGATCTTGACGTCGGGACGAACAGAAAGAAAGGTGGACCCAAGAATCGCCCCTTCGATCAATCCGAACGGGTGATTGCACACCGCGACCACCGGGCCTTGCTTGGGAATCAGCGCCAGGTCGCGCGTGGAAACTTGCGGACGGACGTTCAACAGCGCCAGCGGATGCTGGGTAATCAAGCGGGCATCGGCTCCCGGAACATCCGCGTAGAGGCGGTTCAACCGATCCAGAAGCAGAAGCTTTCCGATCGCACCTTGCACCGGGGCCGGCAGTTTCGGTCCGAAGAGCGCAGCTAAAGCGTCCCGCATTCAAAAACATAACAGCACTGAAATGTGAAACGTTGATTACTCCCGTGTTACGGTTTGCGCACCTGGCGGCGGCAGGCGCGCCAGGGGGCGCCAGCAGTTGGGTGACCGGCAACTCCCAGTGCCCTTACTTAAGGAAAGTTATCAGCTATATGCCCTATCGATCTAAGGCTCGATCTTAGTTCGAGTTGCGTATTCAGGACCATTGTTTTCGCGACGCCTGTCCTGAATAATGAGGCTTTGACTCGTACTTGAACATTGGACCTGCCCATGGATCTCAATGTAGGACAACTGTTCGGCGACTACACGGTCGCTCGCGTCCTCAGTGCCGACAATATGGGGCGCGTGTATCAGGTTGAGCATCGCCTCACGAAACGCCGGGAAGCGATGAAGGTTCTGCCCGCCGACTTAGCCAGCGACACGCAGGTCAAACGATTCGAGCGAGAGATGCGCGCTTTGGCCCGGCTGCATCATCCGAACATTGCCGCTCTTTACAATGCGGCCCATTCGAAGAATGAGCTGATCCTCTTCATGGAGCTGGTGGAAGGCCAGACGCTCGAGAGCCTGCTGGCCGGCGGGGGGCTGCCGATAGAGACAGGAGCTGCGTACATCCAGCAGATCCTGCTCGCGCTCGACTATGCGCATCAGCAAGGCGTGGTGCATCGCGATGTCACGCCGGCTCACGTAATTGTTACGCCAGCCGGACAAGTAAAGCTGACGGACTTCGGGCTGGCCAAATCATTCGGGGATCCTCTGCTCACCAATTGCGGCGAGATTCTAGGATCCTTGCCCTATCTGGCGCCGGAGCGTTTGAAAGGCGCGACGCATCCCGACCGGCGATCCGATCTGTACTCCACCGGCGCTATCTTGTATGAGCACCTAACGGGCAAAAAACCGTTCGGCTCCAATCGACGCCTGGCCCCGGTGCTCACCGATTCGGAAGCCGAGCCTTCGCCGCCGAGCCAGATTGATCCGAGCCTCGCGCCGGAGTGGGACGAGATTTTGCGGCGGGCGCTGGCGCGGGATCCGGCCAACCGCTACCAATCCGCCGGCGAATTCATCGAGGCTCTGGCGCGTCTCGATCCCACGCCGAGCGCCGGATTTTTTGCGCGGCGCATGAGCCCTCTGATTGTGGGCCTGGCGGTTTCCGGCCTGACTCTTGCTCTGGCCGCCACGCCTGCAATCGAACGATTCGCCAGCGCCGCGCCCGCGGTCCTGCGGGCAAGCCCGCTACACATCGCGCCTCCTGATTTTGCACTGACCTTGCCGGCGCATAGCTATGCTGCCGTGGTGCACCATCCGCGTTTGCCCCCGCACCCTGACCATCTGACCGCCGGGCAGACCGATCCGCCGCCGAAAAAAGGATTTTGGAGTAAGCTGAACATCTTCAAGAGGCGTGCAAGCGCGGACCAATAGCGGCTGCGCTCTAGTGCACAAACTGAACCGTCACGCGGAGCCCGAGCGGAAGGGCGTTGGAAGATGGGCCGAGATCGGCCGTGACTTCGAGAATGTCGCGATCGGCCTTCTGGGCCGGATCGCCGGTGAGCACCGTTTTGCGTCCCATTACGCTGGCAATTTCAGTGACCACGCCGGGAAATGTACGGCCGGAGAAAGCATCGGCCGAAACGAGCAGCTTCTGCCCGACATGCACTTTTGCGATGTCATCCTCATCCACCTCGGCACGAACACGGCGGCCGGAAACGTCGGCCATGGTGAACAGCGGGCGCGGTTCAATCAGACCGAAAGACTCGCCCGGCCGCAACATCACGCGCAGAATGGCGCCGTTGATGGGCGCGCGGACTACGCATTTGCCCAGCTTATCCTGGGCCAGAGTGATGCCTGCTTCGGCGGCACTCAGGTCCGCATCGGCTTGCGCCAATTCCTCCGGCAGAGGGCCGGCGTTGACGAGCTCCTGAGTCTTTTTTGCCTGCTCGAATTGCGCTTCGGCGACATCCCGATCCCGTTTTGCCTCGTCGAATTTCATCCGCGATATTTCCTCGGACGCATATAGCTTTGACATCCGGGCGAGCTGCGCCGAGGCCTGATCGAGAATCGCCCGGGCCGCGGCAGTTTTGTCGGCAGCGGCTTCGCGCTCTTCGGGACGGCTGCCCCGTTGCAAACGCAAACGCGCGTCCTGCAAGCTGTCGCGGTGGGCGGTTGCGACCTGCAGCGCGGACTGCAGATCATCACAGGCCAACTCGGCCAGGACATCGCCGCGGCGCACCACCTGGCCCTCCTTGACATGAATCTTGCGGATGACGCCATCGATCGCGGCGCCCACATTCACAACGTCCGAACGGCCTTCAATCCGGCCGGGCGATGCCAACACCACGGGCGGAGCCGGATGCGCAGCGATCGCGCCGGGCGCCATGCCCTCGAAATTGACGTGCGCCGACGCCCCCGCGCGGGACAGCATCGCATAGACCGCCACAACCCCCGCGACCAGGCCCAGGAGCACAACGGCCGTTCGAGCCTTTCTACGCGGCACCGTCACCTTCATATCGATTCTCCTCTTGATTGGCTAGCACTATCGTTTACGATTCGGCCGTCCTCGAGCACCACAGTCCGGTCCGCAAAACTGGCCCAACGGGGATCGTGCGAAACGACGACCACGGTTTGCTTCTCGTGTTCGGCGAGTCCCCGTAAAATCTCACAGATTTGCCGGCCGGAGTTAGAATCGAGCGCCGCGGTAGGCTCGTCGGCCAGCAGAATTTTTGGATTCGCGATCATCGCGCGAGCGATGGCTACTCTTTGTTTCTCGCCGCCGCTGAGCGCATCCGGTTTCAGGTGCAGCTTATTCGCGAGTCCCAGACGCACGAGCAGATCCTGCGCCACTTTTTGGCTCTGCCTGCGTCCGATTCCCGCGATGTCGGATTTGACGATCACGTTCTGAATCGCCGACAGCGAGTGGAACAGCCGGAAAGCCTGAAAGATGAACCCGATCTCTTTGCGCCGCAGCGCGGAACGTTCTCCAGCGGTGCAGGAAGCGGCATCAGTCCCTTGCACGAAGACCGATCCGGAATCAGGCGTCAGAAGGCAGCCAAGCAGCGACAGTAGCGTGGTCTTGCCACTTCCGGAAGGCCCCATCACCAGCGTCAAGCTGGAAGGGGCGAAGTGCAGCGTCACGTCCGTGAGCGCACGCATGCGGCTGCTTCCCGAACCAAACCACACGCTCGCGTTTTCGATAGACAATGTACGCTCAGGCACGGAACACCTTGGCTGGTTCAACCGTAATGGCCGCCCGGACGGAAAGCAGCGACGCGAGGATGCACATGGCCAGAGCCGGAACGAGAACGCCCAAGGGCAGCCACCAGGGTGTGAAGAGCCAGGGGATGGTGGGCTTAGCGGCATTGATGGCCGGGCGCGTGATCAATACGCCAAGCAGGTAGCCCGCCAGTCCGGCCAGAAGCGCCTGAATGACGATGACGCGGATCACATAGCCGTGCGTGGCTCCGAGCGCCTTCAAGGTCGCGAACTCCTCAATGTGCTCCATGGTGTTCGAATAGATGGCTTGCGAAACCACGGCCAATCCGATGAAGAAGCCCATGACGGCAGCGGCGAGGATCGCACCGCCGGCGCCGGTTTGCGAAGCCCAATACAGGCGGGCTTTATTCGAAAATTCCTGCCGGGTCCAGACGGCCGCGGTTGGGAGACGCGCCTGCAACTCACGCTTTACGCGCTCAATGGAGTATCCGGGCAGAACATGAACCAGAATGAACATCGTTTCGTCCGGCCGAAGCCGTATGTAGCGGGAGCCGTCGGAGTAAGAGGTGAAGACGTAGGGACTGCCGAGAAACGAACTGAAGCCAGATGTTCGCCCTACCACTTGCGCCCGCTGATCGTTGATTTCCACCTCCAGCGGCAGGCGCGAGGGAACATCGAGCATCTTGGCGTTGCTGTTGTCGACGACCAAAGCCTGGGGTGCAATGCCGCTCGCGCCAGTGGCGAGTTGGGGGATAGGGAGCCGCATGCCGCTGCTCGGATCGGCGCCAATCAAGGCTACCTGCTGTTCACTGCCGTCGACTTTGCGAAACTGCGCCAGGCTGGTGCAGATCCGGTGGGTGAGACCCACACCGCGAACGCCCAAGGCGAGATCGGCGAAGCGGCGTTCGATGGGTACGGCGAACTCGAAACACTGCACACCGCGGCCGGTGATCCAGATGTCGGCATCGGTGGAATCGATGATCTTCGACGCCGCGCGCAGGAATCCCAGCAGCATGCTGCCTTGAAACACCATCAGAAAGACTGCGCAGGTAATGCCTAGAACGGTAATTGCAAACCGCATCCGGTCATGCGTGATGTTGTACCATGCAAGTCGCATGAAAGCTCGAATCGATGGGCTTACGCTCGCGGTTCGGAAGTTTGCGGTCCGGTTGGGGCCGGCACCGCGGCGAGCAGTTTGAACAGGTTCGGCAGAAAGCGGCCGGTCCGGAAACGATACTGCTGGTAGGCGTCAGCCAGGGGGCTGCGCAGAAACTTCTGTTCTTCGGCCGAAGACGCCACAAAATAGATGACGGTCATGATCAGAACGGTGGGAATCAGCCACCATTGCACCGTCACCACCCAGCCCGCCAGCCAGGTGAGGATGTACGACGTATAAAGTGGATGGCGGACGAACCGATACGGCCCGCTTCGAACCAGATGCGCCGGGGTATCGGGCGAGAAGGCCGCAGACAATGGCTTGCCGAGCGAGGTTTTGATGGCCCACCAGAACAATCCCACAGAGAGAATGTAAAGGGCGGAACCGGCCACGCTCCGCTCGGCGGTCCGGTTAGAGCCGGACAAAATCGCGTATAAATGCAGTATTCCGAAAACGGTGGCGCAACCCGCGATCAGCCGCATACTGGCGGTGAGGCCTCCGGGCCGCGTGAAGAAGCGTCGCATTCCCCACCACGAGCTGGCGAGGCAGCAAGTAAGAAGAACGGCCGGCACTAGGGATTCCCAGGATGCCGTCATGCGATCTCTCCGGCCGGCTGCGCCGCAAACGAAGATTGCATCACCAGGGAAGCAGAGAAGACGTGCTTCTTGGGAGTGCGGCAAATCACCGGCACGTCTCGCAATTGGGCCTGGCACTCATCCATCCAGCGCTGATAGCGGGGATTCGGGCCGGAGGAATCGAAACGCAGAATTTCCACCTTCACCGATTGATATTCGTCTTCCAGGTAAAACGGCAGATCTTCGCCGTTCGCGGCCAGGCGGCGGCCGCCAATCCGCTGCAGGATCGATGCCGAGCAGCTTTCCAAGTTCGCGTTGGTGATCCCCAAGGCGCCGCCCGATAGCTCCGCGAAAGCGTAAGCGGTCACGATCATGCGAAGAGCCTCGGTGGTGCAGCGCAACTCCTGCGCGATTGCCCAGCCGCCCATTTCTACATAAGAAGCGCCGCGGCGTCTCGCTTCTATCAGCTCCTGCTCCACAGCCGACCGCAATTTGTGACCCCACTGGTCAGATTTCGCAAGCGAGGAATGAGAAATAGTCAGTTTGGAAAATGGCACATCGCCGGGATGTGCAAGGTATCGCAAGCATGCCGCCACCTGGCCTGTCTCATCCACGGTCACAAGATGCCAGCTTCGGTCGTCATCGGAGTGCACGTGGCGGCCGTCCCGGGACAATTGGGAAGGATCGAGAGCACCCAGATCGAGATAGGTTCTTCCTCGCAATCGTTGCGCGGCAGCCAGCAGGCGGCGGTGACGGGTCGGGTTGACCGCGATATCGCGGAAGCCTAAGACATCAGGGGCATTCGGCGCCAACAGGGCAAACTGCCGGCGCAGGCCAGCGATTCTATTCGGATTCGATCTCACACGAACGAACCTCCTCGGGTGAATTCTTGGATGCTCTTCGGGAACTACGCTGCAGCCATCAATCGTGAGGCCGGACCGGTTCGCTCCAGCCTAAGGCGTCGAACAAGAACTGCAAGATACCTTTTGAACAGGGACTTTGCGTGGTACCAACCAGCAAAGGGTACAACAAGTTTAGAAGAGTAATAGTACCAGTGGACGCAAATAGTTTCAATCTAAAAATCCGTTAAGTCCAAATTTGTTGCTGTTGGACCTAACTTTTTCTCACCTGAATGGGCTACTGTTAGGCAGATTGTTACTCTGGGATGTAACGTGGTACTACGAGTTCTGCAAGGGAGCGGGTTGGAAGGAAAGTTATTGCCAAAAACGAAACCGGACTCCAGGGGCGGAGTCCGGCTATGGGAAGTGGTTCCCTATTTTGTACGGATTCAAGAAACGGAGGAACGAAGCCTCCGCAAAGTCGAACCTACGCGATTTTCCTGCGCTTCTGCACCACCAACCCGAGGAACAAGGCAGCCAGAGCCGCCAAGGAGATCAAACGGGGCTCCGGTACAGCGGAAGTGACCGTGAAGTCGCCAGAGTGAGTGTGCGTAATCGCTTCACCGGCCAAAATCATCGCCTGCAGTTGCTGCGGTGTTTCATGATTAACCGTTGCGGTGAATTCTCCGGTCCAGTTCGATGCCCCTGAGCCATCCGTCACGGTTCCATAAACGCCAAGCGCCGCAGCGGTACCGTCGGCCTCCTTTGTCAAAATAACCGGCGATCCGGCGAACACGGAACAAGATTCACCGATGGTAAGAGCTGCGCAATCGGTGTCTGTCGAGCCGGCATCGTACCCAGTCAAACTGTAAACCAGAGACGACGTAGTGGCGAAGGTCAGAAAATCAGTGATGGGCCCCAAGGAAGTGATGGTGTCCCCACCGTTGATATCGACGCCCTCACCTTGCGTGAGGCAACCGGATGAACCCAGCACACCCGAACTGCAGCCCGCGAACATCAAATCCGTGCCGGCGGCGACTTCCGTTGAGTAGCCCGTTGTGTCATTGGGCGTGAAAGTGAGTGAAGTAGCGGATATGGTTAGAGTGCCGTTTCCACCGGTAAGCAATTCACCGGAGACGGTTGCGAAAGATGGTTGCGCCGTGAGCAACAATAAGCCGGCTGCTAGACCACCAAAAGCGAATTTAAGCCCTAGTTGTTTCAAATCGTCCCTCCTCGAATACAGTTATTCTCAGGCTCACACGCAAGAAATCCCACCAGGATCTTTCGCGCAGATCCAACCTGCACCTGAATAATAAACTCGAAAAACTGCGCTGAGGGAGTGATAGCCTTCCGTAACTCGTACTAGTTCAGCAGGTGAGCCAAGTTTAGTAAGAAACAGTTGAAACAAGGTTACGCGCAATGGATCAAACCTAAGTATGTCGTGGCGTCTTTGGTCTTGTGTAATGTTTCTGGCTTGCATGGAGTGCGCTTGCAGCCGGCCCGCGCAATGGTACGTTGCACGCGGCAACCAGTTCTTCGATAAAGCGAAATACGCGGATGCGGAGTTGCAGTATCGCAACAGCATCCAGCGGAATCCGAAGTTCGCCGAGGGTTATTACCGGCTAGGTTTGGCGGAGCTCCAGTTACAAAAACCGGCCGATGCGTTAGCAGATTTGCAACGCGCGGTTAGATTGGATACGACTAACGACATATATCGGATTCAGTTAGCAAACCTTGCATTAGTCCTGTATCACCTGGATCCCTCCAACCAAAATCTTTACAACTATGTGGCTGGGGAGGCAGCGCGACTGTTGAAGCTGAAACCCAATTCTTTCGACGGGCTCCGGCTGCAAGGCAACATTTTGAGTATCGACCGCAAACCCGAGGAGGCGCTGGCGCTGTTTCAACGAGCGAATGCCATCGAGCCTTTCGATCCGAATGTCGAGCTGCCGATGGTGCAGCTCTTGTTCACCTTGCAACGTCCCAAAGAAGCCGAAAGCCTGGCGTCGAAATTTCTGCAGCGGCGCAAGGATTTCGCTCCGATGTACGATCTGCTTTTGTCCTATTACGCCACGGCGAATCGCCCGAAGGATGCCGAGCAGCTTTTGCGGATGAAGGTGGCGAATCGTCCGAAAGACGCTAAGGCATGGCTTCAATTGGCGGCATTCTACGGCGACTCGAAGCAGGAACAAGAGATGTCGGACGCGTTGCAGAAGATACTGAACGACCGCGCGGATTTTCCCGAAGGGCCCGGCATGGTCGGCGATTTCTACGCAGGCGGCGGCCGGTGGGAGGACGCGCTTCGCGAGTACCGGGAGGGTCTGCACAGCGATCCCAAATACAGCCACCTGTATGAAACGAAAATAGCGAGCACCTTGATTTCCGCAGGTAGAAAGAATGAAGCGGTTGCGAAGCTGGGTGAAATCCTGAAAGCATTTCCCAAAGATCCCGACGCTCGTCTAAAGCGTGCGATTCTCCTGGGCCCCGGCGCCGGATCCAAAGAAGTCGATTTGGCCATTGCGGATCTGAAGGTGCTGGTCCAGCAACGGCCCACGGATCCCGTGGCGCGCTACAACCTGGGAATCGCGTATCGAGCGAAGGGCGACATTCCGGCGGCCCAAACGGAGCTTAGAAAAAGCGCCGGCCTGGGCGACAATTACCTGCCGCCGTATTTCGTGCTGGCGGAGATCGCGTTGGATCAGCGGGACTACCTGGAGGCCGCCCGTTTCGCAGATCAGATCTTGTCTGTGGATTCCGCGAATGTGGATGCGAGAATTTTGCGTTCCGCCGCGCTCACGGGGAGCAAAGAGTATGCGCAAGCGCGCCAAGAACTGGACGCGCTGATACGTGAAAAGCCGGACTCCAAGGACGTCAGCCTGCGTCTGGCAGCGTTGGACACGGCCCAAGCCAAATATCAGGATGCCGAAACCCAGTACCGTCGCCTGTACCAGCCGGGATCGACCGATCTGCGGCCTTTTGAGGGCCTGCTCGAGCTATACCTGGATGAGAAACAGCCCGCCAAGGCGGAGGCGCTTCTGGATGAAGAGATCGGCAGGTCTCCCAATTCGCGTCCCGTTCATTTTCTGCTGGCTTCCACCGCGATGAAGGAAGGCAAGCTGGATGTCGCGCGGCAACAATACGAGTGGGTTCGTTCGGTTGATCCAAATTCGGTGCAAGCCTATTTGTCGTTGGGCGCGTTGTACGAAATGCAGGGCAAAACCAAGGAGTCGTTGGATAGCTACCTCAAAGCCGGCCAACTGGCGCCGAACGACTCGCGAATTCTGGGCTCCATCGCGATCCTCCAGAGCAAATTAGGTGCAACCGGGGACGCCATTCACACGCTCGAAAAGCAACTGGCCCGCGATCCGAAAAACGCCAATGCCATGAACAATCTTGCTTTCAACCTGGCCGAAAGCGGAAAGGATCTCGACCGCGCTCTCCTGCTGGCCGAAAGCGCGGTTCGGAGCGCGCCGGATAATCCCGCGTTTATGGACACGCTGGGATGGGTTTATGCGAAACGCGGCCTGGATCAAAGCGCAATCCAGGTGTTCCGTGTGCTGGTGAAGAAGTATCCGAAGGAGCAGGCGTATCGGGATCACCTGGAAGCTGTGCTATCGCACGGCAAGAAACCAACGAATATCCAGTCGCCGAGCGCGTCCAACTCCGGGCCGCAGTCATCCACCGAAGTTTCGGAAAAGCTTCCTGCCGGTTACGCGCGGTCGAGGTAACAGACAACGAGCCTCACCGCATCGCACGGCCGATCCATTTGTCCACGACGGGAGCCGTGTAATCCGCCAAACGATCGAGCAACGGCGCGGGATCGGTCTCGGCCAGCAGCAGTTCGCGATGAACGCTGCGCAAAAAACCTTCTTGTACCGCTCGATCCGCCATGGCAAGCAACGGGTCGTAATAGCCGCTTACGTTGAGCACTGCGCAAGCTTTCCGTTGCAGACCAAGTTGAGACCACGTCAGCACCTCGCACAATTCGTCCCAGGTTCCGTAGCCGCCGGGCAGCGCCACGAACGCATCCGCGAGATCCGCCATGAGTGCCTTGCGTTCATGCATCGATTCGACGACACGGAACTCGGTTAGACCGGTGTGGGCGACCTCTTTCTCTACCAGCGCCCGCGGCATCACCCCAATGACGCGCCCGCCCTGTCTCAAGCAGGCATCGGCGATCCGCCCCATCAGCCCGAGGTTCCCTCCTCCGTAAACCAAGTCCAAACCGCGCTCGGCCAAGAGCCGTCCCAGATCGTCGGCGGCCTGCGCATAGGCCGGCTGCGTCCCGAGGCTGGAACCGCAGAACACGCAGACGCGCTTCAACA
>Ga0335074_10003006_pt1 | contig 22969 bp, 22 predicted proteins | sample Lox_Sample_23_FD_206715 | JGI IMG/M metagenome (GOLD analysis project Ga0335074, IMG submission 206715) | Soil microbial communities from Loxahatchee National Wildlife Refuge, Florida, United States - Lox_Sample_2.3 | ecosystem: Environmental > Terrestrial > Soil > Wetlands | place: USA...
TTCTTCTCGGCCTCGGGCTCTTATATTTCGGAGTGCAGATCTGCATGCAGCGCACCTATGCGCGAGCGCGTCTTCTTCTGCTCGCTTCGGTGATTTACATGCCGCTTCTGTTCGCTTTTCTGGTATTCGATAATCCGAAGTTCACGCTTTGAACGGTTGTCAATGCGCTAGGCGACCTTGCGTTCTGAGAACTTACTCTCAAGGTTGGCAACCTTGATGCACTTCGCCACCCCAAGCAAACTGAGAATCTTGATCTGAACCCAGGAAAGGTCAAACTCATACCACGCCAACCCATGCCGCGCTGAGGTGGGATACGCGTGGTGGTTATTGTGCCATCCTTCTCCAAAGGTGATCAGGGCGACCCACCAATTGTTGCGGGAATCGTCACGCGTGGCGAAGCGGCGACGGCCCCAAATGTGCGTGGCCGAGTTGATAAGCCATGTCGCGTGCAGACCGACTACGAGCCGGACACAGGTTCCCCACAACAGCAGCGAGACTCCACCAATGGCGTACAGGATTACCGAAAGGACAACCAAAGGAACCCAGTGATAGTTATTGAGCCAGATATAAAACCGATGCTTTGCCAGGTCTGGCGCGTACTGAGACATGCGGCGGGTGCTGCAATGGTTGGCCTCGCCGAACAGGAGCCAACCGACGTGCGCCCACCAGGCGCCCTCGCGGGGTGAATGGGGATCGCCGGCGCGGTCTGAGTTCTGATGATGAATTCGGTGGGTTGCGACCCAGGAAATAGGTCCGCCCTCGAGCGTCAGCGCGCCGCAAACAGCAAAGAAATATTCGAGGAGCCTGGGAATCTTGTAAGACCTGTGCGTCAGAAGGCGATGGTAACCCATACTAATACCGAAACAGGTCAGCATCCAATACAGAAAAATAGCAACCGCGAAAGAGCGCCAAGTAAAGAAGAACAGCGCGGCGATTGCGGCGACGTGAAGAATCACCATAACCATGAGCGTTGGCCAGTTCGTCTTGTCCCTGGCGGAAGTAAGAAAGAGGGTCCTGCCGTCGTGTTCTTGCATTCGAAATTAATGGTTCCTATTTAGTGGTTAGTAGTAAGATTGGCGATTGCAATAAGGCGCAAACTCGCGTACCAGTTCAGCTTGACGCGAGCACCGGTCGGCAGGCGAGCAGATCTCGAACGTGAAGCCGGTTGGGTTTCGACCCCTCAGCGCGGTACCCGTCTCTTTGAGATGTTCGAGCAGCCGCGCTCGGATGTCGCTGGCCTCTCCGATGAAAACCCACTCGCGCGCATTCGAGAGTGCATAAACTCCCGAACAGCCGGGCGCATTTTTCAAGATGGAGGTAGCGGTGAACATTCGCGCAGCACACTCTGCAAAAGCCATATGTCAGCTCAACCGGGTTGGGATTCCCAGCCGAAGGTTAGACATGTGTGACGGTTTTCGGACTGGTCTGCGCATACGGGCCTTCAATGCCTTTTCGGCGGCGTGCTTTTCACGTTCAACGAGTAGCGGGCGCAAATCAGCTCCCACCACCCGGTAGGTGTGGAATCTATCCAAGGCGGCCGGTCCGGCAAGTGATGCAGTGGTGAGTAGCTGGAGACAGAACATTGGCCCCTCTTGAACGGGTATGCCGTTCTGCAACAAGAGGGGCAAATCGACTTCTATAGAGAAAGCACTTATGGGATCCCGTTCCTGAATGCCGTGAAACAGAAAGCATCTCATGTTGCCGTTATGAGTGAATCCTTCGTATGAAAAGTGCATCGCTCACTCTTCGTGGCGGTTTGCAGAGTCATGGGAAGATCTGCAGGCCGCTTGAAGCCCTCCTGGGTGCTGGCATCTAAGAAGCGGGAATTCAGAGGATCTGACTTAGTTCAGAAGACCTGAAGAATGGGCAGGATTGCTCAGACAATCCATTATACCAGAGGCCGATATGTTCATCCGTAGAACTACGGGCGCGCGCCTCAGCTGTGGAGCTTGGTCTGCGCATCTCCGCGATGATCACACGCGGTTGCCGGATCGCAGCGTATGCAGACATTCGCGCAGTGAGCGTCACAATAGACCTTGCGAAGCTGGTAAGTTAGAGATGAGGTGAGGTGCGAGAGTGGTTGAATCGGGCGGTCTCGAAAACCGTTGAAGCCGCAAGGTTTCCGTGGGTTCGAATCCCACCCTCACCGCCAACCCTTAATAATGTGTACTTACGTATGGCGGAGCACCGAAATTAGGGACAAGTAAGGGTGCCGTGAACGCCTCGCTCTTGCATCCAGGTCATTTATCAATTATCGATAGTTCGATCACAGCCCCACGGCTGTTGGGGCAAGGTCGTTCCGGTGGCTAAGAATGGCAATCGGCTTCTTTTGGGAACCGCGCCGCTTGCAACGTTCGAACTCGGAATTCGCATTCGGCTTCTGTTCGGAATTCCAACCCTTCAGGCGCTAGCAGAATCAATAGCTTAGGACTACACACAATGGGTCGGTCTTCAAGGGCCTCGTAGTTTCCGCCCCATCCGCCGAAGGTCAGGTTCCCGGAACCCGCTAGCAGGATGACATTCGTCTTTGGCTGACAGGACGGAAATCTTCGGATGAAATACGCCCGATGAGACGGAAACGGCTCGACCTTATAATCCTTGCTGACGCGTTGTGCCCCCTGCTCGCTCAGGCTCGCGCGAACGCCCTCAACGTCGGCAAGGATGAGCGCCTCGCGTCCGCCGCCGCGCATCAAGGCGTCCAGAATTACAGCCTCAAAAAAAGAAAGGATCAGGGCATACGTAGTGAAGGTCATGCGCTGCCATGGATGGGCAGAAATCAAATTTAGTGGTGCCAGGCTCACAGCCAGTGTCCTTGTCCGGAAAAAAGTCAGGGTATCTAAAAATTAGTAGCGGTCTTTGGCGCGAGGAATATTCCTGCGGCGGTCTGGATTCAGGGATGCCCCTTCTTACTCACGTTGTTCACACAATTTTAAAGTCTTCGGAAGGCGCCCGCCGCGCGCGGGCGTTTTTGCCTGCGGCCCGTAATTCCCTACGAAATCAAGTCCATGGCCCCCATCGGCCCCTGTACCCGTCTTGCGCGCTCCGCAAACTTGGGCAGGACATTCGCGACGCCCGCCGGCGTCGCCGCATTCCCGTGGCGATCCTCGCGGAACGGGCCTCGAACAGCCGCATGACGCTGAACAGGATCGAAAAAGGCGATGCCGGCGTGTCTGTCGGGAACTTCGCGACGGCACTTTTCGTGTTGGGCCTGATCGACCGCGTTGCTGATCTCGCTGACGCCGCGCAAGACAGAGTCGGGCGCGAACTTGAAGAGGAGCGACTGCCTGAGCGCATCCGTCTCTCGCGGCCAAGCAAATCGAAGACGCCGAAAGAGAGTGATCGCTAATGGACCGCGAAGTCTTCGTTCATGTTGACCTGCAGGGCACCCCGCATGTCGTGGGCGCCTGTGGGCGCGCCTGCGTAAGGACCGCGATAATGCGACGTTTGAATACGACCCGAGCTGGCTCGCGCACGGGGAACGCTTCTCGCTCGAACCGGCCCTGAGGCTCGGTCCCGGCCCGTTTCACACGCGATCGGACAAGCCGTTGTTCGGTGCCATCGGTAATTCCGCGCCGGACCGCTGGGGCCGCGTGCTGATGCGCCGCGCGGAGCGGCGGCGCGCCGAGCGCGAGGGACGGACCCCGCGTACCGTGCGGGAGATCGATTGCCTGCTGCTGGTCGATGATGAAACGCGGCAGAGCGCGCTGCGTTTTTCCGAGAAGGAAGGCGGACCCTTCCCTGCCGAACTGGGCGCAGCTAAAATTCCGCCACTGATCGAGCTGCCCAAACTGCTCTCCGCGGCGGAACACGTCGTGGCGGACCAGGACAGCGACGGAGATTTGAAGCTCCTACTGGCGCCGGGCTCGTCCCTGGGCGGCGCACGCCCGAAGGCCTCGGTGCGAGATCGCAACGGGCATCTTGCGATCGCTAAGTTCCCCAACAAGGGCGACGAAGTGAATACGGTAACCTGGGAAGCGGTCGCGCTCACGCTCGCGGAGAAGGCCGGCATCCCCGTGCCGGAATGGCGACTGGAGTCCGTTGGTGGCAAGCCGGTCCTGCTCCTCCGGCGCTTCGACCGCGAAGCCAACACCCGCGTTCCGTTCCTCTCCGCCATGAGCATGCTTGATGCGCGCGACAACGAGGTTCGGAGCTATCTGGAGTTTGTCGATGCGCTACGCCAGCACGGGGACGCGCCCAAGGAGGACATGAAGGCGCTCTGGCGGCGCATCGTGTTCAGCATTCTGATTTCGAACACGGACGATCATTTGCGCAACCACGGGTTCCTGTGGACGGGTCCAACGGGCTGGCGGCTATCACCGGCCTATGATCTCAACCCGGTTCCGCCGATATCAAACCACGGGTGCTGACGACGGCCATCACTCTCGATGAAGGGACTGCGTCGCTTAAGCTCGCCTACGAGGTTGCGTCTTATTTCGGGCTCGCGACCACGGATGCGCGTGCTCTTGCGCGTGACGTTGGAAAGGCCGTCTCGTCGTGGCGCAAGGAAGCGGGCAAGCCGGGCCTGAGCAAGGCCGAGATCGACCGCATGGCCTCGGCTTTCGAGCGCGACGATCTAGCGGCGGCCGTTACCGGCAAGTAGCTGCTGCTCCTCCTCCTGGCCGCCATGACGTCATCATGATCATCGTCAAGGCCCGTCAACATTAGGCAAGGAGCATGGGCCAGGCAAGGAGCATGGGCCGGGAAAGTGTAAGGCTTGGCGTTGCCCTACCGAGAACTGCTCGCGATCTACAACCCGCCGTTAATCAACCTCGGCCGGCGCACGATTGTACCTGGTCTTCGGTCGGCGACTCGACCCGGAGCCCAGCCATACCCAAATGTTCGGTCAGGAAAGACATAGAACCAGACCGGCTCCCTAGCTTCCCACCAATCCGGTCCTTTCAGAATGAAAACCGCGTTCGCATCGTGGAAGCCACTGCTATCCAACTCTGCGCAATCGTAAGCTATCGTTGCGGATTGCCCCGGATATACGACCGGCGGCCCAGCAAGATCGCTCGTGCAAACCGAACCATTATCACCGGTCACAATGAGTTGATCGATAAAGAAAGCGCTAGTTCCCAAATTCGAACACTTGAATAAGACTTCAGGGGAATTCGGATTCCTGACGATCTCAACAAAAGCGTTGTTCTCTCGGTCCGATTTACGCGAGGGTGCGACATCCGGCTCAATCCAGAGATCTCTTCCACCCATATGAACTTGCACAGTCAGGTTGAGAAAACCGTGCCTGGCCCTCGTACCTCAGAAGTAAAGTTGCGGATGTGATCGTAGTTAAGGGTGGTTCCGTTGCTAAACCGCTGAAAATAATGAGACGTTTGCGGTTGCAGAACGACGGGCGCGAATCCGCTTTTGCGGCAACGGAATCAACGGAGGCAATCTCTCAGTCTTTCGGCAAGAACGGCGACGTTTGGCTCCTCCAGAGAACTCTCGTGATCACCGGGAACTTCGTAGGCCGCAAATTCGCCCCTCACAACTCCCGTCCAACCCGGTGCATAGTCGATTCCGGGCCGGTCTTCGGCTTGGAAGAGAGCCACCCGGGCATACAGAGGCTTGGGTTGGTAGCGGAGAGCCAGTTCCAGAAGCACATGGGCGAATTTGCGGGATCGCGCGGCATGGTGCTCGCCGGCGTGGTAGCGAGCACGCTCCACGAGGTAACGGAATACGCCCGCTAGATCCAGGCGGGTGATTTTGTCCCAGTGATAGTGAAGTTTGCTTTTGAGCCTCTCGCCGCGTGGGATAGCGCTGTAATGTTGGGGATTCGGCGCACCCAACAACGCAACCAGACCCACCTCCTGGCCAGCCGCTTCTAACTGAACCGCCACTTCATACGCGAGAATTCCCGAAATACACCAGCCGCCGAGCTGATACGGTCCGTTATGCGGCTGGTTCTGTAATTCACCTATGATCAAACGCGCGACATCTTCCAACCGGTCAGACGGACGGATACTTTCTTCGATTTCGGGCGGGAGCCAGACCTCATGGAATTGATATGCGGGACGCAAGTGGGAAGCCAATGCCCTAAAAAAGACGCCGCCATAAATCCAGTGAAGGTACCTCTGCTCAGAATTACTTACCCATTCGAGTAAGTTGACTGTGCCGGGAAAACTATTTTCGGAATCGAGCAAACGAGACAACGCCTCGATCGTTGAGTGCTCGAAGATTGTGGACAAGGTGAGCTTCTTGCCAAATTCCGCATGGATGCGCCGCGCCAACTCGGCTGCGAGCAGCGAATGTCCCCCCAGATGGAAGAAATCGTCGTAAATGCCGGGGCAAGCGATCTTCAACAAGGAGGTCCACAGCGCGGACAGACGCCGTTCGGTGTCGTTACGCGGGGCAGTTCCTTTAGCTATGGCTGGTCCCTCATGGATTAGGTCGGGCAGCGCTTTGCGATCCAGCTTGCCGTTTGGAGTTAAGGGGAGAGCCGGCAGTTCGACGAAGCGCGACGGAATCATGTACTCCGGCAGCCTGCGGCATAGATATTCGCGCAGGTTGTTCGTGACAAAGCTTCCTTGTATATACGCCACCAACCCGTTTTCGCCGGATGTATCGCGCCATGTTTTTAGCGCGGCGCCGTGAACTCCGGGAGCTTTCGCCAGCACATTTTCGATTTCCTGGAGCTCGATGCGGTATCCGCGCACCTTCACCTGGTTGTCTGTTCTCCCCTGGCATTCCAACTCGCCGCTCGGACGCCAGCGGGCCAAATCGCCAGTGCGATAGATGCGGTCACCGGAGGCAAATGGAGAAGGCACAAAGCGTTCGGCAGTCAGTTTCGCCCTATCCACGTAGCCTCGTGCGAGGCCATTTCCGCCGATGTACAGCTCGCCCGTTATTCCCGCGGGAACTAGCTGTAATTGCGCGTCGAGAACGTAAACCTGGGTGTTATCGATAGGATGCCCGATCGGAACCGCGCTCTGGCCGGGTTCGACCTTTTGCACGGTCGACCAAATCGTGGTCTCGGTTGGGCCGTACATGTTCCATAACTCGCGGCTGCGGACAAGCAGCTTGTCAGCTAGCCCACGCGAGAGACTTTCGCCTCCACAGAGGACTTTCAAATGGGAATTTCCACGCCAGCCGGCATCGATGAGCGAGCGCCAAATCGCCGGCGTGCCTTGCATGACGGTGCAGCCTGAATCGCGCATGACCTCCATCAACCGGGCCGGATCGCTCACGACCTGGCGAGACGCAATCACCAGCGTGCCGCCTGAGATGAGAGGAAGAAAAAGTTCCAGGACGGCGATATCAAAGGAAAGCGTGGTAACGGCCAAGAGAATATCGGACGAGGAGAAGCCGGGCTCCCGCTGCATGGAGCGGAGGAAATTCACCACAGCGGATTCGGGCACTTCCACACCCTTTGGAACGCCCGTGGAACCGGAAGTGTAGAGGACGTAAGCGAGACCGGCGTACTGGCGAGAGCCTTCAGCATGGTGCTGGGTGATAGTCAATGCCTTAGAGGTGACGGAGAAGTGAGGTTTGGCGTCGCCGAGCAGAAAATCGCGCCGTTCCGCGGGAAGACTTGGGTCGATCGGAAGGTAGACGGCGCCGATTTTGAGTATTCCGAGGAGCGCAACCAGCATTTCGATGGAGCGCTCGACGGAAAGTGCGACCAGCATTCCGGGCTTTGCTCCCGCTGCTTCGAGCTCTCTCGCAAAATTGCCTGCGCGGCAGTCGAGTTCGTGGAACGTCAGTTGGTGATCTTCAAAGATGACGGCGGTGCGCTGGGGAACTTGCGCGATTTTCGCTTCGATGAGAGCACTGATGGTCACCGGCGGAACGTCGATCGATGGACCCGCTGCGGCCGTCAATAGAAGCTGGCGCTCGTTTGGGGTCAACAACGGCAGCAGGCCGATGGGCAGATCGGGGTTCTCGACAACTGCTTCAAGAAGCCTCTGCCAATGACCGATCATTCGAGCAATGGCCGAGGGCTCAAATAGCTCCGAATTGTAAATGAAACGGCCGGCGAAGGATGCAGGTTGTTCGATAACATCGACGAAGAGGCCGAATCCCGAAGCGCCGCTGTGAACATCGAGTTCGCTCAGCTCCCATCCTTCTGGCGAGTGGTCCGAAGAGGGGCGAAGCGAAAATAGAACCTGAAAAAAGGTGCTGTGGTTGGATTCGCGCCGGGGCGCGAGCTCGCGCACCACGGTGTCAAACGGTACGTCACTATTGGCGAGCGCTTCGAGTACTTGCTCCTTAACCTGATTCAGGAACTCGCGGAAAGAAATGGAGGAATGGGCGCGGCTCCGAAGCACGACCGTATTCAGCAAAAAGCCGAGCAAGGGTTGGAGCTCAGGACGATTGCGGGTACTGACCACCGCGCCCGTTGTGATTTGCTCTTGAGCCGAGTAGCGGTAGAGAAGAACATGGAACGCGGCGAGTAGCGTCATGTAAAGAGTCGCGCCTTCAGTGGCGCTGAACTGGCGGATCGCTCTGGAAAGCTCGGCGGGCATGGCAAAGGTTTCCATGTCGGCCTGCCAGCCGGGCGCAGCGACACGCGGATTCTCGATCGGGAGTTCAAGCTGGGGTGAATCGTCTCCCAACGCCTTGCGCCAGTAGCGGAGTTGAGCCGCGTAATCGCCGTTTGCGAGCTTGCGCTGCTGCCAGATGGCATAATCGCCGTACTGGATGCGCAGCTCTGGTAAAGGCGATGGCAGACCGGCTGAAAAGGCCCGGTAGAGCGCGGCAAGCTCGGGGACAAAGACGCGGTAAATGGAGACGCCGTCGAAGATCAGGTGATGGAACGTCAGATAAAGCCGGTGATCGTCTTCGGCGATACGAAACAGGCGCGCACGCAGCAGCGGTGGCTCGCTGAGATCGAATGGGCGCTTCGCGTCGTCGCTCGCCAGCCGAATCGCCTCGCGGGCGGCGGCGTCTGCGGGAAGATGGCTGAGGTTAATGAGTGGCAGCGGCACGTGCATGCTCGGAAGAACCACTTGAGTGATCTTGCCGGACGAATCGAGGAAGGCAGTTCGCCAGATCCTGTGCCGGCGAATAATTTCGTTGAAGCAGGATTCGAGCACGGCCGTGTCGAGTGGTCCTGTTTTGCGGACCGTGATCGACTCGTTGTAAATAGGCGCGCCGGGCGCGAATTCCGAGTGCAGCCAAATCTGCTGTTGTCCGCAGGAAAGAGGAATTTCTTCACCCGGTGCGGGCTGGATCGAAGCTTCGGGTCCTTTTTTCGGGGGCCGCAACTCGCCTCTGCGCAAGCGTTCGAGCGCGTCCCGACGAAGTTCGGAGCTGGTCAGCATGTAAGACAGGCCGTTTCGTTCAGAAATTCGAGTTTGGAATCGACCGGGACGCAATGGGCGGGATCGAAACGCACACGCAGATGCGCCAGGCCGCGCAGGCCCAGATTTTCATGCCAAACGATCTGTTGAGGCGCGAGTTCCAGATTACGGAGTCGGCGTAACAGCGTGTCAAAAGCGACTTGCCCCTCGATCCGCGCGAGCGGTGCGCCGAAGCAGTAGTGGGCGCCCCAGCCGAATGCCAGATGGCGGTTGTCGGTACGCTTCACGTCGAGCGTATCGGGATCGGCAAAGCGCTCCGGATCGCGATTGCCGGCGGCAATGACGGCAATCACAGATTGCCCGCGGCGGATCTGCTTCCCGCCGAGCGTCAGATCGTCGTGCGCCACCCGCGCCGTGTGCTGGATGGGACTTTCAAATCGCAATAGCTCCTCGACCGCAGAAGGCATGATCGATGGGTCATCGAGCAAGAGCTGCATCTGTTCCGGGTGCCGCAACAGGGTCAGCACTCCGCTGCCAATGAGGTTGGTGGTGGTCTCCTGGCCGCCGATCATCGTGAGAATGCAGTTGGCGACGATTTCTTCTTCCGTCAGGTAGGCGCCATCGGCGGAGGCGGCGGTGAGCGCGTTGACGAGACCCTCGCGGGGATCTGTTTTTTGCCTGCGGATGGCGTCGCGGAAATAGGCCGTCATCTCCTCTACGCTTTCGAGCACGCGCGCGATGCGATCCGGATTGTGCTGGAAGTTGCCGAGGATTTCGGCGAAATCGAGCGACCATTTTTTGAGTGATTCGTGGTCTTCGACCGGAACGCCGAGCATCTTGGCGGTCACGATGGCAGGCATGAGCTCGGCCAGGTCGGCGACGATATCGGCGCTTCCGTCGGCGATGAAGCGATTGATGAGGGCGTTGACAACATCCTGGATGTGGGCGCGCAGAACGGCCACGCGCGCCGGAGTGAAGGCGCTGGCGCAGATGCTTCGTACGCGCGAATGATAAGGCGGATCTCGGAACAGCATCTGCCGCCGGGTCACTTCGACGATGGGGACCAGCGGCGCGAGACCCATCTGCGTCAACTGCTCTGAGCTGAGCGTACGGTCGGCTGAGTAGCGCTGGAGCACGGTCACGACGTCCGCATAACGCGTTACCGCCCAGGCATGCAGAAGCGGGTCCCAATGCACCGGGTCCGATTCACGCAGCTCGCGGTAGAGCTGGTAGGGAGCAGCCATGATCTCCGGCTCGAGAAGCCGGCACAAGCTTAGCGACGAGTCCATAGAATTCCGTTAACGTGCCGTCAGGCGATCAGGCGCCTTACCTCTTCGTCGCTGAGAGCTTCGAGTTGCGCGACGAGTTGGCGATCGACCTCGGCGGCCAGGCGCGCGATGGTCTTGGCTTCAAAGAGATGGCGCGGAGCGAGCTGCACTCCGAAGAGCTCGTAGACGCGGGCGGCGACCTGGGTAGCGAGCAGCGAATGCAAGCCCAGCAGGAAGAAGTTATCGTCGACGCCGATATGGTCGACGCCGAGCAGCGTCATTAGCATGCGACTCAGTTGGTCTTCCGTCGAGGTGTTCGGGGCCCGGTAGCCCACATCGCGAATCAGGTTTTCCGGGGTGGGATCGGGCAGCGCAGCGCGGTCCAGCTTGCCGTTGAAGTTCAGCGGCAATGCATCGAGCTGGCTGAAGCACGAGGGGACCATATACTGCGGCAGCCGGTCGGAAAGGAAATCGCGCAGATCGGATGCGCAGAGCGTATGGCCGTCGCGGGGGACGATGTAGGCGACCAGGCGCCGGCTGCAGCATTCCCCGCGTGCCACCACGGCGCTGGCGGCGACGCCGGAATGGCCGCTAAGTACGGAGACGATTTCGTCCGGTTCGATCCGATGTCCATGCACTTCCAACTGCGCGTCGGCGCGGCCGCAGAAAGCGATTTGCCCGTCTGGCAGGAGGCAACCGAGATCGCCCGTGCGATAAAGACGGGCCCCGGGCACCGCACTGAACGGGTCCGGAAGAAACCGTTCCTGCGTGGCATCGGGACGGTTGCGGTATCCGCGGGCCACGCTGGTGCCGCCGATGTAGATTTCGCCGATTTCGCCCTCCGGCACGGGGTTTCGATCGCTGTCCAGGAGATAGATTTTGGTATGTGCGATGGGCGTGCCGATGGCGGGCGCAAGCAGATCCCTGGCAGCGGGCGCGACCGTTCCGGAGGTTGCCACCACGGTGCATTCGGTGGGTCCGTAGTTGTTGACGACCGCGACCGGGAAAGCGGGTGACGGAGCGCGATGCAGTGTATCGCCGCCGGTCAATAGGTAGCGGAGCGCGGTTCCGGCCGGCCAATCCTGTGCCAGCAGCGGTTCGGCCAGCACGGTGGGCACGAAGGCGATGGTGATCCGTTCCCGAATCAGCCAGTTACGAAGCGCGTCGACGGAGTGGCGCGCCCTTTCGTCGGCGAGAACCAGTGTTGCGCCAGCCGTGAGATGGGGCCAGATCTCCCACACAGCCGCATCGAAGGCGATGCCCGCCAGATGACTGGCGCGATCGGCAGCAGTGACGTCGAAGAAACGCCGGTGCCAGAAAATGAGATTCAGAAGATTGCCATGGGTGACCTCGACGCCCTTGGGTTTACCGGTTGAGCCGGAGGTATAGATCACATAGGCTAGGTTTTCTCGCGTGACGGCGACCGGGTCGGGCAACGGATCGCATCCGTCGATGACGCTCTGCGCGGTATCGAGGTCAATGACCTGGTTTCCATTGACGGAGGCGCGGAAGGCGCACGCTCCGCGAGAGATCACCAGGCGAGCTTGCGCGTCGTCAGCAATTTGGTTGATCCGAGATGGAGGCCACGCCGGATCTAAAGGCAGATAAGCGCCGCCCGCTAGAAGGACGGCAAAGGCGCTGGTAATGAGATCGAAAGAACGTTCTAAACAGAGCGCCACCGGCACATCTGGTCCAATGCCGAGCGAGACGAGATGACTGGCCAAGCGCCGCGAGCGCTCGGCTAACTCGCCATAGGTCATGATGTTCGAGCTGTCAGAAAGCGCCGGGGCGAAAGGATTGGCGCTTGCGGCTTCTATCACCAGATGGGCTACGCAGGATCGGCGCCTACACGCCTGCCCGTTGGGGAGCCAAGATGTGGTTTCCAGAGAAGTTCCTTCGGAGGAGGAATTTCCGACTGGGGCTGTCGTTTGAACGTCAGATGAATTGGTCATAACTGTATTACCTTTTACGCGAGCGGCTTAATTTCTGGGGCGCCAGTGAGTGCCTCGGCACCGCAATTGAATCTGAAGACTGGATTTGCATCACTGCCTGTTTTCTTATCGGTCTAAGCGTGTTTTTCTGGAGGGCAAGCTTAGCCCGAAAAGCAGGTGATGTCAGCCAAACGATCGCAAATACAGGATTGCGGTACGTTCAAAAAAAAATGAGGAACGTCGGATCTAAACCCGAATTCCCCATGCGAGACCGCTTAACTAGTTGAGTGTTTGCCCTTCAAGGGGTTCAGGGGCGGACCCAATACCTCTGAAAGCCTGGATAGTCGGCTGGTAGGCTGGCAAGAATATGACGGCGAAGATCAAGAATATCCAAGTCGCCTTCTTTGCGATACAACACTTCCCCGGCCGGCGATAGAAGGACCGTGTAGGGCACACCCGATTCCCAACTGGAATCAAATGCCTTCTGCAAAGCTTCTGTATCCCCAGACGCAAAGAGCAGGTTGCGATCGGAAGCATGCACCCTCTGCAGCAGCTTGAGCGCGCTGTTCCTTTCGTCGGGCATATTGGCCGAGACTGTGACCAGGTCAAAGTCACGGCCCCGGTACATCCGGTAAGTATCGACCAACTCCGGCAACTCATGAACACATGGGCCGCACCACGTCGCCCAAAAATTCACGAGTAGGTATTTGCCGGTTGGATTGCCGCGCAGTTTTTTCAACTCCGATGCATCCGCAGCTCCCAAGGTCACCGGTTCCGCATTCAGCTTGGCTTCCTCGGCTTCGCTGCTTTCCTGCTTATATTTCCACTTGGTCGAGCAGCCAAATACCCCAGTGTGGGTGACCGGAACTGGTTTGTCTGCCAGAAGCGCTTCGATTGCGTTTTGCGCGTCGCGCGATTTCACGAGTTCTTTGCGATAACTGTTGTCCACTCGGCCTTCGTAGCGCAAGATGCGTTGTGTATCAAAGATGAAGACGTGGGGCGTCGCTTTCGGCCCGTAAGCATTCGCTACCGATTGCGTCGCGCCGTCGTAGAGGTAAGGGTAATTGAAGTGCCGATACGCGGCACGGATCTTCATCTCCGCCAAACTGTCGCTCATATCGGCTGAATCCAGTTCGTCGATGCGGATTGCTTTCGGATCGTTCGGCTGTATGGCCACCAATGCGACGCCCTTGCTTTTGTAGTCGGATGTTAATTGCTTGAGGCGGTCTTCATAGAGCTGAGCGATAGGGCAATGATTACAGGTGAACACGATCACGAGAACCTTGGCGGATGAGTAGTCCGCCAGCTTATGCATCTTCCCATCGATGCCTGGCAAATCGAAATCCGGCGCGTGCGAACCGATCGTGAGCGTTGGATGCGATTCCTGCGTGGAAGCGCTTGAAACAGCGGCACTGAGCACGATCGCGCAAGCAAGAAAGCTCTTCACGCTACTTGCGGCCCATCTATGCAAGTTTGCGGGCATAAGTGAGTAGTTCTCGCATGTCCTCGTTATCATTTGTGTCTTTCTCAAATTCAATCGCCACCAGGTGTGCAAAGCGAATGCTCTTCAGCTCTTGTATGACGCCCGGAATATTTGCGATGCCGGTTCCAAAGAGCACGTTATGCTCCGCGCCAACCGCCTGCACATCCTTCAGGTGAACCAGCTTCAGTCGTGACCGAAGCCGTCGAATTGCGTCCACGGGATCATGCCCGCACGCGGCCATCTGACCTACGTCCAGCGTAGACCCAATGGTCGAAGAAACGGTTGAAAGCGCCCTCAAAACGTCGTCCGCACTCTCATAGGGAAATCTCTGCGGAAACCAGTGATTGTGGATCCCGAACGTCAGCCCGGCGCGCGTGAATTGGCGATCGATCTCGTGAAGAATGGGGCCGGTCGCGTCCCCGGAAACATTCGAGGCGCCAAATATTTTGGCATACCGCAGTGCGAAATCAAGATCCATCTGGTTTTTGATGGTTGCGGTGTAATACGAGACACAGCGAATGCCGGCGGCGTCCAGTTTACGCCGCGCTGTTTCCACCATCTCCTGTGCCGGCGGTTTCATCAGCATGAATTCGCCACGCGACATTTCGATTTCCCGAACCCTATTGGCTTTCAGCTCGACGATCATGTCGTCGAGAGAGAGCAGATGATAAGAAAACGTGCCGACTCCAATATTGAGGTGGAAGGAGTCTGCGGAAACCCCTGGTGCTGCGGGAACCTGCGCGACGCTGAGGCATGCAGTTGCCAACCGGCCGAACGCGCGCCGGGTAAGAGATTTCACCTGCCCGATTCCTGTTGCGGAGCAGGGCGAGGTGTTACGTCCGCGTCGATTAAGCCGAGCGCCCATTTGATCGCTTCGACATACATCTGCTGAAATTTTGGATTGTCCCAATTTTCAGAAACGTGCCCGAGCGTCGAATAGTAGACACGGCCTTTCCCATACATCTTTGCCCAGGTCGCTGCGAAATCGCGATCGGTGCGATGCACACGTGGATTGTTGAGGTCGAGCTTCGATGCATCTAGGCGCATCAGCACGCGGCAGCGCTCACGCGAGAAGTTCTTGATCTGATAAATCTCATCGGTGATGGTGAACTCGTGTGGCCATTGCGACATGCCAGGGAAGTTCGGATCTTCCACGATGATCGGCGCTTGGAACGTTCCCCACGGATGCTCATCGAAATAACCACCAATCATTTCGCCGTATTCAGGCCATTGAGTGAACGTAATGGTAGCGCTATGGACGCCGATAAAGCCCTTGCCATCATCGTGGATAAATGACAGGAAATCTTTCTTCTGTTGATCGTCCATCTCCAGCGTCCCGCCCGTATAGAAGAGGACTGCATCGAAATTATTCAAATTCTTGGCGTTGTATTCCAGCTTCTTTTTGGTAAGTGCTTCGGTATCGGTGCGAATGGTTGTGTCCCAAATGCCGGTCTCGCGGCCCAGACGCTCAATCGTCGCGAGCGCGTGCGACACGGCCTCGTGCCGATAGCCTTTCTCTTCACCGATCGCCAGCAATTGCTTGCGATGAGGAGGCGTTTGCGCGAGACAGCTCGCCGCAAGCAGAACACCGCCGGCAAATATCTTCAACAACGAAAGCATTTGCGTCAACGGCTCGCGATTGCAGCGGCATTTTTCGGTGGCAAGATTTTCTCTACCGGCATGTCCGCGGGAAAGGCCAAATTGAAGAAGCCGACCATCATTTCATCCCAGCTCTGTTCGCCCCAGGGAACAGCGCGCTTAGGATCTGCATTGTCGGGATTGTTCGGGGAGTTGTCGAAGTGAGCCGTGCACTCGATCTTGGTCCCCTTCGGCAGTATGATCGGTTCTTCAAGCGTGTACCAATTCTGCCAATGCCAGTTGTAGTGCGGCACGCTTAGAATGATTTGAGTTTCGCCAGTCGGAAACACAAGCTTGTAGAGGAAGTCCTTGCCGCGCCCGTGCATGTGCGGATGAAGACCGGTGAGGCTCACCTGCGCGGCAACTTCGAAGGTCGAATCTACCCGATAATCCGGATCGCCCGGTGGAATTAGAAACGTGCCGTTGGTTGCCGAAAGAGTCAGCACTCGCTCACTCGGAGGCTCTTTCGCGAAGACGATGCCCAAGCGCGTTTGGTCGCGCGTGGCGTGGCCATTCGGCGTGTAGTGGACCTGAAAGATGATATCCGAACCAGCTTTAATCAGCTTGGCCTGTCCAGGGCGGAGGATCTCGGCAGGTTGCCCCGGCGCGTAGCCAACCAGGAAGTCGCTTGGAAGCGCGCTGGTGTCGGGTTGCTCCTTCGTCTTCACCTGTGGCGCGATGAAAAATTGTCCGGCCGGCTCTCCCTTGAACCAGTTGGATTTCGGCTCGCGAATGAAGGCGATGATGTGGTGTACCACCGCGCGATCTGTAGGGCGCACTTCCGCGGCTTGCACCCAGGTGTCCTTTGTGAATCCGGTGGGAACGATGATGTGCTGGTAATCGATCACACCCGTCGCCGGGATATCGTACGGGATGGGGAGTTGGTAAATCTTGTCCGGCGTGCCGATCTGCCACCCTTCAACCCACTTGACAGGCGGCGGCATGTCGTGGGGGTCGCCTTCCGGAGCCTTGGCATCGGCCCAGTCAGCGATGGTCTTGATTTCCGCGTCGGTTAAAACGCTTCCATTCGTGAACTTGCCATAGCGCGGATCGGCGAACCAAGGCGGCATCTTGCGCATCTTGACCGCTTCTTTCATGGCAGCCGCCCAGGGCCGTGTGCTCTCATAAGTGAGCATCGAGAACGGCCCAGCCTCCCCCGGACGATGGCAGGTTTGACACCGCTTCTGCAGAATCGGCATTACGTCTTTCGTGAAGGTAGGAGGATTGGCCACTTGCGCAGCGAGAGCCGCGGTGGCGAGCCCCATCGATAACAAGCAGCGCAAAATAAACAAGGGGAAGTCTTCGATTTCTGAAGATATCATGGACTCTGATTCATGCGCGCAACGCCCGTTTTCATACTGCTCTTCGTTGCCTTGCTACTCGTGATGCCAAACGGCGCGCACGATGTGATTACCACCAAGCTCACCTACTCGCGCGACATCTCGCGCATCTTCCTCAAGCGCTGCACGAGCTGTCATGGGAACGGAGCGTCGATTCCTCTGGCTTCCTACCAGCAGGTCAGGCCGTGGGCGGTCGACATCAAAGAGCAGGTTCTCAATCGCCAGATGCCGCCTTGGGGAGCCGTGAAGGGTTTCGGCGATCTCGCGCCCGATAAGGGATTAACGGAAGAGGAGCTGTTGATTATTGCGGCCTGGGTGGTCGGCGGCGCGCCGGAGGGCAATCCCGCTTTATTGCCCCCGGCTGCGGCACCAGAACATGCGGTCCCGCTTGCGCCCTTGCGAGAAGGCCCACATGTGAACCAATCGTGGAAGCTGGAGCATAGCTTTCTGCTTGCGGGCATTCGGCCGGAGCCCGTGGAGGAATTGACATCCGCACGCATTGTCGCGCAGCTACCCAATGGACGTACCCTGCCGCTGCTGTGGCTCTTCCATTACGACCCGAAATGGAGGCAATCTTTCCGGTTCCGCACGCCCATACCGCTACCGGCCGGTTCCGTTGTCGAAGCGGATGCGCCTGCTCAATTTGTACTCGAAGGGGCGCGCTAGATGCCGCGCACAGCTATTGTGAACTCGATTGTGTTGACGACGCCGCGCCGCTGAACCTGCGTCCAGATGCGATGATATCCCGGGCGTGGAAAGATCACGTTGAACTGGATAGCGGGCGGTCTTAAAAGGAACGGATGCGTGTGAATGAGGTCCACTAAGTCTTCGCTTGCGATCAACATGTGAGCCCACGCGCCTAAATAGAGCTCTAGTTCCTCATATGGATCCAGATCGAAGAAAAGGCGCGTCTCCAGGCCAGCCAGAGGCGATTCGGGTTCCATGCGCAATCTTGCTGTGAGATTGGCGCACTTCTGTGGAGCGACCGAAGAGTTCAGATGCGCCCGGGACTCAGGACCTTTGACGAACAGAGTCGCTACTGAAAGTTGTGGAACCGAGCCAGATGGGTAATAGTCGGCAAGCAGGCGGTACATTCCGGGCCGCGGCAATTGAACTTGGATATGAAAGGCGCTGCCGTCGAAGACCGGGTGGATGTGCGCAAAGAATTCGAGATCCTGACTTACTACGAACAGGTGGATCAGCTTTTCGTGAACTATTTCATAGCTCGTGACCGGTTTGCCATCGGGATCGATGGCGCGTAACGTCAGGGAAGCCTCATCGCCCGGGTGCAGGACGGGCGGGTCAACATCGACATGGAAACCGTATTCCGCGCGATCTGGCACCTTCAAAACAAGTGTCATGCCGCAGCGCGGGCATTTGCCCGGCTTATCCATATGGATGTCGGGATCCATCGGGCAGGTCCAATCGAGAGGGCCCGGCAGATCTGGTTCCGTTTGCGTTGTAGATGATTGCGCTGCGAGTAATCGAGGAGCCGCTATAAGCCACGCGACGAACTCGCGCCGTTTGAAATTCATGCGCTCCAAAGCTGAAACACTCAGGCTAGCAGTTGGCTCTGCGACTGGCTGCCCGCCGCCACGACCCAACTATTTAGCCGCAGCGCGATCGGATGTTAACCCAGATGCGGCGACGTTTCGCCGCATCTCTATTTTTCGAGCGTCGCCGTATACATGGCGTCCAATAGATCCTGGGACTGCCCGTCATAATCGGCATCCAGGGACCACATGAACGAACCGCCAAGGCCTCGCTGCCAGTCGGAATACCAGATGCGGTAGTAAGTCGAGAAGCTGTCGTCGTAGGTAATGTAGCCGGGTTTTCCGTCGGCCCGGAGCATGTAGGGGACGAGTGCGTAGGTGTCGTAGAACGTTTGCCACCCGTCCTGGTCGATGCGCTGCTTGATAAAAGTACCGTAATTTTCCGATAGCACAGTCTTACCGCAATGGGTGCAGCGCCCGAAGAGCTTGTCGACATTCTGATAGAAATAGCCGTAAAACGGTGTGCCGATGTTAAGTTTGCTGGGCGCGATGTCGAGCTGTTTAACATAAATGTCGATCGCTTCTTGGACACTGCCTCCCGGCTCGCACTCGTACGGCTCTGGGTTAGTCGGATCGGGGAAAATAGCGGAATTGAGCTGCCCGTCGTCCGTCCAGGGACCGGCGCAATCGTAAGTCATTATGTTGAAGTAATCCACAATCGGCGTAACATCCGGAAAGTCATATCCTGTTCCTCCCCAGGGCGCCACGTCGGCCGAAAGAACATAGCGCGGTCTCGGGAATGCGGCGCGAAGCGCTTTCATCAAGGCAAAGAAGGTCTGCTGATCGAGTTCCGAGGCCGGATACTCCCAGTCAATGTCGACGCCATCATAGTCATTTTCCGCAAGAAAGTTTTGCAGTTTGGCGATCAGATTAGGCAGCGCGGCACTATTCGTTTCCAGCCCCCCGAAGTCGCCTCCAAGTAAGAGCAGCACCTTCACGCCCGCGGCATGCGCTTTCGCGATCAATTCCGGTTCGAGGAATCCATCTGGAACCTTTAGATTGCCCTTTGCGCCAAAGCCCACCCCCGCGTGGTTGATGTGCGTGAGTTTGCGAAAAGGAATCTGGGCAGCGCCATAGGGTGGAACCTGGGTTCGACTCCAGTATCCGTAGTCGCCTATCAGCCGCTTAGGAAGTGGAGAGCTGGCCGTGTCCTGAGCGTGAACCGATGGAATATAGGCGACCGCCATGATGGCGGCGTAAGCGGTTATGCGAACAAGATTCATAAGGTACCTGTGCGAAGGCCAGTATATCGATTAACCGCCCTGCACGTTTTGGCCGCTATTCGACACGACCCTTGAGCCCTCACTTAATACATCACGAAGCACCAGAGCGTATCGCCAGTAGCCACAATCACGTATTGATGACCATCAAGCAAGTAGGTTTGCGGCGGATTGCTGACATAGCCAATTCGGGTGTTCCACAGAGGCGTGCCGGTTGCCGCGTCGTGAGCAACCAGGCTTCCCGCGCCATCGCCGGCAAAGATCAATCCACCTGCGGTCGCCAACAGTCCGCCGCCTCCACCACCATCACTGTAATAGCGATGTCGCCAGGCGATCTTCCCTGTTTTGTAGTCGATGGCTGTCAGGTAGGTTCCGCCTGACCCGATCTCATCTTCTTCCTTGCCGCCCAGGCCCATAGAGCCGCGCGGATCAAGATCGGTCAGATAGAATTCGGAAAACGAGTTGTGCTCGGAAACGTACAGCAGGCCTGTCTGCGGAGAGAACGCCGGCGGCTCCCAGTTGATTACGCCGTCGGATCCAGGGGAAACCAGTGAGCCGCCTACGGTTGCATCCTTTTCGGGGTTGACCTTCGGTCCGCCGAACTTGTTCTCGCCTTCAGCCCAATTGGTTAACGTGCCCCACTTGCTGGTAACAAGATGTTCTCCCGTCGTGCGATCAAGGGTGAAGTAGTATCCGTTGCGTGACGCCGTTAGCGCGAGTTTCCTCATTTCGCCATCGAACATTGCGTCGACTAATACGGGCGTTTGCGCCGAGTCGTAGTCATGCATGTCATGAGGTGAGGTCTGGAAATACCAGGCCATCTTGCCAGTGTCCACATTTACAGCGATCAGCGAGCAAGTGTAAAGATTATCGCCTTTGCCGCGCGTGCCATTCGTAAAGGCTGGAGTGGGATTACCCGTACCGAAGATGTAGAGATTCGTCTCCGGATCGTATGCGCCGGGAACCCAAGGCTCGGCGCCTCCGTGTCTTGCGGCGTCGAGACTTGCCCAGGTATCGAGACCCGGATCGCCTTTCTGCATCGGCACCGTGTAATGCTTCCACTGCAATTCACCGGTCTCCGGATCGAATGAATCGAGAAACCCGGGAGCATCGATATCGTTTCCCGTTCCGACTAAAACGTGGTTGCCTATAACAATGGGGGCAGGCGTCGAGAAATAGCCGTCGTCCACATCGGCGATCACTTTATGCCAACGCTCCTTGCCTGTTTTGGCGTCGAGAGAGACGAGATAATCATCCGGCGTCTCCATAAACAGGTAGTTGTTCCACATGCCGAGACCGCGATTCCCGATGTGCGTGCCGCCTTTGGTCTTCCAGAAGTAATGCCACAGCTCGTGGCCATCGCGGGCATCTACCGCCCAGGCGTTGTCGGGCATGGTGAAATAGAGCGTCCCATCTACTTCGAGCACCGACGCTTTGATAGTGCCACCCTCAATATCGATATCGCCGGGGCCCTCGCCTCCGACAATTACCGGCGTACTTTCGTGATGATGCCTCCGGCGATGTCCGCTTCCTTCACCGGTTCCAGGATTCACTTGGGTCATCCAGGCAAGCGTCAGATGCTGGACGTTAGAACGATTCACCTGTTTGAGCTCGCTGTAACGCTTACCGGAATAGTCGCCGTTGTAAGTCGGCCAGGAATCCACGAGCGGCTTAAGAATATCAGCCGGATTCAAGCCATTCCCTTGTGCGTTAACAACAAGCGGCGTAAGAAGTAACGAGGCGGCGAAAAAGATTTTGCTGAGCTTCATTTCAGGGTCGCCAAATAGGCAGTTACGTCATGGATGTCTTTGTCACTGTACTGCGATAGCAGATCGCGGTGGACCTTTAAGGGATCGTGAATGACTACCTTCGGGGTATCTCCGGTTCTGCGAAAGGTTCTTTGGATTCCGTCAGCAAGAGTCAGCGTGATTAAGAAATCATCAACCCGGACCAGTTTGCCTTCCACGATTTCTCCCGAGGGTAACGTGATCGTGGCCGTCACAGTGCGGGCAGTTGTTGCAGCTCCGTCCGCCGACTCCTCTTCCTCGGTGCCGCCCGCAAGCCAAGCGTCTTGCAACCGCTTCGGATCGGAAATTCGGCTTGCGATCTTATTGAGATCGTTTGCCGCGGAATGGCAGCCGCTGCACTTCGTTACGAAGTAGGCTCTCCCCTCGCTCACATTTCCAACGAGGATGCTTGGCGCTGGTCGGCCGGCTGAGGGCGGCGCGCCTTGCCCTTCGATCGTCTCGACCACGCTGCGAACATAAGCGGCCACCGCCTTTGCGTCCGCGTCACTCAGCCCGATCGCCGGCATGCCCATTTTCTGACGGCTCCCTTGAATGATGGGAACGATCAACTCACCATTGTGATCGCTCAGCGCGACTTGCGAGCGCAGGAGATTCGGCCCTCCTAAATCCCCGCCTCGGAGATCTGCGCCATGGCAACCGCGGCAGTCGATGCCGAACAGCAATTTGCCTCGCGCAACCTGCTCTGGATTTTCCGCCGGACGCCTCTGTCCTTCCACGAAGCCACCCCTGCGGGCAGGCTCATTGGGTGGTGAAGCGTTCTGCGCACCCGGAGTCTGCGCACCCGGCGCGGGTGCCGCCGGCGTAGAGTTAGCGGTCTGTGTTGCTGCGATCCTCGCGGAAGAAAGCATCAGGAACCATAGCGATGTACTTGCGAATGCTCGTTTGGTCAGAATGTTCAACCTCGTTTGGTGCACACGTATGCGAACACAGCTCAAGACGTATTGTACGAGGCAGTGTACGAAAAAGCGGCGGCCCGGAGACATTGCTGCGTTTCTGCCCAAACGGGCGCGCCGCTCGCCCTGAGATGCAATTGTTGCAATCGCAATAATAGCGAAAGATTATCTTTTCATTCGAAATTAGCTGATATCAGCGGGAAATCGTAAATAGCCGTTGCGACCAAATCAGTTTGGCGTTATACTGGCGACGCTTCTAAATCCTGTTTGTATTTGTGCACCTAGATTTGCATTCTGAAAATAGAGCAGGGGAGACTTAGCTGATGCCGGGACCGTCTTATCGTATTCACCCAGCGATTGGTATTGCTCGGGTGGGAAATAGCGAAGAATATAACATTGCTCCGGAAACTATGGCCGGATTGCCAGTTCCCGGAGATCCGAAGGTGGTTGGCGGTCTCCCGATCCGCCTTGGGACGGAGTCCGATCATGTAACCAGCAAAGATCTGCGGGATGACAACGGCGGCCTCAAAAGGCAGGGCGCTCGTTTCCGAATTTTTCATTACCCGGGTGGACAAGAGGAAGCTTATCCCAGCGGA
>Ga0335074_10003008_pt1 | contig 22966 bp, 14 predicted proteins | sample Lox_Sample_23_FD_206715 | JGI IMG/M metagenome (GOLD analysis project Ga0335074, IMG submission 206715) | Soil microbial communities from Loxahatchee National Wildlife Refuge, Florida, United States - Lox_Sample_2.3 | ecosystem: Environmental > Terrestrial > Soil > Wetlands | place: USA...
ATGCAGCGAATCCCGCTGGGCAGCCCGGCGCCTGGGGTGCGGATCGCGCTGCTGGGCGACGACGGCGCCATGTCGGGCTCCGGTCCGGCCGAGGGGGAGATCCTGGTGGCCGGCGGCTGCGTGACGCCTGGCTACCTGAACCAGCCCGCGCAGACGGCGGCGGCGATGTTCCACGATGACCACGCAGCCCAGCCGGCCCGGTACTACCGGACCGGTGACTACGGTCTGCGGGACTCCGGTGACGTGCTCCACTACCTCGGCCGGCGGGACGGGCTGATCAAGACCAGGGGGATCCGGGTCGAGCTGGGGGAGATAGAAGCCGTGATCGCCTCGCTTCCCGGGGTGCGTGAGGTCGCCGCTGTCGCCACGCCCGACCCGGCGATCACGGCCCGCTTGCACGCCCTGGTGATTCCGTCGGGCCCGGATATCACGGCCGCTGACATCTCCAGCCGCTGCCGTGAGCTGCTGCCCAGCTACATGATCCCCGACATCCGCCTTTTCAGCGGGCTGCCAAAGACGAGCACAGGCAAGATCGCCCGTTCCGAGCTCGGTGCCCTGCTGGCCGGCCACCAGGGCGTGACGCCATGACGACGGCGCTGGCGCGCGGGCAGGTCGCCGCTGTCATCGCCGGTGTGCTCGGCTGCGAGCCGGAGCGGGTCGGCGCGGCCACCGCCCTTTATGAGCTGCCCGGATTCGACTCGGTGACCCTGGTCACGATCCTGGACCGGCTTGAGGACGCACTCGGTGCCGAGATCCCGGCCGAGTGGATCGTTCCGGAAGCCTTCACCACGGTCAGCGCGCTGGCCGAGCTGCTCGATGCCGCCGCCGGGGACGACGAAGGCGGGGGGCTGGCATGAAACTGTTGCACGACGTGCTCGACGCGGCGGCACCGGGCCAGCCAGCCATCAGGCACGGCGGCGTCACGTGGACCTACGGTGAGCTTCGCGACCGCAGCCTCGGGCTGGCCAGCTGGCTGGCCACCGTGGGAGTGGGCCGGGGCGACCGGGTCGTCGTGCAGGCGGCCAACCACCCGCAGTCGGCGGCGCTGCTGTATGCCGCGTCGCGGCTCGGCGCGGCCTTCACCCACCTGCACCCGGCGGCCCAGCCTTACCAGCTGCGGCACGTCCTCGCCGACTGCGACCCGGCGCTGGTCATCGCCGACCAGGAATGCCTGGCCACGGCGCGTGCGTCGGCCGCCGTTGACGTCTACGGCCTGGAGGGGCTGCCCGCTGGCTCCTTTTCCGGCGCAGCATTGGCCGGCGAGACCGCGAGGCCGTCAGACCCGGCCTGCCTGATCTACACCTCCGGCTCTACCGCCATGCCCAAGGCAGTGGTAGCGCCGCACACGCAGATGCTCTTTGCTGCACGCGCCATTCAGGAACGGCTCAGATACCGCGAGGACGACGCCGTGTTCTGCGCGCTGCCGCTGTCCTTCGACTATGGGTTGTACCAGATCCTGCTGTGCGGGCTGGCCGGGGCGGAACTCGTGCTCAGCGGTGCTGGCGAAGCAGGCCCGGCCCTGCTCGCCACGCTGGTCCGGGAACGCATCAGCATCGCACCCCTGGTGCCAGCGATGGCGGGCACGCTTGCCCGGCTGCTGGACCGCGCCCGGGGTGGTCAGCCGCAGCCCGGCACCCGGCTGCGCCTGATCACCAGCACGGGCGCGTCGATGCCCGCATCCACCCTGCGGCGACTCCGGGTAGGCCAGCCCGGCTTGCGGGCACAGGTCATGTTCGGGCTCACCGAGTGCAAGCGGGTCTCGATCATGGAACCCGACGGCGACCTGGCGCGGCCAGGATCCTGCGGCCGCCCGCTCGACGGGACTGATGCCTGGGCCGTCGACGCAGACGGCCGTCGACTGCCGCCCGGCGAGACCGGCGAACTCGTCGTCAGTGGCCCGCATGTCATGGCCGGGTACTGGCGGGCGCCCGCACTGACCGAGAGCCGCTTCCGTGTTGACCGAGACGGAACGCGCTACCTGCGGACCGGGGACGTGTGCTCCTTCGACAGCGACGGCTACCTGTACTTCGCCGGCCGGATCGATGAGACGTACAAAAGCAGAGGACTGCGGGTCAGCGCGGCCGAGGTGGAGGCGGCTGCCCTGGACGTGCCCGGCGTCACCGCGGCCGCGGTCGTGCCGCCGTCAGACGGCTGGCCAGCCGCGCTGCTGGCAGTCACCGGGGACGTCGCTCCGCCGTGCGTGCTCAAGGAACTGGCCACCAGGCTTGAGGACTTCAAGGTGCCCGCAGCGTGCCATGTCCTGACCACGATGCCGCTGACCACTCACGGCAAGACGGACAAGAAGGCTGTCGCGGCCCGGCTCCGGGAGGCATCGCGGTGACCGCTCTCGTGCCGCAAACTACTGCGCCGCAAACTACTGCGCCGCAAACTACAGCGCCGCAAACTACAGCGCACCGGGCGGCCGAGCTCTACGGCACCCCGGCCTACGTCTACGACCTGGCCGAGGTCCGCCGGGCTCACCAGGAGCTCACGGCTCTGCTTCCAGAACGCAGCCTCCTGTACTACTCGGTCAAGGCCAATCCGCACCCGGCGGTGTGCCAGGAGCTTGCCAGGCTTGGCTGCGGTGCGGAGGTGAGCTCGGCCGGCGAGGCCCAGACCTGCATCGCTGCGGGCTTCCCAGCCGACCGGTGCCTGTTCACCGGACCGGGCAAGACTCCGGGTGAGATCCGCCTGGCGATCGGGCACGGGATCCGGGACTTCTCGGTCGAGTCGCCCGCGGACCTGCGCCGGGTCGCAGCCGCCGGAGCCGGGGCCAGGACGGCGCTGCGGTGCCTGCTGCGCGTCAACGCCGATACCCCAGTGCCGGGAATGGGCCTGACCATGACCGGCGTGGCCTCGCAGTTCGGCACCGATACCTGGCAGGTGCTCGGCAGCCCCGGTGACTTCGCCGACGACGACTACGCATTCCTGACCGGGCTGCACCTGTTCATGGGATCGAACCTGGCGGACGAGGACGTGCTTATCCGCCAGTTCGACGCGGCACTGCGGGCCGCCTCCGACATCGAGACCGCCCTCGGCCGGCCGTTGCCGTTCATCGACCTGGGCGGTGGTTTCGCCGCGCCGTACGCCAGGCCTGGGGCCAGGCCGGCCTACCATGCGCTGCGCCAGCGGCTGGCCGACCTTGCCGCCCAGAGGCTGCCGTCAGACGGTGCGCCGCGTCAGCTGGCCTTCGAATCGGGCCGGTACCTGGTGAGCGGATGCGGCACCCTGGTCGCGCGGGTGCTGGACGTCAAGCAGTCCAAGGGCAGCACGTTCGTGGTGCTGGACAGCGGCATCAACGATCTCGGTGGAATGGCCGGGCTGCGCCGGGTACCGTCCGCGGGGATCCGGCCGCTGGCCGACCCGGACGCGCCCGACGAGGTCCCTGACTGCTACTTCGCCGGCCCGCTGTGCACACCACTGGACACCTGGGCCCGCGGAGTGACCGCACCCCGGCTGCGCAGCGGGGATCTGGTGACTGTGCCGAACGTCGGCGGCTACGGCCTGACCGCCAGCCTGCTGGCCTTCCTCAGCCGGCCGCCGGCCGTTGAAGTCATCGTCGATGGCAGCGAGATCCGCGCCGCCGACCGTCTGACGCTCACCAGGCAGGCAGCGCAACCGTGCCCGGCCGACCATCCCGCCAGTCCAGCAGCTCAGGAGGGCCCCCGTGGCTGATCCGACCGTGCTTGATCCCGCGTTCGTCCGCATTCTCCGTACCCACCTGAAATACCTGGACCAGGGCGACGAACTCGACCCTGACCGGCCGCTGCGGGACCTGGGGCTGGACTCAATGCAAGCGGTGGAGCTGCTCTTCGACATTGAGGATCACTTCGACCGCGCGCTGGACGACGACGATCTCACTGAGGAAACGTTCGCGACCGCACGCAGCCTGTGGGCCGTGATCAGCAAAGACCGGGCCCTGTCATGAAGGTTGCCGACAGCCTCAGCGACACCGAGCCGCCCGCCGGGCTGGCGGATGACGCCACGCTCGGCGCGCGGGTGGCCGTGGTCTCGCAGGTAGCAGCAGAGCATGCCGGCGCCTGCGACGACCGGGCCGAGTTCCCCGTCGCCGCGCTGAGCGCGCTGCGCAGAAGTGGCCTGATGGGACTGATGGTCCCGCGCGAGTACGGCGGCCTCGGCGGATCGCTGGGCGACCTGGCCAGCGTGGCCGCGGCCCTGGCCGGGCCATGCCTTTCCACGGCACTGATCTGGGCCATGCACTGCCAGCAGGCGGTCACGATTGCCACCCATAGCCCGCTCCTGCTGCGGCAGCAGTTGCTGCCGCGGATCGCCGCCGGCGATGCCTACGTGGCCTCGGTCACCTCGGAGTACGGCAAGGGCGGTCATCTGCTCACCTGCCATTCGCCCCTGGCCAGCGACGGGGAGTGGCTCACTGTCTCGCGGGACGCCCCGGTGGTCACCGGAGGCGAGTACGCTGACGGGTTCCTCATCACGATGCAGGCCCCGCCGCCCAGCGCTCCTTCTGCCGTGACCCTCGTCTACGCCGACCGTCATCAGCTGGACGCGAGCTCGTACGGTCAGTGGAACCCGATGGGCATGCGGGCCACCCGCAGCATCGCGATGCGGCTGTCCGGCCGGATCCCGGCCGGGCAGGTGGTCGGCGGCCAGGGCGAGTTCAGGGCGATCGCTGTCGACACGTTCATCCCGGCTGGGCACATCGGCTGGGCGGCAACGTGGCTTGGCGGAGCGGCCGCCGCGCTGCGCGGCATCGTCGCGATGGCCCGCACCCCGGCGGGCCGCAAGCAGCTCTCGGCGGGCTCGGATGCGTTCCGCCACCAGCTCGCGCGCATCAGGATCGATCTCGACCTGGTCAGCTCGCACTTGCAGCGCGTTATCGCCGAGATCGAGCGGCCAGGGGCCGATATCGAAGCAGCCGACTGCCAGCTGCGGCTCAACGGCCTGAAGGTCGCGGCCTCGGAACTGTGCTTCTCCGCCGTGGACCGCATGATCCAGCTCGTCGGGCTGCGCCACGGTTACCTGCGGGAATCACCGCTGCACCTGGAGCGGACGTTCCGGGACCTGCGTTCGGCCAGCCTCAACTACGCCAACGAGCGGCTGCTGTCGGCCAACGGCGCCCTGACCCTCCTCGACCGCGATGTCCGTCTCGGCTGACCCACGTGCGCCTGACCCGGTGCTGCCAGACGCCGGGGCGACGATCCGTGCGGCCGTGGACGCGGCGCTGGCTGGTGACAGCGGCAGCGGGGAGCCGTGGGAGCACGCCCGGTCCGTTCTGGCCGCGATCGGCGACGCGGGCGGATTGCGCGCCTGCCTCAGTCGGGACGCGCCGCCAGGGCTGTCGCTGGACGCACTGCGCACCCTGATCCAGCATCTCGCTACCAGGGCGCCGTCCGGCGTCACGCTGATGGCCTGCGTTCAGGCCGCGCTGTTCATCCCGATCATGACCGATCTCGCCGACGACGCCCAGCGGCGGGTGCTGGACGAGGTTCTTGACGGGCAGGCGGCGGCCGCCGTTGCGATCTCGGATGCCGGGATCGCCGGATCCGACCCGGCAGCGATGGCGACCACGCTGCGGCGGGCCGAGCACGGGTGGATCCTGAGCGGCGCCAAGGACTGGGTGACTGGCGCCTGCATTGCCAGCTACCTGCTGGTGTGTGCGCGCACTGGCAGCCCTGGATCCAGCCGGCACTTCTCCAACTTCAGCCTGGTGCTGGTGCCCGCAGACGTGCCTGGCGTGACCATACGGCCGCGCGACACGGCGGTGATGGAGCACGCGGGCATCGGAAGTGTCCAGTTCGCTGATGTCCGGCTGCCGAGCGGAGCGCTGGTCGGCAGGCCGGGGCGCGGGCTGGCCTACTTCCTGCGCTACGTCGCGACCGAGCGGCTGGTGGGCGGCATCTGGGCCACGGCGATCGCCCGCGATCAGATCCGCCGCACCGCTGCCTGGCTCAGGCAGCGCGACCTGGGCGGCAGCTGCCTGTGGGACAACCCGGCAGTCCGCCGCCAGCTGGCCGAGGCCGCGGTCAGTATCAGGCTGCTCGAGGCGCTGACCGACGACATCGTGCGGCAGCGGCGTACCGCCCCGCCTCCGGCCCGCGACGCCGTTGCGCTGAAAGCCGCGCTGGCGCCCCGGCTCACATCCGCGCTCGGCACCTGTGTCCAGCTGCACGGCGCTGAGGGCCTCACCAGGCAGGCCGGGCTGCTCAGGATGCTCGACGACGCACGCGCGTTCGGGGTCGCGGGCGGGACCACGGAGACGATGCTCGAGCTCGTCGCGCGCAGCGACCTCGTTCTTGGGGATCAGGGGCACGAACCCGAAGGAGAGGCAGCCAGTGATCAACCCGTTCGATGACGAGAACGGCTATTTTCGCGTGCTGGTCAACGACGAAGGCCAGCATTCGCTGTGGCCGTCCTTTGCTGACATTCCGGCTGGCTGGAAGGCAGTGCACGGCCCGGACAGCCGGCAATCCTGCGCGGACTACGTCAGCGAGCACTGGACCGACATGCGGCCCGCCAGTCTGGCGGCGGCCATGAGCGATGCCAGCGGGACCCGGCGGGACTCTTCATGACAGCACGGCCAGCTGCCGACAGCGGCCTGCCGCTGCTCGCGGGTCAGCTCGGAATCTGGCTCGCCTGCTCACGCGATCCGGCCGCAGGCGCGGCGTTCAATCTCGCCTGCTGCGTTGACATCGACGGGTGCCTCGACGCTTCTGCCCTCGAGACAGCCATCAGGCAGGTCACGGCCGAGGCCGAGGTCCTGCAGCTTCGCCTGGCGGTTCGCGGCGCGGTGCCCCGGCTGGAGCCGGCGGAGCTGTCCGGGCCACTTCTGCGGCAGGTCGATGTCAGCTCGCTGCCGCAGCCGATAAGTGCGGCTGAAGAACAGATAGCGGCGGACATGGCCGCCCCGGTGCAGCTCACGGCGGAGCGCCTGTGGGGGGCGACGCTGTTCACCGTCTCGGCCAGCCGCCAGCTTCTCTATGTCCGGTTCCATCACCTGGTCGCTGACGGCTGGAGCCTCGATGCGATCCTGGCCAGGCTGGCGGGCCTTTACAGCGCGATTATCGACGGCAGCCAGCCGCCGCGCAGTCCGTTCTCGCCGTTCGCTGACCTGCTGGCCGAGGAGGAGGGCTACCGGTCCTCGGCCCGGTTCAGCCGGGACCGGCAGTACTGGACACAGCGGCTCGCCGGCACCGCGCCTGCACACCTGCCCGCCGGGAACGCGGGAGCACGGCCTGGGCACCGTCTGGTGCGTCAGGTGAGCCTCAGCGATCTGCAGACGGCCGCGATCGAGCGGACGGCCGACGCCGCCGCATCGTCGTGGGCCGAGTTCGCGGTCGGGTCGGTTGCGCTGTACCTGGCCCGCGTCTCCGGCACGAGCGACATCACGCTGGCGCTGCCGGTGCCCAGCAGGGTGACAGCTGCCGAACTCCGGGTCCCGGGCATGAAGGCCAACGTCGTGCCGCTGAGCCTGCGGGTGCGCCTCGACCAGGACGTCACAGCGCTGATGCGCACAGTCCACGCGGAGATCTTCCAGGCAGTGCTCCACTCCCGGTACCGGATGGAGGACATCCGGCGGGATCTCACCGACGCCGGCGGCTCATTTCCCGGCGTAGTGGTCAACGTCCTGCCGCCCGAGCCGCTGTTCGATTTCGGTGGTGTGCCCGGGCAGGTGCGCAACTACTCGAACCGGTATGCCGAAGATCTCTCGGTCACGTTCATGCGCGGCTCCGGCGGGACAGGCCGCGTTGCGTTCGAAGCGAACGGCGGCCTCCGCGGCCGCGCCGATCTGGACGGGCACGCCGCTGGCATCATGCAGCTTCTGGCGAACATGGCCGAAGCTCCCGGCGAGCCTGTCGGTCGAATCGGAATCCTGAACGAGGCCAGCCGCCGGCCGTTGCTCCAAGCTGGATGCCCAGAGCCCGATGCGGCGTCCATGCCGGCAACCGTGCCCGACTGCTTCGCCGCCCAGGTGGCCAGGTCGCCAGGTGCCGCCGCGGTCGTCACCGGTACGGACGTGCTCACCTACGCCGAACTCGACGCTGCGGCGAACCGGCTCGCGAGGTTCCTTGCTGCCAGGCAGGCAGGACCGGAGTCGGTCGTGGCGGTCCTGTCCCAGCCAAGCGCGCAGATGGTGATCGCGATCCTCGCGATCCTCAAGGCCGGTGCCGCGTTCATGGCCATCGATCCTGGGTATCCGCAGGCCCGGATCGAGCAACTGCTCGCGGACACGAGGCCTGCCCTGATCCTGACGAGCGGCACCCAGGCCCGGCCGGGCGGCGGGTTCACCGAGACGGTCGTAGACCTGGACAGCCCGGACACCCGGCAGCTTCTCCGGGAGTTCTCCGCGTCCTCCTTCGGCGCGGCGCACCGGTCCCGGCCGCTGCTGCCGGAACACCCGGCCTATCTGATCTACACGTCTGGTTCGACTGGAGTGCCCAAGGGCGTGCTGGTCACGCAGGCGGGCGTGCCGGCAATGGCCAGTGCCCAGGCGCAGGTGCTTGGCCTCGGGCCAGGCAGCAGGGTGCTGCAGGCTGGCTCTCCGTCGTTCGACGGCTTCGTGTGGGAGGTGCTGGGCCCGCTGCTCACCGGCGCGGCCCTGGTGCTGTCACCGGAAGGCCGGGCGCTGCCGGGACCGGGCCTCGGACGGCTCGCCCACGAGGCTCGTGTCACGCAGGTGACCCTCCCGCCGGCCGCCCTGGCCGTCATGAGCACCGCGGATCTGCCCCCCGGCACCACGGTGATCGTCGCGGGGGAGACATGCCCGCCCGGGCTGGCCGCCCGCTGGTCGGCCGGCCGGCGGATGCACAACGCCTACGGCCCGGCGGAGACCACGGTCTGCGCGACGATCAGCGAGCCGCTGCGAGGCCGCGAGCTGCCGCCAATCGGCAGACCGATCCCGGGGGCGCGGGTGTATGTGCTGGATGGGGGGCTGGGGCTGGTTCCGGTGGGGGTCGTGGGTGAGGTGTACGTGGGGGGCGGTGGTGTGGCCCGGGGATATGCGGGGCGGCCAGATGTGACGGCGGGGCGGTTTGTGGCTGACCCGTTCGGGCCGGCTGGGTCGCGGATGTACCGGACGGGGGACCTGGCGCGGTGGCTGGCTGATGGGCAGCTGGAGTTCGCGGGCCGCGGCGATGATCAGGTGAAGCTGCGCGGGTTCCGGGTGGAGCCGGGTGAGGTTGAGGCGGTCCTGGCGGGGTGCCCGGGGGTGGCGCAGGCGGTTGTGGTTGCGCGCGAGGGCGGAGGTGGTGAGCGGCGGCTGGCTGGTTATGTGCTGCCGGGGGCCGGGGCGGTGCTCGACCCGCAGGTGGTGCGGGGCTGGCTGGCGGAGCGACTGCCAGAGTTCATGGTGCCGGCGTGGGTCAGTGTGCTGGAGTCGCTGCCGCTGACGGCCAGCGGGAAGGTGGACCGGGCGGCGCTGCCGGCGCCGGTGGTGCGCCGTAGCGGGGGGCGGGCACCTGCGGGTGCTCAGGAGGCGCTGCTGGCTCGGCTGTTTAGCGAGCTGCTGGGGGCAGAGCAGGTCAGCGCGGATGACAGCTTCTTTGAGCTGGGCGGCCACTCGCTCCTGGCGGTGCGGCTGATCAGCCAGATCAAGGCGGCCCTGGATGTTGAGGTGCCGATCACTGACGTCTTCACCGCACCTACCGTCGCCGCACTCGCTGCCAAGCTCACAACCTCTCATGCGGCAATCCCGCCGCTGGCGGCAAGGCCGCGGCCAGCCGTGATCCCGTTGTCGTCGGCTCAGCGTCGACTGTGGTTCCTGCAGGAGTTTGACCGGCAGTCGGTGGCCTACAACGTCCCGGTGGCGCTGCGCCTGACGGGTGAGCTTGACCGGCAGGCGCTGCAGGCCGCCCTGGCCGACGTGACTGGCAGGCACGAGAGCCTGCGCACAGTCTTCCCGCTGCACGACGGCGAGCCAGTTCAGCATGTGCTGCCCGCAGAGGACGCGACCCCGTCACTGGAACTGGTGCCGGCCGGTGAAGGCGCGGCGGAGGTGGTGGACCGGGCGTATCGGCACGTGTTCAATCTGGCCGAGGAACAGCCGGTGGCCATGTGGCTGGCGCAGACCGGCCCGCAGGAGCACGTTCTGGTGCTGGCCGTGCACCATATCGCGGCTGATGGCTGGTCAATGGGGCCACTGCTGCGCGACCTGGGCACCGCGTACGCGGCGCGGCGTGCTGGCCAGGCGCCGGAGTGGATGCCGTTGCCGGTGCAGTATGCCGATTACACGCTGTGGCAGCGTGAGGTGCTCGGGGAACCGGGAGATCCGGGCAGTGTGCTCGGGCATCAGGCCGGGTACTGGCGCGAGGCGCTGTCGGGGCTGCCGGAGCGGATTGACCTGCCGGCTGACTTTCGCCAGCCTGTGACCAGCCCGCCGGCCGGTGCGGTGCCGCTGAAGATCTCTCCGTCGCTGCACCAGGCGCTGGCGGAGTTTGCCGCCGAAGCAGGCGCCACTGTGTTCATGGTGGTCCAGGCTGGCTTGGCCACGTTGCTGGCCCGGATGGGCGCGGGTAGCGATATCCCGCTGGGAGTGCCCGTGGCCGGGCGCAGTGACCAGGCTCTGGATGAGCTGGTCGGGTTTTTCGTCAACACCCTGGTGCTGCGCACTGACGTGTCAGGCAACCCCACCTTCGCCGACCTCGTGGGCCGGGTGCGGCAGGCCAGCCTGGCGGCGTATGCAAATCAGGATCTCCCGTTCGAGGTGCTCGTCGAGATCCTTAACCCGCCCCGCGACACCACCCATCACCCGCTTTTCCAGGTGTCGCTGTCGTTCGACGTCGCCGTGCCGGCCCAGCCTCAGCTGCCCGGGCTGAACGTCGAGATGCTGCCGGCTGCCGCGCGCGCCGCCAAGTTCGACCTGCTCTTCACGCTCGCCGAACGCCCCCGCCACCCCGATGGGAGCCCGGCGGGAGTGGACGGCTCGCTTACGTTCCGCACCGACCTTTTTACCCAGGCCACTGCTGAGCGGATCGCGGGCCGGCTCGTGAGCCTGCTGGAGGCGGTGACGGCTGATCCGGGTGTGCGCCTCAGCGGAGTGGAGGTGCTCTCGCCGGAGGAGCGGGAACTGGTCGTCTCAGGGTGGAATGGCACTGTCGCTGACGTGCCGGCCGGGACGCTGCCCGAGCTCTTCGCCTCCCAGGCGGCCCGCACTCCAGATGCGACTGCGCTGGTGGCGGGGGACGCCGAGCTGACGTATGCGGAGCTGGACGCGGCGTCGAGCCGGCTAGCCAGGCACCTGATCGGCCTGGGTGCTGGCCCGGAGCAGGTGGTCGCGGTCGCGCTGCCCCGCGGGGAGATGATGGTCACCGCGCTGCTGGCGGTGGTAAAAGCGGGCGCCGCGTATCTTCCGGTGGACGCCGGGTATCCGGCGGAGCGGATCGACTTCATGCTGGCTGATGCCGGCGCCGTGCTGGTGGTGACTGATGCGGCGACTGCTGCGTTGCTGCCTGACACGGGTGTGCCGCTGGTTGTCACGGACGATCCGGCTACAGCCGCGGCTGTGGATGGGCTGGCTGGTGCCCTGGTGGCTGATGCCGACCGGGCTGGTGCGCTGTGGCCCGGTAATGCGGCATACGTGATGTACACGTCCGGCTCCACCGGGGCACCGAAGGGTGTGGTGGTCACGCACCAGGATGTGGTGTCCCTGGCGAGGGATCCGGTGTGGGGCGGCGGGGGTCATGAGCGGGTGCTTGTCCACTCGCCGTTCACGTTTGACGCCTCAACGTACGAGGTGTGGGTGCCGCTGCTCGGCGGAGGCACGTGTGTGGTGGCGCCCGCGGGTGAGCTGGGGGTCGGCGGGCTGGCCGAGGTGATCGGGTCGTCGCGGGTGACGGCGGTGTGGCTGACTGCGGCGCTGTTTGAAGTGGTGGTGGCGGACGAACCGGGACTACTGGCCGGGCTGCGGGTGGTGCTGGCCGGGGGAGACGTGGTCAGGGGGAAGACCGTCGCCCGGGTGGCGCAGACGTGCCCGGGCGTGGCGGTGGTGAACGGATACGGGCCAACGGAGACCACGACGTTCGCGGCGCTGCATGTGATGGCGCCGGACGTGGCTGCGGGGATGGCAGGCCAGGTGGTGCCGATCGGGCGGCCGGTGGCACACACGCAGGTGTTTGTGCTGGATGAGTTTTTGTGTCCGGTGGGAGTGGGTGTCCAGGGGGAGCTGTACGTGGCGGGCGCGGGGGTGGCGCGGGGGTATGCCGGGCGCGCTGGGCTGACGGCGGGACGGTTTGTGGCGTGCCCATTCGGGCCGGCCGGGGAGCGGATGTACCGGACAGGCGATGTCGTGCGGTGGCGGGCCGATGGTCAGCTGATTTTTGTGGGGCGCAGCGATGATCAGGTGAAAGTCCGGGGGTTCCGGGTGGAACCGGGTGAGGTGGAGGCGCGCCTGGCTGGGTGTGTGGCGGTTAGCCAGGCCGCGGTGGTAGTGCGGGAGGACCGGCCGGGGGACCGGCGGCTTGTGGCGTATGTGGTGCCGGCTGGCGGTGCTGTGGATGTCGGGGTGCTGCGGTCGCATCTGGCGGGAGTGCTCCCTGAGTACCTGATGCCGACGGCGTTTGTGCAGGTGGATGGGCTGCCGCTGACGGCGAACGGGAAGCTGGACAAGTCGGCGTTGCCAGCGCCGGGTTCCGCGGCGGGGGTAGGGGAGTATGTGGCGCCGCGATCGGAGACCGAGCAGCTGATGGCCGGGATCGTCGCCGATGTGCTGGGCGTAGAACGCGTCGGGATGCACGACGACTTCTTCGAGTTGGGGGGTCACTCGCTGCTGGCGGTGCGGCTGGCCAGCCGGGTGCGGTCGGTACTGGATCTGGACGTTCCTATCCGCCTGCTGTTCGAGAAACCGGTTCTGGAGAACATGTGCGCCGCGGTCGAGGACCTTCTCATAGCGGAGATCGACGACCTGAGCGATGAGGACGCGCAAGGGCTGCTGGACACCGGACCGGATCGCGCGGCCACACAGGGAGCTGTTTTTGATGCCTGACCCCGTGCGTTCCAGAACCGCTCTTTCGCCGGCAAAACAGGCGCTGCTAGCCCAGCGCCTGCAGCGGGCCCGGACATCGGACCAGGCTTTCAGGCCCCGGCAGCCTGGTCAGGCTCCGCCGCTGTCGAGCGGTCAGGAAGGCCTGTGGTTCGTGGACCGGCTGGCTCCTGGATCGACTGCCTACTCGATACCTCTTGGGTGGCGGCTGCGTGGGGATCTCGACGTGTCGGCTCTGGCCGGCACCTTGCGTGAGATCAGAGGGCGCCACGAGGCACTTCGCATGCGGTTTCCCGCCGGGCCCGATGGCGCGCCAGCGACGGTCATCGACGACCCGTCGCCAGTGGCGCTGCCGCTGATCGATCTGACCTCGCTTCAGCTGGACCGTAATGAGCAGGTGCTGCGGGCAGCGTCGGCAGCGGCTGAGGTCGCAGCGGAGCCGTTCGACCTGGCTGCGGGGCCTCTCATCCGGCAAGCTCTGATCCGTATCGCTGACGATGATCACGTGCTGGTGCTGGTGGTGCATCACATCGTCGCCGATGGCTGGTCGGTTGAGATCCTGGCCCGAGAGATATGGGCTCTCTACGATCAACTGCGCCAGGGACGCACGCCGGAGCTTCCTGATCTGCCTGTGCAGTTCGGCGACTTTGCCGCCTGGGAAGCAGAGCGCCTGTCGGGTTCAGCGCTCGAGCCCGCCACGGCCTACTGGCGAGATCAGCTCGCAGACGTGCCGGCGCTGGAGCTCACCGTGGCCGGCCTGCGGCCGCCAGAGCAGAGCTTTGACGGAGCGCTCCACGAGTTCGAACTAGAACCAGACCTGGCGGCTGCGCTCGCGGACCTGGCCCGCCGCAACGGTGCCACCATCTTCATGACCTTGATGGCGGCATTCCAGGCTTTGCTGGCGCGTCATACGGGGCAGTACGACTTTGCGATCGGCTCGCCCATTGCCGGACGCCCGCACCGAGAGCTTGAGCGAACCGTTGGCTCGTTCGTGAACATGCTGGCGATCCGCGCGCGCTTGGGCGGCGATCCCAGTTTCACTGACATCCTGGGGCGCTGTCGCAGCACCGTGCTGGACGGCCTCAGCCATCAGGACGTCCCCTTCGACCACATCGTAAGAGATCTGAAAGTTCAGCGCGACGCCGGCCGGTCAGCCATATTTCAGGTGACTTTCGCGCTCAATAACACGGCCGACAGTGTGGACTCCGTCAGCAGCATCAAGTCCGCTGTCCCTGGGCTGGCTGTAAGCGCGTTCGCGATTCCAAGGCCGGTGACTCAGTTCGATCTCGCCCTCTACGCGAACGAGCGGCCAGGAGGCGGCATTGCCTGCTGCTTCACGTACCGGACCGACCTGTTCGAGAGCGCAGAGATCGAGCGTTTCGGTGCCCGGCTGAAGGTGTTGCTGCGTGCTGCCGTGCGCCAGCCGGAGCTGAGGTTGTCACAGCTGCCAGCCATGACGGCGCCGGAGCGGGAACTGGTAGTCGCCAGTTGGCCAGCCGGCGCTGCGGCGCGAGCACAGGAACCTGGCACGCTGCACGCACTCTTCGAGACTCAGGCAGCCCTGACACCGCAGGCTCTGGCACTGGTCATGGACGGGCAGTCGCTGACGTACGGGGAACTGAATTCCCGTGCGAACCGGCTGGCCAGGCGGTTGCGGCGGCTGGGCGTCGGCGCTGACGTGCGGGTGGCGGTCTGCCTTCCGCCGTCTGCCGACCTTGCGGTCGCCATTATGGCTGTGCTGAAGTCTGGCGGCGCGTACCTGCCACTGGATCCGGATCAGCCATGGGAGCGGCTGGAATACCTGCTCGATGACGGACAGGCCAGAGTTCTCCTGACGGCGCGCTGGCAGCCTGGCGCCTACGGCGGCTGTGTGATCGACGTCGATGAGGAAGCGGGTGCCCTCAGGGCTGAGAGCGACGAGCCGCTCGGGGTCTGCTCAGGGCCTGGGGATCTGGCCTACGTCATTTACACCTCTGGCACGACGGGCAGGCCCAAGGGTGTCGCGGTCGAGCATGGCGCGATAACCAGGTACCTGCACAGCATCGCCGAGGAGTTGCAGGCAGAACCTGGCTGCGCGTATGCGCTGCTGCAATCGGTCGCGTTCGACTTCAGCATCCTGATGTTCTATCTCCCGCTGATGTCGGGCGGCTGTCTTCACCTTCTTCCGCGCGATATCGCGGGAGAAGACCTGGCCGAGGCCATCAGCGGGCTGGGTATTGACTACCTGAAGATGACGCCGTCGCACCTGGCGGCGCTTGCGTCGGAGACACAGATCGGGCGGCTGCTGCCGCGACGGGCGCTCGTGCTCGCTGGCGAGGCCCTGCCCGTTGACTTCGCCCGGAGACTGGCCGCTGAGCGGCGCTGCCTGATCGTCAACAGCTACGGCCCTACAGAAACCGTTGTCGCCGTCACTACCCAGAAGGTCGGCCAGGAGCCTGGTAATCGGGGAGCCGCGTCGGCACCCATCGGCCGGCCGATGCCCGGTGTGCGGGTGATGGTCCTTGACGATCACCTCAGCCCGGTTGCGCCCGGTGTAACCGGAGAGCTTTACGTCGGTGGCAGCCGTCTGGCCAGGGGGTATCTCAATCATCCGGCCCTGACGGCCGAGCGGTTTGTCGCCGATCCTTTCGGGGCCCCAGGCGGGCGGCTTTACCGCACGGGGGACCTGGTCCGGTGGCGTGCTGACGGGTCACTGGAGTTCCTTGGCCGGGTCGATCACCAGGTCAAGATCCGCGGGTACCGGGTTGAGCTCGGGGAGATCGAAGCTGCGCTGGCACGCGTGCCTGGCGTGTCCCAGGCGGTTGCCGATCTTCGCGGGACTGCCGGGCATGAATATCTCGCTGGGTACCTGGCGATGGCTGAAAGCTCCAGCCCGATGACCGATGCGGACATCCGGTCTCAGCTCGCCGCCTGGCTCCCGGAGTACATGATCCCGGCCCGCTACATGCGGCTCGATGCCCTTCCCCGTCAGGCTCACGGAAAGATCGACCGCCGCCTCCTGCCGGACCCAGACGCTGAGCAGTCGGCAGGAGCGGCCGGTTTCTGCGCTCCCAGGGATGAGGTAGAGCAGCGGATCGCTGATGTCTGGACCGAGATCCTGGAACTCGGCACCGGCCCGAGCGTGTACGACAACTTCTTTGATCTTGGCGGGCATTCGCTCCTGGCAACTCGCGTCGTCTCGCGGTTGCGCAAGGAGTTCAGGGATGCAGCCAAGCCGATCAGTGTCATGGACATGTTCGCCTCGCCATCGATAGCGGACCTGGCCGCCCTGATAAAACGGGCTGATGCCCCTCGTAGGTCTCGACTGATACATGAGCTAACCCCGCCGATTCAAAACGAGGAACGAATCCTTTCGATTGTCTGTGCTCCTTATGGCGGAGCGAGCGCGAGTGTGTATCAGGACCTTGCGGCGGCGCTGCCCGCTGGACACTCCCTGTACTCCATTCAGGTGCCCGGTCATGAGATAGGTCTTGCCGAAGAACATCTGCCGGTCGACGAGGTCGCCGAAGCCTGCGCTGCGGAGATCCTGCAGAGCGTCTCGGGGCCACTGGTGATCTATGGCCATTGCGGTCCAGGCGGGGCACTCGCAGTAGCGCTGGCCCAGCGGCTGGCGGCCGTGGGACGCGAGCTCGAAGCGCTGTACCTGGGTGGTGTCTTCCCGTTCGCGCGGCCTGCCGGGCGGCTGCTGGGCCCGCTGAGCCGTCTCGTACAGATGGAGCGCTTCCGCGCTGACCGCAATGCCGCCAACTGGATGCGTGGCCTGGGGGCTGACCTATCTGGCCTCGACGACGACGCGGTCCAGTCCATGATCCGCGCAATGCGGAAGGACGGAGTCCTCGCCGAGACCTACCTCACTGAGCTGCTGTCGCGGGGAGCCCGCAAGCTCAGCATCCCGGTGATTTCAGTGGTCGGCGAGCGAGATCCGGCCGGCGAGTTCTATCAGGAGCGGTACACCGAGTGGCAGTTCCTGTCAGATTTCACCGGCGTTGTCGTGCTCCAGGAGGCCGGACACTTCTTCGTGCGTCACCGGGCAGCCGAACTGGCTCAGATAGTGACGGCCACGCACTCGGCGATGCTCGCTGGGAACAGCGAGGCCCTGTCCCGGGCGAGCAAGGGCACGGGCGCAACATGGTGGCTGCACCAGAGCAGCAGAGCTGATACCGAGCCACTGGCCGGGCCGGAACGTCAGCGGGGAATGAACCGGTTCTCCGCGATCGCGGTGTCTCAGCTGATCTCGATAATCGGATCGACGCTCACCGAGTTCGCAGTTCCGCTCTGGATGTACCTGAAGACCGGCTCGCTGAGTTATTTCGGGCTTCTTGCCGTGGTCGGCTTGCTCCCTGGCATCATCATGGCACCGGTAGCCGGGGCGATCGTCGACCGCTATGACAGGCGCCGGGTCATGATCGCCGGAGACGTGGCCGCATGCGGCGTGGAGGGTGTGCTCCTCGTACTTGCGTGGATGAACGGACTTCAGGTCTGGAATATCGCGGTACTAGTCGGTCTCATCTCGGTCGCACTGATCTTCCAGCGAACCGCCTACCTCTCGGCGATCCCGCAGATAGTACCGAAGAGGTTTCTTGGCCATGCGAACGGAATTTTCCAGACGGCGGCCGGGTTCGGCCAGTTCATAGGGCCGCTGATAGGAGTTGCGCTCCTTGCGACGGTCGGCCTCCGCAACATCCTGGCTGTCGATGTTGCCAGCTATATCGTCGCGATCAGCGTCGTCATCCTAATTCGTTTTCCTGCCGCGATGGCCGCCAAGCGCACCGAGTCGGTGATGACCGAAATCGGGCAGGGCCTGAGGTACATCCTCGCGAGACCGAACTTTCGCGCACTGCTCATTTTCTTTGCGGTACTGAATTTGTGTTTCGCACCGCTGGTTGTCCTTGAGGCGCCTTTGGTGCTGTCGATGGCGTCGCTTCCCGCAGTCGCAGTTATTGCGGCTGCAGGAGGTATCGGAGCGGCGGTCGGGGGATTGACCATGAGCGTTTGGGGGGGTCCGCGCTTCAAGCGCGTGCATGCTATACGCGTGCTCGTAGCGATCCTCGCCCCCTTTGCCGCACTAACTGGCTTCAGGCCCGAGCTTTTGCTTGTCGGCATCGGAATGCTGGGCGCGAATTTCTGTGTCGGCATTATCAACGGAATCGTGACGACGATTATTCATGCAAAGGTCCCGCAGCGGCTTCATGGTCGCGTTATTGCGCTCAGCGTCCTTATCGCATCGCTGGCACTGCCCTTCGCGTTTGGTGTGGTAGCTCCATACGGACCCCGGATGCTCGATCCGTTGACGTCCGCTCATGGCGTTATCGGCGATATCGTCCGCGCGGTTACAGGAACTGGCCATGACCGCGGGATAGGGCTGGTGTATATCGTCGGCGCGGTCATGCTTGCGCTGGTGGCGGCAGGCATGGGCCGGGCTGGCCCGCTGGCCCGCTTCGACACCGAAGTGGAAGACGCGATCCCCGATGACCTGCTGGGAATCAAAGCAATTAGTGATTCGCGTTCCGGTGCGGCGCGAGTCTTTGTGAGTGTGCCCAGCGATGTGGAGAGAGAGAAAGTTCTATGAGCATACAAGATCGGTCAGAGGTCGCACTCGAATGTGTCGCGAAGTCTGGTCATCCGGTCAGCCTGACTATTCCTGACAGGGACGACCTAGGAAATGTCTGCCGGTGGCTCGCAGGGAATAAGGAACGTATAGACGAGGCACTCCTCAAACACGGTGTACTCTACATGCACGGCTTGCCGGTCAGGTCGACTGACGACTTCGCGCAGGTCAGGGATGCCCTAGTCCGGCAGCGTGCGGCATACAAGGAACAAGCGACACCGCGTAGCCACTTCGGCTCTGACGTCTACTCGTCTACGGATCTGCCCGCGTCGCAAGCTATACGTCCGCACAACGAGAATAGCTACACCCTTGCCTTCCCAGGGCTGCTGGTTTTCGGCTGCCTCACTGCTCCAGAGACAGGAGGGGCGACGCCGGTAACTGATGTTCGGTCTGTGTTGCAGCAGATCCCGGCGGCGCTGCTCACGAAGTTCCGGGAAAAAGGCTGGGCGCTGACCCGGAACTATGTAGACCACCTGGGGCTCGCCTGGACCACGGCCTTCGCAACTCAGGACCGGAAGGTCGTCTCAAGATACTGTGACGAAAATCTGATCGCTCACGAGTGGTGCGATGATGGCCACCTGAAAACCGTACAGCGCAGATCTGCCGTCATCGCACATCCCAGCAGCGGCGACGAGGTGTGGTTCAATCATGCGGTTTTCTGGAGCGAGTGGTCGCTTGATCCTGACGTGCGCGACGTCTTTCGCGAGGAGCTAGGGGCCGGAAATCTGCCGTTCAGCACATCGTTTGGGGACGGTGAGCCCATAAGCGAATCAGACATCAAGGTGATCGACGCGGCATACCGGCAGGCAACTGTGCGTGAGTCATGGAAGGCCGGCGACGTGATGATCGTAGACAACATCCTGGCTGCTCATGGCCGGGAGCCATTCCGCGGTAGCCGGAAGATTGCCGTTGCGATGGGTGATCCCGTCGAACTGGCAGATTGCCACCCGACTGTTCCTCCACTGGGAGGATTGGCCAGTCCTGCTGGACGGAGGTGGTTCAGGCAGGCCCGTCGGAGTTGATCGCCGGTGCGTGATCACATGCGTTCCAGGACACCCGATGCTTCCTGACATCTACATCCGTGGCCTCGGCGTCTGCTGGCCGTCTCCCACTCCCATCACCGAGCCGATCGCGGACGGCCTCTACGACGACGCCCAGGCGGCCCGCACCCAGTACACATCCGTATGCGTCGAGGACAAGCGGGCCGCTCCTGAACTAGCCGTTCTTGCTGCCGCCGATGCGATGGCATCATCTGACGTGACACCGGACAGCATTGAGGCTGTCTTCTACGCGCACGCCCATCGCCTACCGCTTGATATCTGGAACCCCGCGGGCTATGTGGCGCGAGAACTGCACGTCACCAGCAGTTCGCTGACGACGATAGGTGGCGGCTGCGCGGCAGGCGTCGGAGCCCTTCAGGTAGCTTCCGCTTTCCTGGCAGCCGGGTTCACAGATACGGCGCTCGTCACGGCCGCCGACTGCTGGCCAGCGGAGCATGTGGACCGTTACCGGGCGGACGCGGGCCTTGTCTTTGCGGATGGCGCTGCTGCTGCCGTTCTCACCCGCACGCCGGGCCCGCTGCAGCTTCTCAGTGCCTGCAGTGCCGGCGACCCGCAGCTAGAGCCCCTTCACCGCGGTGAGGATGAGTGGTACAGCGAGCGTCCCGACCTCGTCAGGCGCGCTCGCTCGTTTCGCTCGGTAATGGCCACGGTGAGCACCAAGCGCCATCTGGTAACCGGGCTGCGCGCGACTGTGAACCGCGTCCTGGCCGAAGCGGGCGTTCAGAGTGCCGACCGTCTTGCCTCGGTGCTGCTTCCCGGCATCGGAGCCGATCTGTTCAGCACGAACTACCTTCGCCCACTCCGCATTGCCGAGGATCGCACGAATCTGCAGTTCGCCCGCACTACTGGCCATCTCGGCGCCGCCGACCAACTGGCCGCTCTCACCGCTGCCGTCAGTTCCGGCACGCTCACGAGCGGAGACCTGATCCTCCTCGTCGGCGAAGGCACCGGGTTTTCGTGGAGCGCAGCGGTCGTCCAGGTTGCCTAACGGGTACAGATAGGGCGTCGAAGCCCGACTCCTCAGCGGCCTGCACCGACGTCAGCAGCCGGTCGAACACCCCCGGGCCGTCGTCGACTCTGCCGTAGGACCCGAAGTGCACACCACGCCGGAACAGGACCATCCGAGTCCTCCCTTGCTGTCCAGAGGGCGCATCGAGGCGATCGTCTCATGGGGGCCGGAATAGATCCGGCGCCGTGTGGTTGAGATACATGCAAACGCATATATCTGAGAAGGCCAGGAGGCGCGGCATGCAGTTCGGGATCTTCTCCGTGAGTGACATCACCAGGGACCCGGTGTCAGGAGAGACACCGAGCGAGGCTGAGCGAATCGACGCGGTCGTCCAGATCGCGAAGAAGACCGAGGAGACCGGGCTGGATGTGTTCGCGATCGGCGAGCACCACAACCCCCCGTTCTTCTCCTCCTCTCCGACCACACTGCTGGCGTTCATCGCCGCAGCTACCGAGAGACTGATCCTCAGCACGGCGACAACGCTGATCACCACCAACGACCCGGTGCGCATCGCCGAGGAGTACTCGATGCTGCAGCACGTGTCGAAGGGGCGGATGGACCTGATGCTCGGGCGCGGCAACACCGCCCCGGTGTACCCATGGTTCGGCCAGGACATCCGGCAGAGCTTGCCGCTGGCGCTGGAGAACTACAACCTGCTGCACCGGCTATGGCGCGAGGACGTCGTGGACTGGAAGGGCAAGTTCCGCACGCCGCTGCAGGGCTTCACCTCGATCCCGCGGCCGCTGGACGACGTCCCGCCGTTCGTGTGGCACGGCTCCATCCGCACTCCGGAGATCGCTGAGCAGGCCGCGTTCTACGGGGACGGATTCTTCGCCAACAACATCTTCTGGCCCAAGGAGCACTACATCCGGCTGATCCGGTTCTACCGGGAACGCTACGAGCACTACGGCCACGGCCCGAAGAAGCAGGCGATCGTCGGGCTTGGCGGCCAAGCGTACATCGCCGCGAACTCCCAAGACGCCAAGCGGGAGTTCCGGCCCTACTTCGACGAGGCCCCGGTGTACGGGCACGGGCCGTCGATGGAGGACTTCATGCAGATGACGCCACTGTCGGTGGGCAGCCCGCAGGAAGTCATCGACAAGACACTGACGTTCCGTGAGCACTTCGGCGACTACCAGCGCCAGCTTTTCCTCATGGACCACGCCGGACTGCCGCTGAAGACCGTGCTGCACCAGATCGAGCTGCTCGGCGGCGAAGTCGTGCCGGTGCTGCGCAAGGAGACCGCGGCCCGGCAGGATCCGGAGACGCCCGGCGCCCCGACCCACGCGAGCCTGGTCCGGGCGAAGTACGGCGACGAGGCCCCGCGGCAGCCGCGGCCGAACGCTAACCGCGGCGACAACGTCACTGGCGGCTCTCCGTACCAGGACACGGCCCCGGAGTTCGAGGCCGCTTACCCGAGCAGCTGATGGCCGGCACCAGGCATCTCGCCAACGGTGCGTGGGAGGCGCTGCTCTCTGCGCACGCTGGGCTGATCAGGGAGTTCGCGGCTGAGCCCATCTGGCAGGACGCCTCTATGCGCGAGTACGACGTGCTCTACACCCTGTCCAAGTGCGAAGGGCCGCTGCGCCTCGGCGAGCTGAACAGGAACGTCCTGCTCAGCCAGCCGGCCCTGTCGCGCATGGTGGACAGGCTGGTCGAGCGGGGGCTTATCGAGCGGAAAGCAGACCCTGCCGACAGGCGGGGGGTCCTGCTGTCGCTCACCGAGGCCGGACGGGAGGTGCAGCGGGAGATCGGGCGGCGTCACGCCCGCAGCGTCGCCCGGGCGCTGACCGCCGATCTGAGTCCGGCCGAGCTCGGCGAGCTGGAGATCATCTGCCGGAAGCTGGTCAGTCGCTCAGCGGCCAACCACGGGAAGTGAGGACACACGAATGAAGACCCGCCGTGACCTGGAGACGTGCAAGCTCGTGGTCGTCAGCGCTGGAACCAGTGACCCGTCGTCGACCAGAATGCTGGCTGACCGTATCGCTGAACGCGCCTCAGCCCTGGCTGCCGGGCATGAGAACACCCTGGCAGTCCGCGTCATAGACCTGCGGGAGATCGCCACCGACGTGTCAAGCGCACTGGTGTCGCAGCTGATCAGCCCCCGGCTGCAGCAGGCGATTGACATGCTCGGCCAGGCCGATGGCGTGGTCGCCGCCGCCCCCGTCTACAAAGCAGGCCCCAGTGGCCTGTTCACGTCGTTCTTCCAGGTACTCGACGACGACCTGCTCATAGCGAAGCCGGTGCTGCTGGCCGCGACCGCTGGCACGGCCAGGCACGCCCTCGTCGCGGACGAGCAGATGCGCTCGCTGTTCGCCTACCTCCGCGCGATGACC
>Ga0335074_10003009_pt1 | contig 22965 bp, 23 predicted proteins | sample Lox_Sample_23_FD_206715 | JGI IMG/M metagenome (GOLD analysis project Ga0335074, IMG submission 206715) | Soil microbial communities from Loxahatchee National Wildlife Refuge, Florida, United States - Lox_Sample_2.3 | ecosystem: Environmental > Terrestrial > Soil > Wetlands | place: USA...
GGTGACGACCTCGTCAATCACTGCTGCTACGCTTGGAACCGATTGGAGGATGAGCCTTGGACGATCATCTCGATCGGCATGCGTGATTGGGCGCACCGGTTCTGATCACTGAGTCCTGGTATAAGCCGATTCCGGTTGAGCTTTGTTTCATACGCAACGAGAATGGCATACCCGCCTTATACCGAGACTCGCTGATCAGAACCCCTGTGCCGCGTCACGCATGATCACCTCCGCATCCGGGAATCCTGCCCATGAGTCGTGATCAACGGGGCTATTAGAGGTTAACGATTGGGTCATGCGCCCGGTCATCCAGATCTGCTCATCGTCAACATTTCGGCTACTGATCAGCGGATGATCTCGTACAGTGTCTCGCGTCGTCGGAATTCTTTGGTGCAATTGCTTCGTAAACCTTTACCTGATCGTCTTCAACCGGGACGAGATCATCGGGGTGCTACGCAAGCCCGATCAGGTGTGGCTGAACGTCCCGTTGGGGACACGGGATTGGTGACCTCGGGCCGACAAACGCAAAGGGGCTCTGACAAAAGCAAACGGGCTCTATTGACGGCTCGGTGTCCGGAGGCTGGTCGGGCGTCCTGGGCACCAGAGCGGGAGAACGGAGAGAGAACAAAAGGGAGCAGACCAGCGCTACGTGGGTAATTCGTGCGTCTGAGAAGGGTAGCGCAGCCACGGGCAGCGAAGTGGGCGGACGGGTGCTTTGACCTCGCTCGCTGAATCGTCATCAGCGTCGCGTTATCCGCCGCCACAACGGGGGTCTATGGCCATGTTCAATCGCCTGAGACGGCATTATCACCGCGCCTAGACCGTTGCTCAAAAGCTGTTACGCCATCTGGTGGAGAGTTCGATGAAATGGAAGGTTTTCCGCAGTATAAGTGAGGTGGAGGACGCATGGCGGTCCTTAGAATCGCGCTCTACCTCTGCTTATGTTTGCCAAACCCTCGACTGGAATCGCGCGATCTTCGAAACCCTCGGTTCTCCTATGGGCCAGCGGCCTTTCATTGTCCTTGGCCCTGGTATCCTGGTGCCGCTTGCGATACGCTACAAGTTCGGTATTCGTATTCTCGAGTTCCTTTCTACTGACATCAATGGCTATAACGCTCCTCTTGTTGCTGACGACTGGACAGGCTCGTTTCCGCACGAAGAAGTCATTTCCCTGGCGCGGCCGGATGTCGTCCAATTCGATAGACTTCCGAAGTTCCTGGTGCAGGGCCGCCCAAATCCTTTGCTTCCTCATCCGGAAGCCCGCTTTCGCGAGTTCGGGTGGTGCGCAATCCTTGACCCTTCGACGTTTACCCTCAGAAATCGGCGGCGGCGGAATAATCTTATTCGCCGAAGCGCAGAGCCCATTACTTTTGGCAAGGCCAAGCCTTCGGATGTTGCCGTTCTGCTCGAGCAGCATGCGCAGAAGTATGGCGATACCCACCGATTCAGGCGGGCTTATGCCGCGGCATATCGGGCAATCTCGGAGCTTCCTACTGCGCATTTCACTGCGCTCCGTTCGGGCTCGACCGTCCTTGCGACCAACCTATCCACGCTCTACAGGGGCCAAATTTACGGGGTTGCTATGAGCCACATTCTCGAAGGTCCCTATGCCCATCTTGGGACTGGCCAAATTCTGCTCCTCTACCTCGCGGAGTGGGCACTCGCCAACAGGGTTCGCGAGTTCGACTTCTCTTTGGGGAGTGACGCCTATAAGCTGGAATGGGCTAATCCAAAAGAAACGTTTAACTGCCGTTTTTCCGTCTCTCTGCAAGGCCGCGCCGCTTATTTCGTCCGCCGCTTGCATAGAGCCCCGTCACGAAATGCACAAGGCGCCGGGAGCAATCACACTCCGGCTCAGCCCGAGATTCGCGACGAACCCGCCATTTAAGCTTTCTGATGAAATTTGCGTTGCTGGATTCACCGTAAGCGAAACAGACCGCGAACAGCGCCCGCCGCGTCATTCGGCTCTGTTGCAAAGCCGTCAGCGCTTCGCGATGGAACGCTCGAGCGAGGAGGGGCGGGCCGTGTCGGACTTCAAGGGGCGCCACTTTCCTCTACCGAGCCGTCGACAAGTTGGGCAACACGATCGATTTCTATCTTTTCCTGACGCGGACTATGTTCAAATACTTCACTTGCCGGTGCTGTGTCCTTCGGGCACTTGCCCTCAGCCTTTGCTCGGCGAGAGCGGCGGCATAGGTCGGTGCTGATGACCTCAGGCTGCATCAGGCAGATCCACTGGCGTTGACGACAGGACGACGACTGACCCGCTCATCGGCCGGCGACAACAAAGCCACCCTAGTGGGTAAAATCACGATTGGAGTGACTATTTTCAGGGCTAGGATTGGATTCTATGTCTTTATTCCTCCGTGCCCGCCGCCTCCGCCCCGGTCGCACCCATCCAACTCCATCCCAATCGGGCCATGCCCCCGCGCATCGCCCAGGTGCTCGGCGTCGTTCACGCGCGTATCGTCTACGGCAGAAGCTTCGCTGATACCCTGAACCTGCACGCCTGCGTCCCGCACCTCCTCCCCTGCTTCAGCTTCGTTGCCGCAATCTTCGGCAGCGGAGACATCGCGCTGATCGTCGCCCGCATCACACGCGGCCTGCTCCGCGCCGCCGCGCTGGAAGATAGGCTCCGCCGACGCGCCGCCCGCGGCCAGACATCCGGCCTCGGGGCTTCCGCTCCCCCGCTCCACGCAGGCCCCGCGCGACCAAACCGACCACCTCCCGCGCGGACGCGCCCAAGATCCCCACCGGCCGCCCACACTCGGGCGAATCACCGCCCAGGACCGCGGCGCCCGATCGGCGCATCCGCGTCTTTTCGGCACGCACGAAGACAAGACGCGACCGCCTCGCTTTGTCGGCCCTAATGCAAACGCCGCCCGTTCACGTTCTTGCGTTCGTCGCCTATGCTGAACACCGGGTTGCTCCGGGGCAATATAGTCTCGCGCGCAGACGGGAGGACCACGGCATGGCCGAGCACGCCAAGGAACATGCGTATTCTGAATCGGAGGTCGAGGAGCATCTCAAACGCGAGTTGCCGCACTGGCGGCTGGAGCGTGGATGGATCCGGCGCACCTACCGGACCAACAGTTGGAAAGGCACGTTGATGGTGATCAATGCCGTCGGCCATCTGGCCGAGGCTGCGTGGCATCACCCCGATATCACCGCGTCCTACGCCTGGGTCGAGGTGCGGCTCAGCACCCATACCGCGAAGGGCATCACCGACAAGGATTTCCAACTGGCCAAGAAGATCGAAGAGGTGATCCAGTGGCAGCCTGCCAAAGAGGGCGGTGCACTGGAAGGCACGCCGCACGGCGATCAGAGATTCGCATACATCAAATACGACGAGTGATGCAGGTTTTTCACCGTCATTGCCGGCCTTGTGCCGGCCATCTCGCGCGGGTTGTTGCTGGCGTGCCGAAACGGGCGGGCCACGACGTTTTGGCGGCCCGGGATGAAGGTGGATGAACACTGGAGCGCGGATTCATGGCCGGGCGGTGCCGCTGGATAATGCGATCGCCGAAGCCGCACGATTGATCGCAGGGAGTCGCTGCGCGGTTTTCGCCGGATTGGCGACGGATGTAGCAGGGGGTGCGGCGGCCGTGGAGCTGGCGCGGCGAGTCGGTGGCGTGATCGACCATATGCATGCCGATGCTGCGTTGCGTGATCTCGATCTGATGCGGCGCGCGGGCTGGGTCGTGACGACGCCGGCGCAGGCGAGGGCGCGCGCGGACGTGCTGTTGCTGGCGGGACCAGGGCTCGATGCGGCGTGGCCGCGGCTTTGGGACGAGCTGCAGCTTGATCGCGCGCCGTCGGTGTTTCCCGAGACTGCGCGACGCGTGGTGCGGTTGTGCGTCGGCCGTGTCGCTGCCTCGTCTGCTGATGCCGGGGCGTCGGTGCTGACGATCGGCGAAGATGCAGCAGAGCTACAGCCGGCGCTTGGCGTGTTGCGTGCGCTTGTGGCCGGTCGTCCCGTCCGGTCCGATGCAGCTCTGCTGCAGCCGTTGCGCGAGTGTGCGTCGCTGCTGTCGTCGGCACGTTTCGGTGTGATTGTGTGGTCGGCCGAATGGCTGGACGCGCTGAGCATCGAGATGCTGTGCGGGCTGATCGATGACCTGAATGCGAAGACCCGGTTTGCCGGCTTGCCGGTGGCACCGGGCGGCAACGCGATGGGCGTTGCTCAGGTTGGCGGCTGGATGACGGGGTTTCCGCTGCGCATCGGATTTGCCAGGAATCGTCCCGAGCACGATCCGTGGCGCTTCGACGCGGCGCGCATGATCGATAGCGGCGAGGCCGACCTGGCGGTCTGGATCTCGGCCTTCGCGCCGCAGACGCCGCCCTGGCGGCGCGCGGTGCCGACGGTGGCGCTGGTTGCATCCGGCACCAAATTTCGATCCCCGCCGGAGGTCGAGATCGGGGTGGGCCGCCCTGGCGTCGATCACGCTTCCGTCACTTTCGATTTCGCTCTCGGTGCGCTGGTCTGCAAGCAGGTTACCACAGAGCAAAGTCCCGCTTCTCGCTCGGTCGCCGAGATCCTGCATCGGATTGGCGGGGCGCTGCACGATGTGCCGCCACGACCATGTTGACCCGGCTGACCGGTGGCCGGGTGGTCGATCCGGCGAATGATCGCGACGGCCCGGGCGATGTGTGGTTCGAGGACGGGGTGGTCATCGCGCCTCCGCAACCGGACCGTCAGCCTGATGTTGCGTATGATGTGACCGGCGCGATCGTTCTTGCGGGCGGCATCGATATCCATTCGCATATCGCCGGGACGAACGTGAACACGGCGCGGTTGCTGCTGCCGGAGCTTCGGTCGGATCCCGATGCGACTGCTGTACCGGCGAGTGCGGAAATCGGCCGGCTGTACATCCAGATGGGCTTCACCACCGTCGTCGAACCGGCGATTTCGCCGCATGTCGCGGTGCAGGCGCATCTCGAGCTGGCATCCATCCCATTCATCGATACGGCGATCCTGACGGTTCTCGGCAACGAGGATTATCTGCTCGAGCTGCTGCGCGGCGGCGAAAGCAAGACGGCGATAGCCGATTATGCGGGGCGCATGTTGGTCGGCAGTCATGGGCTGGGCGTCAAGGCGATCAATCCGGGAGGCGCCGCCGCGTTCAAAGAGAACGTACGCACATTCGGCCTGGACGATGTGGTGCCGCGGTACGGCCTGTCGTCGCGCGCCATTATGCGCGCATTGCAGCAGGCGGTGATCGCTCTGGGCGTGCCGCATCCGCTGCATATCCACTGCAACAATCTCGGCGTTCCGGGCAATGTCGAGACCGCGCTGGCGACGATCGATGCGCTCGGCGACCTGCCGGTGCACCTCGCGCACTTGCAATTCTATGGGTATGGCAAGGACGGGCCGCTCGGCTTTTCCTCGGCGGCGCCGCTCCTTGCCGAGGCGGTGAAAGCCCATCGGCAAGTTACAGTCGATATCGGGCAGGTGATGTTCGGCCAGACGGTGACCATCTCGTCGGACGTGCTGCGCCAGTTCAACGCGCGCGGCCAGGCGCATCCGCGCAAGTCGGTCATCATGGATGGCGACGGCAACGGCGGCGGCATCGTGCCGTATCGCTACCGGCGGACCAATTTCTTCAATGCCGTGCAGTGGGCGGCGGGGCTGGAGCTGTTCCTGCTGATCGACGACCCGTGGCGGGTGTTCTTCACCACCGACCATCCCAATGGGGCACCGTTCACGACTTACCCCGATCTGCTCGCGCTGTTGCTCAGCCGTGATTTGCGGGCACAGTGGATCGGCACGGTACCCGCCGAGGCGATGACGGTGACCACGCTGCCGTCGATCGCCCGCGAGTATAGCTGGCCAGAGATCGCGATCATGACGCGCGCGGCGCCGGCGCAGCTGCTTGGGTTGGCCGATCGGGGCCATCTTGGGCCCGGCGCGCGCGCCGATATCGCCGTGTATCGTCCGGGCGCCGACCTGGCCGCGATGTTCCGCCACGCCGTGCTGGTCTTCAAGGATGGGCGCCTTGCGGTGCGTGATGGCGCGCCGGTCGAGACGCTGTTCGGACGCACGCTGTCTGTGCGGCCCGGCTTCGACGCGGCGATCGACGCTCGGTTGTCGGGCTGGCACGAGCGCGTCTTCGGCACGTCTGCCGGCGTGTTCGACGTGGTGCCGGAGGTGCTGGGTGCCGCCGGTCGCTTCGAGACCGTCCCATGCCGGCAGTAACCCGCGGCGGCGTGCGCATCGACGAGACGTTTGCCGAAGCGTTCGACATGCGCGGCACCGCGGTGCTGATCACTGCCGGCGCCGCACGCTGGGCACGGCAGGCGGCAGTGACGATGACCGGGTTTGCTACCTCGATCATCGCCTGCGGCTGTGAGGCGGCGATTGACGGCGAGGTGCCCGCGTCGGCCACGCCTGATGGGCGGCCGGGGGTGCGCGTGCTGATGTTCTCCGGCTCGACCGGTGAGTTGCAGAAGCAACTGCAGGCTCGGGTCGGACAATGCGTCCTGACGTGCCACGACACCGCCTGCTATGCCGGTCTGAGCGCTGCCGAGACGCTGCGGATGGGCGACGCGATCCGCTACTTCGGCGACGGCTGGCAGATCTCGAAGCGGTTCGGCGGCCATCACTATTGGCGCATCCCGGTGATGGACGGCGAATTCGTTTGCGAAGGCACCACCGGCCTGACACGCGAGGCCGTGGGTGGAGGCAACCTCATCCTGATGGGCCGCTCCGCCGCCGCGACACTACGCGCCGCCGAGGCGGTTGTGGCGGCGATTGCCGAGGTCGGCGGCGCGATCGCCCCGTTTCCCGGCGGCATTGCCCGCTCCGGCTCCAAGGTCGGCTCGAAATACAAGGCGTTGGTTGCATCCACCAACCATTTCTACTGCCCGACACTGCGCGGCGCAGTACAGTCGGGGCTTGATCCCGACATCGTCTCGGTTCTGGAAGTGGTGATCGACGGGCTCACGCCGGATGCCGTGACCTCGGCGATGCGGGCCGGGCTGGCGGCCGCCGTGGCACTGGGACCGGAGCGCGGCGCCGCGCACATCAGCGCCGGCAATTACGGTGGGAAGCTCGGGCGCCATCATTTCCACCTGCACGAGTTGCTGCCATGAGCGGCCTGCGCTTCGAGCTGCGCGATCCGCCGGACATGCGGCTCGATCTCTCGCCGCTGGTCCCGGACCGGCTGGCCGGGATGGATCGCGCGGCGATCGAACGAATCGAGCTTGGCACCTCGCGCATGAGCCGTCGTGTGGGTGACGTGTTCGGGGTGCACACGGCCGATTGCGAGTGCATCGCCATCGAAGGCGGCTCGGCCCGTTTCGACTGGGTCGGCGCGGGCATGCGCAGCGGCGAGTTGGTGCTGGACGGCGAGGCGGGGCTGTACGCGGGCCGACAGATGGCCGGCGGGCACTTGCGGATCAGCGGGCGTGTGGGGGGCTGGGCGGCATCCGGGCTGCGCGACGGCCATCTGGAGATCGGCGGCGATGCGGGGCCGTTCCTCGGCGGGCCGTTAGCGGGCGAGCGCGCCGGCATGGCGGGCGGCATCGTGGTGGTGCGCGGCAACGCGGCTGAACGTGCGGGGGATTGCCTGCGGCGCGGGCTGATCGTGATCGAGGGCCGGGCCGGGCCGCATCCCGGCAGCCGGATGCTGGCGGGGACGCTGATCATCTGCGGCGCGGCCGGTGCCTCGCCTGGGTATCTCATGCGCCGCGGGACCCTGGTCCTGGGGGCGGCCAAGGCGCTGCTGCCCACGTTCGTGCCGGCCGGCGAAGCCAGCGGTGCCTTCCGCCGCCTGCTTGCCGGCGCGCTGACCGCGCTCAGCCCGCGAGCGGCGCGGCTGGTGGGCCGAGCGCAGGACAGGTTCATGGGGGACATGGCGAGCCTGGGCAAAGGGGAGATTCTTGTGCCGGCGCCTGCCACTCTTCGCTTTCGTTGAACCGGCCTTACATATAGCGTTGTGTGAACCGACCGTAACCGTCGGCAGCGGAGGGGCGCCGAGCCATCGATATGGGAACCTGATTGATGAACCTCGTGGACCTGATCATCGTTGTTTGTTCGCTCGCTTCGCCCCATGCCTGCCAAGAGCGCCACCTGCTGTTCGAATCGCAAGGATCGCTTCGCGCCTGCGTGATGCAGGCGCAACCATACCTGGCGCAGTGGATCGGTGAACATCCCGGCGTCCGCATCGCCAGCTATCGCTGCGACTGGCCAGAGCACGAGGGTGAAAAGTCGTGATCGGCGATCGGTTTCCACGTACCTGATCACCGGCGACTTCCTTGCGGCCTATGGGGCGCACAGGCGCGGAACGAATCAAGTGGACACGGAGTGCACCGAGTTCGCACGGAGTTCCACGGAGATCATGCCGGCGACCTGTGAAAGCTGGAAACAGGCATTCGTGACGGGAGAGGCTTTGCCTTTCGGGGCGATTCGCATACCCCGACGAATGGCTCCGCCTGGCGAAGTGCATAATTTTTCTCTTCGCGACATTCCGAGCGAACCTGGTGCGCCCTTGTGCACTTGATTATTTCGTGGTTGTGGGATGACCGTAGGACCTTTGCGCGAGGGGGGATCGTTGTGAAAGGGGAGAAACGCGTGGTACGCATCGTGGTGATAGCGGCGGCGCTGCTGGTGACCGTGAGCGCTCGGGCGATGGCGCAGGGGGCGGGGAACGCGGCGGCCGGCGAGAAGGATTTCGTGATCTGCCGTGCCTGCCACGAGATCGGTCCGGGCGCCAAGATTCTGGTCGGGCCGCCGCTCAATGGAGTTGTCGGTCGGAAGGCAGGGACGTATCCAGGCTTCGACTACTCCGATGCCAATAAGAAATCAGGGATTACGTGGACGCCGGACGAGCTGACCAAGTACCTCGCGAATCCACAGGCGGTCGTGCCGGGTACCAAGATGATCTTCCCCGGGCTCCATGATCCGCAGCAAGTGCAGGACGTTATCGCCTATCTCAGCCAGTTCGGACCGGATGGGCAGAAGAAGACGCAATAGCACGATACGGGCGGGTGACCTCGGGGCTAGTGCGCTGGAATCGGCAGCTTGCGCGGCACCCTCACCCGGCGCGCTTTGCGCGCCGACCTCTCCCGCAGAGCGGGAGAGGTGGACGGTTTGGTCCGATGAGCGGGAGATGCCCGGCACAAGGCCGGCCATGACGTTGGGGGCGGCCGCGACGGAGATGTGGGGCGCGGCTGGCTACGGGTTAAAGGTGTCGGCCGCCATCTACCTGGATGACCGAACCGGTCGAGAAGCGCAGCGTGGTGGCGCAGGCGAGCACTGCCTCGGCGCAGTCCTGCGGGGTGGCGGCGCGCTTGAGGGGGCTGGTCGCGCCTTGCTTCTCGCGCATTGCCTTGTCGCGGCCGGGGACGAAATCGGTGTCAACAATGCCGGGGGAGATCGTCAGCACGCGAATCGCCGGAGCGAGCGCGCGGGCGAGGGACATGCCGATTACGTCGAGCGCCGCCTTGGACGCACAATAGGCGACGCACGATCCGACTCCGGTGCTGCCCGACAACGACGAGATGTTCACGACCAGTCCGTCGCTATGCGCGCGCAACAGTGGTGCGAAGGCGCGCACGGCCGAAAAGGCGCCGCGGGTGTTGACGCGCAGGATGCGGTCGAAGCTTTCGTCGTCCATGGCTTCCAGGTCGGCGTGCGGTACCGCAATGGTCACAGCAGCCGAGTTCACCAGGATGTCGGCGCGGCCGAGATCGACGGATACCGCCTGGGCGAGCGCGGTGAGCTCGTCGGAGTGGTCGATGGCGGCGGCGTAGCCCTGATGGCCGGTGCCGGGCAGGTTGGCCGCGGTCGTTTCGGCGCGCCGGCGGTCGCGGCTGGCGACGACCGCGACGCGTGCGCCAGCGTCGGCGAACAGATGCGCCGTCGCCGAGCCGATGTCGCCGGTACCGCCCAGAACGACGGCGACCTTGCCGATCAGCGGTGTGGTGGGGAGCGCCATCAGGGTATCGGGGGCACGGGGATGCGCATCTCTCCGGGCTCCAAGTAGAGGTCGTATTCCAGTGTGTACCAGGGGCCGGTCACGTCGTCGGCCGGCGGGTTGTTGTCGTGCTTGCGGAACTTGCCGACCAGCGAGCGCACGACGCTGAAGGTGACGTCGCTTTCCAGATGCTCGTCGTCGTCGGCGAAGACCTGGGTGATCAGCGTCTTGTAGCCGGGATGCGTGACCATGTAGTGGAAATGCGCCGGGCGATAGGGATGGCGCGCCGTCGCTTTCAGCATGTCGCCGACTGGGCCGTCGACGGGCACCGGATAGCCGGCGGGTTTGACCGTGCGGAACCAGTAGCGGCCTTCGATATCGGCGGTGAACACGCCGCGGAGGTTGTAGTCGGCCTGCTCGGCATCCTGGTTCTCGTAGAAGCCGATCGGCGAGGCGTGCCACACGTCGACCGTCGCACCGGGGATCGGGGCACCGTTGGTGTCCATGACGCGGCCGGAGACGAATACGGCAGGTCCCGGAGTGGGTGAATAAACGACGGTGTCTCCGTTCTGTCGGCGCGGGGCGTTCTTGCGCCAGAACGGGCCGAGCAGGGCGGGGTCGGTGCGGTGCGCGTCGATCGTGTTGTTGAGCAGGCAGGCCAAAGTGGAGAGGCCCAGCGTGTCGGCGGCGATGATGGTTTCGTTGCGATCGGCACCAGTGTACTTGCCGAGCTCGGCGACGAAGCGGAGGCCGGCGTAGTACTCTTCCTCGGTTGGTCGGGTCTCGCGGAGGAAGGCGTGCAGGTGGCGGATCAGGCTGGTCAGGATTTCGTGCAGTCGCCGGTCGGGCGTGGGGGCGAGAGCTGTGAGTACCGCCTCGGTGACCTGGGTTTCATTGTCGAGGATCATGGGGTCCTCCATGCCGGATATTGGCGCTGTGCTGCGGCAGGCCGGTCTGTTCATAGCAGACCCGGGCGAAGGCGGCGACGCCGGCGCGGATGGTTTCGATCGACGGCAGCGCGAAACAGAGGCGCAAATGCGATTTCGATGCCTGCGGATCGACTGCCCACTCGGGGCCGGGGTTGAAGGCAATGCCGCGCTCGGCGGCGGGTTTTACGAGCGTGCGCACGTCGATGGAGTCGGGCAGCTTCATCCAGAGGAAGATGCCGCCGCGTGGCCGCCAGGTCTCCATTGTGGTGCCGAACTCGCGTTCGATGGCATCCTGCATGGCGTCGAGCTTGCCGCGAAGGCCGGTGGATAGCTCGTCGACGTGTTCGTGGAAGTGCTTCGAGAAGTATTCGGCCACGATCATCTGATCGAGCGCGCCGGTGCCGCTGTCGCCCTTGTTGGCGATCATGTGGCGCAGCACCGGCCATTGCGCGATCGCGTAGCCGACACGCAGCGCCGGGGCGAGCGACTTGGAGAACGAGCCGATGTGCATGACCTGGTCCGGGGCCAGCGCATACAGCGCCGGTGGGGCATCGACGCCGTGCCAAAGGAGGTCGGCGTAGCATTCGTCTTCGAACACGGGCACGTCGTACTGCCTGGCGACGCGTAGCAACTCCTGGCGGCGGTCGAGTGGGAGGATCGAGCCGGTCGGGTTCTGGATAGTGGGAATGGTGTAGATGAATTTGGGTGTCGTGCCCTTCGCTTTGAGATCTTCGAGGATGCCGGCAAGCGCATCCATGCGAATGCCATCCTCGTCGAGAGGCATGCCGACGAGTTCGGCGCCGAGCTTCTTGAAGCGGTTGATGGCGCCGGCATAGCAGAATTCTTCCAGGAGTACGGTGTCGCCGGGCCCGATGAGCAGTCTGCTGATGATGTCGATGCCTTGGCCGGAACCGGTGGTGATCAGGACGTCATCGGGTGAGGCGTTGATGCCCCGGCGTTCCTTTGCCTTGGCGGCGACGAATTCGCGCAGGCCGATGAAGCCCTGCGGGCCCTGCGACAGGTTGTACATGGCGAGCTTCTGGCCCTCGCGGCGCAACACGGAGGCGGTGGCGGCGATCAGGCCCTCGATCGGGATGAGCGTCGGGTCGTTGTGGCCGCCGACGAAGTTGAACTGCGGGAAGCCGGTGAATTTGACGGCGGGTTCGGCGAGGCCCTTGGTCAAGCGGCTGGTGACGTCGAATCCGTCCATGGCTGATTCCTCCGGGGCCCTGCGCCGGCGCATGCTGCGCAAATGCGGCGGGGGGCGCAAGGTGCGGCGGGAAGTCGTACCGCAGAGACGCAGAGGGCGCAGAGATTCGATTTGCGGCCCGCCGCGACGCGCACCACGGCTGACTCTGCGCGCTCTGCGTTATGACTTCCCGCCACGCCGTGCCGGGTAGCAACCTGACCGGCTTCATGGCAAACTCCCTGTCTATCGCGACGGGAGGGACGACCATGGCGACCATCGGCAGCGGCGAATACATCTACGAACCGGTCGAGAACTGGGCCAAGTTACCGGATGGCTGGTCGTTCAAGGAGATCGGCTCGGTCGGAGTCGATCGCAACGACAATGTCTATGTGTTCAATCGCGGCGAGCATCCGATGATAGTGTTCGACCGCAACGGTAATTTTCTCCGCTCGTGGGGCGAGGGCTTGTTCCCCCGTGCGCATGGGCTGCACGTGGGACCGGACGATACGCTCTGGCTGACGGACGACGGCGACCATACGGTCCGGCAATGCACGCTGGACGGCAAGGTGCTGATGACCCTTGGCATTCCGGGCAAGCCGACGCCATACATGAGCGGTGAGCCGTTCCATCGGTGCACGCACACCGCACTGTCGCCGAAGGGCGAGATCTATGTCTCTGACGGGTATGGCAATGCGCGGGTGCATAAATATAGCCCCGACGGGAAGTGGCAGCTCGCCTGGGGGCAATCGGGCACCGACCCTGGTGAATTCAATATCGTGCACAACATCACTTGCGACGCCGATGGTTGGGTGTACGTGGCCGACCGCGAGAACCACCGCGTGCAGGTGTTCGACGGTAACGGTCGATATGAGGCGCAATGGAACAATCTGCACCGGCCATGCGGTCTGTTCATGCCACCGGGCAAATGCCCGATCTGCTATATCGGCGAGCTGGGGCCGACAATGTCGGTGAACCGCGCGGCGCCCAATCTTGGGCCGCGGGTGACCATTGTTGATCATACCGGCAAGCGGATCGCGCGTCTTGGAGGGATGCATGCCGGACTCGGTCCGACGGAGTTTATGGCGCCACATGGACTGACGGTGGACTCGCACGGTGATCTTTATGTCGGCGAGGTGTCCTGGACCAACTGGCCGCAAACCTATCCCGACCAGCCGCGGCCGACGAACCTGCGCTCGCTGCACAAGTTCCGTCGCCTGCGTTAGCAAGAAGCGGCCGCTCGGCCTGGGGTGATAGTCGGGCGGAAGGTTCACAGGGAGAGCCACGAAGGACTCACGGAGGGCCGCGGAGCTGGCCCACGTTGCCAGGCGCTCTCGCGGCGCAGGCCGTTGGCCTTCGGCCGAAGGGGGTTGGTCGAAGGACAGCTCCACAGTCCAGCCAGCCGTCCGCGCGGCGGTAATGACGTCCTACATTGTGGATCGCCGGGCAAAGGCGGAGGCGGTCAGTCCGCCGCCAGGGTCACCGCGCCATCAGCCGGGTTCACCACCAGATCCTCCACATCATCGCCGCGCGCCACCTGCATTTGATAGACAGGACGGCCATTGGCGTCCTCCAGGCTGGCATCGAATACCCGTCCGCCGGACTTGGCCTCGGCTTGCTCCACCGCCTGGGGCAGCGGCAGCCTCGCTTGTTCCGCCAGCTTGGCCTTGGTCGGGTCGATCTGATCGGTCGCCGCCGCATCCTTCAATGGCGTCACGCGCTCGTCGATAAGGGTGCCAGAGTTGGCATCCACACTGCCACGCCACACCTCTCCGATGTTCGGAAGCGCCACCACGGTATAGCTGGCGTTGCCGCGCCGCAGCAGCAGGCTCGCCTGCACAACCTTTCCGGCGGCATGCTGCTCCGCGAGCGCGATTGCATCCGTGACCGTCAGTTTTACCTGCTCGGCCTGACGCACCCCGCTGGATATCGTGGTCGCGCGTGGCGGCGAGCAGGAGGTAGCAGGACAGGTCGCCTTAGTCTGCGCCTGAGCGACCGCAGTTGTCAGCAGTATCGCTGCTATTCCCGGGATGAAGCGCGTAGCGGGCATCAAATTCTCCTCCCGTGTAGTTTCCACATTGGGAATGGAATTCAGCAACGTAGAAGACCTGGCTCGGTTCCCACTTTAAGATCCTGCCCAGAAATGGTCTTAATGGCGCCACACGACTACCCTAGACGCCGCTAATTGTAAAACTTTCTAAGTACATCTCTTATCTCCTCGTAAGGCTTACGCCGGTCTTTCGTGCGCCACGCAATGTTCGCGTCGCCTGCCGGCGCAGCAAAGGGTTCGATCGCGGTGATGCACCTGCCGAGGCACCTTATGGTGATGGTCGGAGCGAGGCTCCTTGGGTCAGCGACATGCCTCTTCCAAGCGCGATCGGCTCCAGACTCGATGTCGTTCCTTTTATACTGTCTGGAGCGGATCACGTATGCGACTCCGGTTACTGCCATTATCGGCCACCCGTGCCAGCTACCCGCCGGCGACGCGTTGCCGTATCTAGCGCTTGCGCAGGAACGACGCGTCAGGCGTTAACTCTGGCGCATCGCCACCCGCCGCCCGGAGATGCTGGAATGCCTCGCCGCACGCCTCGTGGCCGGCCGCTCGACGGCTGGCTGATCGTCGATAAGCCGCCGGGGCTGACCAGCACAGACGTGGTCAACCGTGTTCGGCGGGCTTTAGATGCCCGGAAGGCTGGGCATGGCGGCACGCTCGACCCGTTGGCCACTGGCGTCCTGCCGGTGGCGTTCGGCGCCGCGACCAAGACCGTCCCTTACGTGATGGACGGCACCAAGCTGTATCGCTTCAGCCTTCGCTTCGGGGAGGCGCGCGACACTGACGATGCGGACGGGCAAGTGACGGCCAGCTCGCCGGTAAGGCCCTCGGATGCGTGCATCCAGGCGGCGCTGGCCGGATTCCGGGGCGCCATCATGCAGGTGCCGCCCGCCTTCTCGGCCGTGAAAGTCGCCGGGGAGCGGGCGTATGACATGGCGCGCGAGGGCCGGGCTGCGGTGCTGGAGCCGCGGCCGGCGCAGGTGTTCCGCTTCGATCTGGTCGCTCGTCGGGACGACGATACGGCAGAGTTCGAGGTGGAGTCCGGGCGGGGCGTCTATATGCGGAGCCTCGCGCGGGATCTGGCGGCGGCCTGCGGCACGTTCGGGCATGTCGCGGCGCTGCGCCGGCTGCGGGTCGGGCCATTCGCCGAGCGGCAGGCGATCCCACTGGACAAGATCGTCGGAACGGACCATACGGCGCCGGCTTCCCCGGACCTTTTGCTTCCGGTCGCGACCGCGCTGGCCGACATCCCGGCGCTGGCCCTGACCGAGGCGGAGGTCAGCGCCCTGCGGCAAGGCCAGGCGATCAGCCTGGTCGCGCTGATGGGGCGCATTCCGGCAGCGGCCAATCCCGATAGTGGGTTGGCGCGTGCCATGGCGGGGGGCCGCGTGATCGGGCTGTGCCGGCTGGCCGACGGTTGGCTGAGGCCCGAACGGATCCTGTGACAGGGCCGAGCGCGCCGTCTCAACACGAAGGAGAAAATCCGATGTCGATCACCGCGGAGCGCCGCACGGCGCTGATCTCGGAGTACGCCACCGGTACCGCCGATACCGGCAGTCCGGAGGTGCAGGTTGCCTTGCTTTCGGAGCGGATCTCCAACCTGACCGAGCACCTGAAGACCCACGCCAAGGACTTCCACAGCCGGCGCGGGTTGCTGATGCTGGTCGGGCGGCGCCGCCGGCTGCTGGACTACCTGAAAGCGAAGAACAGCGCCCGCTACGAAACGCTGATCGGGCGACTTAATCTGCGCCGCTAGCTGGCAATAGGGCTCTGCCCTGTTGATCGCTGCTGAATCGGCCGGCAACGGCCCCCATATGGGGCTGGTCGGTCACGACCCCTGCGCCAATGGTGGGGCGGGGCAACTCCCGGGGGCGAGGCCCCCACCCGTCGCGACACGCGGCGGACCACAGACCGCCGATCCCGCCATCCCGGCGATGGGAACCGCGACGGCGTTTCCGGCCACATGGCCCGCGGCCCGGCTTCGGCCGAGACCGCGCCTCATGCGACCCGAGACGCCGTTTCCCAGACTGGGGATTGGATCGCTCGGGATGCGTCCGCCGATGCCGCGCGCATCGAAGGATAACGCATGTTTAATTACTATCGCAAGGAACTCGACTGGGGCGGGCGCAAGCTGGTCCTGGAAACCGGCAAGATCGCCCGCCAGGCGGACGGGGCGGTGCTCGCCCGGTATGGGGACACGATCGTGCTCTGCACGGCGGTCGGGGTGAAGACGTCAAAGCCGGGTCAGGATTTCTTCCCGCTTACGGTGCATTACCAGGAGAAGGCGTTCGCTGCCGGGAAGATTCCGGGCGGCTTCTTCAAGCGCGAGGGCCGGCCGTCGGAGAACGAGGTGCTGACCAGCCGGCTGATCGACCGGCCGATCCGCCCTCTGTTTCCCGAGAATTTCCGCAACGAGGTCCAGGTGATCGCCACCGTGCTGAGCCATGACCTCGAGAACGATCCCGACATCGTCGCCATGGTGGGCTGCTCGGCGGCGCTGACGCTGTCCGGCATCCCGTTCTTCGGTCCGGTCGGCGGCGCCCGCGTCGGGCGTCGCAACGGCGAGTTCATCCTCAACCCCAGCGCCGAGCAGATGAAGGACTCCGAGCTCGACCTTGTGGTCGCCGGGACGTCCGACGGCGTGCTGATGGTGGAAAGCGAGGCGCGTGAACTGCCCGAGGAGGTGATGCTCGGTGCCGTGACCTTCGGTCACCAGAGCTTCCAGCCGGTGATCCAGGCGATCATCGAGCTGGCCGAGCGGGCGGCCAAGGACCCGTGGCCACTGTCCGAACAGACTGCCGAGGAGAAGGCGCTGGCCGCCCGGTTGGACGAGCTGGCGCGTCCGGCGCTGGTGGCGGCGTATCGCGAGGCGGAGAAACAGGCTCGCCACGAGAAGGTGGACGCCGCCCGGGAGCAGGCGCTGGCAACCGCCGCAGCCGAGGGCAGCGACGTCGAGACGGCGAAGCGGCTGTTCCATGAGCTGGAGTCGCAGGTAGTCCGTAACGCCATCCTGGATACCGGCCTCCGCATCGACGGGCGCGACACCAGGATGGTGCGGCCGATCATCGCTGAAGTCGGCGTGCTGCCGCGGGCGCATGGCAGCGCGCTGTTCACCCGCGGGGAGACGCAGGCGTTGGTGGTCGCTACGCTCGGCACCGGGCAGGACGAGCAGATCATCGATGCGCTCGAGGGCGAGTACCGCGAGCACTTCATGCTGCACTATAATTTCCCGCCGTATTCGGTGGGCGAGGCAGGCCGTATGGGGTCACCGGGCCGGCGCGAGGTGGGGCACGGCAAGCTCGCCTGGCGCGCGGTGCACCCGCTGCTGCCGGACAAAGAGCGGTTCCCCTATACGCTGCGGGTCGTCTCCGAGATCACCGAAAGCAACGGCTCGTCGTCGATGGCGACAGTCTGCGGGTCCTCGCTGGCGCTGATGGATGCCGGGGTGCCGCTGGCGCGCCCGGTTGCGGGCATCGCCATGGGGCTGATCAAGGAGGATCGGGGCTTCGCGGTGCTGTCCGACATCCTGGGCGATGAGGACCACTACGGCGACATGGACTTCAAGGTGGCCGGCACCGAGACGGGCGTCACCGCGCTGCAGATGGACATCAAGATCACTTCGATCACGCCGGAGATCATGCGCGTGGCGCTGGATCAGGCGCGCGAGGGGCGGATGCACATCCTGGGCGAGATGAGCAAGGCGATCACTGGCGCGCGGTCGGACGTCGCTGCCACCGCGCCTCGTATCACGATTATCAACGTGCCGAAGGAGAAGATCCGGGAGGTGATCGGCACGGGCGGCAAGGTGATCCGCGAGATCGTCGAGCAGACCGGCTGCAAGATCGACATCGAGGACGACGGCACGATCAAGATCGCGGCCACCGACGTGACACAGGCGCAGTCCGCGATCGACTGGATCCGCGGCATCGTTGCCGAGCCGGAGATCGGGGTGATCTACAACGGGAAGGTGGTGAAGACTGCCGATTTCGGCGCCTTCGTGAACTTCCTGGGGTCGCGCGACGGGCTGGTGCACATCAGTGAGCTGATGCCCGGGCGTGTCGGCAGGACCACCGACGTGGTGAATGTCGGCGACAAGGTGAAGGTCAAGGTGATCGGGTTCGACGAGCGGGGCAAGGTGAAGCTGTCGATGCGGGTCGTCGATCAGAGTACCGGCGAGGACATCACCGATAAGGTGGGCGCCAAGCCGGGCCGAGGGGACCGCGACCGGCGCGATCGTTTCGACCGGCAGCCGGAGATTGAGCCACACGAGCCGGCGGCGGCGGGCGAGTAATCTTCCGCACTCGCTTGCGCGAGCCTCTGGGAGGACCTGTGGCAATCATTCAGGGCGGTTTTCGGGCCTGTCGCCACGGTCGCCGCCCTGGCGCTTGGAGTCCTGGGCTCGATTTACCTTCCAGCGGCGACGGTCCGGGTCAGTATCATCCGGGTCGTCGTCGCCGCGATCATCGCTGCCACCGTGCTGGCGACGGCTTGGAAGTTGGTCGTGGTGGCTCGGCAGCAGGCCCGGCATCGACTGCCGCGCACCCGGGCGGCGCTCTTATTCGGCGGCGACCCGTCGGTTGCCGGCGAGCCGCCGGTGACCTTGTTGCTCGACAGATCCGACGTATTCGGATCCAATCTGCTGGTGACAATATACTACAACGAGCCGCTAAACGTCGGCGGGGCAGAAAGCTTCGAATGGTTGATCGGGGTGGGGCGGGTCTCCAACACACAGGAGGATGGCCGTATCCAGATTCTGGTACTGTCTGAGCTGGCGACGCATGTCGAGATTTGGCAGCGGATCCGGCGACGCGAGGCCGGAGTCCTTAGGCATGTCGTCGTCAAGCCATCGGTGCCGTATGGTGAGGCGGGGGTAGAGGTGCGGATCAATGAGTGACGTCTCTACACGGACGGAACTCGCGAGGGTTGTCCATGTCGTGGACTCGAGTGGGTTCGAGGCAGTGATTAGTCGCGGAGCGCGGGACGAACTGAAGCCGGGTCAACGTTTCCTCGTTTTCGCGTATGGCCCCGAAGTCATGGATCCGGATTCGGGCGAGAATCTGGGGCGCATCGAACTCGTGCGGGGCCGAGGCGAAATCATCCATCTTCAAGACAGCATGGCGACCATCCGTTCTGTTGAGAAGCGGTCTGGCCGCCCTAGCAAACGGGTCATTCGCGACACCAGCATGCTTGGGATTGCGACTGGAAGAGGACAGGTAATCGAAGAAGATTGGGCGGCAGAGGAAGTGCTGCCCTTTCGAGACATCTCTGTCGGCGATCTGGCTAAGCCGGTCTGAGCCATGAAAGCTCTCAACGCCATCCGCATGGGCGGGTTCGACGTGCTGCCGCTGATCGAGGGCGGCAAGGGCGTCTCTATCTCCACCGGCATCTCCAGTGGCAATTGGGCGGCCGCCGGGGGCGTGGGCACGTTCAGTGCCGTGAACGCCGACAGCTTCGATGCCGACGGCCGCCGCATCCCGCAGGTGTATCGCGGCCGCACCAGGCGCGAGCGGCACGAGGAACTGGTGGCCTACGCCATCCAGGGCGCGCTCACGCAGGCCCGCCGCGCCTACGAGCTGGCCAGCGGGGTGGGACGCATCCACGCCAACATCCTGTGGGAGATGGGCGCCGCCGAGCGGATCATCACGGAGGTGCTGGAGCAGGCGAGGGGCATCGTCAACGGCATCACCTGCGGCGCCGGGATGCCCTACCGGCTGTCAGAGATCGCCGCCCGGTTCAACGTGCATTACTATCCGATCATCTCCTCGGCACGCGCGTTCAATGCGCTGTGGAAGCGCGCCTACCACAAGGCGTCCGCGCTGCTGGGCGGCGTGGTGTATGAGGACCCGTGGCTGGCCGGCGGACATAACGGGCTTTCGAACAGCGAGGACCCTGTGCGGCCAGAGGACCCCTATCCGCGCGTGCTGGCGCTGCGCAAGACCATGAGCGAGTTCGGCCTGCACGAGACCCCAATCATCATGGCGGGGGGCGTCTGGTGGCTCGATGAGTGGGAGGACTGGATCGACAATAAGGAGCTCGGGCCGGTCGCGTTTCAGTTCGGCACGCGCCCGTTGCTCACCCAGGAGAGCCCGATCGGCGATGCCTGGAAGAAGAAGCTGTTGACGCTGAAAGAGGGCGACGTCTTCCTCAATCGTTTCAGCCCGACGGGGTTCTGGTCGAGCGCGGTGAACAACGGCTTTATCCACGAGCTGCGGGGGCGCAGCGAGCGGCAGGTGGCGTTCACCGCCGAGGTGGTCGGGGAGCACGTCGCCGAATATGGCGTCGGCCCGCGCAAGCGACCGGTCTATCTGACCCCGGCCGATCTCGAGCGAGTGCGCGACTGGGAAGCGGCGGGTTATACCGAGGCGCTGCGGACACCGGATTCCACGCTGATCTTTGTTACACCGGACAAGGCGAAGGAGATTCTCCGCGATCAGGCGGGCTGTATGGGCTGCCTCAGCCTGTGCCGGTTCTCGAACTGGAGCCAGCACGAAGAGGATCGCGGCAGCGGCAAACGCCCCGATCCGCGCAGCTTCTGCATTCAGAAAACGCTGCAGGCAATCGCCCACGAGGGCGACGAGCCGGACGCCGTCGAGCGCAATCTGATGTTCAGCGGCCATAACGGATTCCGCTTCGCCCGCGATCCGTTCTACTCGAACGGCTTTATTCCGACGGTGAAGCAGCTTGTGGAACGCATCCTGACCGGGCGATAGCGGGTGGGGTTCAGGGTGGCACTCCGCGTGAACCCTTTTCCCTACCGTGGGGAGGCGCCAAGCGCATGACCCCGCCGAGAATCGGACGAGGCAAGCTGCTGACCCTGGCCGGCCTGCTGCTCGCTGTCGGCGTGATGACGACGCTGGTCTCCTATTCGGTCACGCTATACCGATTGTTCTGTCAGGCCACCGGCGCATTGGGCACCACCCGGCGGGTCGCCGCCGATACCGCAACCGAATCCCCGCGGATGGTTACGGTTTCGTTCGATACCAATGTAGCGTCCGGGATGCCCTGGCGATTCGCCCCGGTGCAGCGGCAGGTGCGCGTGCATCTCGGCCAGGAGACGCTGGTGTTCTTCAAGGCGGAGAACCTGTCCGGCCGCGACATTGTCGGCCACGCCACATTCAACGTGACCCCGGCGAAGATCGGCACCTACTTCAAGAAGATCCAGTGCTTCTGCTTCACCGAGGAGAAGCTGGGGGCGCACCAAAGCGTCGAGATGCCGGTGGATTTCTTCGTCGATCCGCGCCTGGACGCCGACCCAAACGCGGCGGATGTGCGGGACATCACGCTGTCCTACACGTTTTTCCCCTCGCTCCAGCCGGCTGGGGCCGAGGACCTTGCACGCTTCGACAACCGGCCACCTGACCCAGTTGCCGGACACGAGCTGTTCGCCACCGTATGCGCCGCGTGTCACTCGCTCGACCGCTCGAAGGTGGGCCCGCCGCTGGAGGGCGTCGTCGGCCGTGCGGCCGGGAGCGTGGCCGGATATCCCTATTCAGCCGCGCTGACGCACGCCGATCTGGTCTGGACCCCCGAGACACTCGATCGCTGGCTCGAAAATCCGCAGGCGCTCGTGCCGGGCGCGCTGATGCCCTATCGGTTGCCGGATGCCGTGCGCCGCGGTGACATCATTGCTTACCTGAAAACGCTGAAGCCGGCGGTTCGAACCGGGCAGGGTGGTGGGCCGCTACCCCGTCCGCCAGGCTGACGTCGGCGCGCGGATCAGGCGAGCTCCACCGACCCGGCTTCCGGCCCCTTCTTTCCGGACACCACCTGCAGCCGAACGGTCTGGCCCGGCGCAAGTTCGGCGAGACCGCTGCGCTCGAGCGCCGAGGCGTGCACGAACACATCCTTCCCGCCGTTCTCGGGGGTGATGAAACCGAAGCCCTTTTGCGCGTTGTACCACTTCACCGTGCCGCGGATTTCCTGACCGGGTGTTGCCGCCGGCATGGCTCTCGACATGCCGCCCGGGGCATGCCGCCGTGGGGCCGGGGCTGGCCCGGTCGCTTCACCAAGCTCGGTGATCTCCGCCACTTGCGGACCCTTCGGCCCACGCCCGATCCGCACCCGGATCGGCGCGCCTGGTCCTGGGGTGCCGCCGCCGAAGCGTTCCACGACACTGACGTGCAGGAATGCGTCGCCGGAACCGTCCTCGAGTTCGACGAAGCCGAATCCCTTGCCGGGATCGAACCATTTCACGACGGCGCCCACCTCAGGGCCTGACGCCGTGATGGGTGCCGCCGCCCTTGGCGGTCGCTGCTGGGACGGATAGGCAAGCTGCTCCTGCCCTGGCGACGGCGACCGTCGCCAGGGGTCAGGGGCGCCGGGCCCCCCATCATCGAACTTGCGCTTCCTGTTCTCGCGGTTGCGCCAACCCTCTCGCCTATCCATCTCCGAACCTCACCGGTGTCCGCCGCGCGGACTGGAACCCCGTCTTACCCGTTCATCGGGCCCGTCGCTACAGGCATGGGGGGTCACCTGGGCGCAGCCGCCGCGTCCGCACAAGCTGCCCCGGCAACCGTGGTCGCCCGGACGCGTTCACTCACGATACCTTGACACAGGCGAGAGCCGCAAGAAACCGCTGGCCGGAGTGATGGGATTTGAACCGATGCCGCGCCAAGTCCCGGCGATGCCGGCCGACGGACATCCGGTGGCGCGCCCCCGAGCCGGATCGGCAATCGCTTGATCGGTCCAGCCCTGGCCATCGCGGCAGCGGCGCGACTTTTTCGCAGCGGCCGCAAATCGAACTGGGGTAACTTCAGCTTTTCAACGACAGACTCACCTGCTCTCTCCTACCATGGCATGCCCTGAGGGCGCTGCTCAGTCGGCGCTGCGTAGCGGGGCGGACAAGTGGTGACGCTTTTCGTGGCGAGGAATTCAGCGAGT
>Ga0335074_10003011_pt1 | contig 22950 bp, 15 predicted proteins | sample Lox_Sample_23_FD_206715 | JGI IMG/M metagenome (GOLD analysis project Ga0335074, IMG submission 206715) | Soil microbial communities from Loxahatchee National Wildlife Refuge, Florida, United States - Lox_Sample_2.3 | ecosystem: Environmental > Terrestrial > Soil > Wetlands | place: USA...
AATCGCCCCTCGTACTTCTTGACCCATTGCTCCTGAACGTGATGCGGTGCATGGGTGGCTCCGGTCGCGAAATAGAGGAAGTAGGGCTTGCCCGGCGCAAGCGCCTCATGGGTGTAAATCCAGGCGATGGCGCGATCGGTGATATCGGTCGTGAAATAGTAGCCCTGGGCCGGTGTCCGCGGCGGGAATACGGGCGTTGTGTCGTTGAACAGGCGCGGCTCGTACTCGCTGTCCATGCCGTCCATGAAGCCGTAAAAATGCTCGAACCCCAGTCCCGTCGGCCAGTGATCGAACGGCCCGACGGGGCTGACTTCCCAGTACGGCGTGTTATGCCATTTGCCGAATGCCGCCGTGCTGTACCCATTGTCGCGCAGGACCTCGGCGACGGACGCAGTGCTCTTCTTCCAGATCCCGTCATACCCCGGATAGCCACTCAGGGCTTCCGTCAAGTTGCCAAACCCGCTCACATGGTGATTCATCCCCGTGAGCAGCGCCGCGCGCGTGGCTGAGCAGATGGCCGTCACGTTGAAATCGTTGTAGCGCAGTCCCTGCTCGGCAAACTCATCGAGGTACGGGGTCTTCACCGGCCCGCCGAAGAGGTCCGTCGCGGCAAAGCCCGCATCGTCGATCAGGATGATGACGACATTCGGTGCACCTTTCGGTGCCGTCGGGGGCTTCGGCCACCAGGGCCTCGAGTCCGTCACATACTTTCCGATCTTGCCCTGAAACGCAGGCTCCGGTTGCGGAAGAGCCGCGGGGGTAGAGGGCGGCGGCCAGGAGAGCGCGCCATCGCCCTCAGATCGGGTACCGGCTAGCGCCGAGCCGCCAGGAGCCATCATCATCGAGGCCACGAAAGCCGCGATCAGACTTGCCGATGACCTTTTGATCTCGTTTACCTGCATGACATGCCCCTGATGTGAATCCGCCCGGGATCGTCCAGCATCACGATTGGCTCGCTCCCGAGCTCCTCAGCCAGACTATTCAACTGCGCTTGGCGGAGTCCCCGAGAAGACCCGCTCGCAGCCCCGCCAGACTTGCGGGGATAATCAAGTTCTCTTGCGTGTGAAAATCCGCACCCGCACTTACGCGCGCAAGCCTCCATCGTGCCCTCTTCCCCTCAGCCGACGACGACGCGCGCACGCCCGATGTTGTAGATACGCGCATAGGGTGTGCCCACGAATTCATCTCGCTGCAAGATCGCCCGTAGAGCGGGGAAATAAGTTCCGGGCTTGGAGAAAGCATGCCTCGCCTGCAAGCGCACCTGCGGCTTCGCCTGTTCATCCGCCAGCTTCTCGATGACCGGAGCACCGCCCTCGCCGCCTTCGAAATACCATTCCACGGCGACGATCCTCCCGGCGCCAGGTGGCGCTTCGATCGTGGCATGCAACGCTACGGACTGTCCGACACCGACTTCGGCGCGGGTGCCGCCATTGGCCGTGAGCGTGACCACCGGCTGCACCCCCTTGCGGTCGGTCGCCGCCGCCGGCACGACCACTTGGCCGTTGTCGATCCGGTAACCGGTACTGGCCGGCGGCGCGACTCCGTGCTCCACCCACGCACTCAGGTCACGCAGTGCCTGCTGCAGGACACCGAGATAGGGCACGACATGCGTCGGGCTCTGCGGCCAGCCATCCGCGGTGTGAACGGCGTGATCCGTAAACCATAGACGGAAATGGTCATCGAACCGCGAGCCCAAGTTCTCCCGCACCCGGGTCCGGTACCAATCCGCCTGCCACGGCAGGGCATCCGGATCCATCAGGGACTCGACGACGATCATTTTGCCCTGGAATCTGCCAGTCTGCAGGGGACGGACACCTGTCGCGGCGAACTCGAATTCCGGTCCGAGCAGCTTCGGGCGCTGCGGATAGATGGGCATGCCGTCGGGTCCGCGGAACTGGTCCCAGACGTAGTAATCGGGAGTCGGAACCTGATGGCGGTGATAGGTTTGAACTGCAAGGAAATTCGAGTTGTCGATCGCGATTTCATCGCCTGGCCGGATTGCGGCCACCACCCCATGTGCTGCCTGCGCGGCCGTCGGACTGGAGCTGATCATCGCCACATCGCGGACCATGCTCTCGAGCATGAAGGTCCTGCCTGCAGCCGCGCCGCGGCGCACGAGGATCGTTGCGCCCGCCGGATCCCCGCGGGGTGGTTCCTCCAGCTCGAGGCCGGCGGGAATGGCCCGCCCGGCGCGTCGTTGGAGATTTTCCCAGGCTGTCGCCGCCGACGCGGAGGGCCGTCCCGCCGTCGCCGGCCCCGGTAGCCCCATTGCAGCGGCCTCGTTCGACATGATGACCCGCGTCACGACCGTCTTGTGGCGAATGCGCGCACCCAGGAGAGACTTCGGCGGGTTCGCCCCGAGATATCCCGGTACGGTCCAGAAGTCCACGAAGTATTGGGGGTCCATCCTGACCACGTGGTCGAAAAGCACGGCGAAAGCCCCCATGCCCAGCGTCTGATGAGCGAACCAGGTTCGCGGCGGAAAACCCATTGCAGTCGCTTCCCGCAGCGTCTCGCGCTCCTCCTCATTGAGGCCGGCATACATGTCTCCGCTGCCGCCAGGATCGATCGCATCAACGATCTGTCCAAACCTGTCCTTCAGAACGCGCATCGCAAACAGACGCGGCGTGAACACGCTGGGGATCGCCATCGGACATGGCATCACGTATGGCACCGCGCCGTCCCAGGCCGTGGTGTTTTCGAATCCCGCGATCGTCCGGTACGAGCCGCCGCTGCCGCCGTAAGCATAGCCGTACGGGCGGTGCGGCCCGTAGATCCGGGCGGCGATCACTCTCGAATATTGCGCCGCAGCCGCATTGACGCGGTAGCCGGCAATCGACGGGTCGACTCTCGCGCCCGGTGTCGCGGTGGCGTCGGTACCGCCTTCGTTCGTTGCCACCGCGTAAGCGCCGCTCTCGATCGCGAAGCCGATCCCGTTATGGGCCCCGAACCCCTGATGCGCGAGATCTTCACGGATCGGAACCGGTGTGATGTATTGGAAGAACCGCCCCTGGTACTGCGCTTTCGGCGGGAAGTAGAGCGAGAATCGCGCCTGCGTCCCCTTGAATCCGCCGTGGATGTATCGATGCCGGACAGGTTGACCCCGCCACTCATCGATATCGACATAGGGCTCCCCGAGGCAGGGGACCGTGACACTGGCGCACCCATCCGGCATCCTTCCGTTCGTCCCAGCAAGCAACCGGCGCCCGGATGCCATCCCGAGCGTCGCCGCACCGAGCAAATGCAGGGACCTGCGTCGCGTGATCATTGCAGAGCTTCCGCCTTACTGCCCGAACCGAACCCGCACTCGCAGGCCGTACATCCGTGGCGCGCCGATCCATCGGGCCTCAAAACCCTCCGTGTAGTAAATCTGGCTCACGTTGTCATAGTAGAGCTTGTTCGCGAGGTTGGTCACAAAGAGCTCCACGTCCACGGGAGAGTTGGCGATCGACTCCCAGTCGAGGTTCAGGTCGACCAGGCCGTAGCCGGCCAGCGTGCCATAGGGCGTTTCCGCCGCGGATCCGACAAACTGGCTGCTCGTGTAGGTGTAGACCGCTCCTATCTTTACTGCGCCCACGCTCTGGGGGAGCGGCAGCAGGTAGTCTGCGTTGGCCGACAACTTGCTCGTCGGCGCCAGCGGCAAGGGACCACCGACGGTGGTTGGGAATGACACCGTCGTATAGGGTGCCGTCGGCGTTACGGGCGCGTACGCCAGCACCTCAGTGCGCAGGTACGCATAGCTGGCCCCCAGCTCGAACCCTCTGAAAGGCTTCAGCAAGGTATCCACGTCCGCGCCGTAGATGCGGGACTTGCCGACATTGATGATATCGGAGGTCGGCGAAACGCCCGGTGGGCCTACGAAACCCACTAGGATCTGTTGATTTGTAAAGCGATTGTAGAACACATTCGCGTCGAAGGAGCCGGGAACGAGCCCATCGAAACTGCTCTTCTCGCCGACCTCGAAGTCATCGAGATGCTCCGGCGCGAACGTCTGGTTGCCGTTCGCCCCCGCGTTGTCGACACCACCCTCGCGATAGCCGCGCGCATACTTGCCATATACCAGCGTATTCTCGCGTGGGTGGTAGTCGAGATCGACGACCCAGGTCGGTGCGCTCGATTTCTGCTGAAACGACTGCCAGCAATCGCTGGCCAAGCTGGCGGGACTGTTACAGGCGAGCCTGGGAGTGTTCGTCGTGGGGAAACTGTACTTGAGTCTTTGTATTGCTGCGTCCGTCCAGTCGGTGGTGTAGCGCAGCCCCCCGGTCAGCTTCAGGCGACTCGTAAGCGAATAGGTCGCTTGCCCATACCCAGCCAGGTCGTTGTACTCATATTTCGTGGTCCCGGCGCTCAGCGTGCCCACGCGTCCAGGGACCTTATCCAGCGTTCCGAGGACATCGAAGCACTGCATGGCATCGGGATTTGCGCAATCAATCGCGTTCTCCGACAACTGTCCGGTTACGCCGGTGGGGGCCGAGCGCTCGATATAACCACCCCCCTGCCAGTTCAGCCTGTTTGCGAACGAGCTCCCTTGCAGCCGCAGCTCGTCGCTGAAGGTGTACTGATCAGTTTCGGGCGCCCCCGGAGCGGGCTGCTGGTCTGTCAGCGAGAACAGTGTGCCGCCGAGTCGCGGGACGGCCTTCGGAATCGAGAAGTCCGTGCCGAAGACCTGCATGTCTTCGGTTCCCCGGATCTGCCCGTAGTTGAAAATGTTCTTGACGGTCATAGCGTCTGGAGCCTGCCAGGTTGTCGTATCGACGATCTGGTACTGTCGCACGTAGGAGCTCGCACTCGGCTCGTCGTTCTGCACCGCATAGGGACCATAAGTCTGCTGTCTGGTGAGCTGAGCGCAGGCGAACGAGCCCAACGATGCCTTCGGATTGCACGCGAAGACCTGCGGCAACGTGCCGTTGTCGTTCGACAGGGAGTAGCTGCCGACCACGTAGTTCTCGATATTTGGGGTGACGTCAAGCACGGCGCTCAGGCGTGCAGCCGTATAGTCGATGTTGTCGAACGTCGAGGGACCAATGCCCGAGACGTTCTGCAGATAGCCGTTTCGGGTCTCACGATCGACGCCGAGGCGCACGCGGAAGCGGTCGTTCACCGGCAAGTTGACGACACCCTGCTCCCTTACCAGATCATAATTTCCATAAGTCGCCTCCGCGTAACCGCCGAACTCGGAGGTCGGCCTGTTCGGCACGAGCAGCACCGCTCCGCCCGTGGTGTTCACGCCGAAGAGCGTCCCCTGAGGGCCGGCGAGCACCTGCACGTTCTGCAGATCGAAGAAGCTTCCCGGACCCGCGCCATTACCCGCCGGGGTGCCCGTGTCGCCTCCGTGTGGCACGACGGCATCGTCGAAATAGACCGCCACGGTGGGGGCGGTCTGCAACGCCTGCGAGAAGCCACGGATGCTGAACGTGGTGTAATCCGACCCGAACTGATTGCCTACCGACAAGGACGGTACGTACGTTGCAAGGTCTGCCGCCGTGACGATGTTTCGGTTGGAGAGCTGCTGCTGGCTGAGGACCGAAATCGAGATCGGCACATCGAGAAGCCGCTGCGCGACACGCTGCGCGGTCACGATGATCTCGTTGAGCTGCGGAGCCTCCCCGCCACCGGGGGCCGCGGCCGGCGCGTTCTGCGCATGCACCGCCCCAGCCATTGCCAGAGCCGCGGCCGCGGCCGCGGCCGCGGCGAAGGAAACCGCAGAACCGTAATGCCTGTTGTTCATGTATCTCCCCCTGTGAGAGCGTTTATTCGATGCAAAATCACGAAGCCCCTACCGGCGCGCCGCGCCCGCGGAGATAGGCGACCCGACACGGCCAATAACCGCGCGATCAAACGCGTCAGCTTCCCGTGATCACTTCAATCCGACGCTCGGGGCGTCGCAACCGGGAGCGAAGCAAGCGAGGCGGGTCGCTGCAGATTGACCTCGACTTTCTCGATGTCGCCGCTGAATATCCCTTCATTGTGATAGTCGTCCGTCACGGGAACGCCCCTGTCCCGGCCTATATCGAAGGTCTCGGTTACGCCCGCCATGATGGTCGGACGATGGCTGATTGTTCCCTGGGCGACTTCCACACCGCTTGACCAGATCGTCAATTCCCCGCCTCCGCCGGAAGGGGTGAAGTCGAAGCGCAGCTCGTTCTCGCCCGGGGGAAGCCGCGTTTTTGCGGCGATGCGAGTCTGCATGCCTGGCAGGTTGCTCGCGGATGCATAAGCCATCGGTTTGCCGTCTTTGAGGTAGAAACTCCACCCGCCGAACAGGCTGCCTGCGGCGACGATCACGCCGTTCGCGCCACTCCGGGGGATTTCCACCCTTGCGTCGATGCTGAACGGCAGCGCGAAGATCGCCGGCGCGGTCGCGTTCGGAAGAGAGATGTCCTTGCCCCAGAAGACGTAGTGGAACCTGAAGTCTCGCATTGCCATGGCCGTCTGCACGGCCCGATACCTCAGGCCGCTGTCCTGGATGGGGTACACGTTGTTCTTGCGCGCCTCGACATCGAATAGATGCTGCATCGCCGTCAGGCGCTCGGGGTATTTCCCGGCAAGATCGTGGGCCTGGCTGTAATCAGCCTTCAGATCGTAGAGCTCCCATTGGTAGGTGAGTACATCACTGTTCGGTCTCGAACGCGCGGTGGCCCATGGCATGTTGCGCGGCGTGGTGTTGGCAAGCCAGCCGTCGTGATAGATGGCCCGGTTGCCCATGATTTCGTAATACTGCGTATGACGTCGCGACGGAGCATCCGGCTGCTCGAAGGTGTACGCCAGGCTTATGCCCTCGATGGGCTTCTGCTTGATGCCGTCGAAGTACTCCGGCGCGCCGACGTGCGCGACCTGCAATAGCGTCGGCAGGATATCGATCACGTGCCCGTATTGCGTCCTGACCTTTCCGACATCCGTGATGTGCCCGGGCCAGGATATGACCAGGCCATTGCTCACCCCGCCCAGGTGGGAGGCGATCTGCTTGAACCATGGAAACGGCGCATCCATCGCCAGCGCCCAGCCCGCCGGATAGACCTCCTCAGTGTGAGGCCCGCCCATGACATCGAGATGCTTCGCCAGCCACTGATCCACCCTCTTGCCGTCATCGTGACCTTGCAGGCCTACGAGTTCGTCGAGAGTGCCGTAGGGACCGCCTTCGGCGCTCGCGCCGTTATCGCCCTCGATGAAGATGACAAGGGTGTCATCCGACAGTCCCATGCGACGGACCTCATCGAGGACGCGGCCGATCTGTGAATCCTCGTAGGCGAGCATGCCGGCATAGACCTCCATGTAGCGCTCATCCACGCGCTTTTCGTCGGGTGACAGGCTATCCCATGCCGGAAGCACCTTCGGCCATGGGGCCAGGTCGGCATCTGCCGGGACAATCCCCATGGCCTTCTGGCGCGCCAAGGTTTGTGCGCGCAGCTTGTTCCAGCCCTCATCGAACCTGCCGCGGAACTTTGCGATCCAATCGGCCGGCGCCTGTTGGGGTGCGTGCGTGCTGCCGGGCGCATAATAGATGAAGAAAGGCTTGCCCGGCGCCGCCGCCTTCTCACTGTGGATCCACGCAATGGCGCGATCGGCAAGGTCTTTGTCGAGAATGTAGCCTTTGGGACGATGCGTTCCATCGACGCGCACAGCGTCCTCGTAGAGATTCGGTTGGAACTGATCCGCGTCGCCACCGACGAAGCCATAGAAGTATTGAAATCCCAGTCCGGTCGGCCAACGGACGAACGGCCCGGCCGCAGACTCTTCGCTGGTCGGCGTGTCGTGATCCTTGCCGAACATCGCGGTGGCGTAGCCGTTATCGCGAAGGATCTCCGCAATCGTGGCAGCGCTCCTGGGAATCTTGCCTGTGTATCCGGGGTAGGGCGAAGAAATATCGGAAAGAACGCCCACGCCCACATCGTGCTGATTGCGTCCCGTGAGCAGCGCTGCGCGCGTTGCCGAGCAGATCGCCGTCGTATGAAAATCGCTGTACTTCGCCCCTTCGGCGGCCAGCTCGTCGAGATTTGGCGTCGGAATCGGGCCTCCGAACGTGCTCGATGCGCCAAAGCCAACATCGTCCGTCATGATGAGCAGGATGTTCGGCGCCCCTGCCGGCGCCCTAACATCGGCCAGGATCTGAAAGTCCGGGGTCGATTGTGCAACCGTCGGCCCGAGCTTACCTTCAAACGGCCTCGGGGGACGGGGAAGAGTGCTCCCGTCCTTTGTCGCAGGAGCGGCGCTCTGCGCGCCCAACGCCGCGATGGCAGGGCTTGCCAGCAGAGCAATGCTCAGGGCTTGCGCGATCAAGCACCGCGAATTCATCGATCCCCTCCCCGTCCCGCCCCACGATGGGGGTCACGACGGCTCATGAGCCAACGCCCAGACGGCATCTCACATGGGTCAGGCTAGCACACGGACAATTTAAAGCAAGTGCTTCATTGCAGGGCCGACCGACCTCAATGCGATCGGTTACAATCGGCCGCGGGTCCCCAGCTCACCGTGAATGCTTCGACTTTGCGCCATGAGAAACTGCCGGAAATCCGAACCTGCTCTCCCTTGTTGTTCCGCCACGATTCATACTGCTGAGGGAATGGCATGAACCGGGTGGCTACGAACGTCGTTGATCGAGGGACCCGGCGTGCGTCCCGGGTGGCTGCGTCCAAGGCCTCGAAAAGGAGCGCGACCAAGGACTTTCTGATCAACGTGGGCGAAGAGCTTTTAGGCCGTCATGGATTCGACGGCATATCGCTGCGCGAAATCGCAAGAAAGGCCGGGCAGGCCAATAACGCCGCAGTACATTACCATTTCAGGGATAAGGAGGGCCTGATCAAAGCGATACTGGAAGACCGCGTGGCGAAAATCGAAGCCCTTCGTCGTGACAGCATCGGAAGATTGAGCAGCGGCGAGCGTAAGGATCCGCGCGAGCTGATGAAAATTCTCTGGCTTCCGAGCATGGCCATCACGAGCCCCGATGGCAGCCACACGTACTGCCGCTTTCTGCTCCAATACATGCTCCATCCGGGCACAGCACTGCATCCTGCCGCCCAAATCGCCGTGGGTGCGGGCAGACTCAAAGTGGAATCGGCAAATGCCGTCAGCAGCCTTCTCGCAACGGTTGAGCTGTTGCTGGCGCAGTGCAAGCATCTGTCAGCGACGATATTCTATCGGCGGCTGTCAGTCTTGAGCATGATGTTTTTGTCGGCGGTCGTGGAACACGACAACATACGCCGCGCCGACAGAAATCGGGCCGCGGCGGCCTTCGATGCCGACAGGATCTTGGACATGGCCATGGCCGCCCTGTCGGCGCCGGATTGACCTGGCACAAGAAGACGGGGAGCCGCGGCCGTGGCTGAGACGCAACCGTTTCACCGAGCTGGCTCACCCCGCGATGGCCCAGACCTCGGCAGGCGCATTCTCTCCTCGTGAATTGCTGGAGATGAAGGTCAAGCCGCGGTCTTGCTTGCGAAGGCGCGCGTCAACGCCGTGTTCCAGGCGGCGTCAAATTCTTTCGAAACAGCGGCATCTGGCGCCAGACTGTTGAATCCGTGAAACGCGCCCGGTACGACCAGGAGCTCGGTCGGCACGCCCGCCAGGATCAGGCGCCTCGCGTATTCAATATCCTCCTCGGCGAAAAGGTCTATGGAGCCGACGCCGATAAATGCTGGCGCCAGACAGGCAACGCTCTTGACACGGGCTGGAACGGCCCCTGCCGGAACGCTTGCCGAACCTGCCGGCACCCCCAGTAGCGAGGTCCATCCAAAGCGGTTGGCTTCCGGTGTCCACATGTACTTGCCGATGAACGGCGGCAGCTTGCGCGAGCTTCCCGTTCGATCGTCCAACATGGGGTAGATGAGCACCTGCAGCAGGATAGGCACCTCTCCCCGATCTCGGGCGGCGATCGCCAACTCCGCCGCATGCCCTCCTCCTGCACTCTCGCCCATGATGGCGATGCGATGGCGATCGACACCAAGCTTTTCCGCATTATCGTAGAGCCACCGGAGCGCCGCATAGTTGTCATTCAACGAATCCGGAAATAGGGCTTCCGGTGCAAGTCGGTAGTCCACGGTGACGATGATGCAATCGTGCTCCTTCGCGACGTCCTGCAGAGGTCGGATGCTCCCCGCGGCTGTTCCCGCGATGTAGCCGCCCCCATGCATGTGAAGGATCGCCGGCTTCGGATCCTTATGTCCGGCGGCATTAATGACATATACGCGAACCGGCGGCGACCCCTTAAGACCCGGGATCACACGCTCGATGTGGGTGGGGGTCGCCAGCGGTGGCGCTGCTTTACTCGCACCCGCTCGTATGGTCGGCAACTCCTTGTTCGACCAAGTGAATTTGCCGAACCCCACAAAGCGTCCCAGAAACGCGCTCAGCGGCGCGCGAAGCTCAGGATTGACGAGGTCCCAAGGAATGATCGACCGGACATGCGTGAGCGGGCAGGATGTGGCGTCGGACGTCGGAATGCCCAATCCAAACGCTGCCGCGCCGCCGGCAAGCGCAAACTGCCGTCTGGTCAGCACAGCGGACATATTACCCTCATGCATTCACCGATAGTTGAGCAGCCGCGGCCGCGACACAACTCCACACGAACTACCTACCACCTGGCTCCGAGATCTGCTCCAGACGCACCGGACCAAGCAGACCCGACGCCCGCAAGGGGGCATTCGGCTCATACGTCGGAATCGTCGCGAATGTGTACTTGCGCTTCACGCCCGGCTGCTGATCGCCGATCAGCCGATTGACCCAGAGATTGGTCACGGCGATCGCGAGATCATTGAGTCCAGGGTGAACATACCGGGTGATGTCAACCCGAAACGGCGGCGTCCACAGTACGGTCACCGGCTTACCGTTCACGGTCACCTTCGCGAGCTCAGGCGCCTCACCCAGGTCCAGCAGCCACCGCGCGGCACCGCGGCGCTCGGAGAGACGGAAGGACCGGGTGTAAGTTGCGGTACCGGAGAAATACCTCACTCCTGCAATCGGGCTCGTGGTCCACGAGGCCAAATGCCGCATCACGATCTCGGCAGGGGCGCCGCGGCCCGGCTGAAATGCGACGTGCCAGGGGCCATCCAGCGTCATCAGCGTCCTCCGCTGCGCAGGGACGACGGTCCTCGAAGGACTTGCCGCAGGCCTCAGGAACACCACAAAGACGGAGCCATAGGGAGCCAATCGAAGAGGCACGTCCGTGCGACCGCCGACACTCTGGTAGCTGACCGGCTCGACCGCGCCGGTGACCGCATTCCAGAGCTCCGGAGCCCGTCCTGCCACACGGAAGCTCGCCGTGGTGCGCTCGCTCCGGTCTCTCCGGTTGCTGACGAAATAGAGGTCGCCGTCCGCGAGGTGACGATGAATGTAGCGGAGATCGGCGTCGCTTGCAGACCGCGTGTAGGCGAAGTCCGGCTGCAAGCCAAGGGCCTGCAATGCCTGCGGCAGTGAGCCGGCCAGAAACACTGCGCCCTTCCCAACGCGCCGCATCGCCCCGCTCCCCGGAGCGCCGAACAGATCCCGAGCCAGGGGCTCGAACTGCGCCGCATCGTCCCCCAGGCTGGGCGAGCCGAGCGGTCGACTGCCGACGACCGTGGCGCCCTGACGGACAAGATCGTCGATGCGACGCAACACCGAGAGCGTCATCCAGCGGCTGCTGCCCCCGAGATAGAGAATCCGGTAGCGCGTACCCGATGGGGTGACTAGCCCGCCGTCTTGGACGGCGAGCGCATGCAGTAGAGCGTCGGAATCGACGAAGTCGAACCCATACCCATCCGGTACATCGACCGGACGATCCCCGAAGAGCCCGGTGACCGGCGCCTCCTGGCCGTAGAAATATGCAATGTCCGCCGCATGATGACCCTGCTGCAGAAGATAGGAGCAGCGCGCGATGTACGTCATCCACGGTCCGGCGTCGTTTGCCCAGGTGTCGAGCCGGTCGAACATCTGGCCGATCAGGCTGAGCGTGAGACCCGGAGGTTTGTCCAGAGGCTGGTGCGCGGACGCATGGATCATGACCCGGTTGACGCCCAGCGTGAACTCCCGGTCTATGACGGGCTTGAGCTCGCGCGGTGCGTAAGCCCAGGGCTCATCGACGGAGTCGAGCGACTCGGCCCCGACGAGATTCTGGCCGTAGATGTGCGCCACCGAGGCCGCACCTTCCAGGTCCGCCACGTACGTCGGAAACGACTTACCTCCCGGAGGGTACATCCACATGGCCCCCATGGGGATGTCGGTGTACTGGCGCATCTCCATATCGTCACCGAAGGTGGGGCGATGATCCTCCAACGCCTCGCCATAGACCTCGAGGCCATGCGAGTGCGCAATTCGCGCGATCTCGCCGTAGTGATTGCGGGCCAGCAGTTCGTTGATGGTGTGGCGGAAATCCCACAGAAACTTGTCACTCTGCGCAGGCGATCCCACCACGACGCCGGTCAGCGCAGGCAGCCAGGGCGTCGGATCGTATCCCCGCAGTCTTCTGAAGTCCGCCAGCAGGTCTGGCGTCCAATTCTGCATGCCGACTTCGGTCGAATCCGTTGTGATGGCGTCTATACCTGGCGCGGCCGGTCCGGTGATCGAGTCGTACAAGGCGATGTAATGCTCCATGTACGAATCGACGGCCCTGCGGCTGAGCTTGTCGACCTCGAGGCCGGTGGCCGCGGGCGACACGGGATGGTTCGTCGTCCCCTCGAGGGAATAGCCCATGCGCAGCACGACCCATCGTCCCGGCGGCGGCATCCAGTCGAGCGTGCCGTCGGGCTTCATGCGGCCGGTGAGATTCACCACGTCATCTGCGTGGACCACGGTGCCGGGCACGACCGGAGCAACGGACGCGACGGCATAGTAGTCGGGCACAATGCGAAAGTAAGCCTTCGCCTCGAACTCATTGACCGTCGCGCGCGAATGCAACACGAGCTCGTGGAAGCGAAAGGTCGGCGGCTTCGCCGCATGGCCCATGAAGGCCGCGAGGCCGGCCATCACAGGAATCGTGCCCGGAGCATTGACCGCGGATGCGCCCTGAAGCGGCAGCTGCGGCAAGGCGCGCAGATCTACTCGAACGTACCGGGCAACGATGGGTGCAAAGGATACCGTCGTCTGCGGAAACCCTGCTGCCACCACGACACCGCCCGGCTGCATGAGGGCGACCTTGGACCAGGACGCTCCGTCCAGGCTGGCATACAGCGTAACCGCGACACTGCCCCCGCTCGACACTGCGGGCGCGATCGTCGCGCCCTGGAGTCGCTCGGGCTTGGGAAAGCGCAGCTCGATCCAGCCCTTTCCATCGCGTGGACTCACCGATGGGCCATCGGTCAGGCGACCGTCGGTCAATTGTGTGAGAGCCAACGCGGCGATCGGACCCGAGCTCGACGTGGCCGATACAGGGCGCGGATCGAGCACGGGGGCCCTGTACGCGACCACAAGCGCATCTCGGTAGAATCGCAGCCCTGAAAACTTCGGTGGACCCATGATGCCGCCGCTCATCGGCGCATCCTGCAGGGGACCGGTATTGGCTGGGGGCGGTGGCAACATTCCGCGAAGTTTCGCGCCACCCACAACGACGGTAGCGGTCCAGACGAGCTTCTTCATCGCCTCGTCCGGCCTCACCCACGGTCCGCCTGTCTCGCTCCAGCCAGGCGAAGAGTCGATCGACAGCTGCATTCCGTGCTGCGCCGTCAGATCCGCCGCGTCGCGGAATGCGGCCTTCCAGCCCGGGGACAGGTATGCCAAGGGGTACTTCACGATCTGCGGCGTGAAGAAGGAGAGCTGAATCTGGTCCACCCCGCCGATGCCGATGCGATGCATCCACTCGAGGTCCTTGCGGATGCCGGCGCGAGTGATGTTACCGCCGATCCAATGCCACCAGACCTGCGGCCGCGCGCTCTGCGGTGGCGATTCGAAGCCCTGCTGAAGCACGGAAAGCGCGCGAGCGACGTGGGTGCCGACGGCCGCGCCCGCAGCCAGTGCCTCGGACCGAGCCGACAGAGACAGCAGCGCGACGGCGAGCGCGATCCAACTGCGCCGTGGATTCAACGGCGATTTGGTCAGCATATCACCCTCACGCATTCACCGACGATCGAGCGGCCGCAATACGCCTGATGGAGATCTCACGATCAACTCCGCAATCTATCTGCGGCAGCCGATCTTTATCTATTGACTGGTCAGTCTGTCACGGCGCATAGTTTATTTGATGTTCGCGAATCACGCCAGCCTTTGACGGCTCCGCTTCATCGCTTTCGCCTATGGCGGGAACGGATATGATGCGCCGGTCGGCGCTCGTCTCAGGCGGCAAGCGCCTCGCGGAAACCTGCAGGCTTGCGCCATTCTTCGCCGCTCTGGCCGCAATCTCGCTTGCTGCTGCCGCGCCGATCGAGGCGCGCGTCGACGGCTTGCAGTCGGCGAGGTCCTCGACCGGCTATTTCTCGCTACAGCAGATCGACGGCAAGTGGTCCTTCGTGGGTCCCCACGGTCACCCGTTCTACTCCATTGGGGTCGCCGCCGTGACAATGAAAGGCTACATCGATCCAAGCGGCGTCAATCTGTATAGAGATGCGGTCGCGAGGAAGTACGGCACCGAGGACGCATGGGCCGCAGCCCAGCGCAGGCGGTTCCAGGAGTGGGGCATCAACACGGTCGGCGCGTTCTCGAATTTGGGTCCATTTCTGAATCGCCGCATTGCGCTGACCGTGTTCATCCGAACGGCAGACGATGACACGGACTTTTGGGACCCGGCGTGGGCGGCACATGCGGCGGCCACGATCACCCGCGTCGCCCGTCGATATCGAGACGACAGGAACGTTCTCGGTTACTTCATCGACAATGAGCTTCCATGGACTTTCGCCCTTCACGATCTCGGGCGGCCGGGACGCGAGCTGTTCATCATGGGCCGATACTTCCACTACCCCGCCGGTAGACCGGTGCTGTTGCAGTTCTTGAGGAAACGCTACCGCAGCCTCGATGACCTGGGGGCCGACTTCCCCGGCGCGACGCTGCGGGGAGCCGATTGGTCGACGCTCGACTGGTCGACAACGACTCTCGGCGCCAAAGTGACGCCACGCGGCGAAGCGACACTGGACGCATGGGCAGGGGTCATGGCGCGGCGGTACTTTGCCGTTACGGCCGGCGCATTACGCGCGGCCGATCCCCATCATTTGAATCTCGGGTTGAAATTCATCGGTGGCCTGACTCCGATCAGTGTGCTCAAGGCAGAGGTCCCGTACGTAGATGTCGTCTCGGTGGATTTCTACGACACCGGTGCGCTTTCCGACCGAAGGAAAAAGCCCTCCCAGAAACGACGCGCGCGAAACTTCCCGCAAACGGCCGCCCAGGAATTCGAGTCGCTGATATTGCCGCTCATCCGCCATGACAGGATCGTGCCCACCTCGGACATGCTGGCCGCCTGGTACGACCTCACCGGCAAGCCGGTCCTGATTGCCGAGTTCGGCTATCGCGCCGCGGATTCGGGATTACCGAACACCATTCCGCCGGGCATTCCCGTGCTACCCGATCAGAAGGCCCGCGCTCGAGCCGTGACTAACTATGCGGACTGTGCCATCGATGCGCCGTACATCATCGGCCTGCAATACTTCCAGCTTTTCGACGAGCCGGCAGCCGGCCGTACGCTCGACGGCGAAAATTCCAACTGGGGCTTGGTGAGCGGCAGGGATGTCCCCTACAGCCCCGTTACGTCGGCACTTGCGGCGGCCGGGCGGCTTGCATCCCGGCGACTGAGCCGAGACTTCAGACCGGCGCCCTGCACGCCCGTGGGGATTCAGGATTTCAGCGAGATTTCGAGGCAATGAATGTGCCTCGAGAGGCGCACAGCGTCTTTTCGGGTAATTTGAGATTCATGACAGGGGGGTGTTCGATGTTCGGCAACATTCGCCAAGTGCGCAACGTCACTGATCCGACGCTGACTCCGTTTCTCCCGAATTCTTCCGAGGCTACCGGGGCCGCAGTCGTTGTCGCCCCTGGTGGGGGCTTCGTGATGCTCAGCATGGATAGCGAAGGCCATGTAGTTGCACGCTGGCTCGCCAAGCATGGAGTCGCTGCTTTGGCGATCGCACACCGAGGCCGCCGCCTCCGCGGGCGGTCGGTCCTGTGGTCCACTCAACCGAAGTGTGACAATGCCATGCGTGTAACGCCGAAACCGCCCGTCACGCTACGGCTGCCGTCACCATTCAATACATTGAATTAGTTTCCCATTTCCAGAATGATCTGTGAAACTAAAGCCGTCAGTAACACGCGCGTGCCGCGAGGCGCGGACGAGTCCGTGCTCGTCCAAACGACCCGCCGCGACGGGAGATTTACGGCATTTGGACTGACCGACCCCCGGGAATGACCTCGACGGACCAGGAACACGCAATCGCGGCAACGCGGTAACTCGGACGGTCGATGGTAAGTCGTCCCGACCGGTGACTGTTTCGGCGACGAGGTAACAGTGCCGCATGCGCGGACACAGTCGCTCACGTCGTCGGCCGACCTCGCCGGTCTCCCGGCAACGTAGCTCAGGAGGAGAGGACATGCCTGACCTCAGATTCGACCACCGGGTCGCCGTCATAACCGGTGCCGGCCGAGGGCTCGGCCGAGCCTACGCGTTACTTCTCGCCTCGAGGGGAGCAAGGATCGTCGTCAACGATTCCGGAGGAGATCTGAGCGGCAATGGCGTGAGCGCAAAGCCGGCGGAGGACGTGGCACGTGAGATAGCGGTGGCAGGGGGCAGAGCCATAGCCTGTACCGAGTCGGTCGCCACGCCCGAGGGCGGCGAGGCAATCATCCAGGCGGCACTTCATGAGTACGGCCGGATAGACATCTTGATCCACAACGCTGGCAATACTCGCCATGCGTCGATGAAGGAGATGACGCAGGCGGACTTCGATGCAGTCGTTGACGTCCATCTTCGAGGGGCATTCCACGTCTCGCGGCCTGCGTTCCCGCTGATGTGCAAGGGGGGGTACGGCCGTATCGTGCTGACGTCATCGATCGGCGGTCTCTACGGAGACCGGAACATCGCAAATTATTGCCTGGCGAAGGCCGGCGTGATCGGCTTGTCCAATGTTCTGGCGCTCGAGGGAGCGCCAGAGGGCGTCAAATGCAATGTCATTCTTCCGGGAGCGGTGACGAGAATGGCGGGGCAGCGCGACACCTCGAGCTATCCCCCGATGCCCCCGGAGCTGGTAGCACCTGTCGTCGCCTGGCTGGCGCATGAATCCTGCCCGATCAGCGGCGAAATGCTGGTTTCCATGGCCGGCCGCGTTGCCAAGGCATTCGTCGCCGAGACTGTGGGCGCATACAGGCCAGCGTGGACCATCGAAGAAGTCGCCGAAGACATGCCCACCGTGCGCAATACCGACGGCGCCTTGACGTTCCCGCCCGTCCCTCGGGGCTTTTACGATCACATCGAATACAGCTTTTCGCGCGCGCGAGCCCATTCCGAGGAGCCGGCGGCAAGCGGTCGCTCTCGCTCGAGTGAGACGTGAGCACGCATTTTCGCCTATTTCGGCAGGCTCGGCAGCGGAAGCAGCGAAGACTCGCCCATCAGCCACGGCTGCTCGGGAGCGTTCCAGCCCGAGCTCTTGCGCAATGGACTGCAGGCCAAGCGGCGCATCGCGAACAGTGGCGCAACAGGGGCGACCTCGAGGGTCTCGTTCTCGGAACATGATGGCCCGGAACTTATTGGGTTGAACCATGGATTTCCGACTCAGTACGGATCAACAGAACATCCGCGACGCCATCCTGCGCCACTGCGCGCAGTTTCCGGACGAATACTGGCTGGAGCGGGATCGGGAAGGCGTCTTTCCACACGCATTTTTCAACTCGCTCGTCGCGGCCGGTTGGCTCGGCGTGGCGATGCCGGTTGAATTCGGGGGCTCGGGACTCGGTATTACCGAAGCGGCGGTAATGTTGCAGGCAATTGCCGAATCGGGCGCATGCATGAGCGGGACCTCGAGCGTGCACCTCCCGGTGTTTGGCTTACAACCGGTTCTGATCTTCGGCACGCACCAACAGAAGGAGCGAATCCTGCCTCCCGTGATGCGCGGGGAAGACAAGGTCTGCTTTGCCGTCACGGAGGCAAATGCAGGGCTCAATACCGCCGAACTCAAGACTCGTGCGGTTCGGTGTAATGGCGGCTATGTGGTCAATGGCGAGAAGATCTGGATTACGACTGCGCAGGTCGCGAACAAGATGCTGCTGCTGGCGCGCACGACGCCGCTCGATGAGGTCAAGCGCAAAACTGAAGGTCTGTCCTTGTTCTACACGACCTTGGATCGGACCAAGATCGATGTCCGGCTCATTCAAAAAATGGGACGACATTCGGTCGATTCGAACATACTCTTCATCGAGGACATGTGGATCTCCGAGGAGGACCGCATCGGTCGTGAGGGGGATGGATTCAGGATGATCCTCCATGGGCTCAACCCGGAGCGCATCCTGATCGGGGCTGAGGCCATTGGCATAGGCCGCGCCGCGATCGCTCGCGCCGCTCGCTACTCTCGCGAGCGCATCGTCTTCAACCGGCCGATCGGCATGAACCAGGGAATCCAACATCCACTCGCCAAATGCTGGGCGCAGTTGGAGGCTGCCGACCTGATGGTGATGAACGCTGCAACGTTATTCGACCGACGACTCGAGTGCGGTGTGGAAGCGAATGCGGGCAAGTATCTCGCTGGTGAGTTTGCGTTCGAGGCCTGCCATACCGCCATGCTCACCCTGGGCGGCATGGGCTATGCTCAGGAATACCACGTCGAGCGCTATCTGCGCGAAAGCCTCATCCCGCGCACCGCTCCGATCAGCCCACACATGATTCTCAACTTCCTTGCTGAAAAGGTGTTGGGACTTCCGAAATCCTACTGAGTCGTCGCTGATGCCACGCCATGAATCGAGATATCGCTGACTGTTTCATCCGCGGAACACACGCGCGGTGCTTCGTTCGTTCATCGAGCACCCGGACACTCACCATGCTGCGTATGCGCAGTCACTGAGTTTCCGTGCCGATCGGTAGACCAATGCAGCAACGCGGAGATTCCATGGGAGCACTTTCCGAGAAGGTTGCCATAGTGACCGGCGCCAGTCGGGGTGTAGGGCGCGGTATCGCGTTGGCTCTTGCCGACGAGGGAGTCACTGTCTACGTCACCGGAAGAACGGTGATACCGGGCTCGCACTCGCTGCCCGGTAGTGTCGGCGAAACCGCGGCGGAAATTGGTCGGCGCGGTGGCAGGGGAATTGCCGTCGCAGTTGATCATGCGGACGACGGACAGGTCGAGGCTCTCTTTGCCCAGGTCAAGCGGGAGCAGGGACGTCTCGACATTCTGGTCAACAACGCTTTCCACCTCCCGGAAACCCTGACCGAGCCGGGCGGCTTTTGGGAGAAGCCCCTCGCCGACTACTGGCGGATGGTGGACGTGGGCGTGCGGTCGAGCTACGTCGCCGCACGGTATGCCGCACAGATGATGGTTCCACAGAATGCGGGACTTATCGTGGCAACCTCCGGCTACGCCGGGGTCTCGTACGCCTACGCCGTTGTCTTTGGCGTATGCAAAGTGGCTGTCGATCGTATGGCGCATGACATGGCCGTCGAGCTCAAGCCCCACAATGTGGGCTCGCTCTCCCTCTGTTTGGGACTGACGTTTACCGAGCGGGCCGAGCGGAACTTAAGGAAATACCCTCATCTATCATCGGCGAGCACCACAGACCGCGCAAACGGCACGTCAGTGGAGTTTCCTGGACGGCTCATTTCGGCCCTCGCCAAGGACCCGAATGTCATGAAGCGGTCGGGCGGCACATATATCGCTGTCGAGCTCGCGCAGGAATATGGAATAACCGACCTCGACGGCAAGCTTGCTCCTTCCCTGCGTAAGGAGCGGGGTGGACCCCTTTGGTCGCCCGTCTAGCGTACGACACCAAAGGTAACGAGTAGTTTCTTGCCGACCAGCGACCCCGGCAGTCGCGCCCGGTTGGCGCATTACGGTGATGACCAATGAGCACAAGCCCCAAAACCAGCAAACCGAAGAGCGAGTGGCAGATAAGGACCGGCGCACAGCTCACCAAGGCTCGCACTGCGGCGGACATTCTCGCCGAGGACCAGGAGCCGCTTCCGTCCATTCTGCGCCGGCCAGGCGATTTGCATCCCGCGCCGCGGCTGATCCCGTTCGACCGTTACACTGACGAGCGCTTCGTCGATCTCGAGGTCGCGCACATCTGGCGCAAGTATTGGCAGGTCGCCTGCCGGGTCGAGGATATCCCAAACGTTGGTGATCGCATCGACTATGACATCATCGATAACAGCTATGTGATCGTCCGCAGCGGTGAGCGCACGTTCAGCGCCTTCCACAATGTCTGTCGGCATCGGGGCCGAAGGCTGTGTGACGGGCGAGAGAGCGGCGAGAGCATACGATGCCCCTTTCACGGGTGGACGTACGGACTGGATGGCAAGCTCAATTGGGTGCCGTATGAGCAGGACTTTCCGAGTCTGGATCGGCGACGCCAAGGGCTCGTGCCCGTACAGGTTGCTGTCTGGGGCGGAAACGTCTTCATCAACCCCGATCCCGGCGCGCCGCCCTTGCAGCAGGCACTCGCTCCGATGGCGCAGCAATACAGCGATTACCCGCAGGATGAGCGCTATACGGCATCGATCGTCCTCGTCGACATCGAGTGCAACTGGAAAGCTGCGCAGGAAGCTTTCATGGAGGGCTATCACGTTCTCGAGACTCACACCGATGGACTGCCCGTTTATGCCTCCGTTGCGACGCAGATCGACAATTGGAGTGACGGGCTGGGTCTGATCAGCCGCCTGTTCACGCCGGCCGTCGCGCCTGACGCATGGGTCGAGGAGAAAGTCAGTCCCCGCGACTGTCTGCTGATGTATTGCGCCGCCATGCGCTTGCCGGCGCCGCCGGATGATCGCGGTGCGACCCTCCGGGACGCCCGCCGGTATGCGGCCGAGAAGCTCCGCCAGCGCGTGGAGCAAGCCAGCGGAAGGGATTTTTCCCAGCACCCGACCAGCTATTTCATCGATCAGGGTCGCTACACGATGTTCCCTAACTTCCACCCTTTCTGGGGCGAGGCATCGCCGCGGTGGCACAAATTCAAGCCATTGGGGCGCAATCCCCACGCCTGCCGGATGGAGATCCGCACTTTGCTGCCGATCCCGCCTTCCGGCAAGTATCCCACGGACCCGCCAACTTACCACGTCACACTCGGCAGGAGAGTCTACGAGACCTTCCCCGAACTGGGTCAGGCGGCGCGCCTTGTCGATCAGGACTTGGAAAACCTCACGGCCGTTCAGCGGGGACTCAGGGCCGCACCCGCCAGCACCGCCTTCATGACACTCTCCGAGTATCACGAATCCATGATCCGGCGATTCCACGAGATCTATGACGGGGCCTTGGGGATCCGGGTGGGTGATTGAGCGACAGGAGCCCGGGCGGAAAGTGCCGCGATGCAGCCGGACAGGGGAATTTCGCCGCGTAGGGACCGCGGCCGATCTCACCGACGGCGCAAGCCTCGCCGTCGACATCGACGGTAGGCCGGTGGCCATCATCCGCTGTGACGGCATCCTCTATGCGATCGACAATGTCTGTCCACATGCTGGCGCGCGACTCGCACAGGGACGGATTTCCGGAAATGCGGTCATCTGCCCTTTGCATGGCGCCAGATTCGATCTGCGGACCGGGCGCTGCTGCACGCCGCAGATCTGCGAGCGCCCGGTTGTCGTGCATGCGGTTCGGGTGGTCGATGGCAAGGTCGAGGTCGCGCTCAGCGCAGAGCCGGTCTCGACGCCGCAGCTCTAAACAGACGAGGCAAGATACGAGGGGATAACATGGCAGGGCGCTATTTCGAAGAGTTTTCAGCGGGGCAGAAATTCATACACCCCGTCCGCCGGACCGTCCTCGACATGGACAACATGATGTTCTGCGCGCTGACCTATAATCCCGCGGCCGTGCACATCGACTACGAGTATTGCAAAACGACCGAGTTCGGCAGGCCGATCGTGAACTCTCTCTTCACGCTCGGCCTGGTCGTGGGCCTCAGTATTTACGACACCACGCTCGGCACGACCGTCGCCAATCTGGGCATGACGGAAACCACTTTTCCCAAGCCCGTGTTCGTGGGCGATACGATCCGGGTGGAGACGGAGGTCATCGAGCTCCGCCCCTCGAGATCGCGTCCCCGGCAGGGCATCGTCACCTTGCAACACGTCGGCATCAATCAACGCAACGAGGTCGTTTGCCGAACGAGGCGGGCCGCACTGATGCTGCGCAAGCCGACGGCGTGAGGAGCCGGCGCGCCGGCACTTCCACTCAGGCGTCAAGCCGGACGGCGCTGGGCCTTCTCGGTGCTTGTGATGCGACTTTGGCTGCGGCGGTCAGGCGGCACGAGCCGGGGTTCCAATCCAAGGGCTTGTCCCGGTCGCGAAATGGTTGAAACAGGAGACTCTATGAATTTGAGCGAGTTGGAGCGGCACGTTCTCGCCTTTTACATCGCGACGGACGCAGGCCAGTTCAGCATGGACCCCAGATTTTGGCCTTATGCGGAGCTCGTAATCATCTTCGAAGACAAGATTCGCTTCTCTGCGCAAGGATTTGACATCCGAGATGAGGAGATCATCGTGAATGCGGCCCGCGCATTTGTGGATCTGCTGATCGAGCGCGGGGGCATTTCGACGATCCGTAGCGACCTGGGCGGAACGATGCATCGGCTCGAGGGAAAGGAGTACCGAGAATGCGTCGCCTGGCTGAGAGAGTCCGATCCAATTATTGCGGCGGCAAAATCAGGCGGCAGCGGATTTTGGCCGGACGCCTTCACCCGCGTGAACAGGGGGCCGGGGGAATGATGGCGGGGCAAGAGCCTGGGACGGTCCCGCGAGCACTCTGGTCCCATCGTCGATATCCCGGTCCCGGTTTGGACATTTTTTCGCGTTGCGAGCCAATGGTAGCCGCCTAGACTGAGAAGTCGCAACGCGACCGTCAATCGCTACCCCAGCGTTGATCGGGG
>Ga0335074_10003012_pt1 | contig 22947 bp, 18 predicted proteins | sample Lox_Sample_23_FD_206715 | JGI IMG/M metagenome (GOLD analysis project Ga0335074, IMG submission 206715) | Soil microbial communities from Loxahatchee National Wildlife Refuge, Florida, United States - Lox_Sample_2.3 | ecosystem: Environmental > Terrestrial > Soil > Wetlands | place: USA...
TCACGCTGGACCGGGCGGTTCGTGACCGGTGTTCGCTCAGAGCGTGCCGACGTTCACCCGGAAGGAGCCGAGGCTAGGACTCGGTGCCGTCGCCCGGAGGGTGGTCGCCGCCCGACGGGTCGGATGCTTCGTCGCTCGCTGGTTCCTGCTCGGCCGCGTCGTCCGGGCGGTCGCTCGCGTCATCCTCGCGCGGCCCGGTCAGCGTGTCGAGGTCGACCGGGCGTCCCGACTCATCGGTGATCACCGCCCGCTCCATGACCAGCGACAGCGCCTTGCCCCGCAGGATGTCGCTCATCAGCGCCGGCAGCTGGCCCGTGTTGACGACCTGCTGGGCGTAGTGCTCGGCGGCCACGCCGGCGCGGCGAGCGCGCTGCACGATCTGGTCGGTGATGTCGGCCTCGGTGACCGAGACCTCCTCCTTCGTGGCGATCGCGTCAAGGACGAACTGGGCCTTGATGGCCGTCGCGGCGCCGTCCTCGATCTCCCGGTCCAGCTCATCGACCGACTTGTTCTCGGCCTGGGCGTAGACCTCCTTGGTCAACCCGGCCTGCGCGAGCTGCTCGTCGAGCTGCTCCTTGCGGTAGGTCACCTCGTCGCCGAGGACGTGCTGCGGGATCGGTACGTCGACCTTCTCCAGCAGCGTCTCGAGCACCTTGTCGCGTGCCTGCATTCCCTGGCTCAGGCGCTTGACCCTGCCGAGGCGCTCGGCCAGGTCCGCCCTGAGCTCGGCGATCGTGTCGAACTCGCTCGCCGTCTGGGCGAAGTCGTCGTCGAGTGCGGGCACGTGCTTCGACTTGACCGAGCGGACGGTGACGGTGGCTTCGGCGGTGCTGCCGCCGTGCTCGCCCGACCGCAGCTGCGTGCTGAAAGCCTTCGACTCGCCGACCGAAAGCCCGACGATCGCGTCATCGAGCCCCTCGACCAGGGCGTTGCTCCCGACCTCGTAGGACAGGTTGTTGGCACTCGCGTCCTCGACGGCCGAGCCGTCGATCGTCGCCGAAAGGTCGATGGACACGTAGTCGCCGGTCTGCGCCGCCCGCTCGACGCCGGCGAGGGTCGCGAACCGCTCCCGCAGGCCGTCGAGCTGCTCGTCGATCTCCTGGTCGGTGGGCTCGCCGCCGTCCACTGTGACCGGCAGGCCGTCGTAGCCCGGTAGCTCGATCTCCGGCCGGACGTCGACCTCGGCGGTGAAGACCAGCTCCTCGTGGTCGGCGAACTGGGTGACCTCGATCTCCGGGTGCCCGACGATGTCGATCTTCTGTTCGCGGATGGCGTCGCTGTAGAGGTTGGGTACGGCGGAGTTCATCGCCTCGTCGAGGACCGTGCCGCGACCGACGTACTGGTCGACCAGGCGCGGCGGCACCTTGCCGGGCCGGAACCCCTTCACCCGGACCTGCTGGGCGACCTTCCGGTACGCCTCGGCGATCGCCGGCTCGAGCTCGTCGTAGGGGACCTCGACGGTGAGCTTCACCCGGGTGGGACTGAGGGTCTCGACGGCACTCTTCATCGCGGCCTGCGGCTCCTGAACGTGTGCGGTGGGCGTCAGCGGTGCTGGTCGGGGCGGGGAGACTCGAACTCCCGATCTCCTGCTCCCAAAGCAGGCGCGCTAGCCACTACGCTACGCCCCGCGGCGTCGCTGCGATCTTATGGTGAGCAGGATCCCGTCGCGCGGGCGTAGCTCAATGGCAGAGCCCCAGCCTTCCAAGCTGGTCATGCGGGTTCGATTCCCGTCGCCCGCTCCAAGCGTCATGCAGGTCACGCGGTTGCTGCCACTGTGCGACTCAGTACGCCGGCCGACGCCGTGCCCCTCACGTGCACCTTCGTGCCCCTCGCTCTGGGCGCACATGAGCGTCCCCATGAACGTCCCCACGGCAGGGATTGATGCTCGTGGGGACGATCGTGGGGACGCCACAGAACCGCCTTTTGCGTCATGAGAGCAAACAGTCCGAAGCTCAATCATGTGCGCGCCGCCGTCCTCGGCGAGCCTCGCGATGGGTTCATCGTGATCGCTCGCCACGCGGATCCCAACAATGTGTCTGCTTCTCTGACCTACCAGATCTTCGACCAGGATCAGCGCACGAGCCGCATGCTGGTCGTCGCGAACCTGTACGGGATCCGAATGGCCACGGACTCCCGCCTAGCTCGACCCCTCGACCTTCATCGAGCTCTGCCCCTCGAGCTGCGCTGCTTTCGTAGGGACGACGTGCCGACTGCACAACGGTCCGCCTGAGCAGGCAGGGCCGACTGTCCAACCTTCGACAGAACGCGGTCGTCAAAGAGGTATGCCACCAGCCGCCCGAGCCCACGGCCACGACCTGGGCAGTGCCCGCTTCAATCGCGCAGAGCTCCGTCCGGATCTGATGCGGCTCGTAGCCGCACTGTGTTTCGGGATGCTGTGCACGGCCTGCGGGACGGGCGGTGCAGCGGCGGCTCGCCACGCGCCATCGGCGACCACGACACCCTCTGCGACGCCGACTGCAGCGCTGGCCATCCTGACTGCCCAACCAGATACCCGCCTGCGCGCCGGCGAGCTACTCCTCATTTCCGTGGCGGGCTTTCCGCGCTTCTCGACCGTCTCGGTTTATGAATGTCTCGGCGGAGTCAGTGCTCGCGGGCTTCAGCACTGCGGCGCCGCATCCACACCGTCGATCCTGTACACCGGCGCCTCAGGACGGGCGCACGGACAGCTTGTCGCCGACCCGGCGGTCGAGCCGGGCACCCGGGGGCACCTGGTTCGCTGCGTCAAGCAATGCCGGCTGATCGCCTCGATCATCAAGAGGAAGGGACGGGCGCCCAACTCGCCGGTCACGATCACCTCAGTACCGCTCGGATTTACGAGTAGGGCCTCAAACGGGCTATCGGGCTCTGCTCTCCAAGACATGAGCTGGGTCAGCTCAAGCAACGGATGGGCTCTGGCCTCTCTGCCGTGCGCGGCAGGAACCTGTGCCCAACTGGCTCACACAACCGACGGAGGTAGGCATTGGGTCCCCGTTGCGACGCCTCGTGCGGTCTTCCAAGACGGCTCGGCCAACTGTGCACAGGAGGTATGCGTCAGCGACGTCGCGTTCGCGACGCCGGCCGTCGGCTTCCTATTCGGTCCCGGCCTCCTCGTGACCACCAACGGCGGCCGAACATGGCGGGACGATCCTGGCCTGCAAACCGAGGCACTCGCCGTCGCGGGGGGCCGCGTTTATCGAATCGTCTATCGGCACACCGGATGCCCCGGTCCATGCATGCCGGCACTCGAGAGCACGAGCGTCAGCGATCTCAACTGGCAGACCGAGATCCAATCGCTCGACACTCCCGACCGGAACGACTCGGCCACTATTGCCGGGTCCGGCTCAACCGTCCTCGTTGCCCTCTACGGCAGTCAGGCCGGCCCGGTCTCTGCTCAGGCAACGGTCTACCGCTCCACCGATGCCGGTCAGTCGTGGCAACGCCAACAGGATCCTTGCCTTGAGTTCCAAACGAACCGGAGGCACGAGGAGGACTTGATCGACCTCACCGTGGCACCCAATGACTTCGCCGCAGGGCTCTGCACGCCACACGTTCAGGGTCAGACCTTTGCTGTCACGTCCACCGACGGCGGGAGCTCGTGGCGGCGAGAGGCTGACCTCCCGAGCCACGATGACCTCGCGCAAATCGCGAGCGCGAGCTCTTCATCCCTCGCTGTCTCAACGACTGCCATCACCGGCAATGGGCCATTTAGCGCACGTCTCTTCGTATCGACCGACTCCGGCCAGCGATGGTCGCGTGCAGCGACCGACAACCAACAGGTCACCCAGGATGGCGTTCCCGCGTGGCTCGGGTTCCAGAGCCCGCAGGTCGGGACCTGGATCAGCGGACCGCAGCGCTACTGGAGAACGGTCGATTCGGGTCGCACATGGATGGAGCTGGACTTTCCGTAGACCGACAGCAAAGGCGCCCGTGTTCTAGCACGTCAAGGCGACGACAAGATGTCTTGCTCATAGAGCCAAATGTGTCAGGCCTAGTTGTTCTTGGTTTGTAGCCGCGACGGCTGTGGAAAGTCGCTGTGCCGGCGACCCGCCAGCCGTACCCTTCCGGCATGGGCGCCAATCGGATCACGACCGAGCCTGACGTCATGGCGGGCTAGCCCTGCATTCGCGGGCTCAGGTTCCCCGTCGCCACTATCGTGCGAATGGTCGCGGCAGGCATGACCCCCGAGGAGATCCTCGGCGAGCATCCGGACCTTGAGGCTGAGGACATCTCGGCCGCCCTCCGCTACGCAAGTTAACTTGCCTCAGCGGCGATGGCAAGGTAACTTGTGACCTGTGCAAGTGATCCACTCATCGCGGCGAGCGCCCTCAAGCACGGCGTCTCGGCCGAGAACATCCTGCACGCCTACCGCAACCCCGTCCGCGCGCGCGACTTGGACGACGGGTTCACGATGCTGATCGGGCCGGCAATCGACGGCGATCTCCTCGAGATCGGCGTCGTGACCGGAACCGAGGGACCGGTCGTCGTCCACGCAATGCGCGCCCGACCTCAATTCCTCGCCCGAGGGGTGAACTGACATGCCGCGATCGACCAAAGAGATCCTTGCCCAGGCCGACGAGTTGGCGAAGCGCTTCGAAGACTTCGAACCAACAGACGACGGCCTCGATGCCCAGGCTCTGAGCGAGATCCGGCACGCTTTCGTCCGGCGCGCCGAGGCAGAGCGGGAAATCCACGAGGCGGTCGCGGTCGCTCGTGCCGAGGGCCATTCCTGGTCAGCGATCGGCGCGATGCTTGGTACCTCTGGCGAAGCGGCCCGCCAGCGGTACGGGCAGCTCTCGAAGACCTGACGCGTCCAATTGAGCAAGCGCGCCGCCGAGCCATCGCTACCGCAGTGCGCGACATCGAGTCGACGCGCGCCCAGCTGGTGGACGGTGTCGAGCCGGTCACCAACCTGATGGGGAAGGCCGACTCGGGCGGCCGATGGTGCTAGTTCCGCGATCCGGAAGGCAGTGTCTTCGAGCTCAAGGAGCGGCCCTCGAATACCTGACTCTCACTCCCACCGGAAGTAACGGGTGGCCACGTAGGAGAAGACGACCGTGTAGCCGACCAGTGCGAGCAGCGTCTGCACCGGTGGCGCTACGTGGAACACGGAGTAGAGCAGGGCTCGGCTCGCCGCGCCCGCCGGGGAGTACCACATGATCTCGCGCAACGGCACCGCAACCTGAACCGGTTGAACCCACAGCCCGGACAGGAACAGCAGGGCGAAGAACAGTACGCCGCCAATAGTTTGCGAGACGGTCTGGTTGGGCGCGAGTGCGACGACGACCAACCCGAGGGAGAAGATCTCCGCGATCCCGAGCACGAGCGAGAGCACGAAGTACGGGATGCTGACCGAGAGCGGCGCGCCGAAGATCACGTCGCCGCCGACGACGATGATGACGATCGCCACTGCCGCGAGCATGAGGTTGACCAGCAGTTGTACGGCGAGCAGCCGCGACGGGTGCACCGGCGTCGTGGAGATTCGCCTGAGCCAGCCGATCTCACGATCCCTGACCAGCATGTTGGGCAGCGAGATCGCGATGGCCACGAAGGACACGACCATAAGAGTCGGAACGTAGAGATCGATCACGGACAACCCGGTCCCGGCCACGTTGCCCGACACGTTGTTGCTGATGAGCCCGAAGACGACCAGGAGAACGGCGGGAAGCCCCACGCCCACACCGAGGGCATGCGGCTCGCGGAGCGACAGTTTCGCCTGCACCTTCAGCATCGCGGCGATCTGGGTACGCGAGCGAGCGCTGAACACCCCACCGAGACTGGGACCCGTCACTGCGCCTCCTCCGGCTCGGCCGGCTCCGCGTCCCGCGTCATCTTGATGAACGCGTCCTCGAGGTTGCCGCGCCGCGACTCGAGATCCTGCATCTCTACGCCGCGCTGTGTGAGTGCATGCATGAGCGAGGCAGCGAGGTCGCCCGCGCCCATGACATTGATCAACGGACCTTTTCGGTCCACGGAGTGGACGCCGCTGACGGCGTACAGCACGTCGTCCGTCACCGGTTGCGACGGGACGAAGCGCACCTTGCTGACCCCGGCCAGGGCCGCGATCGCCTCGGGGGTGTCGAGCGCCCTGAGCTGACCCTGATGGATCATCGCGATCCGATCACACAGATTTTCCGCCTCGTCCATGAAATGGGTCACCAGGATCACGGTGACGCCGCGGTCCCTCATGCGCTCGATGAGCGCCCAGGTGCCTCTGCGTGCCTCCGGGTCGAGTCCGGTGGTCAGCTCATCGAGGATCGCGAGCTTCGGGTTGCCCACCAGGGCCAGAGCGATCGACAGTCGTTGCTTCTGGCCCCCCGACAGCTTCTTGAACGCGGTCGAGGCAATCTGCTCGATACCGAGGGACTCGAGCACCTCGCTCGGATCCAGCGGATCGGAGTAGAACGACGCGAACAGCTCGACCGCCTCGCCCACCCTCAACCGAGGGGGAAGTGCGCTCTCCTGGAGCTGGACGCCGACGAACTCGCGGATCTTGTCCCGGTCCTTCTCCGGTGACAACCCGAAGACGCTGATGGATCCCGAATCCGGCGCCCGAAGCCCTGAGATGCACTCGACCGTCGTCGTCTTCCCCGCGCCGTTGCGGCCGATGATCCCGAAGATCTCACCCTCGTTGATGGTGAAGGACACGTCGTCGACGGCGACCAGGCTGCCGTACCGCTTCACCAGGTGGGAGACCTCGACCGCAGGAACGAGATCGTCGCCGCCACCTGCTTCGGCATCGACGCGCTCGCGGGAGGAGCGGGTCGAGCTGTCACTCGCTGAGCCCATCGACCGCCTCGTCTCTGTCGGGCGACGCTCTGCCTATCGCCCGACAAAAGTGATATCACTTTGATAAGGCCGGGTCAAGCCGCCGGAAGAGCGCCCGCTTCCATCGGGGAGCCGGCCCGCTATCGGCGACTCCCCGGCGCGGGCCTGCTGCGACGGGTACGGTCACCTCGTGCGGCCGTGTCCGGGGTGCGGGACATCCAACCCAGAGTCGCAGAAGTTCTGCGGCGAGTGCGGTGCGCGGCTGCCCGCCGACGCCTCGGGTGAGGAGCAGCGCAAGACCGTCACGATCCTGTTCTCGGACGTGACGGGATCGACCGCGCTGGGTGAGCGGCTCGAGCCCGAGAGCCTGCGCCGGATGCTCGCGAGCTTCTTCGACGAGGCCAGGCGCGTGATCGAGAGCCATGGCGGCACGGTCGAGAAGTTCATCGGCGACGCCGTCATGGCGGTCTTCGGCGTACCGGTGGTGCACGAGGACGACGCGGTCCGCGCCCTGCGCGCGGCCAGCGAGCTGATGGCCGCGCTGGCCGCCTTGAACCCGACGCTCGAGCGGAGCTATGGGGCGACCCTGCAGATCCGGATCGGGGTCAACACCGGCGAAGTCGTCACGGGGACGACCGAGCGGCTGGCGACCGGGGACGCGGTCAACGTCGCCGCCCGCCTCGAGCAGCTGGCCGCGCCCGGAGAGATCTACGTCGGGGAGGTGACGGCGCAGCTCGCCGCCGCGGTCGCGCAGCTGGACCCGCTCGAGCCCGCAACGCTCAAAGGGAAGGCCGAACCGGTGCCGATTTTCCGGCTGGTCGGGCTGACCGGTGCCGCGCGCCCGGTTCGCGCGACCCCACTCGTCGGCCGGGACCGGCAGCTGGAGCTGCTGCGGCTCGCCTTCGACCGATCCGTCGCAGACCGGGCCTGCTCGCTGTTCACCGTCCTGGGCTCGGCCGGGGTCGGCAAGTCGAGGCTGGTCGCAGAGTTCCTCGACGGCCTCGACGCAACGATCGTCCGGGGCAGGTGCTTGTCCTACGGCCACGGAGTCGGACTGCTGCCGGCCGCCGACGTGGTCCGCCAGTTGCTGTCCGGTCAGTACGCCGCGGAGAGCGCTGCGCTGCGCGACGCCGACCCGGCAATCGCCGGCGCGCTCAGCGCCCTGGTCGCCGGCGACGTCGCGGTGTCCTCCGGCGTCGAGATCGCCTGGGCTTTCCGTCGGCTGCTCGAGCACATCGCCGCACACCGGCCGCTCGTCGTGGTGCTCGACGACCTGCACTGGGCGGAGGAGCCACTGTTCGAGCTGATCGAGCACCTGGTGACCTTCAGCCGGGACGCACCGATCCTCGCCCTGGTCATGGCCCGCCCCGAGTTGATGGAGCGACGTCCGGGCTGGGGCGGCGGCGCGCTGAACGCCTCGACCGTGCTGCTCGAGCCACTCGCCCCGGGCGACACCGCCGCGCTCGTAGAGACGCTGGCGCCGAACCTGAGCGAGCGGGCCCGAGAGAAGGTCATGGCCGCCGCCGGCGGCAATCCCCTGTTCGCGGAGGAGATGGTGGCCCTCGTCGCGGCCTCCGGCGTCTCCGACGCCACCGACATCGCCGTGCCGCCGACCATCCAGGCATTGCTCGCGGCGCGACTCGACCAGCTCGACCCCGCCGAGCTGCGCGCCCTGGAACGCGGCTCGATCGAAGGGCAGTCGTTCCATCGCGGCGCCGTCACGGCACTCTCGCCGGAGGATGCCGAGCTTCCGCAGCGCTTGCTGAACCTGGTCCGCAAGGACCTGCTACGGCCCGACCAACCGACGCTCGACCGCGACGAGGCATTCCGCTTCCGGCACCTGTTGCTACGCGATGCGGCGTACGAACGGCTGCCCAAGTCCACCCGCGCCGAGCTGCACGAGCGGTTCGCCCGCTGGCTCGACCACCGTGCGGCTGACCTCCCGGAACGGGACAGCTTGGTCGGGTACCACCTCGAGCAGGCGTACTACTACCGGGTCGGACTCGGGCCGCTGGACGACGAGATCCGTGCGCTCGGTGCCGAAGCCGCGAGCCGACTCCAGCAGGCAGGCCGCAAGCAGATGCAGCGGTACGAACCGGTTGGCGCCCTTACCCTGCTCGACCGCGCACACGCGCTACGCCCCGACGACGCACCGGACGTGTCGCTCGAGCTGGGAATCGCCTCGCTCATGCTGATGTCGGGACGACCGGCCGAGGCCGTGGCTCGCGTGGCTGCCACCGCAAAGGCTGCGGAAGCAGCCGGTGACCGGATCGGCTTCCTGCAGGCGGACCTCGTGCACGTCGGCCTCAACTCGCACGTCAGCTCCGCCGCCTGGATGCCCGAGCTGCAACGTCGCCTCGACATCGCAATGCCGATCTTCGAGGCCGCCGGTGACGAGGGAGCGCTCGGTTGGGCGTGGTGGGTGACCGCACACCTCGCGCACAACGACTGCCGCTTCGGTGACGGCCTCGAAGCCGCGTACAAGTACGTCGAATACGCGGAGCGCTCGGACGACATCTTCCTCGCCCTGTTCGGGCTGCATGTGCTGGCGCACACCGCGCTCGGCCCCACGCCGATCCCCCAAGCACTCGAGGCTTTCGAGGAGCTGCGCGGTCGTGCGCTCGGTGTCGAGCCTTGGATCAACCAGTTTCGTGTCCTGCTGCTGGCCGAGATCGGCGAGTTCGAGGCGGCGGATGCCGCCTACCAGACGGCGATGATCGCCTACCAGGAGCGAGGGATGTCGCTCGCCGAGGGCATCTCGGGCCAGCACGCGATCGAGCTCGCGCTGGCCAAGGGCGACATCGACCGAGCCATCTCGGCCGGCGAGGCGAGTTGTGCCCTGCTCGAGAGCATGGGGGAGAACGCCTTTCTCTCTACGAACGCCGCAATGCTTGCCCGCGGCTACTTCATCGCCGGCCGTTACGACGAGGCCGAGGCATGGGCGAACCGCGCGATCGAGGCGGGCGATCCCGATGACCGGATCACCCACGCCATCTCGCGGATGGTTCGCGCGCAGCTGGCTGCGGTTCGCGGCGACGAGCAGACCGCCCGCCAGATCATCGAGGACACGCTTCGAAGCACGGCCCGGATGCAGGCCCCACATCTGCAGGGCGAGCTGGCGGAGGACGCCGCAACCGCTTTCCGGTTGCTCGGCGACCGCACTGCCGAGGAGCGAATGCTTCGCCAGGCGCTTGCACTGTTCACCGACAAGGGCGCCACCTACTACGCGTACCGGGTCGAGCGCGCGCTCTCCGAACTAGCCACCGAGGACTGAACCACGTCGCTCGGCGCCGGCCCGGACACGAGTCGGCCGGCGAGCGTGCGAGCTCGCCGGCCGACTGACGGTCCGGGTTTACGGGATGAAGTACATCGGGTTCGGCATCTTGAACCGGCGTACCGAGTAGCCGCCGCGCAGGTCGGAGTACTGGTCACCGAAGTTGCCGATGATCCGGTAGCCGAGCGACTGGATGTGCTCGCGGGTCAGCGTCTTGTACTGGTCCGTGGTGCAGTTCGGCGCGCACGACGACAGCCACGGGTCGCTGTTGTCCTTGAGGAACAGCCGATCGGTCTGCACCTTCGGGTAGCCGACCTTGTCGAGGTTCGTGACCGTGCCGTTCTCCTGGGTCGACGGACGACCGGTGATGTAGAAGATCGTGTAGCCCTCGGCCTTCGCGGCGTGCGCGAGCCGAGGCATCCCGAAGACGGCCGGGAAGGCCGCGGCGTTCACGAAGTCCGCGTTGGTCGTCGGGTCGTAGACGAAGTTGCTCCAGATCTCGTAGTTGTACGTGTTCAGCGTCGTGTCGTCGACGTCGAAGACGATCGCCTTCTTACGTTGCTGCGCCCTGCCACTGCGGCGGGCGAGGAAGCTCTTCGCCCGCGCCTCGATGCGATGCACCTGCTTGGCATACGCGCCCTTGGGCGACGGGACGTGCAGCATCGTGGTGCCGTTGACCGGGTCGGGCGTCTCGGTCGGGGTGTCACCGTAGTAGGCCTTGATCGCGGTCTCGACCTGGTCGAGGTTCTGGATCTGGTTGGCGTTCGTCGGCGCGGCAGGCGGTGGTGGGACGGCTCGTCCACCGTGGTGATGATGATGCCTGCTCGTCGCTGCCGATCCGGCAGACACGAAGCCCACCACGGCAAGCATCGCGGCGACCATCAGCACCAATCCGCTGGCCAGCATCCGCGACTTGCTCAGAAACGAGGAGATGTGCGTCATGGAGCACCTTTCGCTCAGCGTGTTTCCCTCTGTGAGACAAGGCGCCCCTTCCGCGGTTACGGGCGATTCAAACCTTGGAATCCGCGGATTCGGGCAGGCGCTGCCAGGCCGAGATGTGCTTCGTGCTGGAGCCGTCGTACGGCGTCCGGTCCCAGTCGCCCCAGCGCTCGACCAACGTCATGCCCGCGAGCTGCGCCATCAGGTCCAGCTCCGAGGGCCAGGTGTAGCGCAGCGGGGTGTACCCACGCCGCCAGGTGTCACCCTCGCGGTAGAAGTGATGGGAGATCAGGGACTGAGTGACCGGGTCGTACTCGTCGATTCCCACGTGGTCTGGGCTGACGTCGAACGGCCGGAAGGTCTCGCCGGGTGCCAGGCCCAGCACGCCCGGCACACAGACCTCGATCACGAAGTGCCCGCCCGTTGCCAGGTGCCGGGCCGCGTTGCGGAAGCAGGCGACCTGTTCGGCTTGGCTGGTCAGGTTGCCGATCGTGTTGAAGACCAGGTAGACCAGCCCGAACTCGCGCCCGGTCTCGGCGCTCGCGAAGTCGCCGAGCACCACCGGGACGTCCGCGCCGCCCGGCTTCGCGCGCAGCCGCGCGACCATCGCCGTCGACAGGTCGATCCCGTGGACCTCGACGCCGCGCTCCCGCAGCGGCAAGGCGACCCGTCCGGTGCCGATTGCGAACTCGAGGACCGGCCGGTCCCCGGCAAGCGCGGCGAGGTAGTCAACGGCCGGCTCGATCGCCTCGGGGGCGAACATGGTTGCCTCGTCCTCGTCGTAACGCGAGGCGACGTCCTCGCCGAAGTGGTCCTCTGGCACGTCCCGACTATCGCAGCGTGAAGCTGGCGGTCCAACCGGTTAAGCGGCGCGCCCGGTGCGGGCCGGTCCTGACCGCCGGCCAGAAACCCGGGCCCGGCGTCACACGGTTTTGGGGCGAGCCGCATCTTTAGTCATGTGACCTTCGCTGAGTTCGCGACGACGCGGCTGGCCGGCCTATCGCGGTATGCCGTCGTACTCACGGGTGACCGGGACCTTGCTCAGGACATCGTCCAGGACGTGCTCGCTCGGGCGCAGCTGCGCTGGAGCCGGATCGTCCGGGCCGACTCGCCGGATGCGTACGTGCGGCAGATGGTGCTCAACGAGTACCTGTCGTGGCGCCGGCGCTGGGCCGTTCGCAACATCCAGGCTGCCGGCGAGCACGTCGTCGACCTGATCGATCGCCGGGGCGGCTCGCGGGACCACGCCGACGCGGTGGTCGACACGGACGAGCTGTGGTCGCGACTCGCGATCCTGCCGCGCAAGCAACGCGCGGTACTCGTCCTGAGGTACTACGAGCAACTCGACGACGACGAGATCGCGCGCCTGCTCGACTGCGCGCGCGTGACGGTCAGAAGCAATGCCTCGAAAGCGTTGAAGACCCTGCGGCTCCAGACGGAGCGGCAGCACATCACCGTGGCAGGAGACGTCTGATGTACGAATCGATCGACGATCTGCACGACACCTTCGTCGCGCACGAGCACCTCGCGCCCCAGGCGGACGACGTCCTCGCTCGCGTCGACGTCATCGCGAAGCGGCTCCGCCGACGCCGGTGGGCGGTTCGCGCGACCGGAGCATCGGTCCTCGGCGCCGGCTTGGTCGCCGGCGGGATCGCCCTGCCCGGGCTCGCCTCATCAGGTGGCAACCAGCGGGTTGCGACCATCGGCTTCGCCGATGGCGGGGACGCAAGCGCGTCGCCAACGCCCACCCCGAGCCCGACGGCGTCGTACTCCCAGGAGCAGGAGCTGGCGAAGTACTTCTCGGCCGGCTACGACTACAACGACGCCCTCGCGCTGCAGAAAGCGTGGAACAGCAGCGCCGACATCGCCACGATCAAGGCCGAGGCCGGGCTCGACCTGCTCGAGGGCCAGCAGCTGCCGGTGACCCCCCACGACCCCAATGACCCGTCGGGTGGCGGCTCGGATGCGCAGGCCATCGCCCAGTCCGAAGACGTGACGCTGTTCTTCGATGACGGCTACACCTACAACGACGCCGTCACCATCGGCAATGCGTGGAACACCTCGGACACCTACCAGGTCAAGATCGACGCGGGCAAGAAGCTGCTCGCCGGCGACTCGCTCCCGATTCCGCCGAGCGGTACGCCGGTGTCGGAGACCCAGAAGGACGAGGACTTCTTCATCGCCGCCGGCTACGACTACAGCGACGCGCAGCAGCTCGCGACCATGTGGCACGAGACCGACATCACGCAGGTGAAGGCGGAAGCGGGCAAGAAGCTGCTCGACGGCGAGACGCTGCCGATCTCCCCGTGACCCGGCGGCGTCTGCGGGCGGGCCGCACCGCGTAGGGTCGCGGCTCGTGGGCGCCACGCTGCGGCAGCGGATCGGGTTCGAGGTCGAGCTGCTGGCCCCGCGCGGCGCGTCCCGCCGTACGCTCGCCGACGCGCTGGCAGGTCAGGTCGACGGCACGGTCCGCGCGGTCTGGCACGAGGACAGCGAACCCTCGCTGGTCCGCAGCCTCGACGGCCGGTTCCTGCACCTCACCCAGGGGTTCGAGGTGATCCGGCCATCGGGGCTGCCGCTGTGCACGCTCGTCGACGACGTGACGATCGCCGCCGACCTCGACTCCGCAGCCGCCGCACCGCCCGGCTGGCACCGCATCCTGACCGACGACCCACGGTTGCTCCGGCTGCTGGCTCGCTGCAGCGACCCCGCCGGTCCGCTCGACACCGCGCTCGACGAAGTGGCGGCGTTGTGGGGCGTGCTGCCGGAGCAGATCGGCAGCATCTGGCGGGTGGAGTCCGTGGGGACGGTCGCGCTCGCGTTGCCCGCCGGCGGCGAGCGCGAGCGACCGTGCGAGGTGATCACGCCACCACTGTCGAGTGGCCACGAGGCTGCTCTCGCGGAGCTGCTGACCCCGGCCGCCGCGCTCGGCTTCACGGTTCCCGACGAGGCAGCAGTGCACCTGCACGTCGACGCCGCCCCGTTCCGGGCACCGGCTGCGCTTGCGAACGTGATCCGGCTGTTCGCGTGGTGGCGCGAGCCGCTGCACGTCCTGCTCGGCACGAACCCGCGCTGCCGGCGCCTGGCTGCCCTCCCCCACCCCCTCGTCGACGCCGTCGCCGGCAAGCCCACCATCGACGAGCTTCGTACGGCGGCCAAGACCGGCGGCCTGCGCAAGTTCTGCGACGTCAACCTCACTCAACTGCTCCTCGACCACCCCTTCCGCGACACCGTTGAGGTGCGCGTCCTGCCGGGCTCGATCGATGCCACTGACATCGTGGCGCGCGCCGCCATGGTCGAGCGGCTGCTCGACCGCTGCCTCGACCCCACGCCGTACCCCGCACCGCCCGACGACCCCGACGCCGCCCTCGCGCTCCTTCGGGCCGCGGCCGGCGCGTAGCGTCGGGCGGCTCGGCGGGCTACCAGACCGGTTCGACCCAGCGGCGGTGCCCCGCGTCCGGAACCCGGCGCGAAAGATGGCCGTCCCACCACCACGTCTCGCCGGCCGCGTCACGGACCAGCAGGTCGCCGTTGCCGGCAGCGGATACCGCGTCCACTCTGCGAGGCAAGCCGCGCGCGATCACCTTGCCCGCGTCGGCGCCGCGAAGGCTCACCAGGTCGCCGTTGCGCGCGGCGACCAGCTGGCGCTTCCACCAGAACACGAACCCGCGCCGGGTGATCCGCGGCGCCGAGGCGTACGACGAGCCGTAGCCGGCGGTGTCGACCAACCGGGTGCCGTCGATCCGAGCGTGCCGCTTGGAAGCCACGAGGTCGACCGCGAGATGGCGGCTGTCCGGCGCCCACTCGAGGTCGCCCACGCCGAGCCATTTCGACCCGTTGCCGGTGAACACCCGCTCCGAGCGCGTGACGAGATCGATGACGATCAGGCGCTCCGGCCCTTCGCAGCGCCGGCCGGCGGCCGAGTCGCGGGCCAGCGGAGGCCCGTCGACGAGGACGGCCAGCCGCAGGCCGTTCGGGCTGAGTACGGGGGCCGCGGCAACGTCATCGATCCAATGACCGGGAACCGTCGCGATCCTCGCGACCTTGCGCAGGAAGCCGGTCCGGTTCGGCCGCAGGGTGAGTGCGCCGATCCCGGTCGAGCAGGCCCGAGCATCCCGCTCGACATACGCAACCTGCTCGCCGGCATTCGTGGCCAGTCCGTAGGGTCCGTTGTGGCCGAGTCCGGCGCGGCCGGTCACGTGGCCCGTGGTGGCATCGACGAGGCCGAGCCGTGACGGCATCAGCTCGGTGAGGAACGGCTGCGGCGGTCGCGAGGTGTCGATCCGGACGTGCGCCGGGGGCGGATGGCCGGCCGAGGAACTTCCGTGCCAGGTACACCCGGCACAAAGCGCAGCCAAGACCAGCAATCCGGACACCCGCCGCACACCACTCAGACGTCCCGCCCGGCCGCATGGTTGGGCCGAGGTTCGGTCCGCTCAGGTGAGGTTCTTCGCCAGCCAGTCGTTCAACGGCACGGACGCGCGAAGGAAGCCGACGACGCGGTCCTTCGCCTTCGCCGTACCCAACCAGGCGGCGGCCGGCCAGGACTGCCAGCTGACCAGGCCCTTGGCCCGCAACAGCTCCGCGCGCGGATGATCCTTCGGGTAGCCGCGCGGCACCGTCTTCAGCTCGCCGTGCGAAGAGACGTCGATCTTGGCCGCCCGCAACTGGTCGACGATCGCCTGCAGCGGCGCGCCGCTCGCGTCGTCGGCGACCGCGTCCCGGTAGCGGGCCAGCTCCTCGGGCTCGAGGTGCCAGCGGCCGCAGCCCGAGCCGAGACCCTCCGCGGACAGCTGCACGTACCCCCCGCCCGCGAGCACCGCACCGATCGCAGTCTTGTACGGCGTCTTGTCCGCACTGAACCGCACGTCTCGATACGGCCGGAAGATCTTGCCCTCGCCGAACTCCGGTTCGAGCTCGGCGATCAGCTCCTGCATCGGGCGCAGCACGCACTCGTCATACGTCGCCTTGTGCGCTACCCAGTAGGTCTTCGTGTTGTCGGCCTGCAGACCCTCGTAGAACTCGATCGCCTCGACCGGCCAGCCCTTGAACGCCATGAGCGCAGGCTACGACTCGGCGCGGTGACGGACCGCCTCGACGTTGCCATCGGGGGTCACGCTCGAACCCGCCGTAGTACCCGGCTCGTGACCGTGCTCGGGACGAAGGTCCCTGGCCATCCGCGCAGCCGGCCCGGACCCTGGGAGGCGAAGGAGCGTGAGATGACGATCCGCAGGAGCCCCGAGCGGCTTCCGCCCGCCGTGCCGCTCGCGCGGCACGGCTGGGTCCAGGCGGACGCGGTTGTGACGTGCAGCGCCTACCACGCCCGCACCCGGCTCTGGCGGCTACTGAGCGACGCCGCGTCAGGAGACCCGGCCGACGGCCTCGACGTCGAGCTCGTGGTGGGTCCCCGCCGCAGCCGCTCGCTGCACAAGCGGGTTTTGGCGCGGTTGAGCAACCCGCGACCGCGCGGGCCGAGCTACCTCTACGACCTGAAGTGGCACCCGATCGGCTCGCTGGCGAGCGGCTATCCGGCACTGGACGCGCGGCTGGCCATCACCGCCGTCGACGGCACCACGTGCCTGCTGTCGCTCGCCGGTGCCTACCAACCGCCGCTCGGGGTGGTCGGCCACGCGGTCGACGAGTTGGCTCTGCACCGACTGGCGAGCTCGACCGCGAAGGCGATGATCACCCGTCTCGCCGCGCTCGCGACCGCACAGGCCGCGCTCGGCCAGACCCTCGGCTGATCCGGCCGGCCGGTCACGCGGTCCCCGGCCGGCCGGATCCGCGGCGAACTAGGGCCGCACCTCGTAGACCAGGTTGAACGGCGTCTCGGTCGCGCGCCGGAACCTGGTGAACCCGGCATCGGTCATCACGCGACGGATCGCCGCCTCGCCCGCTTGCGCACCGAGCGCGTACCCGCCGTTCTGCGAGAGCGCATTCGGCACGCAGAGCTGGGTCGAGAAGTTGTAGTAGACCCGACCCACCGGGTTGAGGTTGCCGCTGATCGTGTCGGTCGCGAACGGCTCGACCACCAGCCAGGTGCCGTCCGGGGCAATCGCCTCGCGCACGTGCTTAGCGGCCGCGAGCGGGTCGCCCATGTCGTGCAGGCAGTCGAAGGTTGCCACCAGGTCGTAGCCGGATCCACCGAAGGTCGACGCCGTCGCGACCTCGAACTGAACGCGGTCGGCGACGCCCGCGTCCGCGGCGCGCTTGCGAGCCAGCTCGATCGAGCGCTCGTGGTAGTCCGAGCCGGTGAGGCTCGACGCCGGATAGGCCTCCGCGAGCAGGACCGTGGATGCCCCGAGCCCGCAGCCGAGATCCGCCACCCGCGCGCCAGCGGACAGCTTCTCGTGAACGCCGTCGAGCGCGGGAATCCACGACGGCACGAGGTTGGCGATGTAGCCGGGTCGGAAGAACTGCTCGCAGCCGACGAACACGTCCTCGTCGTGCTCGTGCCAGCCGACGCCGTCACCGGTCTTGAAGGCGGCCGCGATCCGCTCGTTCGCCTTCAATGTCCCGAGCGCGAGAACGAACGCGCCGGGTGCATAGACCGCGCCGTCGGGGTTCGCGAGCGCGAACGCCTGCTCCTCGGTCATCGAGTACACGTCCCCCTCGGCGTCGTACTCCACGTAGCCGCCGGCGGCCTGGCCGCGCAGCCACTCACCGATGTAGCGCGGGTTGCAGCCGGTACGCCGAGCCAGCTCGTCCGCGGTTGCCGGCCCGGCGGCCAGCTCCTGGTAGAGCCCGAGCCGATGCCCGATGACGACGTTGCCGGCCGCCGCCGTGGCGCCCAGATCGGTCACGAACCGCCCGAGGAACTCGTGCAGCTTTGCCTCGTCGATCGCCATGTCCTGCCTCCTTGAATCGATGGCCTCGTTGGCGGCACCGATCGTCGAGGGCGGCATTGCACTTCGGTTGCAATGCCGCTGCAATGAGGTCGGCAAGGGTGATCCGAGACGCCGGCAGCGGCGCCGGGGAGGTGAGCGCGATGCGAGCGAGATACCCGGACATCGAGGACTTCATCGAGCGGGACGGGATCAAGGTCGGCTACGAGGTCTTCGGCGCCGGGCTCCCGGCAATCGTGTTCACGCCGATCGACGGCATCGTCGAGTCACGGGCATGGAAAGCGCAGGTGCCGTACCTGGCCCGCAACCATCTCGTCGTCACCATCGATCCACGGGGCAACGGCAGATCCGACCGGCCCACCGAGGCGTCCAGCTTCAACAACCACGAGTTCGTGGCGGACACGATCGCCGTCATGGACGCGATAGGGATCGAGAAGGCAGTGCTGGTGGGGCTGTGTAGCTCGGGCTGGCGGTCGATCCTCACCGCAGTTCAGCATCCCGACCGGGTGGCCGGAATCGTGAGCATCGCCACCTGGGCCCCGTTCCTCACCCAGCCTTTCGACTACCGGGCTGAGACCGACTTCGACGCCGAGCTCGAGGTGTACGAAGGATGGCAGAAGTCCAACCGCCACTACTGGCTGCGCGACTGGCCCGGTTACGCCGAGTTCTTCTTCGGCGAGCTGCTGAGCGAACCGCACTCGACGAAGCAGCTGGAGGACTGCATCGAGTGGGCGATGGGCATCGGCCCCGAAACGATGATCCTGCACGACAGCGCGTGGCCCGGATCGGACTCGGCCGAGCAGACCGAAGCGATCATCCGGCAGGTCGACTGCCCGGTGCTGGCGATCCACGGGCTCGCCGACAGGTGCCAGCCGCTGGCGCGCAGCGAGCGTCTCGCCGAGCTCACCGGAGGCCGGCTGGTGACGCTCGAGGGAGTCGGGCACCTCCCTCAGGTTCGAGAACCGGTCATCGTCAACCACTTGATTCGCGACTTCGTGCGGAGCATCGCGCCACCACCGACCAGCCCACGACTGTGGACCAGGCCGATGACCCGCGAACGACGGGTGCTCATGCTGTCCTCGCCGATCGGCCTCGGCCACTCCCGCCGCGACGTCGCCATCGCCGACGAGCTGCGCCGGCTGCACCCTGACGTCGAGGTGCACTGGCTCGCCCAGCATCCGCTGACCGAGCTGCTCGAACGCCGAGGTGAGCACGTTCACCCGGCGTCGGCGTACCTTGCCAGCGAGTCCGGCCACTTCGAGTCGGAGTCCGCGGAGCATGACCTGCATGCGTTCCAAGCCCTGCGGCGCATGGACGAGATCATGGTCAACAACTTCATGGTCTTCTCGGACCTCGTCGAAGACGAGCAGTACGACGCGTGGATCGGCGACGAGGCGTGGGAGCTCGACTACTTCCTGCACGAGAACCCTGACCTGAAGCGTGCGCCCTATGTCTGGCTCACCGACTTCGTCGGTTGGCTCCCGATGCCGGACGGCGGCGAACGCGAGGCGTTTCTCACCGCCGACTACAACGCCGAGATGGTCGAGCAGATCCAACGCTTCCCACGGTTGCGGGACCGGGCGCTGTTCGTCGGCAACGCGGACGACATCGTGCCCGACGCGTTGGGACCGGCGCTGCCCGGCATCCGCGAATGGACCGAGCAGCACTTCGACTTCGTGGGTTACGTCACCGGGTACGACCCTGCCGACGTGGCCGACACAGCGGCGGTGCGCGCTTCACTCGGATACCGACCTGACGAGCTCGTTTGCATCGTGACGGTCGGCGGCTCGGGCGTCGGCAGCCACCTGCTCCGCCGAGCGATCGCCGCCTTCCCCGACGCCAAGCGCGCCGTACCTGCGTTGCGCATGGTGGTCGTGGCAGGACCCAGGATCGATCCGTCGTCGCTACCGAGCAGTCCTGGCCTGGAGGTGCACTCCTACGTCCACGACCTGTACCGACACCTCGCGGTGTGCGACCTCGCAATCGTGCAAGGCGGGCTCACCACGGCGATGGAGCTGACCACCCACCGGCGGCCGTTCGTGTACGTGCCGCTGCGCAACCACTTCGAGCAGAACTTCCACGTCCGGCAACGCCTGGACCGCTACGGAGCCGGCACCTGCATCGAGTACGACGACGCGACACCGGACCGGCTCGCGGCCGCGATCGCTGACGAGATCGGCAGCGCGCCGTCGTACCGTCCGGTCGAGACGGACGGCGCGGCTCGAGCCGCCGCGAAGATCGCCGAGCTGTTGTAGGAGCGTCCGGTCTCAGCCGGCGACGGCTCCGAGCTCGGTGGTGGCCCGATCCACCACGCGCGGCAAGCCGTGCCGCTCACCCAGGTCGCGGGCCCGCTGCAACAACTGGCCGGCCTCCTTCACCCGCCCGAGTCGCGCAGCCGCACGACCCGCAACGAGCGACGCCTCCGCAACCGTCGCAACCCACGGCACGCGCTCGGCCGCGGCGAGCAGCGGGGTGAGCACGTCGCGGGCACGCTGCGGCTCTTCGTGATCGAGCCAGGCGCGAGCCACCGCGAGGTAGCAGGCGTCCCCGGCGAGGAACGCACTGCCGGGCGGGGCGGTCACCCGGCGGATCAGGGTGTCGGCTTGCTCGAGCACGAGTCGTGAGCCCGTCGCCTCGGCGAGCGGAGCCGATGCGCGCAACAGGTACGCCGCCGCGCCGTCCTGCTGGGCCGCCGCCTGCGCGACCTCGAGGACCTCGATGGCCGACTCGACGGCACCCGCCTCCAGCAAGGTCGCGCCGAGCAGCGCTCCCGAGGACGCCAGCACCCACACGTGCGGGGCATCGCGCGCACGCTCCATCGCGGTACGCCCGAGCTCGAGCGCCGACTGCTCGTCACCGATGAGCCGGCTCAGCCAGCCGAGGTGGGCGAGGTGCCAGGCGGCGTACGCCGGCAGGCCACCACGCTCGGTGATCTCCAGTGCCGCCTCGATCCGCGCCCGCGCGGTGTCCCAGTCCGCGGCCGCGACCGCCGGAAAGGCGGACTCGAACACGGTCCAGCTCAGCCGCAACACGTCGCCACGCCGGCGCAGGATCGGCTCGAGCTCGGCCAGCACATCGCTCAGCTCCTCGACCTCGCCGATGTAGGCCAGCGATGTCTTGCGGCCGTCGAGCGCGGCGGCGAGCGCCTCGTCATCGCCCGACGCGCGGCCCGCGGCTACGGCGAGCATCCCGTGCTCGACCGAGTCCGCGAACCGGAGATCGTTCGCGGCGAGCACCGCCATCCAGGCGCGGAGGTCCGCCTCCATGACGCGGTCGGAGAGCCCGGCCGCGAGCCGCAGCCCGCGCTCCAGGTGGCCGAGGCATTCCGGCACCGGCCGGCCCAGTGCGGTCGGCACCTCGCCGCCCAGTGCGCGCAGCGCTACCGCCTCTAGCCGTTGGTCTCCGACCTCTCGCGCGATCCGCACCGCTTCCTCGATATCCGTGATCGCCGCGGCGAAGTCGGCCTCGGCCGCCAGCGCCTTGGCGCGGCTCAGCCTGGCCCGCGCGGTCACATCGAGCTCGCCCGCCGCTCCGGCGGCGTCCAGGCACCGGTCGAGGAGGGCAATCGCGTCGGCTGCGGCACCCCGTCGAAGTGCCTCCTCGGCGGTCACGAGCCACGCCCGCGCCGCCCGCGACCAGTCCGCAACCGCACTCGCGTGTGACGCGACTGCCTCGGGGCGTGCGGTGAGCAGATCCGCGGCCCGCCGGTGATACGCATCACGAACCGGTTCGGGGGTCGTTGCGTAGAGCACGTCGCGGATCAGGTCGTTGGCGAACTCCCAGTCGCGGCCGGCGACGGTGAGCAGCCTGGCGTCGAGGGCGGCCTCGCAGTCACTGAGCACTGCGCTGAGCGGCCGGTCGAGCAGGCCTGCCACGGTGGGCGTGTCGAAGGACACGCCCAGTACGGCAGCGGCGCGTAACAACTCCTCGATATCGCGACCGCCGCGGCGCACTCTGTCCACCACTGCCGCTTCGAGGGAGTCGGGAATGCCACTGTCACCCGCGGCCAGCGCCCGCAGGATCTCCACGACGTAGAACGCATGCCCGTTGGTACGCCGGTGGATCTCCGCGGCCTGACCGGCGAGGCCGGCTTCACTCGCGAGGCTCGCCACCGCATCAGGTGTGAGCGGTTCGACGTCGATGCGTTCCGCGACCGCGCCGAGCGGCGGCAGAACCGCGTCTGCCTCTTCCACCCGCACCGTGGCGACGACGAGGACGCGGCTGCGCGGCGTGTGGCGTGCAAGGTAGTGGAGCAGCTCGATCGTGGAGCGCCCCGCGTTCTGCAGATCGTCCAAGCTGACCAGCAGCGGTCCGCGGTCGGCCAGCCCGCGCACCATCGCGGCCACGGCTTCGAATGCGCGGCGGCGTTCAACATCGGCGTTGTCCTGATGCGCCGGCGGCGGCCCCAGCACGACCGCCGCATCGGGGATCAGCCGTGACAGCGCCGGCGCGTGGTTGGCGCTGAGCTCGAGCAACCGCGCGGGCGGCATGGCGCGGATGGCCGCGCCGAGCGCCTCGACGAACGGCTGGAGGAACAACGAGCTCTCGGTTGCGTAGCAGCGAGCAGCAAGGACGGTGCCGCCGGTACTTGCCGCGATTCGCGCGAGCTCGTCGACCAGGCTGGTCTTGCCGATACCGGCCTCGCCGACGACCAGGACCAGCTTCGGAGTTCCGGCGGCGGCGACGTTCCAGTCCGCACGGAGCCGGCGCAGCGGCGCCGCCCGGCCGACCAGACCCAGGGTCTCACTCGGCGACCACTCGGGCAGCCGCGATGCACTCGGCGGCGCTGCAGCACTCGAGACCGCCTGCCCCTCGTCGGCGGCCTGCAGTGCGGCCAAGTGCAGCTCACGCGTCTCGCCGGACGGATCGGAGCCGAGCTCGGTGGCGAGCAGCTCGCGCAGCTCGGCGTACGTCGCCAGCGCCCGGCCGCCCTCTCCGGTCGACAGGTAGCCCCGCATCAGGGATCGCCGTGCGCGCTCGTCGTAAGGGTCGGCTTCGACCGCCTCGCGGGCGACCATGATCGCCAGGTCATGCTCGCCGGTCGCGAGCGCGGCGTCGGCCAGCGTCTGCCGGGCGCGGCCGGCGAGTGCGTGCAGCTGGACGCGCGCGGGCTCCGCCCACTCC
>Ga0335074_10003013_pt1 | contig 22945 bp, 20 predicted proteins | sample Lox_Sample_23_FD_206715 | JGI IMG/M metagenome (GOLD analysis project Ga0335074, IMG submission 206715) | Soil microbial communities from Loxahatchee National Wildlife Refuge, Florida, United States - Lox_Sample_2.3 | ecosystem: Environmental > Terrestrial > Soil > Wetlands | place: USA...
CCGCCAGCGGCAAGGCCGCCAGCGGTAAGGCCGAGTCCGGCAAGACCGAGAAGGCGCCCGCTGCGGGCAAGAAGCCAGCTGGCGAGCCCGCCGCTGCTGATGCCGAGGCGGCCGCCGCTGCCGACGCGGCGGCGACGGCCGAGGCCGCTGCGGCGGCTCGCGCCGAGGCTGCGGCGGACGAAACCACGGGCGACCAGACCACGGGCGACCAGGCCACTGGCGACCAGGCCACTGGCGACCAGGCCACTGGCGACCAGACCACTGGCGACCAGACCACTGGCGACCAGGCCACGGGCGATGAGGCCGCTGGTGGCGGGGCCTGAGATGCTCGAAGAGGCCCTGGAGCATCTGGTCAAGGGCATAGTCGAGTACCCGGACGAAGTCCAGGTCGGCAGTCGCGGCCTGCGCCGGGGGCGTGTGCTTGAGGTCCGCGTCCATCCCGACGACCTGGGCAAAGTCATCGGACGCGGCGGACGTACCGCCCGGGCGTTGCGAACCGTGATCGGCTCGCTGGCGGGTAACAGCTATGTTCGCGTCGACCTGCTGGATGCCGACGAGGCCCGCTAGCGGACATGCAGCTAGTAGTCGGCCGGATCACCCGGCCGCACGGCGTCCGCGGTGAGCTGGTCGTCGACGTCCGGACAGATGATCCCGAACTGCGGCTGGCCGCGGGCGCCGTACTTGCCACGGATCCCGCGGCTGCCGGTCCGCTGACCATAGCCCGTACCCGGTGGCACTCTGGCAGGCTGCTCGTCGAGTTCGAGGGCTTCGCGGACCGGACCGAGGCGGACCAGCTCCGCGGCGTCCTGCTCCTGGTCGATTCTGCCGAACTCGAGGACATTGCTGACCCGGACGAGTTTCGTGATCACCAGCTGATCGGGCTGGCCGTCCGGACGATGGCCGGCGAGGATGTTGGCGAGGTTACCGATGTGCTGCATTACGGCCAGGATTTGCTGGTGGTCACGGGAATCGGCGACCGCGCGGGTGCCGAGATCATGATCCCCTTCGTTTCGCCCATAGTCCCGGAAGTAGACCTGGCGGCCGGGGAACTACGCATCGCGCCGCCGCCCGGCTTGCTGGATCCGCAGGACGCTCTGTAGGGATGGCCCAGTGCAGATCGACATCATCACGATCTTCCCTGAGTACTTCGGGCCGCTGAGCGTCTCCTTGATCGGCAAGGCCGCGGAGCGGGGTGACATCCGCTTCACCGTGCACGACTTGCGGCGCTGGACCTATGACGTGCATCACACGGTTGACGACTCGCCGTTCGGCGGCGGACCGGGCATGGTGATGAAGCCCGAGCCATGGGGGGAAGCACTGGACTCGATCGCCCCCGCTGGCGCGGACCCGTTGCTGGTGATCCCGACACCGGCCGGGCTGTCGTTCAGCCAGCAGCGTGCCGCACGCTATGCAGCCGAGCCGTGGCTGATCTTCGCTTGCGGTCGGTATGAGGGCATCGACGGCCGGGTGGCTGACGAGGCGCGGTCGAGGATGCGGGTTGAGGAAGTCAGCATCGGGGACTACGTGCTGGCTGGCGGCGAGCCCGCGGTGCTGGTCATGACCGAGGCGATCTGCAGGCTGCTGCCGGGTGTGCTCGGCAATGCCGAGTCTGCCGCCGACGACTCGTTCGGCTTCGGCGCGAGCTCGGCGGATGCTGAGGTGACCGGCGCCACTTCGCCGGGCGGCCCGATGGCGGGTCTCGTCGAGGGGCCTGCCTACACGCGACCGCGGGTCTGGCGAGACCGGCAGGTACCGCCGGTGCTGCTTTCTGGTGATCATGGCGCGATCGCCAGGTGGCGCCGGGATAGCGCGCTGCGCCGGACCGCGCAGAACCGGCCCGACCTGGTCGCCAGGCTCGTCTGGGCCGACCGGGCAAAAGCCGCTGGCCGGGACGTGGCCCAAGCCCAGCCGGCCCGATCCCAGCCAGGACAGTCTGAGCTAGCCCAGTCTGAGCTAGCCCAGTCTGAGCCGGCCCAGTCTGAGGGAGCCCAGCCCCAGCTAGCCCCCCGGCGAGTACAGTCTGGGCAGCTGGACGAACACGACCTGGCTGTGCTAGCTGAGGCTGGCTTTCCGGTTACCGGGCAAGATGTGGCACACTAAAAGGCACTGCCCCGCTGCTGGCTTAGTCGCCGTGGGGCTGCCGGGCGCCCCGCCTGGCGCACACACAGACCGATCCAGCGCGTTCGCAGGCGTGCGCTGATGACTATTGAGGAAACCGCAGCGATGCACACCGCGATTGCCGAGCTTGAGCAGGCGCAGGTCCGATCCGACATCCCCGATTTCCGGCCGGGCGACACCCTGAAGGTGCATGTCAACGTCAAGGAAGGCAACCGGTCGCGGATCCAGGTCTTCCAGGGCGTGGTGATCCGGCGACAGGGCGGCGGAGCCCGCGAGACGTTCACCGTCCGCAAGGTGAGCTACGGCGTCGGCGTCGAGCGGACCTTTCCGGTGCATACCCCGGCCATCGACAAGATCGAGGTCGTTACCCGCGGGCGGGTCCGCCGCGCGAAGCTCTACTACCTGCGTTCGCTGCGCGGCAAGGCTGCCCGGATCCGGGAGCGCCGCGAGGCTACTCCAGCCAAGTAGGAATGTCAGCCGCCTGTCCAGCGTGCCCGACTGCTGGCGGGCTAGGCCGGCCCTGGTGCTTCGGCGCGCGGGAATGCCCGGCCAGCCTGGGTGGCATCGACCGCCTCCTCGCAAAAGGTGACCTGAATGCCCGCTACTGTCAGAAGGTCGCCGGGTAGTCAGCCGGGCGGCGTTGGCCGGATTGCTTTGTCGGGGGGAAACCAATGATGCCGGTGGGCGATCCGCACCCGGCCGCTGATTCTGCAGCGTCCGGCGCACAGCCTGAGCCACTGACTGAGCTGGGCGCCGGTACCCATCTCAACCCTGGCTGGGGATCAGGTTCCGGGTCGGCCGCCATGCCAGGTCAGCCGTTGCCAGCCGCTGGGCCGGACCCCGCGTCGCGGCCATCAGACAACGGGGAATCGCCTGCTGCGACATCAGCGAAGAGCGGGCCGAGGAAGGCCCGGTCGGACAAGCAACCGAACAGGCCACTGATCCGCGAGCTACCGATCCTGATAGTGGTCGCGCTCATCATCGCAATCGTGATCAAGACCTTCGTAGTCCAGGCGTTCGTCATACCGACCGGGTCGATGCAGGACACGCTCGAGATCAATGACAAGATCCTGGTGAACAAGCTCGTCTACCACTTCCGGCCCATCCATGCCGGGGACATCGTCGTCTTCGACGGGTCTGGCAGCTGGAACGCGCCCGCGTCTTCGACAGGACCCGCCCCGAATCTGCTGGCACGCGTCTATGACGACACCTTGCGCAAGCTCTTCGACTCGATCGGCGGACTGTTCGGGACTCCGATTGGCCAGACTGACTACGTAAAACGTGTCATCGGCGTCCCCGGTGATCACGTTGTGTGCTGCAACGCGCAGGGCCTGATCACTGTGAACGGGGTGCCGCTGCACGAGCAGTCCTACCTGTACCCGGGAGATCAGCCCGGCAGCCATCCGTATGGCATCCCCGGCCACTTCAACGTGACCGTGCCGCCCGGTTACCTGTGGGTTCTCGGCGATCACCGGGCCGTCTCTGACGACTCTCGCGGGCATGAGGCGGACCCTGGCAACGGCATGATCCCGGAACACATGGTCATCGGCCGGGCCTTCGTGATCGTCTGGCCGCCGAGTCAATGGCGGATCCTGCCGATCCCGGCTACCTTCCAGCAGGCCGGCCTAACCAAGGCCAGCGGCTCCGCAACTGGCGCTGCCCGCAGCGCCGCCCTGCCGGCGACCGTCCGTGTCCGGCCGTCAGCGCCGTACTTGCCCGTGGCGGCCGGTTTCGCGGTTGCTCTGCCGCTGACCTGGTTGCGGCGCCGGACGCTGGTCCGGCGGTCCACCCGTCGGTCGGGTCCTGGCCGGCCGGGTCGCGGCAAGGCGCGCAATAGCCCTCCGCTCGCTGGCCCTCCGCTCAGTCGCAGGGCCAGAGCAAGCAGCCTGCTCACCCGCTGTCGGCGTGGCCGTCGATAACGGCGTCACCACTGGAGCACTGCCCGGCAGGGACCAGGAACAGGAAGGCTGACTCATTGCGACTAGTTGGTCACAGAATCCTGCGACCTGTCCCTCCGCTTGAAAAGCAGGCCGGCACGCGGGGGATAGGCTCAGCCTGATGAATGACGAGCAGAGCGGGGCGGGCTGGCTGACCGGCGCGTCTGGATCTCCGGATCTGGACGCGACGAAGGCCCAGAGCGGGGCGGGCTGGCCGGGATCTCCGGATCTGGACGCCACAACGGCTCACAGCGGAAGTCCAGCCGGTCACGGTACTGGCGGCACTGCCGGTAGCGCAGCTCCGGCGAGCGACACTGGCGCGCAGCCAGATCACGGCGGCCCGTCGCGGGACCGCGCCAAAGACGCTGGCAAGGCCAAGAAGAGCGGGCGGGCGACCTGGCGCGAGCTGCCTGTCCTGATTGTCGTTGCCCTCGCTATCGCCCTGGTGATCAAGACGTTCGTAGTTCAGCCGTTCTACATTCCGTCGTCCTCCATGGAGGACACGCTGATGATCGGCGACAAGGTGCTCGTCAACAAGCTCGTCTATCACTTCCGCAGCATCGAGCCGGGCGACATCGTCGTGTTCAACGGAGACGGCTCCTGGAACCCGAACCCGCCGCCGTCACCGCCCGGCCGCGATCCCGTGGTCCGCGCGTACGACGCCACGCTCCGCCCGCTGTTCAGGTCCATCGCGGGCCTGTTTGGCACCCCGCTCGATCAGACGGACTACATCAAGCGGGTCATCGGCGTTCCCGGTGATCATGTTGTCTGTGACAGTGCCTGCGCACGGGACCACGGTCCCGTTACCGTCAATGGGGTGGCGCTGCACGAGTCGTCCTACCTTTACCCGGGCGCGGCCCCGTCACAGATCCCGTTCAACATCGTGGTACCGCCTGGCAGGCTGTGGGTCATGGGGGATAACCGGGAGGTATCGGATGATTCGCGGCTCCGGATGGGCGATCCGGGCCACGGCACGATTCCGGAAAATAAGGTAATCGGCAGGGCGTTCGTCATCGTGTGGCCACCCAGCCACTGGCGGACCCTGCCCATCCCGTCCACGTTTGACCAGCCGGGAATCGACCAGCCCCGCTCCGGCGCGCCGGAACAGTCCGCGCACTCCTCGGCCGCCCGGGAGTCGTCGCTGCTGCTCGGCGCCAGGGTGCAACCGCAGGGGTCGTACCTGCCGCTCGCCGCAGGGCTGGCCGGAGCGGTGCCGCTGACCTGGCTCGAGCGCCGGGCGCGGCGGCACCTGATCCGCACCTGGCGGACCAGGATGACCGGGAAGCTGCGGGCGGGCCGCGGCAACCGTCGGGAGTGAGAGCTGTGACCGCCGAGCCGCGCCGGTCCGTCGGATACACGCCCAGGCGGGACTGCGGCCTGAGCGCATACGAACGGGTACTCGGGCGAGCCGGGCTCTCACCGGTGGCGGGCGTGGACGAGGCAGGCCGCGGTGCATGCGCGGGACCGCTGGTCGTCGCTGCGGTGATACTGAAGCCCTCGAAGATCGCCAAGCTGACAGAGCTTGCTGATTCGAAGGCACTGACAGCAAAAGCGCGCAACGCGGCATACAGTCAGATAATGGACGCTGCTCTCGACTGGAACGTGGTCACGATCCCGTCCGCAGAGATCGACCGGCGCGGACTGCACGTGTGCAATGTGGCCGGCATGCGCCGTGCCCTCGCCGGGCTGGCCCGGAATCCCGGTTACGTGCTCACCGACGGCTTTCCCGTACGCGGCCTGAGTGCCCCGGCGCTTGCCATGTGGAAAGGTGACCAGGTGGCGGCTTGCGTCGCCGCCGCCTCGATCGTGGCCAAGGTCACCAGAGACGCCATGATGAGCGAGCTGGACAAAAAGTTCTCCGCTTACGGATTCGCCCGGCACAAGGGGTACTCGACTCCGAGCCACATGCGGGCGCTGGACGAGCACGGTCCATGCCCTGAGCACCGGATGTCCTTCGTCAATGTCCGCGGCCGCAGCCCGGCTGAGCTTGAGGTGGTGCTGGACAACTCGGAAGCAGCGAACTCGTGCTACCTGCCTGGCAGTGGGCAGAATGGCCCTATCGTTGACGTCATCGACGAGCATGGTTGGCCGACGGCAGGCCTCGCGGCAGTAGCCCGCGGCGCCTGATCGGAGGGGAGAAGATGAGCGCGGAGGATCTCGAGAAGTACGAGACCGAGATGGAGCTCCAGCTCTACCGCGAATATCGCGATGTCGTCGGCCTGTTCAGCCACGTGGTGGAGACGGAACGCCGGTTTTACCTGACGAACCAGGTTGAGCTCAACGTGCGGCAGGCCGAGAACGGCGAGGTTTTCTTCGAGGTCACCATGCAGGATGCCTGGGTGTGGGATATGTATCGGCCAGCCCGGTTTGTGAAGAATGTGCGAGTTGTTACGTTCAAGGATGTCAACGTAGAGGAACTCGCCAAGAGCGACCTGGAGATCCCGGATCCGAAGTAGGCCCGGGGGGTCGTGGCCAGCAGCCGCCGGGGCGCGCCAGCCAGTCCGGTGATTTCCTGATCGCTGCGCCAGGCTGCGGTCGCTCTGGCGGCGGATTAAACCAGCTAGGGCCGACAATTCGCCCGATCTCCTGCCTGCTGCTGTGACCCGCGAAGGGCTGCGTGCACAGGCTGCGGCTGGGCTCAGCGGTCACTGGACATCGCCCGGCACGGTAGCTACCGGAGGTGAGCCGGATGAACGCGAAAGGCTTGCTTGGCCGGCATGGCGAGCAGTTAGCTGCTGAATTCCTGGCTGAGGCCGGGCTGGAGATCCTGGGCACTAACTGGCGCTGCCAGCACGGCGAGATCGACATCGTCGCCAGGGATGGCCAGACGCTTGTCATCTGTGAGGTCAAGACCAGGTCCGGCGTTCGCTTCGGCACTCCGCTCGAGGCGATCACCAGGCAGAAGGCCGCGAGGCTGCGCCGGCTCGCGGTCGCCTGGCTAGCCGCCCACAGCCTGTTCTTCGAAGAGATCAGGATCGACGCTGTTGGCGTGCTGCGAGCGGCCTCTGGCGAGTTCAGCATCGAGCACGTTCCCGGGGTGGGCTAGCTGGCACCACTGCCTCCCGTCCCGCTCAGCGCCGCCTGCGAGGTTGTCTGGGCTCAGCAGAAGGCGCTCCTGGCGGGCCGACACCAGAGCCGGAACTGCCGAGAGGTTCGGGCGGTGGCCGCCCGGGCAGGGCTTGGACTACCGAGGCCGACGGGGGTGGAAATGATATCCGACGTCGATGTGGTGATCGCCGGGGCTGGCCCCACGGGCCTGCTGCTGGCCGGCGACCTGGCGCGGGCCGGGGTGAACTGCGCGGTGTTCGAGCGCCGTCCGGGGCGTTCCGGCCTGACCCGGGCGTTCGTCGTCCATAGCAGGACGCTCGAGCAACTGGATGCGCGCGGAGTTGCAGATCAACTGATCGCCTCTGGTACTCCGGTCCCTCACCTCGAACTATTTGGCGGCGCGGCGCTCAACCTGGCCGGGCTGCCTAGCCGCTTCCCGTACATGCTTGTTTCCCCTCAGTACGAGACCGAACGGGTGCTTGAGGAGCGGGCAACGCACCTGGGAGCCGACATTCGCTACGGGACGGAGATCACCGGGCTCCGCCAGCATCCAGCCGGGGTAGAGGTGACGGTCAAGCAGGACGGTCGCCAGGGGCTGGTACGCGCGGATTACGTGGTGGGCGCCGACGGGATCCATAGCACCGTCCGCCGGGCCCTGGGGATACCGTTCCCCGGCAAACAGGTGGTGCGGTCGGTGATGCTTGCCGATGTACTGCTCACCCAGCCGCCCCCGCACGTGGTGACCATTAATGCCACTGGCGAGGCTTTCGCGCTCGTCGCGCCGTTCGGCGACGGCTGGTACCGGGTCATCGCGTGGGACGTCCACAACCAGCCGGCCGAGGACACTCCAGTCAGCCTGGCGGAAGTCCGCGACGCGACCCAGCAAGCCCTAGGGACCGATTACGGCATGCACGACCCCCGGTGGCTGTCACGCTTTCACAGCGACGAACGGCAGGTCCCCTGCTACCGGGACGGCCGCGCCCTGCTGGCCGGCGACGCCGCTCACGCCCATTCGCCGGCGGGCGGGCAGGGGATGAACACCAGCATCCAGGACGCGGCCAACCTCAGCTGGAAACTCGCCGCGACAGTCCGCGGCTGGGCGCCGGACCGCCTGCTGGACACCTACTATGCCGAACGGCACGCGGTCGGGCGCCGGGTACTGCTATATAGCGGCACGCTGCTGCGGATCGGCCTCACCTGCCCGCCCGCTCTCGTACCCGCACGCAACCTCCTGGTGCACGCCGCCACCAGGATCCCGATTACCGCTCGCTTCCTGGCCGAGGTGCTATCAGGGCTGAGCGTCTCCTACCCGGCACCGCGCGGCGCGCACCCGCTCACGGGGAAACGGGTCGCTGACCTGCCGCTGGCTGACGGGCGCCGCCTCTATGAAGCCCTGCGCGGCGGCCGCTTCCTGCTCGCCTCCGGTCCCGGCGCGTTCCTGCCGGAAGCGACCAGTGGCTACGACGACCGTGTGGAGGCGGTCACGGTAGCCCGGGTGTCCGACACGATCGTGCTCATCCGCCCTGACGCCTACATCGCCTGGGCCGGCAGCCACGCCACAGCCGACAGCCGGCCCCCGGACGTCCGCGGCGCCCTGGCGCGCTGGTGCGGAAGTCCTGGTCAGTCAGCTGTGCCTGTCGGCCGGCACGACTAGCGGTCAAGTCGAAGGCTCAGGGCAGCCAGGCGGGGTGCTGCTCAGCCACCCGAGGCAGCGGGTGGACCGGGGCAGCAGGGAATGCGGACGGTGCTCCGCCTGCCGCCCGCGACTGGGGCAGCCACATGGTCAAGATCAGGCTCGTGCGATCGAAGACCTTCTTGACGCCCAGCTCGGCGGGCAGGAACTGTCCCATCGATTCGGTCTGTTCCAGCGCGGTGATCGAGCGCGACGCGGCGTCGGCCGGGTCTATGCCGTCCGCCTTTGCAGCCACGGTGAGGATGCCGATCTGCTGCTCTTCTGGCTGGAACAGCAGCCAGACACTGGCCATGCGCTGCCATCCGGCGTTCTCCCGGACTGTCGGCCAGGCCTGTTCCAGGAGGCGCTGCACGTTCCCGCAGGCGTACGTCCAGCGCTCAAATCGGCTCGCGTAGTGCGTGGTGGCCAGCGGCGTGAAGTCACGAGCGCCGGTGACCCGCCAGATGCGCCGGTCGACGCCGAGGAAGAATGGCCGGTCCCAGAACTTCACACCGGGCTCGAACTCCAGCTCTTCACTGGTGAACGTGTTGTAGTCGACCGCGTTCTGCACTGTGTCGAAGAGATAGCGGCCGCCGACCTGACGGGCTCCCGAGGCCGGATCGAAACGCAGTGGCGTGTACTTGTGCCGCATGCCAGGGCGGACATCCATGCTGCGTCGCTCAATCTCTACCATGTCGACCAAGTACTGCATGGCTATGTCATCGGGGATGGCAAAGTCCGAGGTGAAAGCGCCATCCGCCGCGATGGGGCCGGTCTCGTAGCCGCGAATATCCATGATCGGGTCTCTTGTTCCTGTGCTACTCACGCTATCCGGATCGGGAGCGCCGACAGCTGCCGGCCTGTCGAGGAGTCTGTTAACAACCCTGGGGCTGGTCGGCCCGGAGGGGTTGCAGCGCGGTCGTCGCCGTCGGCGGCCGCGGCCGGTCGGCGACGACGAGGGGCAGCGTGATCTCCAGGACCGTGCCTGCTCCTGGCGGGCTGTGCAGCCAGAGCTGGCCACCGAGCGCCTCGGTGCGGTCCCTGAGCCCGACGAGGCCTGAGCCGTTGGCGAAGTCCGCGCCGCCCAGCCCGTCGTCGCTGACGCGCATGCGCAAGACGTCCTGGCTTGCAACGACATAGACGTCCACGGTGCTGGCATGCGCGTGCTTGGCGGTGTTGGTCAGCGCTTCGGCCGCCACGTAGTAGGCGGCGATCTCGGCGTGTTCGGGCAGGCGGCCTGTCACCTGAACATCCAGGCGGACCGGCACGGCAGAACGGTCGGCCAGCGCGGCGAGCGCCGGGCGAAGTCCGCCCTCGGCCAGGATGGCCGGATGCAGGCCGCGGGCGGTCTCACGGAGCTCCTCCAGCACGCCAGTCACGTCGGCGACCGCGTCCTCTAGTTGCCGCGCCAGTTCCCCTGCTGCGCCCGGCACTGTCATCCTCGCTTCCCGCAACTGCAGGGCGAGCGAGACCAGGCGCTGCTGCGCGCCGTCGTGCAGGTCGCGCTCGATCCGGCGCCGGGTCTGGTCGGCTGTGGCCACGATCCGCGCTCGCGAGGCGGCTAGCGCAGCCTGGCTCTCGGCGTTGGCGATCGCGGTGGCGGCCAGTTCGGTGAATCCGGCCAGCCTCGTCTCCGTGCCGGCTGGCCACAGCTCCTCCCGCGTGGATCCCACGATCATGACCCCCCACAGGCGCCCCCCGGCACTGATCGGTACGCCCACTCCCGAGCGGACCCCCAGCACCTCATGAGCCGCTGCGCCAGGGCCTGAGGCGCCGGCCATGTCGTCGATCCGGGCTGGCCGATGGCTCTGGAACACGATCGTGTGCAGGTTCTGCCCGCCGATGATCCACCGAGTACCGATAGGGAAGCCAATGCTGGTGCTGCTCCAGGAGGCGCTAACGACCGCGCCCTGGGAGCCGTACCGGCTCATCATGGCGTGCTGCGCGCCCAGGAGCCGTCCGGCTTCCTCAGTAACGGCAGCGAGTACCTCATCCGGCGGTGCCCCGTGAGCCACCAGTGTCGCTACCCGGCGCAGTGCGGCCTGCTCGTTGGCAAACCCTCGCAGCTCGACGCGCGCTTGGGTGTTGCCGATCGCGGTAGCCGCCAGCTCGGTGAACCCGGCTAGCCGCGCCTCTGTGCCTGCGGGCAGTGGCTCCTCCCGCATGGATCCCACGATCATGACTCCCCACAGGTGTCCTTCGACACTGATCGGCACCGCGACAGCGGAGCGGAGACCGACCCCGCGAGCGGCGGCGGCGAGCGGGCCCAAGGTCCCGGTGTAATCGTTGATCCGCGTCGGCCGGTGGGTCTGGAACACCATCGTGTGCAGGTTCCGGCCGCCAATACACCACCGGCTGCCCGCGGAAAGAATGCCGGGGCCTGCGGTACCGGCTCTGGCCCAGGCTCCGACAATAGTGGCCGACTGGGCTGGGCTGTACCGGCTGAGGAAGGTGAAGTCAACTCCCAGCAGCAGCCCCACCTCCCCGGCGACCGCGGCAAACACCTCGCCCGGCGGCGTACCGCGTGCGACAAGGGTCGCTACCCGCCGCAGCGCGGCCTGCTCGTCGGCGAACGCGCGCAGCTCAACGCGCGTCTGGGCGTTGGCGATTGCGGTGGCTGCCAGCTCGGTGAACACGGCCAGCCGAACCTCGGTGTCCGGGGGCAGCGGCTCCTCCCGCATGGAGCCGACGAGCATAAGGCCCCACAGGCGGCCTTCGACGGTGATCGGCACGCCGACCAGCGAGCGCAGGCCGTGCCTGCAGGCAGCCTCAGTGATGAGATCAGAGATGTCGGTGCAGCCATCCGTCCGGGCCGGCTGGCCTGACCGGAACACCAGCGTCGGCGTGTTCTGTCCGCCCAGACTCCACCGGGAGCCGACTGGGAAGGCAGCACCAGCCTTGCCCCAAGCCGCGACCACGATCGTGCCGTCCGGCACGTACCGGCTCATCGTCGCCTGATGGACGCCTAGCAGCCGACCGGCTTCTGCGGTGACTGCAGCGAATACTTTCTCCGGCGGGGCCGCGCGGGCCACCAAGGTCGCAACCCGCCGCAGTGCTGCCTGCTCGCCGGTGATCTTGTCATCGTGTGGCCTCCGCAAGGCAGCCATACCTGACACCACGCCCTATGGAACCCGGCCCACCCGGCAGGGCAGCCCACCCGTCAGCCACTGCCCGACGTTGACTGTCTGAGGGTGCGGCGAGTTGCCGCCATTACGGGTCCACGCCAAAACGCCGGCCCGCCTGCGCGAGCTTCCGAGGGACCAGCAGGTGACGCTATTCACGGCGACAGGCAACCAGCTCTCAGGGAGACCGCGGTACTTGCAGGGCTGCTCCGGACCTCAGCTGCTCGACATCGGGGTTCGGCATCGGTGCCAGCCTGCCGTCGCGGTCAACGTCCGTCATGGTCTTCTGTAGCGACCTGAGCGATAGTTCACGCATTGCGAGAGCGTCGATTTCCCGCCGAAGCCGGCCCTTCCCCGAGGACCCGGCCTCCGGGCTGTTGTCCACGTCGTCCAGGACTTGCATCCCGAAGCGCGATACTCGCTCAGCTTCGTGCAGGGCGTTTCTCACGAGCGCGAGCTCGGTTCCTGTCATAGTGACCTGGTACCTGCTCGCGGTTAGCTGCTTCACCGTTGCCACCTGGCTAACCTCCGCGTCGAAGAACTAGTTGCCGGTGATTCCATCATCCGGTTCGCGCCGCATCGCGACATCGCGGCGAGCCCCCGTCCTCTGGTACGGCCACCCGGAGCGGGACCTACCTGCTAGCAGGAAGAGGCGGGCGGAAGAGGGTCAGGCGGGGATTCTTGACCGGGAACGCCCGCATATGCGCCGGTGCCAAGCGGACAGCGCCGCGAGAATGAGGCTCTGCGGCTATGGGCCTCGACGGCCAGCTAGTAACCCGCAGAGATGTGGCGGCTGTGCCAGACAATCTGGCCGATCGCATCCGACGACAAATCTGACTTCGGCAAGAAGCCCGCTACGGGACTGGCCGCCATAAGTTCCGCGATGTCGTGGGGCGAGTAGGCGGAAATCAGGATGATCACTGGTGCTCTGCCGTCGCCCCCGCCAGCAGGTGGGCGAGATCAAGCCCGCACTCGTCTCCGAGCGCGAGGTCGACGAGAATTACCGCGGGCCGCAACTCGTCGGCAAGCTCCACAGCTTCAGCGGATGTGCAGGCCGTGCCGAGAACGCGCTCCCCTTGCCGTTCAAGGAGACCTCGCGCAACGTCAGCGAATGACCGGTTGTCATCCACTACAAGTACACCGCCCAATGCCACCCATTCAGAATTGCAGAACGGGATCGGCGTCACATTGCTGCTAGCCGGAACCTCAAAACCTGGGTCCGGGGCTCGCTTTCCGCTCGGGCGCCAAGCAGCAGGCCATGCGGTCGCAGCCGGAAATTCTCGGCGCGCCCAGCCGAGAACGCAGGCGGACATCTAATCATTCAGGGCTGACACTGTAGTGCGGCAATTCACAGGCTGAACGGTCCTGGCCGCCGGCGGTCCACATGCTATTTGCCATCAGCCCCGCGACGGCTGTTCTCGGGCATCGTCGGCGCTGGAGGTGGTGCCCGATGACTCTCGCCCGAACTCATTCGATCGCGATTGCCGGCGTGCAGGGCCACGTGGTCGAGATCGAGGCAGATATCGAGAACGGCCTCGTTGCGGTCCTGCTCGTCGGGTTGCCGGACACCGCGCTGCGCGAGGCCAGGGACCGGATCAGGTCGGCGGTCATCAATAGCGGTCACGACTGGCCCATGCGCCGCATCACTGTCGGGTTGTCGCCGGCCAATTTGCCCAAGCGTGGCAGTGGTTTCGATCTCGCCATCGCGCTGGCGGTTCTGTCGGCGGACGGGACGCTGCCGACGGATTGCCTTGCCGGAACGGTTTTCCTTGGCGAGCTAGGTCTTGACGGCAGGATTCGTCCCGTGCCGGGGGTGCTGCCGTCCATCGCGGCGGCCGCCGCTGCCGGATTCGGGCAGGCTGTCGTGCCTGTGGAGAATGCCGCAGAAGCAGCTTTGGTGCCAGCGATGCGGGTTGTCGCCGCGCCCACGCTGAGCGGTCTGATCGGCTGGCTGCGCGCCGGCGGCCCTGCAACACCCGGCTGGGGAGTGCGGGTGGTCGACTCCGGTGCCGGTCTGGCCGCTCCGGCAGAGGACGGGGGCGGTACGAGTTCGGCCGGCGACCTTGCTGACGTGGTCGGCCAGCCGGTCGCGAGACGAGCCGCTGAGATCTGCGCGGCTGGCGGCCACCATATGCTGCTGCTCGGGCCGCCTGGGGTCGGGAAGACCATGCTGGCAGAGCGGCTGCCTGGAATCATGCCGTCGCTGGAGCCGGCTGCAGCGCTCGAGGTGAGTGCGATTCACTCAGTGGCTGGCGTGCTGAAGCCGGACCAGCCCTTGGTGAGTGAGCCGCCGTTTTGCGCGCCGCATCACACTGCGACCAAGGCGGCCATCGTTGGCGGTGGCAGTGGCGTCATCCGGCCCGGCGCGGCTTCGCTCGCGCATCACGGCTGCCTGTTTCTGGACGAGGCGCCGGAGTTCGACAGGGACGTACTGGATGCGCTGCGGCAGCCGCTGGAATCGGGTGAGGTTGTCGTGGCCCGGTCAGGGCTTACCGCGCGGTTCCCGGCGCGGTTCACCCTTGTCCTTGCGGCTAATCCGTGTCCGTGCGCCCGGACTTCGGCTGGCGGTTCGAACTGCACCTGCACGCCGCTGGTCCGGCGGCGGTATCTGGCAAGGTTGTCAGGGCCGCTTTTGGACCGGGTGGACGTCAAGGTGGAGTTGCTGCCAGTCGGGCGGGCAGAGCTGCTGAGCGATAGGAAGCTGGCCGAGCCCAGCGCGGAGGTGGCTGCACGGGTTCGTCAGGCCCGGCTCCGGGCTGCTCACCGGCTACGGGGCACCCGGTGGCGGCTGAACGCCGAGGTTCCGGGCAGTGAGCTGCGACGCAGCTTCCGTCCCGGGCCTGGCGCGCTGGTGCCTCTCGAACGTGCCATGGATCGCGGGCAAGTGAGCGCGCGTGGCGCGGACCGGATCATCAGGATGTCCTGGACACTCGCTGACCTGGCTGGCCAAGAGCGGCCGCGGCTTGACGAAGTCGGCGCAGCTCTGGGCTTGTGGCTCGGGACCGAGCTATGAGGCCCGATAACCGAGGGATGCCAGGGGCGGTTGCGGACTCGATGTTGCTGCCGTGCTCTCCGGCGAACTGGGGTTGCGTTCCGCGGCGGGGCGGCCGCCGCCGCGATCACCGCAGCCGGCGCAAGCTTCCGGGCGCTTCGTATGTCGCGTCCGCTTCCAGCGCTGACATGAACCTGCTCATGCGGTCAGTTACGTCCTCCACGCAGCTCGCGATCACCACCACGCTGCCGTCAGGGCCGGGGATCGGCGCGTTCACCCCGCTCCAGTACCGCCTGGCGAACACGCCGGGAGTGCCCGGCACCTCAACGTCGTACTTCTGGAACTCCCTGGCATCTGGCTCACCCGTGGCCAGGACCCGGCGCACCGACGCGCTGACGTCGCGCACCCCTGTTGCGCTGCGATCTGACGGATCGTCAGGGAATGCATCGCAGAGGGTGCGGCCCAGCAGGTCCTCCCGGGTGCGGCCCGTCGCCTTCAGGAACGCCAGGTTCGCGTCGGCTATCTGGAGTTCCGGCGTCAGCAGCAGGACCGGTACCGGGAAGTGCCGGTAAACCGCCGCATAGTCGAGCTGCGGTCCGGTCATAACATCTCCACCCTCTCCGTCTGCTACTTCCCGCATTGCCTCGCCTGAACCGCCCATGCCGGGCGGCACCACCCGAAACGGGCAAACGGGACGCCTTCTTGTACGAAAACCTGGACATAAACGTGGTCGGTGGCTGTCGATCGGCCGCGTCTGGTGTGGCGGCATCGAGCACACCCGGCTCATCTGGCCAGGCAGTCGTAGTACAGCGCTCGCGGCCCAGATGAGGCGCAGCTCATCGAGGTCGCCGGCCGGCAGGGCGCGTGTGGCGGCGGGCGGGTACTCATTGGCAGGAAGCGGCGTGGCTGCCGCCGCGCCTGGCGATCCGGCTCTTCTGAGCCCGGTGCTGACTGCGGTCGGCTTACCATGGCACGGTGGCTACGACCGGATATCTCCGTTTCCCGCATATCCACGATGATCTGCTCTGCTTCGTAGCAGACGACGACGTCTGGCTCGCTCCGGCCGATGGCGGCCGGGCCTGGCGGCTGTCGGCCGACAACGCTGGCGCCTCCCACCCCCGGTTCTCGCCGGACGGCTCGCAGGTTGCCTGGACCGCGCGCCGTGACGGCCAGCCGGAGGTGTACGTGGGCGATCGCGACGGTGGCACCGGGCGGCGTCTGACCTACTGGGGGAACAGGTCAACCAAGACTTGCGGCTGGACTCCGGACGGGGAGGTCCTCGCCATCACCGCGGCCGGGCAGGGACAGTCCGACCACTGCTGGGCGCACGCGGTGCCGGTCGCCGAGCGCCCGGCCCGGCGGCTGGCTTTCGGCCCGGTAGCGGACCTGGAGATCCGTGCGCATGCCGTGGCGCTGCTGAACGGGACAGGGGGGCGCGAGCCCGCGTTCTGGAAGCGTTACCGGGGTGGTACTGCCGGGCGCCTGTGGGTTGGCCTGCCCGGCGATGATCCGGACTCGTTCGGCTTCACCAGGGTCGCGGCAGACCTGCAGACCCAGTTCGCCAGCCCGATGCTGGTCGGCAACCGGCTCGCGTTCCTGTCCGACCATGAGGGCACGGGAAACCTGTACTCCTGCCGGCTGGACGGCAGCGACCTGCGCCGTCACAGCGACCATGACGGGTTCTACGCGCGCAACGCCAGCAGCGACGGCAGCCGCGTGATCTACCAGTGCGCGGGTGACATCTGGCTCGTCGATGACCTCCAGGATGCGCAGCCCCGCCGCATGCAGGTCAGCCTGAGCGCTACCCCAGCGCAGCGCGTGCCGCGTCTGATCTCGGGCGCCGAGCACCTGGGCTCGCTGAGCTGCGATCACACCGGGTTGGGCAGCGCGGTCGAGGTCCGCGGCACGGTGCACTGGCTGACGCACCGGGACGGCCCGGCCAGGGCACTGTCGGTTGTGCCGGGTGTCCGGGCCAGGCTGCCCAGGGTGCTGGGCACGACCGGGCGGGTCATCTGGGTGACCGACGCCGAGGGTCGCGATGCGCTCGAGACTGCCCCTGCCGAGCCGTCAGGTCCGGCCGGTAGCGACGAGCCGGGGAACGCGGCCGCGCCGCGCCGACTGGCCGCCGGGGCGCTGGGCTGGGTGTCGGAGCTGGCCGCGGCGCCGGACGGGCGCACCGTGGCCGCTGCCTCCCGGGATGGGCGGCTGCGGACTGTGGACGTCACTTCCGGGGAGGTGACCGAACTGCCCGTGTCGCAGAAGGGCCCGGTCACCGGGCTGGCGTGGTCTCCGGACTCAGCGTGGCTGGCCTGGTCGCAGCCCGTGTCCCCGCAGCTGCGCCAGCTGCGAATGGCCAGGCCGGCCGACCGCACGGTCATCGATGTCACCGACGGGCGGTTCGTGGACACCGACCCGGCCTTCACTCCCGACGGGATGTATCTGGCATTCCTGTCGCGGCGCAGCTTCGACCCGGTGTATGACGCGCATTTCTTTGATCTGTCGTTCCCGTATGGCTCGCGTCCGTACCTGGTGTCACTGGCTGCAACGACCCCGTCGCCGTTTGCGCCGACCCGCGAGGGCCGGCTTCCCGCGGGGAAGCACGAATCCGATCAGTCCGGACCCGGCGAACCGGGCTCTGGCCGCGAGCAGCAGCACGCCGAGGGGCCGGCGACGGTGGTCGTCGATGCCGAGGGATTGCCCGAGCGGGTGGCCCGGGTACCTGTCCCAGAGGCCAGGTATGCGTCTCTGCGGGCGGTCAAGGGCGGGCTTGCCTGGCTGCGCGAGCCCGTGGCGGGAAATTTGGGCGAGGGCGGAGCCGATCCGGTCGGCGACGACCAGCCAAGGTCGTCGCTGGAGCGCTTCGACCTGGCAAAGCGCAAGACCGAGGAACTCACCGGGGAACTCGACTGGTTCGAGGTCAGCGGGGACGGCACCAGGCTGGTCACCAGCGACCACGGCAAGCTGCGGATAATGCCCGCCGACCGGAAGCGCGACCCGGAGGACCCCGACGACGAGATCATCGTCGAGAAGTCCCGCGCCAGGTACCTGGCCGACCCGGCGGCACTGTGGGCCAACGGCTACGCCGAGGCGGGCCGGATGATGCGCCATGACTTCTGGATCGAGGACATGGCCGGCGTGGACTGGCAAAAGGTACTCGATGCCTACCGGCCGCTGCTGGACCGGATCCGCTGCGCCAGTGAGTTCGCCGACGTGCTCTGGGAGATTTTCGGCGAGACCGGCACTTCCCACGCGTACGTGCTTCCGCCGGGGGCGGACATCTTTGGGGCCGACAAGCCGGCCGAGACGGCTGTCGGCTTGCTCGGCGCCGACTTCGAGCCCGGCGAGAATGGCAGCTGGCGGGTTGCGCGGATCATTCCCGGCGAGTCCTCCGATCCCCGTGCGCGGTCCCCGCTGGCCACCCCGGGCGCGCAGATCAGCGCGGGCGACGAACTGCTCGCCATCGACGGCCAGGCGCTCCATCGGGCGGCTGGCCCTGGCCGGCCGCTCGTCGGCGCCGCGGGAAAGCCGGTGGAGCTGACCATCCGCCCGGCGGGTGGAGGCCAGCCGCGGCGGACCGTGGTGGTCGCGCTGGCCGACGAACGGCGGCTGCGCTACCAGGACTGGGTCGCCGGGCGGCGCAGGCAGGTCCGCGAGGCCAGCGACGGCAGGATCGGTTACCTGCACGTGCCGGACATGGTCGCCGAGGGCTGGGCCGACTTCCACCGCGACCTGCGGACCGAGATGGCGCGGGACGCGCTGATCATCGACGTGCGCTCCAACCACGGCGGGCACACCTCGCAGCTCGTCGTGGAGAAGCTGGCCCGCCGGGTGATCGGCTGGGACGTGCCCAGGGACGGCGAACCGGAGACGTACCCGGAGGACGCGCCCCGCGGGCCCGTCGTTGCCCTAGCCGACGAGTTCGCCGGCTCGGACGGTGACATTGTCACCGCTGCGATCCGTAGTCTCGGGCTCGGGCCGGTAGTGGGCACCAGGACCTGGGGCGGCGTCATCGGGATCGACGTGCCGCTGCACGAGCTCGTCGACGGTACCTCGATGAGCATCCCGAAGTATGCGTTCTGGTTCGACAGGTTCGGCTGGGGCGTGGAGAACTACGGCGTGGACCCCGACGTGGAGGTGGTCATCTCGCCCGAGGACTGGGCGGCCGGCCGTGACCCGCAGCTCGCCGAGGCGATCCGGCTCACGCTGGAGCGCCTGGCCAGCCAGCCGGCGGCAACCCCGCCCGACCGGGCGGCGCGGCCGTCCAGGTTGCGGCCCCCGCTGCCCCCGCGCCAGGGCTGACCGGGACGGTCGCCGGCCCGACCGTGTAGATCAAGCTCTGTGTCATCACTCGCCGACTGGCCGGCCAAGAGCGGCCACGGCTCGACGAAATCGGGGCAGTCCTGGGCTTGTGGTCCAGAACTGCCGAAGCCGCGCAAACTGCTGAGCGGATCGGCAGAAACTGCCGCGCACAGACGTATGAGCCGCCCGCTTCCGGGAACACCCCACAGGTGCAGCAGCTTCGGATGGCTGCTGTGAAGCTAGTTTCCCGGTCCGTAGCCCCTCCGGGGTAACCGAGGGAAGACAGCGTCTTCGCCGTCAACCGCAGGACTGCCGCCCTAGTAAGCGGATAAATGCAGCCACGCGGCGGTGTGCCTTGCGGCGGCCCCCAGTCGGGCTGAATGCGTACTCGAGAAGCAATCGATCCTGAGCAAATGCGCTGCAGACGACCGCTGTGTTCCTTCGGCCTCGTACTGAAACCGCGAGCTGCAGGAGGACGACATGAGCACCGGGAAGGGAGGACCCGACGAGCCGCGCAGCGACATGACCGATAAGGCGAGACAGACCTCTGGCCCTCAGTCCGCACTGCGTCGCATGTTCGCCAGCATTTCCGCTGCCACCGGCACCCTGCGCCGGCAGGCGGCGTCAAGCTCTTTGGCCGCGCTGAGGGAGGTCCGTATCCCGCAGTCATGGCGGCGACCGCGGCGGCTGATTCTCATAGGTGCCGTGTTGCTGGCCATCGTGCTGATATTTGTAACGAGATCCGGCACCTTTAACCCTCATCCCGCACCGGGCACGACGGTCTTCCACGTCGGCGACAGAGTCGTGCTCCGGTTCGTGCATTCGACCGGGAACGTCCATGTCAGTCCGGGGCCGGCTGGCCAAGTCAGGATTAAAGAGAACCGCAGCGGCATGACCGATGCCATTCACACGAGCTACCGACAGCAAGGCGACGCGATTACAGTCGCCGTCTCGGTTGAGACCGGCCTCCCCGTGGCCACCTGGGTCGACTTCGACGTGGCTGTCCCGCAAAATGCCAGCACGAACGTCGCAGTTGCGGCAGGCACGCTCGAGGCCTCTGGTCTCAACGGCAACTTTGTGCTGAAAGACAGCAACGGATCGATCGGGGCGGCCAAGGTCAGCGGCGCTGTCACGCTGCAAACGACAAGCGGCTCCATCAGCGCGAGCCAGGTCAGCGGTCAGGTCAGTGCCATCACAGACAACGGGACCATAATGACCAGCTCGACGCGCCTGGACGGCCACTCGCTTTTGCAGGCCCAGAACGGCACGATCAACTTCCACGGCAGCCTAGGCCCAGGTAGCCAGACCGTTGTCAGGAACACTAACGGGGCAATCGGGATGACTTTGCCCGGCAAATCGTCCGTTCTGGTGGATGCGCGGACTCCCCATGGCTCGATTAACTCCGGCTTCTCATCTCTGCGCGTGGGCTCTGATTCCGACGGCCGGGTCGCCGACGGCCACCTCGGGAAGGGCACGCCGGCCCGCCTCAGAATCCACACGATGGGCGGCTCGATCAGCCTCAACCAGGGGCCCTGACCGCCAGGGGCAGCTGGACGGTCTACGGCCACAGGGCCTTGACGGCCGCCGTGATTCCATCGACTGGCGCGGTGCCGAGCGCGGCCAGCTGGAGGATGTAGCCGGGCACAATCGACATCAGCACCGCGGCGAGCGATTCAGCCGGAACCTGCCGTGGCAGGTTCCCGGCGCCTTGGTGGTTGCGCACGACTTCTGTGAGGTCAGCCCGCATCTGTGCGAGCAGATCTGCGAATCGGCTGGCGAGCGCCGGATTCCGCAAAGCTTCAGACCAGGTCAGCACCGCTAGTCCGGCGAGACCGTCCTGAGCATCTTTGGCTTGCAGGATAGTGAAAATGTCGGCCAGCACAGTTCCGAGCGGTCTGCCTGGCTGCCTGCCAGCGACATCGTGGATCATCGCGACAACGTCGCGCATGTTCTCTTCGGCGATCGCGGTGATCACGTCATCTTTGCTCGCGAAGTAGCTGTAGACCGCGCCCGACGACAGACCGGATTCCGCGAACAGGTCCTGCATCGACGTGGCGTGGAAGCCATCGCGCAGGAAGCAGCGTCTGGCTGCACTCAGGATCTGGTCGCGGCGGACGTCTCGGTACTCGTCCGTCACCTTCGGCATGGTCCAAGTTTATTTGAACGAATATTCGTCTTGTGTAGCCGGAGCGTGACACGTAGCCGCGTGGTGAGTTCGCGCATGCCGAACGACTTGCCGGCGGTCCACCGTGTTATCTTCTCGGCGAGCGGGGCTGCTTGCCGCAAATCGGACCGGGGAGTGGTGGCCGACGACGATCGCCAGTATTCCGATCACACTCCAGGCAATAAGTACACCGAGATGGCCGGAAGCCCCGTTCCCGTTGAAGTAGGCCGTGCTGCGCAACAGGTTGGCGGCGGCACCGGGCGGAAACCATTGTCCGATGTGATCCACCACCACGGGCAGTAGCTGGGGCGCGGAGGTGTTCCCGGAGAACGCGTTACCGACGAAGATCATGAGCGCCGCGCTCAGTCCTAGTCCGGCCGATCCGACGAGAGCGACCAGTCCTGCCGTCGTGGCGCCCATGGCAAACACCGTGAGCGACAGGGCAGCCCAGGTAGCCAGGTGCCCATGCGGGAGCACGCCAAGGAAGCCCTGCGCGATCAGGTATGCGCCTAGCCCGGCCGTGGCGGAGACGACCGCCAGCGCCATGACCTGACGCCACGCGGGCCGGAATCCGAGCAGCAACGCGATCGCTGCCGCCATGATGACGCTGCTGATGGTCAGCGGAACGAACTCCGAACCCAGTGCCAGCTCGCGAGGATCGCTGGCCGACGCGGGAACGAGGTCGACCTGCGTCACGCGGACGTGCAACCGCCAGTCGCCAAGCGCGTCGGCCTGCTCGGTCGCCTGGTGCGCGAGTTGCTGGCCGACGCCATCCAGAAGCTGAGCGACAGCCGGACTTGCGGCACTGGCCTCGAGCACGGTGACTCGCTGCTGGCTGAAGGCGAAAGCGCCGTAGATATCGCGGTTCTTGATCGCTGACTGAGCTGACGCCTCGCCCGGATATAGCTGGAGAGAGAAGCCGCCGGGGTCGGCCTGGCTCATGGCTGTTACGGCCTGCTCGCTGGCGGGGCCTGTTCCCACGATGCCGACCGGCAGGTCGTGTGGCGCAGTGCGCGCCGCCGGCCACGCGAATGCGAGCACTGTCAGCGCGATGATGACCGGCAGCGCCACCGAGATGATGAGCAGTTGACGCCATGGCGGGTGCGCTGCCAGCGGGTTCCGCACTATGCCTCCTAAAGCGAGCGTTCGTTTTGTTTGTAACAGCATGCCACAGGTGCGCGCGTGTCAGTGCCATCGGCCTGGCAAGGGGGAGGCGCGGCCCAGAGGGTTGACGAGGCTAACCGCCGTGACGAGACCGGGCAGGAACTGGTCCGCAGGGTCTGACCCTGCCCGCTGGCAGCAGGGCGGTCAGCGCCCGCCGGACACGGTGATGTCGGAGCCGGTGACGAATGACGCTTCCGGGGAGACCAGCCACGACACGGTCGCCGCGATCTCGTCGGGCTGGCCGATCCGGCCCAGCGGGGCCCGCTTTCCGACGTCGCGCAGATCCGGGGGTGTCAGCTCGGTGTCGATCACGCCCGGTGAGACGCTGTTAGACCGGATGCCCTCGGACGCGACCTCATTGGACAGGCCGCGCGCGAACGTCACCATCGCGCCCTTGGTTGCCTGGTACGGGACCAGCCCGGTGGAGCC
>Ga0335074_10003014_pt1 | contig 22945 bp, 21 predicted proteins | sample Lox_Sample_23_FD_206715 | JGI IMG/M metagenome (GOLD analysis project Ga0335074, IMG submission 206715) | Soil microbial communities from Loxahatchee National Wildlife Refuge, Florida, United States - Lox_Sample_2.3 | ecosystem: Environmental > Terrestrial > Soil > Wetlands | place: USA...
CCTGGGCGTGCCGAGCCCGGCTGCCACGAGCAGCGCGCCGAGTTCGTTGCGATCCAGGCCGGCGGCGTGTAATTCGTAGTCCAGCCGCGGACGGCGCACATGCGCGACCGCCAAGGCGACGGGAAGGCCGAGCTCATCGCGCGCCAAGACCTGAGGTTGACGACCGCTGGCATTGCGTCGGCAGCCGCGGCAACGGGGCGGCGACACAACGATGCAACGGCCCCATCGATCCGAAGGCCTAGCGTGGTTCCAGATGTCGTCAGTCCCGTCTCTGTTCCGCCAGACGCTAGAAAGACGCCGGAACTGAAGAAGCCATGAGAAGCAAAACAGCAGGTCACGGCCCATGAGCCGAGCCCGCCCATAACAGATATTCCGCGCGCCCGGATGAACAAATGTCTACCTGTCTGGCAGACACCCCTATTCGGCGTTCTGATCGGTCTGGCCACAGTCAGGCCAACAGGGTCGGTCGCGCTCCGTGACAGCTAGAGCCGCGCAAAGAGCGCTGCCGTTGATCATGGCACTATTACGGCAGTTGTAAATCGTTACCGTGGTACCTCATCGGCGTAGGCATGCCAGCGCTGGTGGGCCTGGCGGGCGCTGTACTGGTGGCGGCGTCGCCACAGCATCCACCCGTCGCGGTGCGGCTTGTCGCGGCGAGGCTCGGGGATGACGGTGCCGCGGAGCTGTCGCAGCAGCTCAGGCACGGTGACGGGAATTAGTTCGAGGACGCCGGCGCTGCTGTCGGCGGCGCGCTGCCAGGCGGCGGCCACGGCGAGGAACGCGCAGGCGAGCAGGCTGATCGCGGTCCAGCGGTGCCAGGAGGTCCAGGTGGTGACCTGGCCGCTGTCCAGCCCGCCGACCTGCTTCGACAGCTGGTGATCTTCCTCGATTGTCCACCTGGTGACGGCCACCTTGATCAGCTTCGCCAGCGGCACCGGGCCCGGCGTCCAGCACAGGTAGCTGCTGACGGTGCCGGTGTAGCGGTGCCGGCGGAGCAGCAGCACGGCGTGCCCGGGATCGTGCGCCTCGGGGGTGTCGTCAGGGGTGATCTCGATCATTGCCCAGTGGTAGTCCTTGGCGCCCTTGGTCGCCGAGCCGGTCCGCATCCGCTGCCACATTCCGGGTTTGACCAGGCTGGCGGCTGTTTTCACGGTGAGGCGCCGGCCGGAGGACAGGGTCACCATGTAGTTAGACCTCACGGCCATGACGTAGCCGGCGCCGCGTTCACGGATGCTCTTGCGCAGGTCAAGGCCGCCGTAGACCTCGTCGCCGACGGTGAACCCGGCGCGGATGCCCCGGCCGGCGGCGTGCTGCAGCAGGCCGGCGGCGAGCTGCGGCTTGGTGGCGAACATGACCTCGTCCGGCACCCCGGCCAGCTCGCGGCGCTCCTCGTCGGCGGCCCAGTCCGCGGGAAGGTAGAGCGCGCGCCCGATCAGCGCGTGCCCGGCCGGGGACGCGCAGGTCAGGGTGACCGCGACCTGGCACATCGCGATGCCGCCGACGGTGCCGCTGTACTGCCGGGCCGCCCCGGCGCAGTCCGCCGACGACTTCTCATCCGCGGTCTCGTCGACGATCAGCACCACGTCATCCTCATCCTGGCCTGCGGTGATGTGCTCGGCGGCCCAGTCCGCGGCGGCGTCCAGCAACAACTGCCGGCCCTCAACGCGGGCGCGCGACAGCAGGTGCTGCATCCGGTACGGGCCGGCGTGCCCAGCGGCCTCGGCCAGCGTCCAGCAGTTACGGTCATCGAGTTCGCAAAGCAGCCCGTTCACCATGTCACGGCAGGTCAGCCGAGTTTCCCGGCGGGCGAAGCACGGCGCTGCCCGGGCCATCAGGTCATCGAGCAGTCCTGCGTGCGCGCCATAATCTACGCTGGCAGCAGCGGCTGCCGGGTCGTTGTTGTGTTCCACAAGCCGGCATGATCACGGCAGCCGCGCCAGCTTTCCCGTGTATCGATCTATGTCGGTGCCGTGTGAGGCCAGCGTGATGCCCTCGCGCGAGGAACGGCCGCGACCTGCACTTATGCAAACAAGGTCACGATCTACAACTGCCGTAACTATGTGCAGATAAATAGGCCGCTAACACCGGTCCTGCGGCCCGCGCAGCTTCTATTGTCAGCACAAGCCTGCGGTGACCTGGAATTTTCCGCCGGTCAGGTCAGCCGCCGGGGGAGTACGTCTGCGCCGGGGGGGGGGGGGCTTCATCTTCCTGGTGCCGCCGGTACCAGAAGATGGGTGACGGTACCAGGGCCGGGAGAGCGTTACGCCGCTGGCTCCTGACCGTTGCGGGCGTCGAGCCGTGCGGCGATCCTGGCCACCGCAGCCGCCTGCGAGCTGGTCAGCGGCGGCAGCTCGGCCGCCAGGGCCGCAGCCCACGCTCTGAGGCCCTGCTCTCGTGACACCCGCCCAGGGTCCTGGTCAGGGCAAAGGTCTTCCGCCTTCTTCCCCGCCGGGTCTGCTTCACCGGGTGCTTGCTGTGCCGGTGGCCCAGCCGGTGGCGTTGCGTTCGAGGGGTGCGGGACGCTGGGAGAATCGCCGGTCGGTGATCTAGGGGTGACGGGGCTGGTCATAGGCGGTCCGACTCCACTTCATCCCATCCGGTCTCGGCGGGGTCTAGCTCGTGCTGGTCTTGCTCGTCGTGTTCGGGTTCGGTGCGCCAGGGGTCGGGGAGTACGCCGCCCAAATCGATGAGCCGCATCGGCGGGTGGCCGCCGTGCAAGGGAATCCACGCCGGGCCGCAGGCCGGGCAGGTGACGCGCGGGTCGAGGGCGGCGGTCGCGATCTGGAGGTCGTGGGACGCGGCGGTGGCGGCGAGTGCCTTGCGGGCGGACTGCTCGCGGCGCACGGTGGGGAAGCAGAACAGGAGCGGCATCGTGAGCGCGGTGTTGGTCCCGGCCTGCTCGGCGTAGCCGGTGAGCTTGCCGACGAGCTGGGGCAGGTGCTCGGTGCCGGTGTCGTATTCGAGGAGAACGCGATGTCGGTTCCGTCTTGCGCCCAGACGCCGAGCCCGTCGGGGCGCGGACCGAGTTCGCGGCTGCGGGCGTACAGGTAGTCGGAGGCTTCGCCTTCGCCGTCCCACCTCAGGAGTTCACCGCCACCGTGCTCGCGGGCGTGCCGCGCCAGGGCGACGAAGAACCACGACGCGCCGGTCATGTGTCCCAGGCGCTGGGAGCGTTCGAGGGCAAGCTGCCGGTCCGCGCGGACCATCGGCAGCCATCTTTTCTCGTCGCGGTCTTCCTGGCCGAGCAGCGCGGCGCCGATGGGGCCGAGGACGTAGTGCCATCGCGCGGAGCCGGTTTGAAGGTGCGGCCGGAAGCGGCGCAGCAGGCCTAGGCGCACGAGCACCGCCAGGCGGTGCCTGGCGGTGGTGATGTTCCCGAACGCGAGCGCGGCGAGCTGGTCGGTGGTCAGCACGCGATGCCGCGCCACCAGGCGCACAAGCTCACGGTCGCGGTCGGTGAGGTGCCCGGCCACGGACAGCACCGCAGCCTCGCCCCTAGCTGACGTACGCGCGCTTGTGCCTGCCCCGCGCGTATGAGGATGTGATGACACAGTCATAAGCCCGGTCCCCTCCCGCAGGTACATTTCGCCGCTGACCAGGGGCTACGGCCGGGCCGGGGGCGGCAGGTCGGTCGGCAGATCTGGTGGTCCGGGTTGCCTGCCGGGCAATCGTCCGGGGGGGGCTGCCAGGTGGAACGCTGGCTGTGGAGCGAGGTCATGCGCACAGTCGCCTTTCCGCGCGTGAACCGTGCCGGTCCCCGCGCACGCCAAGGGCGCCTTCATCCCCGGAGTGGACACGGGGTCAGGCGGAAGGTCGTCAGGGAAGGGGCGGCCCAGGCCGCCGTGACGGGTGAAGGGGCCGGCTGGCGCGTGCGTCGGCGTTGCCTCCCCGGTCCCAGGTTCCCGCCCGGTCCGGAGCCCGCCGTCCGCACGCTCCCCGGACGGGGGTCGCGTGCCAGCCGTGGCCGTGCGCGCCGTGCTGCGGCCGGCAAGAAGGTCGGTGCCGCGCCGCGCGACGCTCGCGCATCCCCTTATGAACGCTCGGAGCCCCAGGGGCTGTCAAGGCACCGGTAGACCGACAGGTATCCCCGGAACGGTAAAAACTTGGCCAAGGGGTGCGCGGGGCGGGCCATGGCGCGCGCTGGCCGCTGCGCGTGCTGCCGTACCGGGCTCCACGACCGCACCTGCGACCCCCGCGGGTACGCCTAGTAAAAGCGGACAAGTAGCCGCAGACGAACCAAGCGACCCCTGAGCGTCCACGCTCGGTGGTCTTCGCATCAGAGCTCAGAGCACTGTCAGACCTAACCGCCAGACTGTCATATCAAACAGGGAGGAAACGGAGTCGGACGATGCACGACATCATCAGCGACGTCATCGACTGGGACCAGGCCAACAGGGCATACCTGGCCGGTGAGGGCCAGTCGGGCGAACGGTACATCCAGCGGCTAGAAGCGGCCGACCGGATGGCCGAGATCGAGGCCCGGTGGCATCATCTCCCTGGAGGGTTCCTAAGCGAGCGGAAGCTCATCAAGACTCACATCCAGGCCGTTGCCGAGAGCACACAGGCTGCAACTAATGAAGAGGTGTGCTGGCTGGCCATCGCCGCCGCAACCGCCTGGATACCCCAACGGGAACCGGTTGAGACGGCGTTGACCCACAAGCAGGCCGCTCTGCTGGACGGCCTTTCTACTGCTCAGAGGCAGTTACCGTGCTGCGGATAAGAGGTTCGCCGAAAAATAGTTAATTAAAACCCTACCCAGTCGCCCTCGACCGTGGTGAACATGGCGTCGGTCCGGTTGGGCAGACCGCTCTCGCGGACCACCCGCACCGCGTCCGCGACGTACTCAGCGACGTCTTCGCCGACGCCCATCGGGGTGATCGAGAACGCGACCAGCATCTGTTTTCCTCTCGTGGGTTCACTGCACGCCGCCGGGGAGCAACGCGCCGTCGTCAGGTGATGCCGGCGGCGATGGCCGACTCGAACCGGGTGAGAACGTCACGGTCGCCGGTCAGCCCGACGGGCGCGAGCGGCGGCCGGTGCCACAGCCAGCAGTCGACATTGGCGGCGGTCCCGGTCGCGTCGGCGTCGGCCTTGGTTCCCGGGTCGCCGTCCGCGGTGTGGATGTCGGGTTCGTCGTAGGAGGTGCCGCCGGGATCGGTGCCGGTGAACCGGCCCAGGGTGACGAGCCAGGAGCCGCCGGTGTCGGTGGCCTGAACCCGGACCGTCGGTGCGGCCTCCTCGGGCGTGAACGTGCCCCAGTCGGGCACGCCGCCGTACATGACACGCAGCACCTCGTCGATCCCGTCGGCGGACAGGGCCGGGTCCATCGGGGTGCGGCTGCCCACGGTGAGCTCGGCGTCGACCCGGTGGATCAGCGCCTCGTGTGCCTGGCGGCGGCGGACGAACGCCACGCTCTGGTCGTCCGACCACGTCCAGGCGGTCGTGTCCGGCGGCGCAGCGGCCAGAACGTCCGCAAGGTCGTGGCTGGCGCGGCCGAAGAACTCCAGCAGTCCGGCCCGGTCCGGCGGGCGGGGCGGCTTGCGCTCCTCGGCCTGCGTCCCGGTCAGTTCGTCACGGACGACCGCGGCCCAGAACCACTGCACCTCCCCGAGGTGCCACAGCAGGTCATCGGCGTTCCAGCCGGGGCACGTGGGCACCGCCGCGTCCGGCGCGGCTCCCTGGATGGCCTCGGCGAAACGCGCCGACTCCCGGGTCAGCGCGGCGACGTAGTCCAGATTCGAGTCCACCCGTCGCAGGGTACTGCCTGCGCCCGGAGCCGCCTCGATAGAGTCCAGGTCAGGGTCTTCGGCAGGAACCGCGGCGCGGCGGTCCGTGGCCGGATGCAGAGGGAGGGTCATGGACGTTCGCGGCTACATCGACCAGAACGCTGCCGGTTTCTTCGAAGCGCTCACCCAGTGGCTGGCCATTCCCTCGGTATCCGCCGACCCGGCGCACAGCGGGGACGTCCGCCGCTCGGCGGAATGGCTTGCCGGGCATCTGCGCCAGACCGGGTTCCCGGTGGCTGAGGTCTGGGAGACCGGCCCGGATGACAGCGGGCTGCCCGCCGTGTTCGCGCACTGGCCGGCCGCGGATCCATCGGCCCCCGTCGTGCTCGTCTACGGGCACCACGACGTGCAGCCGGCCGAGCCGTTCGCCGAGTGGGACTCGCCGCCGTTCGAGCCGGTGCAGCGGGACGGGCAGCTCTTCGCCCGTGGCGCTTCGGACGACAAGCAAATCCTCTTCCACGCCCTGGCCGTGCGGGCATGCCTCGCGGCCGGGGAACGGGACGCGCCCCCGGTCACGCTCAAGATGCTGATCGAAGGGGAGGAGGAGTCCGGGTCGGCGAACTTCCCGGCGCTGCTCGAGGCCCGGCGGGAGCGGCTCGGCTGTGACGTGATCGTCGTCAGCGACGCCACGATGTGGGCCGCCGACGTGCCGTCGATGTGTACCGGCATGCGCGGCTGTGTCTCGGCCGACATCGACTTGCGCGGGCCCGAGCGTGACCTGCACTCGGGATCGTTCGGCGGCGCCGTGCCGAACCCGCTGCACGCCATGGCCGGCCTGCTGGCGGGACTGCACGACGGCGACGGCCGGGTCACGCTGCCCGGGTTCTACGACAAGGTGGTTCCGGTCTCGGCGGCCGACCGGGAGATGTTCGCCCGGCTGCCGTTCGACGAGCAGGAATGGCTCGACGAGGCCGGTCACAGCCGCGCGGCGGCAGGCGAGGCGGGGTTCAGCACGCTGGAGCGCATCTGGGCCCGGCCTACTGCCGAGGTCAACGGGATGTGGGGTGGCCACACCGGGCCGGGCGGCAAGACCATCATCCCCAGCGAGGCGCACGCGAAGCTGACGTTCCGGCTGGTCGCGAACCAGGAACCGGCCGACGTGGGCGCGGCACTCCGCGAGTACGTGACGCGGCACACGCCGCCGGGCATCGAGGCCGCGGTCACGATCACCGAGCCCGGAGTCCGCGCATGCTTTTCGCCCGTCGACCATCCCGCCGTCGCGGCCGCCAGGCGGGCCATGAGCGCCGCGTTCGGGCAAGACGTCTTGTTCACCCGGGAGGGCGGCAGCGGGCCGGAAGCTGATCTTGCGGCGATCCTGGGCGCACCGCTGGTCTTCCTCGGTGTGACGGTGGACTCCGACCGTATCCACGCACCGAACGAGAGGGTCGAGATGGCGCTGCTGCTGAAGGGTGCCGAGTCGGCCGCGTACCTGTGGGACGAGTTCGCCGCGGCGGCCGATGTCCTCGCGGTCGCGCGGTGAGCGCCGGGCCGGCAAGCGGCGGCCTGCCCGAGCTCGCCCTGTCCCGGGGCGAGGTGGACCGGGCGGCAGCGCGACGCAGCGATACCGGATGGCTCGCGGAGGCGTGGGCCGACCCGCGGACCCGGGTCCTCGTCGTCGACTCCGGGCGGGCGCTTGTCCGTTCCGGTGGCGGCCACGATGAGCTTGTCTTCGTGCCCGCGGCGCGGGCACCGGACGGCGTGAGGTTCCTGCTGGGGATCGACGCCGACGGTGTCGTCTACTTCGGCGTCGCCGGTCCGCTGCCGGACGCGGACTCGGTGGCTGTCCCCGGCTCCGAGGTCCGCTCGGCAACCCTGCGGGAGGTGGGCCCGCAGCTGTCCGACCGCGACGTCGGGCTGATGACCCACGCCGTGGCGCTCGGCAACTGGCACGCGGTGCACGGGCACTGCCCGCGGTGCGGGGCGGTCACCGAACCCGAACTTGCGGGGCACGCGCGCAGGTGCGTGAACGACGGGAGCGAGCACTTCCCGCGGCTGGACCCCGCGGTGATCATGCTGGTGACCGACCCCGAGGACCGCTGCCTGCTGGCCAGGAACGCGATGTGGCCCGAGAAGCGGGTCTCGATCCTGGCCGGGTTCGTCGAGCCGGGCGAGTCCGCGGAGCAGGCGGTCGCGCGCGAGGTCTACGAGGAGACCGGTATCACCGTCGGCGACGTGCACTACGTGGGCAGCCAGCCCTGGCCGATGCCGCACAGCCTGATGCTCGGCTTCCGTGCCAGCGCCACCGGCAGCCTGGAGATCAGGGTCGACGCCGAGGAAATCGTCGAGGCGCACTGGTTCAGCCGGGAGGAGCTGCGAGCGGCGGTCGCCTCCGGCGAGATCCGGCTGCCGCCACCGCCGTCGATCGCGCACCGGATCGTCGGGTCCTGGTACGGCAGCCCGATCGGCGGCAACTGGTAGAACGGTCAGGTCCGCGCCGTCCGCCCGGACTTTGACAATTCGGCGCGTATATCCCCTACCGCGCCGAACTCTTGGCGCTAGCATTGCCGTTGCTTTACTTCACTATTGCCAGTCCAACACCGTGAGTGTGCTGGTGTGGCACGACCGGGTCAGGTGTCAGGTTGACATCGCGCGAAATCGCGGGCCGGGTTTCGGCCGGGCAGGGACGGCGGGTACCAGGTGCCCCCCGCCCCCGCGTTTACGTGCACATCGGCGAGCCCAAGACGGGAACAACGTTCCTGCAGCGTGCGATGTGGGGGAACCGTGCCCGGCTCGCGCGCCAGGGTGTCCTCCTGCCTGGCTACAAACGACAGGATCATTCCCGGGCCAGCCGGGATCTGCGCGATGCTGAGCGACCTGACAATGATCCGGCCGATCCGTGGGCTGGCGAGTGGGACGTCCTGGTGGGCCAGGCGCTGCAAGCTCCAGGGACGGCCGTCATCTCGGATGAGGTGCTGGCGGCGTGCACCCCTGAGCAGGCCGATCGCGCCGTCCGGTCGCTGCTCTCGGCCGAGTTGCACGTCATCCTTGCGGTACGCGACTTCGCGACGTTGCTGCCCGCCGAATGGCAGGAGGCCGTCAAGACCGGCGGCACCGAGAACTGGGAGGAATGGCTCCGCACCGTGATCGACGTTGAGTCGATTGCGGCCGACCGGCATCTGTCGCGGTTCTGGTCGTTCCACGACACCCTGGCCACCCTCGGCATGTGGTCGCGGCATATCCCGCCAGACCAAATCCACGTGATCACCATGCCGCGACAGGGCGCGAACGACGAGCTCTGGACGCGGTTCGGATCCGTTATCGGCGTCGACCCCGGCATCATCGAGCTGACCGGGCTCCGTACGAACGCCTCGCTCGGGCTTGGCGAGACCGAGTTCCTGCGGTTGCTGAACGCGGAACTGCCGGAGGATCTGCCCTACTGGTTTTACACGCGGTACGTCAAGCACCTCGTGGCGCACAACGTCCTCGACGCCCGCTCGCGCCGGGAGCGGCTCGTCCTGCCACCCGACCGGGAGGCATGGGCCAGGCAACAGTCGGAAACCCTGGTAGCGGGCTTGCGCGAGTCGAAGTTCCACATCGTCGGCGATCTTGACGAGATCCTGGCCCGGCCGGCGGCCGGACGCTACCTGAGTCCCAATGACCAGCCTGCCGAGCACATCCTCGGCGCAGCCGTGGCGGTCGCTGCCGCGCTGGTGGACCAGATGTACCGGGAGAGGTACCCGGCTGGAGGACAGCAGAAGCAACCGCGGGGCCTGCGACAGAAGGCCAGCGAACTCGAGTGGACGATCCTGAACGGGTCCTGGACAAAGCGGGTGCTGCGCCGCGCGAGTCGCATCCGGGCAGTTCGGCGGCTGCGAGTCGCCATCTGGCGCCTGCTCATGCATCCGGCGCGCGTTCCGGGCCACCTCCACGCCAGCCGCGCAAACGAGGAGTTCGTGGCTGAGAGCGACTGACGCCTGGCCCACAGTCAGCTTCTGGTCAGTGGTTCACCAAGTTTCGGTCAAGGTGGCTGGGTAGGTTCACCTCCCATGTCGACAGCGCCCGCCCAGCACCAGGCGACCGCAACCGCGGCCGCTCCAGCTCGAGACCATCGACCCGTGCCGGCCGACGGCGAGCCGCAGCCGGAAACGAAGGACCGCGCTCCGGCCCGTGGCAGCAGGCTGGCCTGGCTCGACGCGCTCCGCGGTATCGCGGCCCTCTGCGTGGTGTACAGCCACTTCGGCACCCGTGTCCTGCCCGCGGTGCACCGAGCGGTGTACAACGTGTTCGATCCCGGGCTGTACGGCGTGCTCGTCTTCTTCCTGGTCAGCGGGTACATCGTGCCGGCCTCGCTGGAGCGCAAGGGCAGCGTCCGGAACTTCTGGGTCAGCCGGTTGTTCCGCCTGTTCCCGCTTTTTGTGTTCGCCATCGCGGCCGTGCTGCTGCTGCACGAGTTCGGATGGGCGAGCGTGCGGCAGACCAACGAGAACGTCACCGCCTCTGTGTTCTCGCACCTGTTCATGCTCAACGAGCTGCTCGGCCAGACCAACATCATCGTCGTGCTCTGGACGCTGTCGTACGAGATGGTGTTCTATGTCCTGCTGACCGCGCTGTTCACGGCGGGTCTGCACAAGCGCAGTGGCTGGTACGCGGGTGCGTTCGGGGCTGGTGCGCTGCTGCTCGGCGGGCTGCTGCCAACCGTCTGGATCTCGTAGCTCCCTCGGCCTCACCCCGGTCGCGCTGGCCGGCGACGTCCTGATCATCGGCGGCGTCGCGGTCGCCGTGGTCGGCCGCGGGCTGCCCCGGGCGGTCGGAGCGTGGGTCGCCGCAGCCACGGCCCTGGTCCTGGTCGCCGTCAACGGCCGGAAGAGTCCCTACGAAGGGCTGACGATCCTGGCCCTGATGTTCACCGGAACGATGCTGTACCGCGCCGAGCAAGGGCAGTTCGGCCGGTGGCGGGCCGCCATCGTGGCGATCGGCATCTTCGCGGCCTCGATGATCGCGGGCGCCTGGCACATCCCGGGGACGGTGCCGGGAGACCAGACGGCGCTCGTGCAGCGCGAATGGGTGATGTCCGTCGCGCTGGCCGGCCTGACATTCGCGATCGGCATGGCGCTGCGGAACCTGCGCGTGCCAACGGCGCTCGCCTGGCTTGGCCTGGTGAGCTACTCGGTCTACCTGCTGCACCCGATCTTGCTCGATGCGTACGACTCCCTCCCGTTCGCGCCCGGCGATCGCCAGCCGATCTGGCTGCAGGCCGCGGCGACCGCGGTGTTCTTCGCCGCGCTGCTGGTCGGCTGCGCGGGCACGTACTACCTGCTGGAGGCGCCCATGCAGCGGCTCGGCCGCCGGGTGGCGGCACGACTTGATGCCCGCTTCGGGCCTGATCGGTCAGCGCAGCAGCAGGCGGGCGGCCAGCTCAAGGTGGTTGCTCACGTCGTCCGCTGACGCGCGCCTGGTCACCCACGCGACCAGGTTGGACAGGAAGACGTCGCCGATGACCCGGGCCACCGCCTTGTCGTCGTTCGACGGCTCGCCCTCGTGCATGGCCCTGGTCAGCATCTGTTCCATCAGCCGGGCGACGGCGTTGACCTCGGCGGCCGCGCTCGGGTCCGCGAACATGAATGCCCGGGTCATCGCCTCGGTGAGCATCGGCTCGCGCTGCATGGTCCGGGTGATCCTGCCGAGCACGTACAGCATCCGGTCGTAGGGCGTGTCGCCAGGGATCGGCCTTCGGTCCAGCCGCTCCTGGGTCCGCTCGAACTCCCGCACGAGCCCGGACACGAGCAGGTGAATCTTGGACGGGAAGTACCGGTACAGGGTGCCGAGCGCCACGTCGGCCCGCTCCGCCACCGTCCGCATCTGAACCGCGTCGTAGCCGCCCTTGGACGCCAGCGCCAGGGTGGCGTCCAGAATCCGCTTCCTGCGGTCACGCTGCGCGGCCGAGCCGAACTCGGCCGCGGGTGCATTGGGCTCGGCCGTGCCACTGATACGTGTTCTCGCTGCTGCCATCAGGCTTCCTCGTGATATCAACGAGCCGGAGCCTTCCTGGAGCCTCCGGCAGGCGATTCACGCGGGCCAGGGCGGTGCCGCGGTCCGCGCCCACCAACCAGCGTACCAATCCGGCGGTGCCGGCCAGGCGTGCTGCGCTGGCCGACGGCAGGTAAAACGTGTTCTAATTTTGCGAGCCGCCGCCCTAGGAGGACCGGTGCCGATCGGCATGGACTTCACGCTCGGCGAGACCGAGCAAGCGGTCGCCAGCGCCGCCGCCGAGGTGCTGGACCGCGCCCGGCCGGTGCCCGACGAGCCTGGAGCCGGTGATGCAACGCTGTGGAAGGAACTGAGCCGCGCCGGACTGCTCTCGCTCGCCCTGCCGGCCTTCCTGGGCGGAGACGAACTCGGCGTGATGGCCGTGGCCACGGCGCTCACCGAGATCGGCAGGCGGGCTTCCGCGGTGCCCGCCCTGGCCACGCTCGCTCTCGGCGTGCTGCCCGTCGTCCGGTGGGGTGACCGCGATCTGCAGCGGGCGTTGCTGGAAGGCGTGGCATCAGGTGACACCCGGCTCACCGCCGCGGTGCGGGAGCCGTCGCAGGTGATGCCCGTGGTCCCGGCCACCACGGCCAGTCTGGCCGACGGGCCCGGCACGGTCTCGGGCGTCAAGGTTGGCGTGCCGTGCGGCCCGGCCGCCGACTGGGTCCTGGTGCCGGCCAGGATCACCGCCGGCGGCACCGGCACCGCGATCATGATCGTCGCCGGGTCGGCGAGCGGGCTGTCCTGGCAGCGGGCACCCAGCGCCACCGGCCAGCCAGAGTACTCGCTGCGGCTCGACGCGGCGCCGGTCAGCCACGTGCTCGGCGCGGGCACCGCGGGCCGCGTCGTGACCGACGTCTATCAGCTGGCAACCGCCGGGGCGTGCTGCCTCGCCGACGGCGCGCTGGCCGGCGCGCTGGCGCTGACGTCGTCGCACCTGGCCACGCGGGAGCAGTTCGGCCGGCCACTCGCCACGTTCCAGGCCGCAGCAGAGAAGATCGCCGACGTCTACATCACCTCGCGCACCCTGCACCTGGCAACGCTCTCGGCGTGCTGGCGGCTGGACACCGACCGTGGCGCGGCCGACGACCTCGACGTGGCGGCGTACTGGCTCGCCGACCGGGCGCCCTCGGCGCTGCAGACCTGTCACCACCTGCACGGTGGCATCGGCATGGACGTGAGTTATCCGCTGCACCGCTACTCCTCGCTGGTCAAGGACCTGGCCAGGTTCGTGGGCGGCGCCGACCACCGGCTGGACCGGCTCGGCGCCCGGGCGTGTGACTGAGGGCCGATGTTCCTGGACCTGACCCCGGAGCAGCTCGCGCTGCGCGACGAGTTGCGCGCCTACTTCGGCGCGCTGATGTCGCCCGGCGAGCGCGAGGCGATGCTCACCGAGCGGCACGGCCCCGTCTACCGCGAGATCGTGCGCCGGATGGGCCGCGACGGCTGGCTGGGGGTCGGCTGGCCCGCCGAGTTCGGCGGCCGCGGGCTCGGCCGGGTGGAGCAGCAGATCTTCGTCAGCGAGGCGGCCCGGGCCGACGTGCAGCTGCCGCTGGTCACCCTGCAGACCGTCGGCCCGACGCTGCAGGCCCACGGGACCGCCGGGCAAAAGGACCTCTTCCTCCCCAGGATCCTGGCAGGCGAGGTGCATTTCGCGATCGGGTACACCGAGCCCGAGGCGGGCACCGACCTGGCCGCGCTGCGCACCCGCGCTGTCCGCGACGGGGAGACCTACGTGGTCAACGGGCAGAAGATCTTCACCACCGGGGCGCACGACGCCGACTACATCTGGCTGGCCTGCCGGACCGACCCCGACGCGCCGCGGCACCGGGGGATCTCCATCCTCATCGTCGACACCACCGACCCCGGCTTCTCGTGGACTCCGATCATCACCCACGACGGGGCGCACCACGTCAACGCGACCTACTACAGCGACGTACGGGTGCCCGTCGCGATGAGGGTTGGCGAGGAGAACGAGGGCTGGCGGCTGGTGACCACGCAGCTCAACCACGAGCGGGTGGCGCTCGGCCCGGCGGGCCGGATCGCCGTGCTGTACGACCGGGTGCGCTCGTGGGCGCAGGAGCGCAGCTGCCCGGACGGCCGCCCGCTGCTCGGCGTGCCCGATGTGCGCCGGGCCCTTGCCGAGACCTACGCCTGCCTGCGCATCAACGAGCTGCTGAACTGGCAGGTCGCGGTCGCGCCCACGGTCGACGTGGCCGACGCGTCGGCCACCAAGGTGTTCGGCTCGGAGCGGCTGCAGCGGATCGGCCAGCTCCTCGAGGACGTGGTCGGGCGGCATGGCGACCCGGCCGACGAGGAGACGGCCCAGCTGCTCCGGTGGCTCGACGTCCAGGCCAAGCGGAACACGGTGCTGACCTTCGGCGGCGGGGTCAACGAGATCCAGCGCGAGCTGATCGCCACCGCCGGACTCGGCCTGCCGCGGGTACCCAGATGAAGGGGCGGGCGTGACCGTTCAGGCCGGCAATGCGGGTTCGGACGGCACGGCAGCCGCGATCACCGAGGCCGCGGCGCGGATCGCGGCGAGGGGCGAGTCCCGGCCGCGCCGGGCGCGGGACCCGGTGAACCTGCCGATGATCCACAACTGGGCCGAGGCGATCGGCGACGCGAACCCGGTCTACACCGACGCGCGCGCGGCAGCGGCCTCGGTGCACGGCGGCCTGGTCGCGCCGCCGGCCATGGCGCAGGTGTGGACGATGCGCGGGCTGCATCCCCGGGCCGACGACGACGATCCGCTCGGCCTGATGTCCGCGGTGCTCGACGAGGCGGGGTTCACCTCGGTCGTCGCGACGAACTGCGAGCAGGAATACCTCCGTTACCTGCGGCACGGCGAGCAGGTCACGGTGCGGTCCCGGCTGGAGAGCGTCACCGGGCCGAAGCGGACGTCGCTCGGCGAGGGCTGGTTCATCACCACGATCAGTACCTGGTACGCGGGGGCCGAGCCGGTCGCCACGATGCGGTTCCGGATCCTGAAGTTCAAGCCGGCCCCGCCAGCCCCGCCGCCCCCGCCCGCCAGCGAGGTGCTGCGGCCGGTCGTGTCGCGGGACACGGCGTTCTTCTGGGACGGCACCGCAGCGGGCGAGCTGCGGATCCAGCGGTGCAGCGACTGCGGGGCGCTGCGCCACCCGCCGGGCCCGATGTGCCCCGGCTGCGGCGCGGCCGGGCCCGCGTACATCGTGGCCGCTGGCACCGGCGAGGTGTACAGCTACGTGGTGCAGCATCACCCGCCGGTTCCCGGCAGGTCACTCCCGATCGTGGTCGCGCTCGTGCAGCTGACCGAGGGCGTCCGCATGGTCGGCGAGCTCCTCGGCGTGAGCCCGGAGCGGGTGCGGATCGGCCTGCCGGTCCGGGCCGCGTTCGTCCGGGTGGATGACGCGCTGACGCTGCCGGCCTGGCGGGAGGATCCGCGGTGACCGATCTCGTGCTGCCGGAGCTGGTGATCGACGTCACGCCGACGTTCGTGATCTCCTCCGCGATCGCGACCAGGGACTTCCAGGATGTGCACCACGACAGGGACCGGGCCGTCGAGCGGGGCAGCAAGGACATCTTCATCAACATCCTCACCACCACCGGCCTGGTGCAGCGCTACGTCACCGACTGGGCGGGGCCGCAGGCGCTGGTGCGCAAGGTCGCGATCCGGCTCGGCGTGCCGTGCTACGCCGGCGACACGCTCACGTTCTCCGGCAAGGCGGCTGCGGGGAGCACAGACGGCGAGGTCGAGGTGGCCGTGACCGGCCGGTGCAGCCTCGGCGACCACGTCACCGGCACGGTTCGCCTGCTGCTGCCGCCCGGCGGGGAGGCCGCGTGATCTCCGGGGCGGCGGCGATCGCCGGCATCGGGGCCACCGAGTTCTCGAAGGACTCGGGCCGCAGTGAGCTGCGGCTGGCCGCAGAGGCGGCGCTGGCGGCGCTCGCCGACGCCGGGCTGGGCCCGTCCGACGTAGACGGCATGGTGACGTTCACGATGGACAGCACCTCCGAGATCGCGCTCGCGCGCGAGCTCGGCGTGCCGGCGCTCACGTTCTTCGGCCACGTCGGGTACGGCGGCGGCGCCGCCTGCGGGATCGTGCAGCACGCGGCGATGGCCGTCGCGACGGGGATCGCCGACGTGGTGGTCTGCTACCGGGCGCTGAACGAGCGCTCCGGTCACCGGTTCGGCCAGGTCTGGCGGGCCGCTGTGGCGGCACCGACGTCCGGTGGCGTCGACAACGGCTGGCACTACCCGATGGGCCTGGCCGTCCCGGCCGCGACCGTCGCCATGATCGCCCGGCGCTACATGCACGACTACGGGGCGACCAGCGAGGACTTCGGGCGGGTCACCGTCGCCGACCGGCGGCACGCCGCCGCCAACCCGCACGCCTGGTTCTACCAGCGGCCGGTGACACTGGCCGAGCACCAGGCCTCGCGGTGGATCGTCGAGCCTCTGCGCCTGCTCGACTGCTGTCAGGAGAGCGACGGCGCCGTCGCGGTGGTCGTGACCAGCGCGGCGCGGGCCCGCGATCTGCGGCAGCCGCCCGCGGTGATCCGCGCCGCCGCGCAGGGCGCCGGGCCTGATCAGTACGTGATGACCAGCTACTACTCGGGCGAGCTCGGGCTGCCCGAGATGGGCGTGGTGGCCAGGCAGCTGTGGCGCCAGGCGGGGATCGGGCCGCCGGAGGTCCGGACCGCCGTGCTCTACGACCACTTCACGCCCTACGTGCTGCTGCAGCTCGAGGAGCTCGGCTTCTGCCCCCGCGGGGAGGCCAGGCGGTTCATCGCGGACGGGGCGATAGAGCTCGGCGGGCGGCTGCCCGTCAACACGCACGGCGGCCAGCTCGGTGAGGCCTACATCCACGGCATGAACGGCATCGCCGAGGGGGTGCGCCAGGTCCGCGGCACCTCGGTGAACCAGGTCGCCGGCGACGGCCCGGTGCTGGTCACGGCCGGCACCGGCGTGCCGACCAGCGGCCTGATCCTCGGCCCGGCCTGACCTGCCCCGGCGGGCGGAGGCGGGGCAATCCCGGCAAGTCGGCGTATCCTTTCGGACGTGAGCCGCGCGGCTGCGATCCCCACGGGAACGGTCACGCTGCTGTTCACGGACGTCGAGGGGTCCACCAGGCTCTGGGAGAGCGAGCCGGAGCGGATGGCCCGGGCGCTGCGCCGGCACGACGAGCTGCTCCGCACGGCCATCGGGGAGGCCGGCGGGTACGTGTTCAAGACCGTCGGCGACGCGTTCTGCGCCGCGTTCGCCACGCCCCAGGCGGCGCTGGAGGCCGTCCTCGCCGCGCAGCGGGCGCTCGGCACCCAGACCTGGCCGACCAGCCGGCCGATCCGGGTGCGAATGGGCCTGCACACTGGCGTGTGCGAGGAGCGTGACAACGACTACTTCGGCCCGGTGGTCAACCGGGCCGCGCGGCTCGAGGCCGTGGCCCACGGCGGGCAGGTACTCATCTCCGGCGCCACGGCGGAACTGCTGTCGGAGAGCCTGCCCGAGGGCGTGACGTTGCGGGATCTCGGCCTGCACCGGCTGAAGGACCTGGGCCGTCCCGAGCGCATTTATCAGGCGGAAGCTGATTTCCTGCAGCCGGGCTTCCCCCCGCTGGCGTCCCTGGATAACCCGGAGCTGCCGAACAACCTGCCCGGCCAGCTCAGCGCGTTCGTCGGCCGGGAGGCCGAGCTGAACCAGGTGCGCTCGCTCGTGAGCTCCTCCCGGCTGGTCACCTTCACCGGGGCGGGCGGCTGCGGAAAGACCCGGCTGGCGCTCCAGGTCGCGGCCGAGTTGCTCGGCACGGCCCGGGACGGGGTCTGGTTCGTCGGGCTCGCCCCGCTGACCGAGGCCGAGGCGATACCGGACGCGGTTGCGGCCGCCCTTGGGCTCGCCGAGCAGCGTGGGCAAGGGCCGCTGCTCGACTCGCTGACCGAGGCGCTCCGCGAGCAGGACACGCTCATCATGCTCGACAACTGCGAGCACGTGATCGACGGCGCCGCCAAGTTCTGTGCCCAGCTCGTTCGTGAGTGCCCCCGGCTGCGCATCCTGGCGACCTCGAGGGAGCCGCTCGGCATCGACGGCGAGCACGTCTACCGCGTGCCCTCGCTCTCGCTGCCTCGGGCCGAGGCCGAGGGCGCCGACGACATCGCGGCTTCCGACGCCGTCCGGCTCTTCGTGCAACGGGCCCAGGTGCAGGACCCCGGGTTCGTTCTCGACGACGCGTCCGCGCTGCTGGTCGCGTCGGTCTGCCGCCGCCTTGACGGCATACCGCTCGCGCTCGAACTCGCCGCTGCCCGGCTGTCGTCGATGTCGCTGCAGCAGGTCGGCGACCGGCTCGACCAGCGCTTCCGGCTGCTCACCGGCGGCAGCCGGAACGCGATGCCGCGGCAGCAGACGCTGCAGGCCACGGTCGACTGGTCCTTCGGGCTGCTCACGACGCCCGAGCGGGATGTGCTGCGGCGGCTGTCGGTGTTCGCCGGGGGCTTCGACCTGGACGCCGCCGAGGCGATCTGCGCGGCCCAGAGCGTGGACGCCTTCGACGTGCTTGACCTGATCAGCTCGCTGGTCAGCAAGAGTCTCGTGATCGCCGAGCGGACGCCCGAGTCTGTCCGTTACCGGATGCTGGAGACGATCCGGCAGTACGCCGCGCAGGAACTGCTGCGGTCGTGCGGCGAGGACGAGGTCGTGGCGGCCAGGGACCGGCATTCCGGGTACTTTATGCACGTCGCGGAGGAGGCGGCTCCCGCGCTCTCCGGCCCAGGCCAGTGCCACTGGCTGGCACGGCTGGACGCCGAGTGGAAGAACCTGTGCGCGGCAGCGGATCACCTGGCGGCCGAGGGCCGAGCCGATGACGTGCTCCGGCTGGGCGTCGCACTGCAGCGATTCGCGGTCAGCAGGGGCCACTGCGAGGTACTCAGCTGGCTGCGGAGCGCGGTGGAGTCGGCAGACCTGCCACCGGGCATCCTGCTGGCCAAGACCCTGGTCGCCATCGGCTGGATGAGCGAGACTCTGCTGCGGATGGACGCCAGCGCGCACGCGATCGCCCAGCAGTGCGGTGAACGCGGCCTGGCCATCGCGCGCGAGCTCGGCGACCGCCGCCTGGAGGTGCGCGCGCTCCTGGTCCTGGCCGGAGCGGCTCACTTCCAGCACGACCGCGGCCGGATGCGGCGGTTGGGCGAGGAGGGCCTCGCGATCGCCCGCGAGATCGGCGATGTACACCTACGGGGCGAGCTGCTGACCTTCGTCTGCGTCGACGGCGACGATGCAGAGAACCGCCGGCTGCGCCTGGAGGCGCTGGACTGCTTCCGGCAGACCGGCGACGACATGTTCGCCGCGAACGAGATGCACATGCTCTACGGCCTGGACCTGAGGGAACGGCTATTCGACGACGCCAGGGCGCACATCACCGATGCGATCGCGACCGCCGGGAAGCTCGGCGCCAAGGTCTTCCTCTACTTCATGCAGACCGACTTCACGATCCTGCAGCTGATCGAGGGCAAGCACGAGGAAGCGGCACCCCTGGTCAGGAGCTGCCTGCTGACGGCGAGGCGGATCGGGCTGCATCTCGACGTGAGCGAGCTGCTGTTCAGCGCGGCGTGCTGCACCGCGTGGCAGGGGGACTACGCCAGGGCGGCGCGGCTGCACGGCGCCGCCGCCACCGAGATGGGGATCGCGCTGGAGGTCGGCAGCATCTCGTGGTCAGACCCCGAGCAGGAACTCCGCGAGCGCGAGCAGGCCAGCCTGCGCCGGCTGATGGGCGAAGAGGCGTACGAGGCGGGCTTCCGCTCGGGCGCCGCGCTGTCCCGCTCCCAGGGCGTCGATCTGGCGCTCGGCCGGGAGCCAGCCGGCTGAGCGCGGGACCTGGACGGGCGATTCAGCTAAAGTTCAGCGCAGATCACGCAGAATGTATGGCCGGGAAGCGCCGGGCGTGACGCTCCCGCTCAACGGAAGAAGGCGCCTGGTGTTCGAGACAGTGGTAGTCGGGGCGGACGGGTCGGATACGGCGGCCGAGGCCGTCCGGGTGGCGACCGAGCTGGTCAAGCTCAGCAACGGGAACCTGCACATCGTGACCGCGTACCGGCCGCAGCAGCTGCAATCGTCGGCGGGCAGCGAGTTCTCCGAGTCGCTCACCTCCGACGACCTGGCCCAGTCGGTGCTGACCGAGCTGGCATCCCGGGCGCGGACGAACGGCGTCGCCGTGGACACGCACCTCAAGACCGGCGCTCCCGCCGACGCCATCTGCGACGTCGCGACCCAGGTCAAGGCCGACGTCATCGTGGTCGGCAACAAGGGCATGACCGGGCTGCGGCGCGTCCTGGGCAGCGTGCCCAACTCCGTGGCGCACCAGGCGCCGTGCGCGGTCCTGATCGCCTTCACCACCTGACCGCCCGCGCCGCGGCCGGGGCGGTCGGCGGCGGTCAGGGGCGGTCAGGGTAGCGGGCGTCAAGTTCCGTGGTGACGCGCCCGGTGGCGACGTCGTACACGTGACCGGAGACGCTCACCTTCGGTGAGATCAAGGGCGAGGCAAGCAGCCGCTCGACGTCGGCCCGGACGGTCGCGTGCGGGTCGGTGACGGCCGAGGCTTCGAGCGCCGCCTCGGGCAGGCCCGTCGCCTCCGCAGCCTGGCGCCGGAAGTCGGCATCGGCGAGGAAGCCGGTCCCGCACTGCGTGTGGTGGACGACCGCGACCTCGAAGAGCGAGCCGGCCGCGATCTGCCTGCCGAAGAGCTGCCCGGCGAGGAAGGCTATGTAGGCGATGTCGTCGATGACGGCGGGGGTGACGCGCCCCGCGGCGTTGCGGATGACCGGGGCTTCGCCGAGCCGCAGGTCCAGGAAGACCGCCGGGTCGACCCTGTGGTCGAGGCATGTGACGATCAGCAGCTGCGCCGTGGGCTGGCCGAGCGCAACCGGCGTGTAGTCGCTGGCGAACTGCTCGTTCCGCTCGAGCAGGGGAGTGATCCTGGTCATGGCCGTTCCTTTCGGTACGTGATCATCGGGAGGAGGCGTGGCCCAGAGTGCCCACGCCGTGCCGGCCCGCGACGTCGCGGATGGCCGCGGCGAGCAGGTCCGGGTGTTCGCTGGTGGTCAGGTGGCCGCCGGGGAAGGTCAGAACCTCCGCTTGAGGCACGCGCTCGCGGGTGGCCGGGATCTGCCGGTGCTCGTACGCGTCCTCGTCGCTGCCGCCGACGTACAGGGTGACCGTGCCGCCCAGGCCGCGTGCGATCGCGGCCAGGTCCCAGCGCTGCGCGTGGCGGCGGTGCTCGCCCACGAACCCCGCGGCGTTGTGTACGAACGCCGCCCCGTCCCGCCGCGTGATCACCGACCATAGCTCGGCGAGTTCTTCCGGGGACGGGTGGTAGCCGGCGGAGTACAGGCGGGCCTGCGTCCAGCCGGTCTCGAACGCGCGCGGCGAGCGCTGCCACCCCCACATCGCCAGAGCGCCCAGCGGGGAACGCAGCAGCGGGGTGCCCTGCCACGGGTGCGTCTGGGCGTCGGCGAACAGGCCGCCGTTCACCATGAGCACGGCGGTGATCACCGGCGCGTCGGCGAACCACTCCGTCGCCGTCACCAGCGCCCGGTCGTGTCGCGGAGGGCTGGTGGTGTCTTTCCTGCTCATCGCCGGGCCTCTCTAGCGCTCTTAGTGGACGCTGTCCACATTAGCCGAACTAGTGGACGCTGTCCACTATTGCTATCCTGTGGCCGTGCCCAGGGACCGACCAGCAGCGCAGCCCATCCACCCGGAGCCCATCCACCCGGAGCCCATCCACCCGGAGCCCATCCACCCGGAGCCCATCCACCCGGAGCCCATCCACCCGGAGTCGCTCCAGCCAGAGCCCCTCCGGGCACAGCGGCGCCGGCGTCCGCGAGGCGCCGTCCGTGACGGCCTGGTCGCCGCGGGGCTCGAACTGGCCCGGACCGGTGGCCCGGACGCGGTGGTGCTCCGGGAAGCGACGCGGATGGTGGGGGTGGTGCCCAACGCCGCCTACCGGCACTTTGCCGACCGTGACGAGCTCCTCGCCGCGGTCGGCGCGGCGGCCATGCGCGAGCTCTCCGGCCGCATGGCCGCTGGTGTGGCCCGGGTGCGCGGCAAGCACGGCGACCCCGCAGCTGCCCTGCGCCGGCTACGCGCGGTCGGCGTCGCGTACCTGGAGTTCGCTCGCGAGGAACCGGGCCTGTTCGCCACCGCGTTCTCCCTGCCCCGGCAGCACCCCTACCTCGCCACGGGCGACGGGACCGGGCAGGAGCCCGCTCCCCTGGATCACCTCCGCGCCGCGCTCGACGAGCTGGTCGAGGCCGGCCTGCTCAGCGCGCGGCGCCGCGACGGCATTGAGTTCCCGATCTGGTCCACGGTGCACGGGCTGGCCGTGCTCACCGGCCAGGGGCCACTACGCGACGTCGGCGATGCCACCCGGCGCCACGTAGATGAGCTCACGCTCAACTTCATCGACGACGCCCTGGCATGAGCCGGCCGCCCGCGTGAAGACCGCCGCGGAGCCGAATGAGCACGGGGCTACTCGTTATGGCCCGTTAACGCGATCGGTCCCGGTAGCAGCCGGGATCGCTGCCATTAGAGGTCGTCTTCGACTGGCTGGACGACACGCTGTGACCGCCGGCGGGATCGGCGCGGCCGGCGCGGCGTAGCCAGCGGCAGTCAGGAGCCGCGCGCCATGTCCAGGGCCGCCAGGTAGCCGAACGTCATGGCGGGGCCGATGGTGGCGCCCGCGCCCGCGTAGCTGTGGCCCATGACCGACGCGCTCGCGTTGCCCGCCGCGTACAGGCCGGGGATCGCGCTTCCGTCGGCGCGCAGCACCCTGGCGCGCTCGTCGGTACGCAGCCCGCCCTTGGTACCCAGGTCGCCGGGCACGACCTTGGCCGCGTAGAACGGTGGCCGTGCCAGCGGGGCCAGGTTCGGGTTCGGTCGCCAGCGCGGATCGCCGTAGTAGCGGTCGTAGGCCGAGTCGCCGCGCCGGAAGTCCGCGTCGGTCCCGGCCTCGGCGAACTCGTTGAACCTGGTCACGGTCTTGCCCAGGCCCTCGGCGTCGACGCCGATCTGCGCGGCGAGCCCGGCCAGGTCGTCGGCGCGGAACACCGCGCCCGCCCGGTACCAGCGCCGCGGCAGCGGCCGGCGCGGCGGCAGGCCGCAGAACACGTAGCTGTTGCGGTAGCGCTGGTCGAAGACCAGCCACGCCGGGATGTGCGGGTTGCCGG